>Ga0115031_1003434_pt1 | contig 11767 bp, 14 predicted proteins | sample Maine_Asex4_meta_FD_87301 | JGI IMG/M metagenome (GOLD analysis project Ga0115031, IMG submission 87301) | Marine algal microbial communities from Maine, USA - Maine_Asex4_metaG | ecosystem: Host-associated > Algae > Red algae > Unclassified | place: Maine, USA | collected 2015-01-05 | reverse complement strand
GGAGGCGAACGCCATGGGCGAGCGACTGTTCCTGACCTATTGCTCGCAGTGCCACGGCTCGACCGCCGCGGGCGGACGCTCGTTCCCGAACCTGACCGACGACGACTGGCTCGGCGCGGGCACCCCGGACTACATCAAGACGACCATCCTGAACGGACGTCAGGCGCTCATGCCGTCGATGGCCGCGGCCATCGGTGGTGGCGAGTCGGTGGACGATGTCGCCCATTACGTGCTGTCGCTGTCGGACAGCGTTCACGATGCCGAGGCGGCGGCTCGCGGCGAGGCGAAGTTCGCCGTGTGCGCTGCCTGCCACGGCGCGAACGGGGAGGGGTTGGCGGCGGTCGGTGCGCCGAACCTGACCGACGATGTCTGGCTGTACGGCGGTTCCCTGGACTCGGTGAAACACGCGATCGACAACGGCCTGGACAACCACATGCCCGGGTTCGGCGATCTGCTGGGCGAGGGCAAGGCGCACGTGCTGGCCGCCTGGGTGTGGGGCCTGTCGAACGTGCCGGCCGAAGGGGCCGGGCAGCCGTCGGCGCCCGCCGTCGACCGACCGATGATTGCGGACTGAGCGCGCCGATGCGGGAGCGATGTGGATGAACGCTTCGCACGAGACGATCGTGCCCGAGCAGGACCTGCTGCTCGAGCTGCGCAGGAAGGTCTATCCGCGCAGCGTCAGCGGCGTGTTCGCCCGCTGGCGCTGGACGATGGTCTGGCTGACCCAACTGGTGTTCTACGGTCTGCCGTGGTTGAGCTGGCCGCCGCTGGCCGGATCGTGGGGCGAGGGTGGCCGACAGGCGGTACTGTTCGACCTCGGTGCGAGGAAGTTCTACCTGCTCGGGATCGTGCTGTACCCGCAGGATTTCGTCTACCTCACGCTCCTGCTGCTGATCGCGGCGCTGTCGCTGTTCCTGTTCACCACGGTGGCCGGGCGGGTGTGGTGCGGCTACGCCTGTCCGCAGACGGTCTACACCGAGATATTCCTGTGGATCGAGAGAAGGATCGAGGGCGAGCGCGGCCGGCGCATGGCACTCGATGCCGAGCCCTGGAGTGCGAAGAAGGTGCGGATGAAGGCGGCCAAGCAGGCTGCCTGGATAGCGGTGGCCCTGTGGACCGGCATCACCTTCGTGGGCTACTTCACGCCGATCCGCACGTTGATGCACGAGCTGGCGACCTTCACGCTCACGCCGTGGGAGTTGTTCTGGATCGGCTTCTACGCGTTCGCCACCTGGGGAAACGCCGGGTTCCTGCGCGAGCAGGTGTGCAAGTACATGTGCCCCTACGCCCGGTTCCAGGGCGTGATGTTCGATCGCGACACCTGGGTCGTGACCTACGATCCGGGGCGTGGCGAACCGCGCGGGCGATCGGTGAAGCGCGGCGCGGCGCTGCCGCCGTCCGCCCCGCTCGGCGACTGCATCGATTGCGGGCTTTGCGTGCAGGTCTGCCCGACCGACATCGATATCCGCGACGGTCAGCAGTACGAGTGCATCGGCTGCGCGGCCTGCATCGATGCCTGCGACAAGGTGATGGACAAGGTGGGACGCCCACGTGGGCTGATCCGCTACGACACGCTGCGCGGACTGGAAATGGCGGCGCCGACGCCCGCGGGCAGGAGCGGTGCGGGCGCCACCGTGGCCACCGCGTCCGTCGCGTCGCGCTGGCGCACGCTGTTGCGAGCGCGGGTGCTGGTCTACTCCGCCGTGCTGCTGGCCATCTGCGGCGCATCGACGCTCGGCATCGCGACGCGCTCGCCGGTCAAGCTCGACGTGGTGCGCGATCGCGGCGCGTTGCTGCGCGAGGTCAAGAACGGGGTGATCGAGAATGTCTACCGTCTGCAGGTCACCAACGGCGTCGAACGGGCGCGACGCTTCGTGATCGGCGCGGACGGCCTGCCGGGGCTCGGCATCGACTCCGCCCCCGAGTTCGAGGTGGCGGGGACCGAACGTCGTAGCGTCGGCGTACGCCTGCGCGCACCGCCGGATGCGGGCGAGGCGGGCAGCAACCGCATCCGCATCAGCGTGCGGGCGCTTGACGATCCGGATGCCGTCGCCACATCCGGGGCCACCTTCTTCCTGCCCGACACGCGAGGCTCGCGATGACCGCACGGACGCTCGACACCGGCCCCTGGTACCGCGAGCCCTGGCCGTGGATCCTGATCGCGATTCCGAGCACCTCGGTGGTACTCGGCATCCTGATGCTGACGCTTGCGCTCAACACCAACAACTCGCTGGTGGTCGATGACTACTACCGAGAGGGCAAGGCCATCAACCAGCGCATCGAGCGCGATCGGCGCGCCGCCGAACTGGGCGTGCTCGCCAGCCTGGAGACGGGCGGTGAGGTGCTGACGTTGCAGGTCGGCGCGCGCGATGGCACGACGGTCTCCGCCGACATGCTGCCAGCGCAGTTCCTGGTGCGCTGGGCGCACGTCACGCAGGACACCCGCGATGGCGAGGCGGTGCTGCGTCCGGTAGGCGGTGGCCGGTACGCCGCGGTGGTCGGACCCGACCCCGCACCGTCGCCGTTTCCGGCCAAGGGACGCTACCGGCTGCACATCGAGCCGTTCGGCGGTGACTGGCGACTGGTGAGCCCGGTGCTGGTTCTCGAAAGCGGCGACACCTTCGAGATCCTGCCGCCGGAGTCCGGTACGTGAGCAACGCAGCTGCCCGGCCCGCCCGCTACGCACGTTCGCGTGCGGTGCGCTTGCCGATGCAGGTGCCGTGGTCCGCCTTCGAGGTGTCGGTGACGGTGCAGGAGAAGCGAGCATGACGGTCGAACGAGCGAGCCGGGAAGGATCACCGTCGCTACCAGAACTGCGGCATGTGCCACCCGGCGCCGCGTTCGGCTGGCTTGCCGCCGGCTGGGCCGACCTGGTCGCGACTCGTTTCGCAGGCCTCGCCTACGGTGTGGTCTTCGCCGCGATGGGCTTCGCCGTCGTCACCGTCTACGCGCACTACTGGCAGCTGACGATGGGCCTGATCGGCGGCTTCTTCCTGCTTGGGCCGTTCGTCGCCACCGGGCTGTACGACCTGTCCCGGCGGCATGAGGCCGGCCGGTCGATCGGCCTGGTGGCCAGTTCGACGTGCTGGCGCACCAACCTCGGCTCGATCGCCCTGTTCGCGGTGATCCTGGTGTTCGTGATGATCGTCTGGGCGCGCGTGTCGGTGATCCTGTTCGCGCTGAGTTCGAACACGAGCTTCCCGACGCTTGCGAACATGCTCGGCCAGATCGTCTCGCTCGACAACCTGCCGTTCCTGGGTCTGTGGGCCGCGGTCGGTGCGCTGTTCGCGACGCTGGTGTTCGCGATCTCGGTGGTGGCGGTGCCGATGATGCTGGACCGTGACAGCGATACTCTCACCGCGGTGTTCACCAGCGTTCGTGCCCTGGCCGCCAACCCGTTGCCGATGCTGGTCTGGGCCGTGACCATCGTCTTGGTGATCGGTGCATCGCTGCTGGCGGGGCTGCTGCCGCTGGTTCTGACCGGGCCGCTGGTGGGACACGCCACCTGGCACGCGTACCGGGCGATGGTGGAGCCCTGACAGCGGCGAGGCAACGGGTAGCGGCGCTCGACAGGCCGATGCCGGGGACGCATGATGTAGCAGGGGCTTCGGGCGGACAGCCGGCGGGAAGACGGGATCGATGGGCAAGGCAGCATTCATGCACGGCGTGCGCGACGTTCGCATCGGCGCCTTCGACCCGCCGGGTGCGGCCACCGGATCGGTCATGGTCGAGGTGGCCTCGGTCGGCATCTGCGGCAGCGATCTTCATTACTACAAGGATGGTGGTATCGGTTCGGCACGGATCACCGCGCCGTTCGTGCCCGGCCACGAGTTCTCGGCACGGCTGGAGACCGATGTCGAGTCGCGCGGCCTGCTCCGCGGCCAGCTGGTGGCGGTCGATCCGGCACGCCCCTGCCACCGCTGCGAATGGTGCGCGAAGGGGCACCACAACCTCTGTCCGAACGTGGTGTTCCTCGGTGCGCCGCCGCATCACGGCGCACTGACCGACCGACTGGCGGTGCCGGTCGACAGCCTGTTCGCGTTGCCGGACGGCATGAGCGCCGACCAGGGCGCGATGCTCGAACCGCTGGGCGTGTGCGTCCACGCGATGGACCTGGCGCGCCCGCGGCTGCTGGAGAAGGTCGCCGTGATCGGCTGCGGTCCGATCGGGCTCGGCATCCTGCAACTGCTGGTGCGCAGCGGTTGCGGTCACATCGTTGCCGTGGACCCGCAGCCGCACCGGGCCGCCCTGGCGCGCACCCTGGGCGCGGCGGCGGTGGGCGGGAGCATCGACGCGGTGCTGGACGCCACCGACGGGCTCGGTTGCCATCTGGTGATCGAGGCGACCAACTCGCCGCACGGCGTGAGCGATGCGGTCCGGGCCGCACGCATCGGCGGCCGCCTGGTGATCGTCGGCATTCCGGACGGTGACAGCTACGCACCGCTGGCGGCGGCCGACACCCGACGCCGCGGGTTGTCGATGAAGTTCTCGCGGCGCATGGGGGACGTCTACCCGCGCGCCATCGAGCTGGTCGCCAGCGGGGCGATCGATGTCGATGCGCTGGTGACGCACCGGTTCGGGCTGGAGCGCACGGCGGAGGCGTTCGCGTTGCAGGCGGACGAGGCGCCGGGGCTCGTCAAGAGCATCGTGCACCCGGGGGCATGATCGGGTGCCGCGGCACGCCGCACGTCGACCGGTGGCGGATCGATGCGATAGAGTCGCCGCGACCACCACGCGGACACGCATCCCATGAAGCAGAGTTTCCAGGACCCATCGCGCGGTGCCGACGGCGTCTCGGTGAGCCGTGTGAACGAGCACCCGGTCGACTCCTCGATCGACGGCGAGGTCCGGGCCGCGCTGGCCGCGTGGATGGATCGCCCGGACAGGACGTCCGACGATGCCGCCCCGTTCACCGCACTCGGGTTGCCCGCCTTCTGCATCAGCTACGTCGGGGAGATCGTCCGGTACGCGCCGGACGAGAACGCCAACCGCTTCAACGAGGCCCTGGTTCGCGATTTCCTGTTCACCGACGGCATCTGCAACCTCGACCGGCAGGAGCCGCGCCTGTTCGAGGTGAATTCCCGCATGGAAGCGCTGGAGGCGACCGATCTGTTGCTGGTGCTGCCGTTCGAGACGGCCACCGGCAACATCGCGGGCGTCATGGTGGTGGACGTGTCCGGGCAACGAGGTTCCGCGTGACCGGATGCCGGTCCGTTCGCCCGCTACCGCCACGCCGACCGATCCGGCGCCGGCGCCGCGTTCGGCATCTCGCACCTCGTCGGTGCGCCGTTCCTGGTGCTGTTTCTCGCCTTCGCACCGGGCGGCATCGCCAAGGTGAGCCTGATCGCCCTGGCGCTCGGGCTGGACGCCGGGCTGGTCGCGCTCGTGCACGGCGTGCGCTTCCTGTTCATCGTCGTGGCGGGGCCGCTCGGGTTGTGGTGGCTGGGACGCAGGCGGTAGGGCTGGTCAGACCGTGATCCCGCCATCGATGTTGATCGCCTGCCCGGTCACGAACGCACCGTCAGTCGGTGCCAGGAACGCGCACACGCCGGCGATCTCGTCAGGCTTGCCGAGGCGCCCTGACGGCTGACGGTCGGTGAACACCTTCATGGCCGCCTCGTGCCCGCCCACGCTGCGTGCGAGCTCGTCGATGCGTGCGCGCAGGCTGGGACTGTCGACCGTGCCCGGACAGACGCGGTTGCAGCGGATGCCCTCGGCGATGTGGTCCGCGGCCAGCGCCTCGGTCCACGGCGATCCTGCCCGCCAGCATTCCCGATCCCGTCATGCCGTCGTTCCGGCGCCCGCCGCGCCCGTGTGCCGAAGTTCCATGCCCTACCGGTCCGAGGGCCGCGGCTTCGGCGAGCCGCCCAGCCGGGCCATGAGCCCGCCGTCCACGCGCACCGTCTCGCCGGTGATGAACGAGGCCTGGTCGGAGAGCAGGAACGCCACCAGTTCGGCCACCTCGCCGGCCTCGGCGGGGCGGCCGAGCGGGTGCATGCGATCGATCTCCTCACGCACGGCGTCGGGATCGTCGGACAGTCCTATCGACCCTGCGAGCATGGGCGTGTTCACCGATCCGGGCGCGACGGCGTTCGCACGTACGCCGTCCGCTGCGAAATCGACCGCGATGGAGCGCGCCAGTCCGATCAGGGCGTGCTTGGACACCGTGTAGGCGGCGACGTTCTGCTGGGTGGCGAGCCCCTGCACCGAGGCCATCAGCACGCACGCGCCACGAGCGCTCGCGAGCTGCGGCAGCAGGGCGCGCGCGAACAGGAAGGCACCCCGCAGGTTGGTGTCCATCACCTCGTCCCACGCATCGGGCGTCGTGTCGGCGGCGGTGCCGTAGCGCTGGATGCCGGCGTTGTGCGACCAGCCGGTGGCGCCGCCCGCCGCGGCGCTCGTCTCGGCGGTGCGTTCGGCCACCGCCTCGGAGGCGACCGATCCGACGACGGTGGCGACCCGCACGTGCCGGGCTTCCAGCTCGGCTGCCAGCGACACGAGCGCCCGCTCGTCGACATCGACCAGCACGAGAGGCGCGTCGGTCGAGGCCATCCTGAGGGCGACGGCCCGTCCGATACCGCTCGCGGCACCGGTGATGACGGTGGTCATGGGGGATCACGATCCTCGGGAACACGGCGACGTGCGTGTCGGCAAACTATCATGGCGGCGACCGAGGCTGCACCCTCGCCACGCGCGGCGGCACGGCCGGCCGGGAACGCCCTGACATGCTCGATCTTCCTGCTGTCTCGACCGGCCTGGCCACCGCGCTCGAGCTCGATGGCGCAACGCTCGCAGTGGTCATGGGGGTCGTGTTCCTCGCCGGGGTCGTGCGTGGCTTCTCCGGTTTCGCGTTGTCGGCGCTGATCGTGGCGGGGCTGGCCACGGTCATTTCGCCGGTTGCGCTGATCCCGGTCTGCATCGTGCTGGAGGGGACGGCGAGTCTGGTGATGTTCCGCAGGGGAACGCGTGCCGAGGCCGACTGGCGCATCGTTCGGGGGCTCGCGCTCGGATCGGTGCTGGGCCTCCCGCTCGGATTGCAGGCGACGCTGCTCCTGCACCCCGATGCCTCCCGGTTCGCCGCCCTGATCCTGATCACCGCGCTCGCCGCGTTGCAGCTGATCGGCCGCGCACCGCCCGCTCTCGCCTCCCGGCCGGGGTTGTACCTCTCGGGGCTTCTCGCCGGGGTGGCGACCGGGATCGCCGGTGTCGGCGGCATGGTGGTCGCGCTGTACGTGCTCGCCGCCAACGCGCCACCGGCACGGATGCGCGCCTCGCTGGTGATGTTCCTGTTCATCGGCGTGTTCACCAGCGGTGCGTGGCTGATCGCCACCGGCGTGCTCGACCGTCTCGCGCTCGTGCGCGGCCTGGCGCTCTCGCCCGTGGTGGTGATCGGCGTGCTGGCGGGAACGCGCCTGTTCCGCCCGTCGCTGCAGCGCTTCTACCGGGGATTCTGCCTCGCGCTGCTGATCGGGCTGTCGCTGGCGGGGCTGATCCGGCTCGCCGTCACGAGCTGAAGGAGATGGTCCTCGATCACGTGCTGGTCCTGCCCCGCGGGCTCGATCCCGCCGCGCCGCCGTGCACGAGCACGCGGGAGGCGGCCGACACGTTCTCCGCACGCCTTGCCGAAGCGGGATTCGTCGAAGGCTCATCGCGTGCGCACCCGGGGCAGGGCACCGTCAACCGGCGGGTGTTCCTGGACAATCTGATGATCGAATGCCTGCTGGTCGACGACGAGTGCGCGCTCGATGAAGTCCGAGGTGCGGCGCTCGCGCTCGGTGCCCGGTTCCGCGATCCGTCCGCCAGCGGCGTCGGCACCGCGTTCCGGCCCGAGCCGGGTTCGCCCGAGCGCCTGCCCGCAGCGAGCTTTCCCTCCTCGGCGTACCGGCCGGCCTACCTGCCGGCATCCCTGCACATCGATGTCGCTTCGGAGTTCGATCCCCGCGTGCCGTTGCTGTTCCACCTGCCCTTCGGGAAGCACGGCGATGCGGTGCCGGATGACGGCGAACCGCGTTCCCACCCGAACGGGGCCCGCCGTGCAATCGGCGTGGCGTTCGAGCGCCCGACAGCACTTCCGCACGGTGCCCGCGCGGTGCTGGAGAGCACGGGGATCCGGTGCAGCGAAGGTGCTGCGCAGGAGTGCCTGCACGTGCGGCTGGCCGGTCTGGAGCGTGGCGTGGAGCTGGATCTGAGGCCGCTGTTTCCGTTACGTCTGCACGCCTGACCGGCACCATCGAGCGATCGGGCACCGCTACCTCGACAGCGTCCGATACCGCGCGCCGTCACCGGATCGGGCACGGCCAGGTGTGCTAGCGTCGATTCACCGCACGGTGCATTCGGTGGACGCAAGGCCTGCATGACGACGATCGACAGGGTGGACATTTCGCTGGTCGACCTCGAGCCCAAGGTGCGGCGAGTGGATGCCATGCAGTCGTTCGAGCGCCAGGAAACGCCCATCGTCGTGGTGACCGACAGCGACGGCGCGTCCGGCACCGGCTATTGCTACACGATCGGCTCGGGCGGACCGTCCATCGTGGCGCTGCTCGAACACACCCTCGTGCCGGCACTGATCGGGCGCGACCCGACCCGGATCGGCGGCATCTGGCACGACCTGCTGCGGCTGACCCACGCCACCTCGGTGGGCGCGATCACCTCGCTGGCGCTGGCCGCGATCGACACGGCGTTGTGGGACCTGCACTGCAAGCGTGCGAACCTGCCGCTGTGGAAGGCGGCCGGCGGCACGCGCGAGAGCGTGCCGCTCTACTCGACCGAAGGCGGCTGGCTGCACATCGACACCGCTGCGCTGGTCGACGACGCGGTGGCGATGAAGGGGCGCGGTTTCGCCGGCGCCAAGATCAAGATCGGACGCCCGCATGCGAGCGAGGACGACGGCAGGCTCGCCGCCGTGCGTGCCGCGGTGGGCGACGATTTCGACATCATGACCGATGCCAACCAGGCGTTCACGCTGGCCGAGGCGATCCGTCGTGCCGCCGTGCTCGAAGCGCACGGCGTCGCCTGGTTCGAGGAGCCGATGCCGGCCGACAACGTCGAGGCGCACGCGCTGCTGGCGCGCGCCACCGGCGTGCCGGTCGCGGTCGGCGAGAGCCTGTACTCGTTGTCGCAGTTCAAGGAATACCTGGGGCGCGGCGCCGCCTCGATCGTGCAGGTGGACGTGGCGCGCATCGGTGGCATCACGCCGTGGCTGAAGGTGGCAGCCCTCGCGGAGGCGCACGGGGTCGAGGTCTGCCCGCACTTCCTGATGGAGCTGCACCTGCCGCTGGTCTGCGCGGTGCCCAACGCGCGCTGGCTCGAGTACATCCCGCAGCTGGACGAGCTGACCGGGGAATCCATGCGCATCGAGGGAGGGCGGGCGTACCCGTCGGACGTGCCGGGGCTGGGCATCGACTGGGACAGGGAGGCGATCGCGGCGCGCGCGGTGCACACGCGCAGCATCGGGCGTGCCGGTCCGGGCGGGTGAGACGGGCCGGCACGGCGTCAGTCCGCGCGCAGCGCCTCCACCGGGTGCATGCGGGCCGCCCGCCGCGCCGGCAGCCAGCCCGACAGCAGGCCCACCAGCACCGACACCGCGAGCGCTGCGAGGATCGCGACCGGGGAGGGCACCAGCGGGAAGCCCGTCACCGCCGCCAGCACAACGCTTGCCGCGGTACCGATCAGCAGTCCGAGCAGCCCGCCGGCGACGCTGATCAGCGCCGCCTCGACCAGGAACTGGGCCATGATGTCGCGCTCGGTCGCACCGATCGCCTTCCGCACACCGATCTCGCGGGTGCGCTCCAGCACCGCGGTGCCCATCATGTTCATGATGCCCATGCCGCCCACCAGCAACGAGATCGATGCGGCGACGGTGCCGATGATGGCCACGCCGCCGAGGATGCGGTCGGTGGTGGCGATGTAGCTGGCCATGGTCTCGCCGCCGTACTCGAGCCCCTGCGGGTGGCGGCGCTTCAGCAGCGAGCGCACCCTGTCGGTCACGCGTTGCGCGCTGCCGAAGTCGACGACCTCGAGCTGGAGGGAGTCGACCCCGTCGGGCTCGCCACCCATCGATGCCAGCGTGGTCCAGGGCACCAGCAACCGGTCGTTGGCGCTCTGCCCGCCGGCCGAACCGATGCTCGACAGGAAATCCCGGCTCTTGGGTGCGAGCAGGCCGATGACGCGAAAACGGCGCCCGTCGATGCGGATGTCCTGGCCGACGCCCGGCTGCTGCGGATCGAGCAGGTCGGCCGCGACGTCCGGTGCCAGCAGTGCCACCGCATGCCGGGCGGTGATGTCGACGGCGTGGAAGCCGCGGCCCGCCACCAGCTCGTCGTTGACGATGTCGACATGGGCGGCACCGACACCGGACAGGTCCGCATCGACCCGTCGATTGCCCTGCGCGATGCTCATGTTCCGGTCCGGATAGACCAGCGGGGTCAGCCGCCGGATGCCGAGACGTGCGGCGCGTGCCTGGATGGCGGTGACGTCGGCGGCGTCGATGCCGCTGCCCTCGCGCTGCGGCTCGCCCGGCGGCGTATCGTTGCGGTCCCGGTAGACCCAGGCCGAGTTCAGCCCGAACGTCTCCAGCTCGCTGAACACCAGGTAGTTGCCGCCCTTGCCGATGGTGACCACGGCCATGACGGCGGCGATGCCGATGGTGATGCCCAGCACGCTGAGCGCGGTGCGCAGCCGGTGGGCCGCCAGCGCGCGCAGCGCCTGGGTCAGGGTGTCGGCCGGGGCGCTCATGCCGCGCTGCACATCGCCACGTCCTCGACGACACGACCATCGCGCAGCGTGACGCGGCGCGAGGCGTGGGCCGCCACCTCCACCTCGTGCGTCACCATCACGATCGTGCGCCCGCGCGCGTGCAGGCGCTCGAACATCGCCATGACCTCTTTCCCGGTCGCGCTGTCGAGGTTGCCGGTGGGTTCGTCGGCGATGATCACGTCCGGATCGTTGACCAGCGCCCGCGCGATCGCCACCCGCTGACGCTGGCCGCCCGAGAGCTCGGCGGGGCGGTGGTGCAGGCGGTCCGCCAGGCCGACATCGGCAAGCCCCCGCCGCGCCCGCTCCAGCCGGTCCGCGCGGGCCACATCGCCCGCGTACACCAGCGGCAGGGCGACGTTGCCGAGCGCATCGAGCTGGGAGATCAGGTTGAAGCTCTGGAACACGAACCCGAGCCGACGTGCGCGCAGCGCCGCGAGCGCATCGGTACCCAGGGTACCGACATCCTCGCCGGCGAAGCGGTAGCCGCCCGCATCGAAGCCGTCCAGACAGCCGATCACGTTGAGCAGCGTGCTCTTGCCCGACCCCGACGGCCCCATGATGGCGACGAACTCGCCGCGCGCGATGGACAGCGACACCCCGCGCAGCACCGTCAGCGACAGGGAGGCCGATCGGTAGCCCTTCACGATGTCGGCGAGTTCGATCACGCGGCGCCGCGCACGTTCACGGGCGGGTGCCCGGTTCGGATCCTGGCGCCACGTCGCGCTCCCGGATCAGCGCGTCCACCGCGACGGTGTCCGCGGGCGTGACGATGCGGTCGCGTTCGTCCAGCCCGTCGGTGATCTCGGCGAAGTCGATGGTGACGAGTCCGATCTCCACGTCCCGTCTCCGGGCGATCCCTTCCTCGTCGACCAGCACGCGGTAGCGCCCGGGTGCGTGTTCGTCGAGCGCGTCCAGGGGCAGCACCAGCACGCCTTCGCGCCGCTCGGTCTCCAGGGAGACGTCCACGCGCTCGCCGAGCTTGAGCGGTGGCGCACCCGCGCCCGGCGCCATG
>Ga0115031_1003431_pt1 | contig 11773 bp, 8 predicted proteins | sample Maine_Asex4_meta_FD_87301 | JGI IMG/M metagenome (GOLD analysis project Ga0115031, IMG submission 87301) | Marine algal microbial communities from Maine, USA - Maine_Asex4_metaG | ecosystem: Host-associated > Algae > Red algae > Unclassified | place: Maine, USA | collected 2015-01-05 | reverse complement strand
GCCAGGGTAGCCCATCCCATAAAAATGTAGAGGTAGTAATAGGGCCGGTTTACCCAACGAAGTTTTTTCAACCAGCCGAGGGTAACGAAATCAATGAAGTAGATGAGGCTGAATATGATCACCACCAGGCTCATCATTCCCGCCCCGCCCAGGATGCCCGTTCCCTGCCATTTTCCCCCAAAAACCAACAGGAAGATGCGCTGGAGGGTAATAGATACTAACGACCAGCTTATCAGGGACAGGAAACAAAAAAGAATCAGGAAGGCAATGGTAAAAACGACACTACAGTAGCGTTCCAACCGATTGATGTAATCATCGAACGAACCAATCCTTCGCTGCAATCGCCGGGTAAACCGCGCTTTGTAGTCCAGAGCTTCATAATCGATTTCGCCGGAAACGGAGCGCAAGCCCACTGCTGCGATCCATAAGCCGCGCAGAACTACGTGGATCAGGAGGCACACAAGCAAGGAAAGGTAGGCCGTGCGAAGGACGTAATACACGAAGATCAGGGAATTGAAGCTGTTGGACGTGTAGGCCAGTAACATCGCATCGTACTCCAGATCAGCCAGTGGTTGCCACCCACCAATGAGCAGGAAGATGACAAAGCCGCTGATCAGCAACTCCAGCTGCCAGCTTTCCTGCTGCAAAGAATCCAACCACGAGGCCGTGGTTCGTTTATCGTCTTGTTCTGTATTTCCCTCCTCCATCAGGGGAGAAAGATAAGCATTACTTTTCCAGATCAGCCACCTTACCCATCCGCCGCAGCTGCCGGGGCAGCGCCGCGTACTCCGCACCAAGGAAGGCATCCACCAGCGTTTCCGCCAGCGCAATGCCGATGACGCGACCGCCGAGGCAGATCATGTTCATATCGTCGTGCTCCACGCCCTGGGCCGCAGAGTAAGACTCATTGATGAGGCAGGCCCGCACGTTTTTGATTTTGTTCGCTGCGATGCTGGCGCCAACGCCGGAGCCACAGCAGGCGATGCCGCGGTCTACCTCCCCCGCGCCGACGGCGCGGGCCAGGGGTATGACGAAGTCCGGAAAATCATCCGCCGCGTCGTATTCATAAGCACCAAAGTCCTTTACCGAAAAGCCTTTCTTTACCAGATAAGCCTGAATTTGTTGCTTGAGTTCAATACCACCGTGGTCGGTAGCGATGCCAATTGTCATGTCGAGATGGTTAATGCTTTCCGCTTGGAAAACGTAATTTTTACGGACTTGGGCTAAAATTACTTCGCTTAAGCCGTAAACCTTCCTAAAAGTTGTCACCTTTGATAGATAAATACATCTGGCAATACTTTGCCAACCCCCACACGCCCCAAAATGGCTCCTCATTATGCCTAACAATCTTGATTCCCACGTTCTCGTTATTTTCGGTGCCTCCGGCGACCTGGCGCAGCGAAAGCTCGTCCCGGCAGTATTTGATCTTTTCCGTGGTGGGTACCTCCCGGAAAATTTTGCGCTGCTCGGTGCCTCCCGTACTGATTTTACCGACGAAGCTTTCCGTGAAAAGGTTGTATTCAAAAACGAACACTTCGACCAAAAGGATGCTACGGATGAGCAGGTAAAAGCCTTCTCCGAAATGCTCTTTTATCAAGATCTGGCTTCTTACGACAGCGATAAAGATATTAAGGCGCTGGCCGCAAGGCTAAAAAAGCTGGACAAAGAGTTCAACGTAGGCCAAAACTATATCTTCTACCTGTCCACTCCACCAAAGCTCTATAGTACTATTCCCCCGGCACTAGCCAAAGCTGGCCTCAACGAAACCAAGGAAGGTTGGGCCAGACTTATTGTGGAGAAGCCTTTCGGCTACGATGAAGAATCTGCCGTTAAGCTCAACCGGGATATTCAGACGCATTTTGAAGAAAATAGTATCTACAGAATTGACCACTACCTGGGCAAAGAAACGGTACAAAACCTGTTAGTTACGCGCTTTGCCAACGGCTTTTTCGAGCCGCTATGGAATCGTAATTATGTGCAGTCTGTTCAGATCACGGCATCAGAGACCGTAGGCGTCGGCAGCCGTGGCGGCTATTACGACGAAAGTGGTGCGATGAGGGACATGGTGCAAAACCACCTCCTTCAGGTATTGGCGCACGTAGCGATGGAGCCGCCCATCCGCGCTGACGCACACAGCATCCGCAACGAAAAGCTGAAGTTGTTCCAATCGCTGCGGGCCATCACAAAAAAGGATGTAAAGGACCACGTCATCCGTGGGCAATACACAGCAGGAGTGACGGATAAGGGCAAAGAAATTGCTTACCGGGATGCTCCAGGAGTGCCTGACGATAGCAAGACGGAGACTTACGTCGGAATGAAGTTTTTCATCGACAACTGGCGCTGGGCCGGTGTTCCATTCTTCGTTCGTACGGGCAAATGCCTGCCGCTGAAACTGACGGAAGTAGTGATCACATTCAAGAACCCGCCACAGGCCATTTTCTCAGAGTATGATGACTTTGCGATGAGCTGCGACAACCAGCTCATCATCCGCATCCAGCCCGATGAGGGCATGGCCCTCGAGTTTGGCATGAAGGTACCCGGCGAAGGGTTCCGCGTGAAGAACGTAGACATGGATTTCTTCTATCGCGATCTGACCAAGAACGACGTGCCAGCCGCCTACACCCGCCTCCTGCTCGACTGCATGAAGGGTGAACCTACGCTCTACGCCCGTGGTGACAGTGTCGAAGCAGCCTGGGCTTTCATTGATCCGATTCTCGAAGCCTGGAAGAACAACGAAGTGCCGATTTACAGCTATCCCGCCGGCAGTTGGGGGCCACTGCAAGCCGACACGTTATGGAGTGGCGAAGGCGGCTCCGGCTGGCGGAACCCTACGGCTACGCTGACGGATGGTAAGCATTATACAAAGCAGTAGTTTGTGGCACTTCAGCAACCTCAGTAAGGGACGCGGACGCGGGTGCAGGGGGAGGTTGAAGAGCCATGTAAAACCTCGTGATTAAACCTGAAGGCAAGCCGCCAGATGACGGTGACCACCATATACCAGACAGTAGCAAAAGATATGATGAACGCTGAGAGCAGGCGAATGTAGCGGGCCAGGTTATATGGTAAGGAAGTGCTCCTGGAGATCGTCCACCCGAATAATTTAATTTTCGCGCCAAAAAAAGGCAGGTGTAATCTAAGTCTTTATCGCTAATCCCTCAATTACAGTGAGTTGGCATTGCTGCCGTAAGCCTTACCCTGCACCTGCGTTCGCGCCCCGAAGTTCTTCCCAGGAAAAAATCAGTTATAATTGACAACTAATACTTCCGTTCGCGCCTTTAGAAAGGGTTAACCCCCTGTCAAATGAACGGAGCTTTCCGCGATATCTGGAAGAACCTTTCCACCACCGAACGAGACGTTGCCACCGCTCTGAGCGTTGTCTACGAAGAACGCTCCGTACTGGATCTGTCCCGCCTTCTCAACAAAATTGGTCTGCAACCGCCGGCTGGCGAGTCCCGTTTTACCCACGCAGTAACCGAACAGATCGTACACAAGCTGCACGAGTTAGGCTTCGCTGACCGCCACGATGACCGCACCTGGCGCATCGCCGAAACGCACAGTGAGTCCATCATGCGGCAGGCCAGCAGGCGACCGGATTTTCCGCATCTGCTCAACGAAGTCCGCCGTGAGTTACCCTACAAAACGTACTGGCAACCCTCCAGCCCCTTTGCGCTGATGCGCGAAATACGTATCGCGTTTTACCTTCAGCAGGAATCAAATTACGACCGGCTCCAGAAAGAGTCAGAAACCTTTTATCCGGACCAGGCCCGGACCGGCATTTTCATCGAACCTCTTTTTGCTGAGTTCGACGCCCGTTGGGTAGACAAGCTCCTGCCGGCCTGGCAGGAAATAAATGTCCGCAACGCCTTCCGAAAAGCCATCCTTACCCTGGAGCCCCTGGCTCCGTTGGTGGAGTTTTTGGAACAGTACGACGGCATCCGTGAACCCTCCGCCGGCGTACTCCGTGAGTTGCTCTGCGAAGCCTTTGTACTCCAGGGTGCCTGGAGCAGGCTACAGCTGTGGGCCGATCTGGAAACCGAAGAATGGCGCAAGGCAGCCATGCACCTGATCTATCACGTCTTACGAGACGATGACGAAGGCGCCCTGGAGTTGATCACCGGCGTTCGCAAGGGATACGAAAGAGACTTTGGCAGCAAATTCCCCGCTCACCTCGCCGGCTATCTCTACCTGCTGGCGCTGCTAAGGAACGGAGGGGTAAAAAGCGCCGAAGTAATTGGTCAGCACCTCGAAAACATCGACCCGACCCAGAACCTGCGTATGGGCGGCACCTACCTTGTGCTACGGTCACTTTTCGCTTACCTGAGAAACGATGAACACGCCCAACTGGTAGCCGGTGACGGGCTCCTGCTGGTTGAAAAAAATGCCTTTACCCACACCTTCCAGGCACTCTACCGGATGTGGACGGACAGCTCAACCGATCCGGTTGACGTAGAATACCTGGAGCAACTGGATGCCTTACGCGATAAAGCGCAGGAAAACGGCTACCACTGGGTAGAGATGGAATTAACGAAGGTGCTCGCTACCCGTCATCCGGGCGAACCCGCCCGCAAGGCATTTTCCACCCGGGCCGAAGCGCTGAGTGAAAAGTTGCGCATCTTCTCTCTCTCCGATGCTATGCCGCGGATCGAACCCTGGGAACGGGCACTGGAGGTACTGGCCAGCATGGGCCCATCAGAACAAAGAAGTGACAAGCGGACAAAGAAGACGGCTCGTTTTGTCTGGTTCGTCGATTTCGAGAAAAAAGAACTTGAACCCCGGGAACAAACGCTGGGGAAAAACGGAAGCTGGTCTAAAGGCAGAAAAGTTGCCCTCAAACGGGTCAAGCAGGGCGATGTAGCCGGCATGACGCCGCAAGACGTGAGCGTTGCCCAGGCCATTGAGGAAGATTACAGCAAATACCACCCCAATGGTCATTATCAGATCCGCTACGAGGATGCATTGCTCGCCCTGGTGGGCCACCCCAACCTTTACCTGATCCAGAACCCCGCCGTTGGTGTGGACCTGGTGCGGAGAAACCCCCAGCTGCTGATCGAGGAGGGAGACAACCGCCTTTACCTGCGTTTTGCGCAGGAGTTCAACGGCACGGGTGTACAGGTAGTGAAGGAGACCCCCACGAGGTATCAGGTCATTGAGGTCAATGAATCTCACGACAATATTCACCGGCAGATCGGTGAGGGGCTGGAAATTCCGAAACGAGCCCGCCACCGCCTGCAGGAGGTGAGTCGTAACCTGGCCAAGATCGTTGAAGTACAAAGTACCCTGAGCGGCGTCATTGATGACGTAGATGAGGCGACAACGGACGAACGGGTTTACGTTCACCTCCTCCCAGTTGGAGAAACCTTCAAAGTAGAGTTTTTCGTCAAGCCACTTCCAGACGATGATCAGTACTTCAAACCCGGTCGTGGCCGCAACAAAGTAATCGGAGAAAAAGACGGCCAGCGCCGTCTTGCCGAACGCAACATGGCCCGGGAACTTGACTTTGCCGAAAAAGTCATTCTCGATGCTCCGACCCTGCAAAAATTGGTTCATCGGGATTATGAATGGCAAGTCGATGAGGTAGAAGATTGCCTACACATCCTGTTGGAGTTGCAGCCGCTGCGTGCGCTCAACCGCATCGTACTTGAGCACCCCCGCGGTGAGAAAATCCGCCTGGTGGGCAGTGTCGACTTTGGTGATCTGAGCCTGGGCGTAAAGGAAAAAGCCGGTTGGTTCGACGTGGAAGGAGAACTGGTTGTGGATGACAATCAGGTCATCAATTTCCGTGAACTGATGGATAAAGTTGCGGAAAACGAACACAGCAAGTTCATTCAACTCAGTGAAGGCCAGTACGTCGCCCTTACCGAAAACCTCCGTCGCAAGCTGCGCGAAATGGAAGGCCTGCTGAGCGAAGGAAAAGATGGTCTTCAGCTCCACCCGCTCGCAGCCGGTATTCTGGACGATGTAGCTGACCAGCTCGGTGGTTTTGAGGTGGATGTTGCCTGGCGGGAAAGCCTGCAGCGGATTCAGTCCGTTGGCCAGACCATCGCCCGCGTCCCATCTACCTTTAAAGCAGATCTAAGACCCTACCAGCTTGACGGTTTCCGGTGGCTGATGCGCTTGGCGGACTGGGGCGTAGGTGCCTGTCTTGCGGATGATATGGGGCTGGGTAAGACCATTCAGGGACTTGCCATGCTGCAGGCCCGGGCGGAAAAAGGACCGGCGCTGGTCATCGCTCCTGCCTCCGTAACGCGAAACTGGATTCGTGAAGCCGCCAAGTTTGCTCCTACCCTTAACACCATTTTGCTGGGTGCGGGAGACCGGGCGGAAGTAATCTCCTCCGTCGGCCCCTATGACATGCTGGTGGTAAGCTACGGCCTGCTACCCTTTGAGGGAGAAGCACTGGCAGCTAAACGCTTTGGTTGCATCATCCTTGATGAAGCCCAGGCCATTAAAAACCGGGGTACCAAGCGTAGCCAGGTAGCGATGAGCCTGCAGGGAGACTTCCGGGTCGCCACCACCGGTACGCCAATCGAGAACCACCTGGGGTAACTGTGGAACCTGTTCCAGTTCCTGAACCCGGGTCTGCTCGGCAGCTTTCAGCGCTTTAACGACAAGTATACCATCCCGATTACGAAGAACAATGACAATGAGCGCCGGCAGCAACTCCGCCGCCTCATTCAACCGTTTATCCTCCGGCGCAGAAAAGAAGAGGTACTCGAAGAGTTACCACCAAAAACAGAAGTTACCCTCCACGTCGAACTCTCGCCACCGGAGCGGGCCTTCTACGAAGCATTGCGGCAACGCGCCCTGGCGCAAATTGACGACAGCGATGGCCCCAACAAGCGCTTCCAGATCCTGGCAGAACTCATGAAACTACGGCAGGCCGCCTGCCACCCCAAAATGGTGGACCCGAGCGTAGACATCGGCTCCAGTAAACTTGAGCTATTAGCTGAGACCGTTCGCGAAATAGTGGAAAGCGGCCACAAGGCGCTGATCTTCTCCCAGTTTGTTCGCCACCTTAAGCTGGTCGAAGACTGGGTAAAGGAAGAAGGCATCGACTACCAGTACCTCGACGGCAGTACGCCGGGCAAGAAGCGAGACGAAGCCGTGCAGGCATTTCAACGCGGAGAGGGCGATGTATTCCTCATTAGCCTGAAAGCCGGTGGAACGGGGCTTACCCTTACCGCTGCTGACTATGTGCTCCACCTCGACCCCTGGTGGAACCCCGCCGTGGAAGACCAGGCCAGCGACCGCGCTCACCGGATCGGGCAACAGCGTCCCGTTACGGTTTATCGGTTCGTAAGTGAAAATACAATTGAGGAAAAGATCGTTGAATTACACCACCAAAAAAGAGATTTGGCAGACAGCCTGCTGGCCGGCACCGAACAAAGTGCCAGCCTCTCGGCCAACGATCTGCTGGACCTCATCAAGTTCGGTTAATGCGTCATCTGTGCTACCTCCTGCTACTGTCAATCTTTTTCACTGCCTGTGGAGATGATGTTTTGCCCGTGCCAAAGCCCCGGTCTTACCCACGGGTGCATTACCCGGAACGCGCCTACGAGGAAGTAAGCAGCGAATATTGTTCTTTTCGCTTTGAAAAACCCGTCTCCGCTACGATCGTAAAAGAAGAAAGCTTTTTTGAAGAAGTGCCGCCTGATTCCTGCTGGTTCGACCTTCGCTTTGATCCTGCATTGAACGGCAGCGTTCATTTCTCTTATTACCCGCTGGCTTCTTATGAAGACTTTGAGGCGCTTCGGGACGAAGCCTTCAAACTCATGAATGTGCACAACAAGCGGGCCAGTGATATTGAGGAGATTGGCATTCACCGGGATGAAGCCAAGGTGCACGGTGTAGCCTTTGACATCGCAGGCTCGGCGGCCAGCCCCTTTCAGTTTTTTCTGACCGACAGTACGAATCACTTCCTACGGGGCGCTCTTTACTTTGACACTGAGGTCCGGCCAGACTCTCTGGCACCAATCATTGCCTACGCCAAGGAAGATATCTTCCGGATGGTGGAGACTTTTGAGTGGGAGGAGTAAGTCAATAATCAAACGCCAGCTTCTCACTCGGATATCCGAAGAGGTTGTCTTCTTTTATGATACGCGCCACTTTCTCCGGCACCATTTTCTCCCAACCATCCTCACCGGCACGGATCATGGCCAGCACGTTCTTGGAATAAATATCCAGGTGTTCCGCGTGGAACTCTGTCAGATCCACGATTTGCCCGCTGTCGAGTAAGTGCTTGTAGAGAAACTTCACTCCTTCTGGAATCGGGACATTCTGGGCCGTCATCAGGTCCGAAGATCCTTCCTGCCGGGCGGGGTAAATGTAGAGTTTTACGTTGCGGGTAAAGATCTCCCCGAAGGCGGCCAGTAGCCGCCCGTCCTGATTGTCGCGGAAACGGTCATTAATGAGTTGCAGCAGCTCATTGACCCCGAGTACGATGCCTACCGGCGCTACTTTATAGAGGTTCAGGTATTCGATCAGGTCTCCGTAACGCTCGTAGTTGGAGATGATGACGGTTTGGCCCAATTCGTTGAGAAGTGAGGCACGGTGCAGGAAATCGCGCTCGTTGAGCTCGGCGCTGTGCTGGAGGTTGTCCAGCGTAAGTTCGGTAAGCAGGAAGCTCTTCGTCGGGTCAATGCCTTCGGATTCCCGAAATTGTTTGTAGCCCGCCCGCAGCATATCTTCGTTGACGAGGGTAGTAGGGCGGAAACTTCCCCGGACAACCATCACTGACTTCCGGTACAAAAATTCACTGGGGTGGATGCTTCGGCCGGCGGGGTTGAACATCGTGATGTCCGTCAGGCCATGCTTCACCAGCCAGAGGCTAAGTAAGCGATTGTCTACCGGAAAGTCAGGGCCTTCCAGCACGATCATATCGATGGCTACCCGCCCCTTCAGTCCGTCGAGCAAGCTCAGCACCAGGGTTTCCGGATCGTCGTGATAATTGTAGGCGGCGTAGATCATGTTTACGCCAAGAATGCCAATGGCCTGTTGCTGCAGCTGGTTATCGTTGTCCAGCATCCGTACGTGCAGGGCCAGATCATTGTAGGTGTTGGCGGCGGAATCGAGCTGAAAACGGAGCCCCAGCCAGCCGTTGCCCCGGATGGTACGGCTGTAGTTAATGGCCGCTACCGTGTCGGCAAACACGAAGAAGGTCGTATCCGGCCGGTCGTGCCGCAGGCGGTCCACCATCAGTTCATATTCGTGAACAATCATTTTATGAATGCGGCTTTCGCATACGTAGCGCCCCGAAGGTTCTACGCCATAAATCTGATCAGAATATACTTTATCGTAAGCGCTCATCGTCTTCGCGATGGTGCCGGCGGCGGCTCCAACCTGAAAGAAGTAACGGGCAACCTCCTGGCCGGCCCCGATCTCGGCGAAGGTGCCGTAGATTTTGGGGTTGAGGTTGATCTCCAGGGCTTTCTGGTCGGTCTCGAGTAGTTGACGTTGGGGCATGGGAGGGGGACTTGATGACGTAAGCGAAAGGTACGTTTAACTTTTTTTAGAAAATTGTTCAGCTAAGAGAATAGACTAATGTATTCTGAGAAGGCATAATGCTGGGCACGGCTACCGGTTGCGATTGGCCTAAGAATACTAATACTCTCAAGATCCGCTACAATCCGGTATCCTGTTGAGGGTGTACATTTTAGCAAATCACTTACCTCGGCTACGGTGATAATTGGGTTTCGGAATAGCTGGCGAACTACGAGATGTGCTTTACTGGCCCGGCCCTTTAGTGGGCGTAAACGTTCTGGCATTGACCTTTCCAGCGCCATACTTTTTCGAAATGTTTCTATACCATCGGAAGCTGTCTTTTCCACCCCCTCAAGAAAGAACATCAACCAGCCTTTCAGATCGTTACGCTCTCTTACAGCAGAAAGACGATCATAGTAATCCGAACGGCTACGCTCCAAAAAATCGGATAGATATAGGATGGGCCGTCCTAATACCTTCCGTTCTACAAGAAAAGAAGAAATCAGTAGTCGGCCAATTCTCCCGTTTCCATCTAAGAAAGGGTGGATGGTTTCAAACTGATAATGAATCAGAGCCGCCTTAACTAAGTCCGGCAATAAGTTTCGATCATCATTCGCAAAATTCTCAAGGTCACTCATTAACCTGTCTACTTCTTGAAAAGGCGGAGGAACAAACATTGCTCGGGATGGAGAGGAACCTCCAATCCAATTTTGACTTCGTCTATATTGACCAGGTTGCTTGTTTTGACCTCGAACTCCCTGCATTAGCATATGGTGAACACGCCGAATAAACCTGGAAGAAAAGGGCAATTCTTTAGTTAGCTCCATAGCCAAATGACTCGCATCTAAATAATTGCGTACTTCTCTCCAATCACCCCTTCGTTCCTTAGCGATTGCGGATTCTTGCATTAAGGCCTCTTCAAAGTTAGTCTGTGTTCCCTCTATTTTACTTGATAAAGTAGCTTCTTTGGTTAGATGCATAGTTACAAAGAGTTCGATGTCCACGAGTTCTGAAAACGTATCCAGCCTTCCCAGAGCAAGGTCCGCCTTACTGAGCTGTAGCAATAAGTCGGAATCTACTATTTGCCACTTTCGGTTGATGATTTCCGGCATGAAAGCCTTGTAAGTGTCCTGGCGGACAAGATTACCTGCATTAAATCTATCCATTTCATTCCAAAAATAGTCCTTTTTTAAAAACGAAACAACCTTCATTGTCATTTTTGGTCGTTTTTGGAAATTTGGGCTTTGAGATTGTCAAAAAAAAGAATGAAATACCTGGGGTTGTCTTTTTTGGCCAAAAAATAGAATTTCGGTCCAATCAAAAAGGGTAATCAAGACATCGAACTCCTATTTGCCTTTCCCCTCCGTATCTTGCCTTCACCATGCTCCGAAACCTCAACACCGGAACGGTTAACCCAGAATCGGCCGACGCCGACCTCCTCGCCCGCTTCCAGAAAAGCGGCGCGGCGGACGACCTCTTGCCGCTTTACGAGCGGCACGCGGAGCTGATCTACGCCCTGGGGATTCGCTACCTCGGCACACCGGAACGAGCAGAGGATGCAGGCATGGAAATTTGGGCAGTGCTGATGGAAAAGCTACCGAAACACGACATCAGTAACTTCCGTTCCTGGTTACAAACCACCGTTAGGAACCACTGCCTGATGCAACTCCGCCGCGAAAAACGGGACCCGCTACAAAATAATGACGCGGAGCTTATGCAATCCGACCGGCTGCTGCATCTATCCACCGAATCAGATCATCAAACCAACGAAGATACTCGCCCGCTGTACCACTGCCTGAAGCAGCTGAAGGAAGAACAGGGCCGCTGCGTGCGGATGTTTTACCTGCAGGAGGGCGAGAGCTATCAAACCATTGCCGAAAAATGTAACCTAAGTGTAGGGCAGGTGCGTTCTCATTTGCAGAACGGCCGCCGTAACCTTAAAACCTGTCTGGAAGGGCAGGAGAAACTAACCGAATAAGTGTCCGAAACGAATCCTAACATCACCGAGTTGCTGCGTCGCTACCTGAGCGGTGCCATCACCGCCCCCGAGGAGGCGGAACTGGAGCGGTTGGCCCGGACGGACAAGACTTTGCGGGACGCTATGCAGGGCCTGCAATCCGCTCCGGAAGAAGACCACCTGGTACGGGTTGAGCGCTTGAAGGCCCGCGTTCGCCAGCAGGCAGAACATGGGGCGAGCACGCAGGTGCAGGGAACGGTAAAGGGCAATGTTACGAAACCTGAAGGCGCCGTCGTGCGCCCCATACAACGCTACCGTTATTACGCGGCAGCGGCG
>Ga0115031_1003430_pt1 | contig 11773 bp, 8 predicted proteins | sample Maine_Asex4_meta_FD_87301 | JGI IMG/M metagenome (GOLD analysis project Ga0115031, IMG submission 87301) | Marine algal microbial communities from Maine, USA - Maine_Asex4_metaG | ecosystem: Host-associated > Algae > Red algae > Unclassified | place: Maine, USA | collected 2015-01-05 | reverse complement strand
GATGCCGAACCAGAACGCGAGGCTCTCGACCGCCTCCCTGGCGTACAGCAGCACCAGGCGCTCGCCGTCGTGCTCGCTGACGAGCACGATGCGCTCCTCGCCGTCGACATCGACGCGATGCTGGCCCGGGTGCAGCTCGCGCATGTGCTCGGGCAGGCCGTGTCCGGCGGTGGCCGGATCGTCGCCGTGGCCCTGGAACCAGGCGTGCAGGTTCCTGGTGTTCGGAGGCGCGAAGGCGGGGTCCTTCGAGCGGTGCGCCCAGAAGAAGGCGGCCTCGTCGACCAGCCCCTGGGCGACCAGCACGCGCTCCGCGACGACGCCGGCGACGGTCACGCCGGCGACCGTCACCAGCGCGATCAGGAACAGCTGCAGGAAGAACACCCGCAGCAGGCGCGAGCGCAGGCCGGTCCGGTCCGGGCGCGCGATCGAGGTTCGCTCGCGCCGGGGTGTCACCCCGGGCACCGTCGCCCTACCACCGGACCGGGTGCGCCGTCCCTGGCGATCCGCCGTCGATCCGGTGCCCATCGACCTGTCGTGCATGCTCGCCTCATCGCGCCGTCCGGGCGCGCCGGACCGTCCGACGCGATGTCATGGTGCCACGGCGATCCGAGGTACCTGCAGGACCCGGACCCGAACGCGCCTTCTCAGCGCGACGACGAGGGCAGCAGCACCGCGTCCACGACGTGGATGACGCCGTTCGCGCCGCGCACGTCGGTCGTGACGATCCGTCCGTTGGCCACGAACAGCTCGCCGTCCTCCTCGCGGAACGTGAAGCGCTCGCCGTTGCCGGCCTCCACCGAGGTGCCGATCAGCGAGACCACCGAGGTGGCATCGAGCACCGTGCCCGGCAGGATGTGGAACAGCAGGATGTCACGCAGCGTGGCCGGATCGGCCAGCAATGCGTCGATGGTGTCCTGCCCGAGCGCCTGGAACGCCGCGTCGGTCGGTGCGAACACCGTGTACAGATCGTCCGGGTGACCCAGCGCGGCGTCCAGCCCGGTCGCCTCGAGTGCGGCGACGAGGATCGTGAACTCGCCCGCGTCACGCGCGACATCGAGCAGCGTGCCGGTGGCCGGTACGTCCGGATCGGCACCGTCCGTGCCCGCGGGCGGGATCAGCACCGTATCGATCGCGTGCACGATGCCGTTGCTGGCGCGCACATCGGTCGCGATGACCTCGGAGGCGTTGACGAACAGCCGGTCACCCTGCAGCGAGACGGCGACCGTCGCACCATTGACCGTGGCGACGTCCGAGCCCGCAGCGGCGATCACGTCCGTCGCATCGAGTTCGACGCCCTGGATCACGTGATAGGACAGGATCTCGGCGAGCGCCGTCGGGTCGGCCAGCAGTGCGTTGATCGTCTCGTCGCCGAGCTTGGCGAACGCCTCGTCGGTCGGTGCGAGCACGGTGAACGTGAACGACGGGTCGGCGAGCAACCCGTCGAGCCCGGTCGCCTCGAGCGCGGCGATGAGCGTGGTGAAGCCGCCCGCCTCGCGGGCCGTCTGCACGATGTCGACCAGCACCGAGCCCTCGGACACGTCCGCCGGCGGCATCAGCACCTCGTCGATGACATGGATGACGCCGTTGCTCGCGAACACGTCGGGCGTGATCACATCGCTCATGTTAATGCGCAGCGCACCACGCTCCAGCGTGAGCGCCACGTCGTCGCCGTTGGCCGTGGTGACGGTGGAGCCTGCCAGCGCGAACGCTGCGGCCGCATCGAGCGCCTGTCCCGCGACGACGTGGTAGAGCAGGATGTCGCGCAGCGTGTCGGGGTCGGCCAGCAGCGCATCGATCGTGTCCTGCCCAAGGGCGGCGAACGCCTCGTCGGTGGGTGCGAACACCGTGAACGTCGCCTCGCCGTCGGCCAGCGTCGCGTCCAGTCCCGTCGCCTGCAGCGCCGCGACCAGTGTCGTGAACGAGCCGGCACCGATCGCTGTCTCGACCAGGTTCGACGTGGGCGTCTCATCGGTGCCGCCGTCATCGCCGTCATCGGTCGGTGCATCGCCGCTCGGGGTCAGCACCGCGTCGATGACGTGAATGATGCCGTTGGTCGCCGCGACGTCCGTGACGGTCACCTCGGACTCGTTCACGAACAGGCGCATGCCGTCGACGGAGACCTGGAGCGTGTCGCCGTTGGCCGTCGTCACGCGGGAGCCGGCGAGATCGAACGCGCTCGCGGCATCGAGCGCGACCCCGGGCACCACGTGGTAGAGCAGGATGTCGGACAGCGTCCCGGTGTCGCCGAGCAACGCATCGATGGTGTCCTGCCCGAGGGCGGCGAACGCCTCGTCGGTCGGTGCGAACACCGTGAAGGTCTCGTCGTCATCGCCGAGCGTGGCGTCCAGCCCCGTTGCCTGCAGCGCCGCGACCAGCGTGGTGAAAGTGCCGGCGGCGACCGCGGTGTCGACGATGTCGCCCTTCGCGGCGGCCATCATCTCGCTGGCGCGCGTGGTGGTCGCCAGCGCGGCCACCCCGTCGGTCACTCCGTCATCGGCGGGCAGCACGCGGACGCCGTCGTCGGACGACGAACAGGCGGCAAGGCCGACCAGGGAGGCGAGCACCGCCGTGCGGGCCGCGGCACGCGAGGTGGAGGAAAGGGGTCTGAACATCGGAAGGGCTCCTGCGATCGGTAAGGGAGCGCGCAGCTTCGCGGTTCGTCGATGATCGGGACGTGATCATGGCGCGGGGTGCGTTCACGCGGCGATCACGACCGGCGTGACGCAGCGCACAGAAACGGCCGGCGCACGACGGCTTCGACCGCCGGATCACGTCCGACGGGTGATCCGGCTCCCGAGCGTCGTCCTGAAGGCGAGACGGTTGCCCTCTTTTGTCGAGCCGGCCTCACGATCGTCCGGGACCTGTCGACAACACCGGTGTGTCGTTCACCTCCAGGTGCCCATCCTCATGAAGCCGAAGCGTCACGGACAGACGTTGCTCGCCGCCGCCGCCCTGTCATCGGGCGGCACGGTCGCGGCCGCGTTGCTGAACCTGCCCGATACGCCGCTGTTCCTCGACGGCAGCAAGACCGCTCTCGTCCAGCTGGTGGTCGAGCGGGACAACAAGCTGTTCTTCGAGGCCTACCCGACCTACGAGGACATCGACGGCGATGGCGAGCTGGACATCCGCTTCAAGCCGGACGACATCGACTACTACGGCTATTTCGAATCGGGCTTCTGCTACACGCACACCGGCACCCACTTCCAGCCGACCTCGCGCGGGGTCGACAAGAAGTGCACCGCCGACGCCGGCGCCTGGAGCGGGGACCTGCTGAACTACGTCACCATGACGCGCATGGATACCCTGCTGCGCGCCCTGTACGGCGGCAAGCGCATCGTGGACACACCCTCCCGGACCGTGTTGCGACGTGCGTTCGTTCCGTGGGAGAACCATACCTGGGGGATCGAGTACACCTCCGAGGCCGTCGATGGCTTCGACATCGCCGACTACAGCCCGCTGAGCCAGCCCGCGCCGGACACGCGGCACCTGCTGGCCACCAACAACTACGTCGGCCTGGGCGATGTCCCCTACCTGCGCATCCGGGAGGATCAGGAGGATCGCATCTGGGAGTGGGTGGACAAGGAACGGATACAGGGCGATGGATCGGCGGATCAGGACCTGATCGTCGACGTGGAGGTCTGCTCGGCCGCATTCCTCGATCCGTCCTGCCGCGAGTACCCCCACGGCAACCACAAGCCGTCCGGGCTGCTGCACGAGTACGGCGAGAACAACACCATGTACTTCAGCCTGCTGACCGGCAGCTACGAGAACAACCTGCGCGGCGGGGTGCTGCGCCGGACCATGAGTTCCTTCGGCGAGCAGGAGGTCGACCCCGACACCGGCGTGTTCATCGGCAGCGGGGGCATCGTGCGCACGCTGGACGCGCTGCAGATCCCCAACGACTACCGCTCCAAGACCATCCAGAGCGATTGCGGCTGGCTGTCCGACCGGCCGTTCGAGAACGGCGAGTGCCGCGCCTGGGGCAACCCGATCGCGGAGATGATGTTCGAGGGCATGCGCTACTTCGAGGGCTCGAAACGGCCGACGCCGTCGTTCTTCACCGATGCCGGCATGGACCGCGAGCTGGGTCTGGAGGCCGCCGCCTGGGATGACCCCTATTCGGACGACCAGCCGTACTCGCAGTGCTCGGCCGCGTATCAGCTGGTGGTGAGCGACCCCAGTCCGTCCTTCGACGGCGATCAGCTGCCCGGCAGCCATTTCGCCCCGTTCACCGAATCCTCCCTCGGCGCCCTGCACGTGGGCGACCTGGCGGACTTCATCTCCGGCAACGAGAGCGAGCTGCCGGGCCTGAAGTTCATCGGCGAGTCCGACGGCATCGCCGACGGTTCGCCATCGCCCAAGCAGGTCACCTCCTTTCGCACCATTCGCGGCCAGGCGCCCGAGGCGCCCCACCGCCAGGGCAGCTACTACGCGCCCAGCGTCTCCTACTTCGGCCACCAGCACGATATCCGGCCCGACATCAAGGGTGAGCAGACCGTCGGCAACTACACCCTCGCCCTCGGCAGCCCGCTGCCCACCATCGACGTGGACGTCGACGGCCGGCAGGTCACCTTCGCCCCCTTCGCCAAGACCGTGGGCGGCTGCCGCACCACGGCGGAAGGCATCGAGAACTACAGCCCGACCAACGCCATCGTGGGCCTGGTGGTGGAGCAGATCAGCCCGACCGCCGGCAGCTTTCGCGTCTCGTTCGAGGACATGGAGCAAGGCGCCGACAACGACATGGATGCGCTGGCCCGCTACGAATTCGAGGTGGACGGGGGCGAGATCGAGTTCGACGTGACCAGCCTGGAGGCTTCCGGCTGCTACATCCAGCACCTGGGATACACGGTGTCGGGCACCCTGAACGACGGCGTCTACCTGGTGGTCAGGGATGCGGACACCAAGGAGGAGCAGGACGCCGACTTCAAGCTGGACGTTCCACCGGGCGAGCGGCCCGGTCACGCCGGATGGAAGGATGGCGAGGCGTTGCCCCTGGTCAGCAGCATTCGCTACACCCCGTCGGCGAACCCGGCGGCCCGGCTGATGCAGCCTCCGCTGTGGTACGCCGCGAAGTGGGGCGGCTTCGATGACGCCAACGGCGACGGCATCCCCCAGTCGCGGGAGTGGGACAGCAACGGCGACGGCGATCCGGACAACTACTTCAACGTCACCGACCCGAGTCGCATGGCCGAGGAGCTGCGCAAGGCGTTCAACGCGATCAGCGAGGCCAACGCGAACGCGAGCGCCGTCGGCGTGTCGGCCGGATCGTTGAGCGCCGACTCGCGGGTCTACGAATCCAGCTTCAAGTCCGGGTCGTGGTACGGCAACATGACCTCGCGGGCGATCGACGGCGACGGCACCCTCGCCGACGTCGTGGACTGGAACGCCAACACCGCACTGCGACGGCAGATCGCCCGCGACTCGCGCACCATCCTGACCTACAAGCCGTCCACGAGGACCGGCATCGCTTTCCGCTGGCCGGACGATCCGGCCGACCCGCGCGCAAGCGAACTCGACGTCGCGCAGGTCGAGGCGCTGTCGGCCGACCCGATCACCGATGCCCTGGACGGTGAAGGCGAATCCCGTCTCGACTACGTGCGCGGCAATCCGGTACCGACGTATCGCACCCGCGAGGAGCCGTTGGGGGACATCGTGCGCTCCATGCCGCAGCTGGTGGGCCCGCCGGTTTACTACTACCCCGACAACTGGGGCGAGGGCGAGCCCGAGTCGGCACGACCGTACTCGGAGTTCGGCAGGGCGCATGCCGATCGTCAGCGCGTGGTCTACGTCGGCGCGAACGACGGCATGCTGCACGCGTTCGACGCGGGCAGGTACGTCGACGGTGCCTGGACGGCGGGCAGCGGCACGGAGCTGTTCGCGTACGTGCCGTCCTCGAACTTCCGCGAGCTTCCGGAGCTGACCAGCCCGATCTATCGCCACAAGTATTTCGTCGACGCCACGCCGCGGGTGGGCGACGCCATGATCGACGACGAGTGGCGCACGGTGCTGGTCGGCGGCCTGGGCCGGGGCGGTCAGGGCGTGTTCGCGCTGGACATCACCGATGTGGATTCGGTGTCCGAAGGCGAGGCCGACGCGACCGTGCTGTGGGAATTCACCGACGAGGACGATGCGGATCTCGGCTACACCTACACCAGCCCCCTCATCGCCCGGATGCACAACGGACGCTGGGCCGCGATCTTCGGTGACGGGTTCAATGCCCGCGAGGCCGACGGGCACCAGGCCACCAACGGTACGGGAGCGATCTTCATCGTCGACCTGGAAACCGGCGAGCTGATCTCCAAGATGCACTCCAACGCGGGCAGTGCGGCCACCCCGAACGGCATCAACGCCCCGACAGCCGTCGACCTCGACAACGACAACATCGTCGACATCGTCTACGCGGGAGATCTCCTGGGGCGCTTGACCAAGTACGACGTCCGGTCGTCGAACCCCGAACGCTGGCAGAGGATCAGCGACCAGATGTTCGGCACCCTCGACCGCGACCTGGAGGCCACCCCCGTCACCACCGAAGTCTCGGTCGGAAGCCACCCGACCGGTGAGGGGATCATGATCTATCTGGGGTCCGGCAAGTACCTCGAACCGGCTGACCAGGAGAACGCGAGCCAGCTCAACCGCATCTATGCCCTGTGGGACAAGGATCCGTTCGACGGCCCGGACCTGCTCGCCAGCTTCCGCACGGGAGGGCTGCTGCAGCAGTCCATCGTGTCGCAGACCTCGCTGTCCTACGATGCCGACGGTGACGGCAACGACGACTCCTCGGCGTTCGTCCGCCAGACCACCCGGCACGACATCGACTGGGACAAGCACCTGGGGTGGTACATGGACCTGGATTTCCGCTCGCCCACCGGGGAGCAGGTGATCTCCAGGCCCCTGCTCAGGCAAGGCAGGCTGATCGTCTCCACCCACATCCCGACCGGCGACGAATGCTCTCCGGGCCAGACCGGATGGCTGATGGTGCTCGACGCGCGATCCGGCGCCATGCCGCCCCCCTCCATCGACCTCGACGGTGACGGAACCTTCACCGAGGCGGAACGGTTCACGGGCATCCAGGGGCTGGCCAACCCGTTGGTGCCGCCCACCATCGTGTCCACCCTGAACGACGATGTACTCCTGACCAACGACCCCGACGGTTCCGGTGCCACGAGCACGGGCCTCGATGCGAACGACCAGAGCGGGCGCATCAGCTGGAGAGAACTCGAGCCATGAGGCATGCGGCCGGCAATGGACGGCACGGTCACGCTGAACGGTACGGCCACGGTCCGGGCGAGGCGATACCGGCGGCGGGGTTCACCCTGACGGAAGTGCTGGTGGCGGTCGCCATCCTGGCGATCCTGGGTGGCCTGGCAGCCCCCTCCTTCACGGCATTCGTGCAACGGGAGGCCACCGACCAGATCCTCTCCGATCTCACCAGCACGGTGATGGTCGCTCGCGGGGCTGCCGTCAAGGCCGGCGTCCCCGTCGTGCTGTGCGCCAGCGCCGACGGGACGCGCTGCGCGCCCGGCTGGAACGCGGGCTGGATGGCCTTCGTCGACGACAACAGGAACCGCGCGGCGGACCTCGCCGAGACCATCGTCGCGCGGCACGACAACGCCTCCGGGATCGCCAGGATCGCCGTGAGGAACGTGGCGGGAGGGAAGGTGGATGCGGTGAGCTTCAACTACCGCGGCGCACCCGATGCGGCGCTGATCATCGAGGTCAGCAACGGCGATCACGGCGCCGCGGCAAGCGTATCGCCCTTCGGCAAGGCCAGACGCCATGACTAGGCGCGACCCGGCGCGCGCGCGCGGAGCCCGCGGACGTCGCGCCGAGGCGGGCGTCGGCCTGGTCGAGGTCATGGTGGCGCTGACGATACTCCTGCTCGCCGCCCTGGCCGTCGGCAACGCGCAGATGAGCAGCCTGGTCGCCGCACGCGCCTCCGCCATCCATTTCTCGATCGATCGGCTCGGCAGCGACATCATCGAGGTGCTGCGCTCGCAGGCGGCCGATGCGGCCGTCGGCGCCCTCGACCTGCCATCGAGCGAGGTCCACGCCGAGGTGCGGATCTGGAGCGATCGCATCGCCGCCATCCTGCCGTCGGGCGAAGGCCGCATCGACTGCGACACCCTGTCCTGCGGCGTATCGATCAGCTGGATGGAGGAGATCGACGGAACGTTCCACCGGCAGTTCTACCGGACGAGGACGCCGTTGTGACCGGCAGGATCCCGGACGCCCGGCGCATCGACGGCACGCGACGTGCCGGCGGGTTCACGCTCGTCGAACTGATGGTGTCGCTGGTCATCGGTGCCACCGTGGTCGGTGTCGGGATGACCCACTACCTGCAGGTGTCGACCGTTCGAGGTCTCGTCCGGGCCGAAGCGAACCTGCAGACGAACGGGTACTTCATCGACGAGACCCTGAAGCGCCTCGTCAACCAGGCCGGGTACCGTTCCCTCCACCGGGATGCCGGGACCTCCGCCGCGTTGCCGGTCGACACGCACGACGAGGCCTTTCGAACGGACGGTTCGGACTGGGACGGCGGCACCTATCTTCGTGCCTTCGACGACGGCTTCGCCTTTCGCTTCGAAGGGTCTTCCGATACGGCGGGCGCGGCCGATGGCAGCCTGGTGAACTGCCAGGGAACGCCCATCGAAACGGGCCGGATCGAGGAGGTACGGTTCACGGTGATCGGCGGGACCCTGATCTGCACCTCGTCCGGCGCGTCGGTCGACCTGATCGGCATCGATGACGACGTCGCCGTCGAGCGGATCGACCTGGCCTGGGGCATCGACGGCGACGATGACGGGAGTGTCGACGGGTATCGCGACGCTTCCTCACCGATCGCCGCCGGCGAACGCCCGCTCACGCTCAGGCTGTCGCTGCTGCTGGGCAGCCGCGAGGAAGTGCTGGCGAACGCCCCGGACTACACCTTCGGCGGTATCGCGTACTCACCACCCGACAACCGGCTGCGACGCGAATCGGTGACCACGATCCGGATCAGGAATTGAACCATCGCATGAACACGACGACGCGCAGACCATGCCCGCGGGCCCGGACCGGCGGCCACGTCGCACCCCGGGGCCAGCGTGGCATCGCGCTGTTCGCGACGATGATCATCGTGATCATCACCGGCCTGCTGGCGCTGTCGAGCTTGCGTCAGACCGAGCTGACGGAGGTGCTTGCCGGCAATTCCATACAGCGAAGCCGCGCCCTCCAGGCTGCCGAAGGAGGGCTTCGCGAGGCCGAACGCCACGCCGTCGTCATGGCACGGCTCCGGATCTTCTCGTCCGAGGAGGCCTCCAACGGCCTGTTCTCGTCGGGATCCGTCGCGCCGAGATGGTGGCGGGACGGTGACTACGCCGGCGCACGAACGCTGCAGACCCCCACGTACCCCGGGATCGTGGAACCGCCGGTCTACGTCGCCGAGGAGATCGGCAACTACGTGTCGGATGGCGGCTCCGGCATCGTCAGCCTGGATCGAGGGGCGGCACGGTACGGCCGCAAGACATCGGACGGTCGCGAAATCGTCCTGTACCGCCTTCAGTCCAGCGGCGTGGGCAGTTCGACGGCGGCCAGGGCGATCGTCGAGTCGCTCTACGCCCACAACCTGTAGGCACCGACGTGAACGGACGACAGGCCCCCGGATTCTCCCTGATCGAGCTGGTCATCACCATGGCCATCGTCGCCACGCTGCTGTCGATCGCCATTCCCGGCTACACGGCACTCATCGAGCGGTCCCGGCGCGAGGACGCCCGACACCTGTTGATGGTGAACGCGCAACGGCTGCAACGCTGCTTCACCCTCGAAGGGGCGTACGACACCAACTGCGTCACCAGACCGCTTTCCAGGGGCGGCTTCTACACGCTGTCGCCGGCCAGCCGAATCGACGCCACGACGTTCGCGCTCGTTGCCGAACCGCGTGCCGGAACCAGCCAGCGATCGGACGCCGCGTGCCGGACGTTCACCTACGACCACACGGGCAGGCGGGGGGCCACGGGGACGAGCCCCTCCGAGTGCTGGTAGGGGCGAATCCGGGTCGGACACCCGCACACGCCGCCTATCAGGGCCTGTGAAGGAATGAAGGGTGCATCCTGGCGGCCCGCAGGGTCGCTTCGCAGGGCGCGCCATCCGTTGTCGCCCGTCGGTCGCCCGGCCCTGCCAGGCTCCGCTCCTCGCGCCTGGGCTGGCACGCCCCGCGAAGCGACAGGATGTACCCTTTATTCCTTCACAGGCCCTCAACGTCACGGGCACCCGCGAACCGGGCCACCCGCTCCCACCCGCCCATGAAACTCGTCGCCTTCTCCGACCCGCATCGCCGCCTGGCCGCCGCCCACGCGCTGGTGGCCGCCAGCGAGGGCGCCGATGTGGCGATCGGGGGCGGGGACTTCGGCGACCGGGGCAAGGGTGCGCTGGAGGTGCTCGACGTGCTGGCACGGGTGCGCTGCCCGCTGCTGATCGTGTCCGGCAACCACGACCGGCTGACCACGCTTGCAGCCTTCGCCGACGAGCACGCTCACGTGCAGCTGCTGCACGGCAGCGCGGTCACGATCGACGGGGTGCGCTTCGTCGGCATCGGCAGCGCGATCGCCGGCGCCCAGCCTTCGCCCAACAGCGAATGGCTGCACGAGCACGAGGCCGCCGCCCTGCTCGAACCGCACCGGCACTGCGACGTGCTGATCAGCCACACCCCGCCGCTGGGTGCGGCCGACACCCACCCGGACGGCAACGCCGGCGGCAGCGTCGCGGTGCGCGACGTGCTGCTGCGCCTGTCACCCGCGCTGTGCCTGTGCGGTCACGTGCACCGCAGTCACGGCGTGCAGGTCACTCTCGGTCGCACGCGGGTGCACAACGTCGGCCCGCGGGTCGCGGTGCACCATGTCGACGAGCCGGAAGCCCGCCCCCCCGTTCGCCGGAGGCGAGCCCGGGCGGACTGATCAGGCCGCCAGGGCGAGCCTGGCGCGCTCGTCGGCGTCGATGCGCTCGATCAGCTCGTCGAGCACCTGGTCGGCCCGATCGTTGTCCACCTGGCAGGTACCGGCCGCCTGGTGGCCACCACCGCCGTAGCCGAGCATCAGCTCACCGACGTTGGTGGTGCTGCTCCGATCGAAGATCGACTTGCCGGTGGCGAACACGGTGTTCTGCTGCCGAAAGCCCCACAGGCGGTGGATCGAGATGTTGCACGCCGGGAACAGCGCATAGATCGCGAAGCGGCTGCCCGGGTGGATCACCTCCTCGTCCTGCAGGTCGAGCACCACCAGGTGGCCGTGCACGGTGGCGCAGCGCAGCAGCTGCTCCCTGAACCGGTCCGCGTGCGCCCGGTACAGCTCGATGCGCTCGGCCACGTCGGGCAGCGCCAGCAGGTCCTCGATGGGGTGCTCGCGGCACTCGTCGATCAGCTGCATCATCAGCGCGTAGTTGGAGATGCGGAACGCGCGAAAGCGGCCCAGCCCGGTGCGCGAGTCCATCAGCAGGTTCAGCAGCTCCCAACCGTCCGGCTCCAGCACCTCGTCCAGGCTGAACTGCGCCGCGTCCGCCTTGTCCACCGCTGCCATCATGCCGTCCCAGGCACGCGGGAACGTGGCCTCGCCGCCGTAGTGCTTCCACACCACGCGCGCCGCCGAGGGTGCGTCGGTCACCAGCACGTGATTGTCGGCGATCGCCTCGTTGCGCTCGGCCTCCGAATCGTGGTGATCGAGCACCAGCCCCGCGGTGGCCACGTACGGCAGGTTGGTGGTGATGTCGTCCGGACCGATCTCGATCTTGCCGTCCTGCATGT
>Ga0115031_1003423_pt1 | contig 11784 bp, 10 predicted proteins | sample Maine_Asex4_meta_FD_87301 | JGI IMG/M metagenome (GOLD analysis project Ga0115031, IMG submission 87301) | Marine algal microbial communities from Maine, USA - Maine_Asex4_metaG | ecosystem: Host-associated > Algae > Red algae > Unclassified | place: Maine, USA | collected 2015-01-05 | reverse complement strand
TTTAAAGGAAAAGTTAGATGTGGCCAAGACGATGCTCAAGATACGAAAGAAAGAAGAGCGAGATGCCGAAAGGGCGGAGGCTCTGGCGCGGTCCAAGGCCATAAAGCTAGCGCGTGATACTCTTGCACAAGAGCGCCAGCAGATAAAAGAAAAGCATAACCAAGCTTTGCGGGCGAATGATGAAAAGGCAGAGCAGGCAAAAATGAGCGCGGAAGCAGAAGCGCATTCCCATTCCGACTCAGATAAAGCGGAGCGCGAAGCGCTTGCAATAGCTGAGTTAAAGCAAATAGAAGCCGAGCGGCGGGGAATAAAAGAAAGTCGGAAACAAGCCTTGCTAGCTAATGCGATGAAAGCCGCTCAGGCAAAAGCGGCCGCGGAGGAGAGTGCGTTGGTCCGGGCGCAGGCTCGAAATATCGCACAAGAAACGCCTATTTTGAAACGCAGTCAAGAAGCGATCCGAGAACCAGCGATACAAGCTAATGCTGAATTAGCGGCTGAAGCGAAATCTGAAGCGGAGGCGAACATTCGGGTTAGGGCAGAGCTTGAGGCTGAACGCGATTTGGCGCGGCAAGAGCATGAACAACGCGCCGAAGACCGACCCGCGCATTTGGCCCGTATTGAACGCGCGATACGGCTCGAAGCCGACCGCGTCGCTCTTAAAATGAAAAATCGCCGTACTTCGCTTGTAACAGGAAAAGGTAATTCTTCGACTATGCGTCAAGGACAATCGTCTTGACATCAAAATCAAAATGGGGGCCACTCTGGCCGTTTCGCTCCGATGTGGTGAATACCAATGTCCCAGTCTTGCCACCTGCTGAGGAGACTACCCCTTTACCACCCGAGTTAATGGAATCAGGTCTCGTTGGAATTGACGCCGCCAACCCGTTGGGAACGACGGTTCAAAGCGCTATTGACCAGATGGCAAAATCTCTCCGAGACGCCCTCCCAGATACGCTAGAGGAAAACCGGATGCTTTACCTGTCGCGCGGTGACGGAAAAGTGCGCTGGTTCCCTGATCCTGTGAAAGGATATAACATTCAAAAGGACGAGTACGCCGAGAACGTCCCGCAAGCGATGTTGGAGGCATGCAAAACACTCGGTTGGGCGGGGGTTATCCTGTATGCGGGCCGCGCACCTGCATTCAACGTCCAGAATCGAAGCTTTGAATCAATTTATCCGGAAACCGCATTGGAACTGGATTATACCGCGCTCGGCAGCCACGCATTACGTTTGCGATCCGCATCGCGCAACCTCTTTAATGCACGCTGGAATGCAGCTCGGAAGGATCCGAATTGGCATAGGGAATTCTCCTACAAAGGTGTAGATTTTCACGATCAGCTTGACCCGCTCATGGACAGTTTTATTCCGGCTATGTCGGCGACATTCGTATCTGAATACGCCCGATGGAAGGCAGTGTTCCAAGTGCTTAAACCAAAAGTTGTTTTCGCGGGGCGCCTAGATACAAACTCTCCCTTATTAAAGGCCGCGCGCGAAGAAGAGGTCTTAACGGCAAATATCAAGTTGGGTATCGGCGAGGAGATGCTTGCACCCTTTTATTTCCGTGACAAGATGGGTGAGTTTGACGCGTCCGTTATGCCCGATTTGCATTTGCTATGGGGAGACCGACAAGCCTCCATGCTTGACCAGAGGTTTATCGGGCATCCGTCGGATTGGGTATCTGTCGGCAGAACCCGAAATGATAGCTTCGTCACGGACGCCAACGTAACAATTAAAGGTCGCTTATTGGAATTTATCAATCTCGAGGACGGAGCTAAAATCATTATTTATGGGGCTAATCACCGCACATTCTACGCCCGTGATGCCGGTGATGAAGATGGTATTTGCTGTCTTAGCTGGGCTTCATACACCAAAAATCTGAAAGCTTTGGATAAAATCGCAAAGAGCCGTCCTGATTGTTATATTGTGGTTAAACCGCATCCGTCTGATGACATTGCCAAGATTGAACACTTCGTATCTGGGCTAGGCGAGCGTACCAAGCTCGTAACTAATGCGTCGGGCCTACACAATAACGAGATTTTGGCCGACTCGATTATGTTCGTGTCTTCTGTAAGTTCTATGTTCTCCGAAGCGCTCGTGTCTGATTGCCTTCCTATTAGCCTTTGGCTGGACGACGTCAATTTTTTATATGAAAGCGGGCGGCGCGACATGTTTGATGCCATGGCGGTGACTGTCCGGGAGACGAACGAACTCGTCGATACCGTCACTGATTACCTTAATAATTCTTGCGAACGCGATGCAGAGATAGTGCGTTTGCGAAGTGGTCTGAGCGGATATTTTGGCGAAATTGATGGGCGCAACGCTGAACGGGCCATAAATGAAGCTCTCAAGGTACTTAACGCTCGCAGCTCAGCGAGAAGGTAACAATAGGGATTTTCCCACTATGGAATATGCCCTGCGCTAAACCTTAAAAATAAAAACGTCAGCCGTGCTGCTTTGAGGAATAGATGCCTTTTGTAACTTGCACCAAATTTTTCAGTTCGTATAACGGTCGACCAAATTTCAATTTAGAGGCCCCCTTATGGACACAACACTCAAGGCTCTTATGGATCTGTCCGGGCGGACGTTCTTAGTATCCGGCGGCGCAGGACTCCTAGGGTCCCAAATCAGCCACGGCCTCGCCGAATTGGGCGGCAGAGTTTTGGTCGCTTCGCGCGATGAAAATAATTGCCGTGATTTCGCCGCTGAACTTACCGAAACCTATGGCGTGCAGTGTAAGGGTCTTAGCGTTGATATTGGCGATAGCGATACTGTTGCAGCGCTAAAAGAGGCCGTGGCGCAGCACACCGAAACACTCGATGGACTTATCAATTGCTCTGGGTTTGGCAAGAAAAACACATGGGATTCTATCACGGAAGAAGATTGGCTATTCGACATTAATATCTCGCTCACCGGCGTCTTTCGCATGACGAAAGCCTTCGAGCCGATGTTGAAATCGCCGGGCGGAGTCATACTGAATGTTGCGTCAATGTATGGAATAGTTGCGCCGGATTACCGGATGTATGATGGCGACAAGTATGCGAACCCGCCAAGCTATAACGCCGCAAAAGGTGGTGTCGTACAACTTAACCGTTATCTGGCTAGTTTCTTGGCTTCGCGCGGCATTCGCGTTAATTCAATCAGCCCAGGCCCATTTCCTTATGAAGCCACCCAAAAAGAAAATCCGGCTTTTATTAAACGGCTAGGCGATAAGACGATGGTCGGACGAATCGGCTACCCGCATGAAGTAAAAGCTGCTGCTGTAATGCTGTGCACCGACGCGGCCAGCTATATAACGGGCCAGAATATTTCTATCGATGGGGGTTGGACGGCTTGGTAAGCGTGATGTCGCCCGCTCCTCTCCGTCTGGCAATTGTCGGGGCCAGCCCAGGAAACGGCCACCCGTTTTCTTTTTCTGCAATTATCAATGGATACGATGCGGATGGAATGGCGGCGTCAGGTTGGGATGGAATTCATCGATATCTTGACAAGCAGGATCGAGCGGATATCGGGTTCAACAATGCCCGCGTTACGCATCTTTGGACTCAGGACCAAGCAATATCAGACAAAATTGCCAAAGCCTGTAAGATCGAAATTGTCGTGTCCGATTTACAGGATTTGATTAGCGCCGTGGATGGTGTCATTATCGCCCGGGACGATTATGAAACACATGCAGAAATGGCAATGCCTTTTCTTGAAGCCGGTATACCAGTTTTCATAGACAAGCCTCTGACTCTGGACCAAAAAGACTTCGAACTCTTCCGTCGCCATCTGGATTCTGGCCTGTTGATGAGTTGTTCCGGGCTGCGCTTTGCACGTGAATTGGACGAATTCCGCGGGAACCCGTTAGCTGTCGGAAAACTTGTGTCTGTCCAGTGCGGTGTCATCAATGGATGGGAAAAATACGGGGTTCATATGATTGATGCTATTTTGGGTGCGTTTCCGGATGTCGTGCCGCAATGGATTGTTCGAAATGGGCGCAGCCGGGTTATCGGGTGCAGCGACGGTATAACGCTGAGTATTACTTGCTTAGGAGATAATGCGCCGATATTCGGGCTTCAGGTCCTGGGGGAACAGGGTGGTCGTCAGATCACAATCTCTGACAATTTTACCGCCTTCCGCCGCACGATGCTAAGGTTCGTGCGTCAAATCGAAACGGCTGAACCGCAAGTGCCGGTCCACCAAACGCTTCGATCACTTTCTATACTGATGGCGGGATCTAACTTGCGCGAGGGTGTCTTAACCCCGATAGACCGGCTTTAAAATGATAATAGGCGGTTCTGCATTGATAGATCAGATCAGCTTCAATAAACCAACGTAAAAAAGAGGCAGACGGTCCGTCTCTGTAAAACTAGGACATCAGCATTACAACGCCTGACTTTCCAATTAACGGACGCTGCGCCCGTATCACTGGCGGTTTGGGCATCAATGGACAACATATGGTGCGCGGCTCCGCCAGGCTTGCGCTAGGGTCGCTGTCTGGACATGGCGCCTGGTACAGCATGCCTCACGCAGGACGCCCCCCCCCTATGACTGCCCTTCCCGAAATCTTGAGGCTATACATACACAATAGGCATCGACGGAAACGCGCCGAACTCTATCAAACGTGTTGTCACGGAACTCGGCCCTGTCACTTATTTGCTGCCTAATACCGTCTTGAAAGGTAGCGACGTCAAGAAATTTATGGCAGGATCCGCATGAGGTCCCCCCGATAATTGGACAGTGATTTGAGCTATAGATTTGTGTTGTCTGGTTTCAATTATAGGAGATCAGAACAACAAAACGTAAGAACTATAAACCCGTATTCAAAGCACGTGCGGCACTGGAAGCGATCAAATGCGAACGCACGGCAGCAGAATTGCCAGCCAGTATGGTGTTCATCCCACTCAAATTCACCAGTAGAAGAAAGCGCTACTTAACGGAGCGCCTGAGGTTTTCAAGCGTGGCAACAAATTTGCGCCGCATACAGACCCAAAGCAGATAAAAGACCGACATGCCAAGATTTGTGCGCTAACATCACCGATATCTTGATGCGCAAGGGCTTTGCGGATCTGGTCGCAATTATGAATGGGCCACGCACCGCGTTCTGTCATGCCGGCTCCCTAATATATTGAATGATAACCTCTGTGTCGAGGCTTTGAACGAAGCCATATTGCGCTTCTGCCCGCCCAAGGTATTTAACATGGATCAGGGCAGTCAGCGTACATCCTTCGAATAAAAGGGAACCCCGCGCGAAGCCGGGGTTCAAATTTCGATGGATTGCAAGGGCCGCTTCATGGACAACATCTTCATAGAGCGGCTTAGGCATTCACTCAAATATAAATATGTTTGTCTACACGTTTGGTGCGGAGGCCGGGAAGCCAAAGTCGGAACCAGTATATGGATGGAATTTTTAAAATATCAGGCGACGACGTACGGTCCATAATGGCTTGAGCCGGACATCGAATATTGGACAAATAGACAACAACAGGAAACCGATCAGATGGCGTAAAGAGTAGCTCAAAAATAGTCTCAAACTGTCCAAATAATTGGACCACCTTAGAAATTCAAAAGTCATTCTTGACAATCTTGAGGCTCTGCTGTCAAAGCAGCTTACGCACATCGCAGATAAATCACCATTGGCAGGCGCGATTGGCTATGCCCTCACGCGCATTCCGAAAGTAAGGCCATATCTGGAACACGGGTTGGTAGAGCTGGACGATAGCACCGCGGGACTCGCAATGCGCCCCATTACGACTAGCCGAAAGAACTATCTGTTTTCTGGTTCAAAGATGGGCGGAAAGTCCGCTGCCATTCGCTGTCACCAATCGAGACCTGCAAGTTAACCGGCATCAACCCACAAACCTGGCTAATCCATGTTCTGGCCAATATCCAAGACACCAAGCTCAAATCTCGACAAATTGTTGCGGGGGTGCTATTCCGTGGAAGGTTAAACGGCTATTAAGTTCCCTTATCGCTTCCTACTTAAGAATGAGCCGTTCACGAAGGAACGGCTCGATACTCAATCTCTAGACGACTACCCGCGTAGTGGGTAAGTCGACGAGCGCCCGCCCGTGGAGTACAAGGATTCGTGATAGGCAGCGTTCCTAGCGTCATCATCATCGCCATCCACTAGCACGACAACCCGCCCGACTTCTAATTCGCGCTCGTAGTATTCTGCGTCAACTTTATCTACGCCGTGTTTCTGCATCGCACCAGCAATACCGCCGGCGACTGCGCCCGCGGCGGCACCTGTTGCTGCAGCTCCGCCAATTGCGGCCTGCGCAATAGCACCGGCTGCAACAAAAGGCCCGACACCAGGAATGGCGAGCGCCGCGACACCTAAGATGGTGCCTGCACCCGCACCTAGAGCTGCTTTGCCTACAACGTCTTTAGCGGTTTCATGTGTCTCGTCACCCGCCCCATCTTTAATGACAGTATCGCCGTCATGCTTTGCAATCATCGAAATGTTGTCATCATCAATACCTGCAGCTCGCAGTTGAGCGATTGCAGCTTTCGCATCTGCTTCATTATTATAAAGGGCGGAATGGATCTTGTTTGTCATAATTATATCTCTCATTATTTAGTTATATTGAAACAACGTCTATCACCGCGAATTTGTTCCGAAATTTTCCTAAATGTTTTTTGGAACCCAAGGTAATTCTATATTAGCTTACTTCTTAGACAGAGAGGTCGGACAAGGGGTTGAAGATTGGCTCGATCAATTACCCAATTAGTAGTACTAACGTAGGATCTCCAAAAAAAAATTTGATCAGTTTTACCCTAAGCTTTTGCCAGTACTTCGTTACGCTATATTTTGTGACTTTAACGAAATAAATTTGGACTTATCGGTTCACTCCGAATTCACGAAAACTTTGTCGCGGGGAATGTACAAATCTTGGGTGAGACTTAGCACGATATCAATACATTAAATGCCAGGAGTCACATCTCAGCCACATATCTCAATATCTTCAGTCGGATTTGAAATTCATACCACACTGACGCCGAGGCAATATCGGCTAGTTGTTCACCCGCTGGAATTATATGTCAAGCCAAGCCCTGCACCCGAAAGTACTGCCTAACTTTATGGACTTAATACAGCATCCTCCTTCGGCATAACACTCAATGGAGCATCAGTTTCTAGGATGACCAGCAGATACCGGTTTCGGCTAATGTTTTGCGGCGACCAGTTGAACCCGCAGCCTTAAGTAAAACACCGACTGATGTCGACTATAGGGGAAATTCCGACACTATCATTATAATAATTAGGCTGAGAGTGTCACTTTCCCTTTAGCCGCAAGAGACCCATTCCCCGCTAGGTTTATCTCGTCGACGTGGCGCCGCAAAACTCCTGCGGGAACGCCTCGGCCAAACTTCGGGTATCTGCATTCAACATGTGGTCGCGTTCGCTCAACCATACGTGAGCCGCTTGACAGTCCGTATAGGCCTCATAATAGGGTCCGCCGTCCGTGTAATGAAGTAAATTCTGATCCGCCGGGTCACCTACACTGTAGTCTATCAAGAAATTCCATTCAGGCGGCAACGCTCCTATTAGATCATCACTCTCCAGCCAATGAAAGCGGTGCAGATCCAGTCCGCTAGCGGTATTGACGTATTCTGGTGTCAGCGCTTTACATTTGGCGGTATTAATCAGCATCACACTCGACCAGTTTTTCTTCTGGTACTTCGCCTGTTCCTGCCCGAGAAATTTAACGTCTTCTGTCGGATTATGGTCATGCTGAACACACATGACGGCGTAGCGATCGTCGCGAAGAGACCATAATTTGGCAATGTCCGCCTGCACCACAATGTCATTATCCATGAAAATTACCCAGCCGTCATACCCAGAGAGATAGGGTACGAGAAACCGGGAGAACGAGAATTCGGTTGACTGGTTACCTTGCAGCGGACGGGTCATTAGCTGGCTCCTCTGCAACGCTGAAATGACTAATTGCGTGACAGATAGCGGGCGCGACGCATGGCGTTGCATCGAATGCACAGCGACTTGCGAAACTATTGGTAATCTACGGTCATAACCGAGAAAAATCCTAATCGGCTGAGCGTCTGTATAGGTTTCGTTTGTCATATCGGTCCTGTGAAATCTATGTAGGGACAGTGCTCATGGGATCCCCACAGTTAAGACTTAAATATAGCCTTGCGTCATGAGCGCTTTGAGATTCATGACGCCAATCGGGTGTGAGCCCTCTAGCACAAATGCATTGCCAACACGTTTGGTCATCAAATTTTTTATTACATCGCTCATCATCATATCTTCCGTTAACGTCATTGGTGAAAGGGTCATGACATCGGCGGCGCACTTCCTAAACATGTCAGGGTTCATGGCGCGTCGAAGGTCGCCATCCGTAATCATGCCGATAAAATTGCCGTTTGATTCGACCACAGCCACACACCCATTCTGACCAACGGACACGGCGAGAACAACATCTTCAATCCCAGAACTTGCTCGGATTGTAGGCGGTTCATGTGGGTTCAATAGGAGCCAATCGCCCACGGTCTGCAAGCCGCGCCCTAGCTTCCCGCCGGGGTGATGACGTCCAAAATCATTCCGCGTAATTCCTTTTTCCGCCATGGTGGCAACTACCAATGCATCACCGAGTGCGAGCGTGTTCGTCGTCGACGTGGTCGGGGCCAATCCATTTATGCAGGCTTCTCGGCTTTCAGGGAGTCGTAAAATCACTGTGCTATTACGCCCCAATGTGGATTGCGGGTTGCGTGTAAAACCAATCACGGGGATGGCGTATTTGCGGCAATAGTGGAGTACATCAACCATTTCTCGGCTTTCACCAGAGTTTGAAATGGCTATGACGGCGCAATTCGCTGTAACCATGCCAAGATCTCCATGACTCGCTTCGGTTGGGTGCATAAAAAATGATGGAGTCCCAGTTGACGCAAAACTGGCCGCGAGCTTCTGGCCGATATGTCCGGATTTCCCGACGCCGACCACGATCAAATAGCCTTTAACCTCGAGGACGAGCTCTATCGCGTTTGAAAAAGCGACCGCACGGTCTGGATCATTCTGCAATCCGTTAGCCAATGTCAAAAGACTCTCGGCCTCCATGCCGATGACACGGACCGCTTCGTCAATTCGTTCGCTAGGGGTCATGAAGTCTCCATAATCCGCGACGCATTTTGAAAAGTGCCATCGCCCGTCGCTTTCTAAACGTTAGGCCAAGCCTGAGACTTATGCAAGAGTCACACAGCCACAATGGCATGCAGCGCTTCGAGCTGGGTCAACAGTTCTCGTGCATCGGTAATCGGCAGACAGCTAGGTCCATCGCAAAGCGCCGAATCCGGATCCCGGTGGAATTCGAGAAATACACCATTCGCACCGGCAGCAACGGCCGCCCGGGCTATTAAGGGAACACCTTCGCGCCGACCACCAGTAGTTGCGCCTTTAGTGCGTGGATCGGCACCGGGCAACTGCACCGCATGTGTTGCGTCAATAGTGACTGGCACGCCCAGTGATTGCATCAGGCCTATACCTAGCATATCGACCACCAAGTTGTTATAACCGAAGCTCGTCCCTCTCTCGCACATGATGATAGGAAGATCAGGGGCGACCTCACGTACTTTACAGATAATGTTGTGGACATCAAGCGGGGCCAAGAATTGTGCTTTTTTCACGTGAAGAATTCCGCCCGCCGCCGCAACGGCTTTCGCCGTCGCCACCACGAGATCGGTCTGGCGGCAGAGAAAGGCGGGCAATTGCACGATGTCGGCGACAGATGCAACGGCTTCGGCCTGATCGATTTCGTGCAAGTCGGTACAGATCGGAACTCCGAGTTCGGCTTTAACTTTTTCCAGAATTGCCAATCCGTTCTTCAACCCCGGACCACGGAAAGACGTAACCGAGGATCGGTTCGCTTTGTCGAAGCTAGCTTTAAACGCGTACGATAGATCAAGCTCGTCACATATCGCTTTTAATTCTGTGCCAATTTCCATAGCTAGGCCGACATCTTCCAGAACATTAAGTCCTGCAATGACCGCAAGATTGGCCCCTTTGCCTATTCTAAAATTGCCCGAATTCGATGTAATGCTAGCCATGCGGAATCTCGCGTTTTAAATATTTATTCACAGGAAAAGTGGGGTTATAACAGCCAATAACTATACTTTGCAATCAATTTTGAATGTCTGCAGTTAGATATTAACCGTCTTCAGGTAATATCCCCATTTTTAGTAGGGGCCTGAAGTAGATTGGTTTTTAAGCGACGTGTTTCATGTGCCTCTCAAGTTTTAGGGCGGGGTTATGCCGCAAATAGCCATTTTGGGCGTTTCATTATTTAAAGTCCAGAGTCAACTTGTGGCTGATAGCTGCGCGGCTTCGATGCTAGCAAAAATATGTTGGTTGAGCCAATCATATCTGAACGTGTGGTTGTAGCGCTCGGATGACCCGCGAAAGGCGGTAGTGACAGATCCACCTCAATGCACAGCCCTTTGCGGTTGAAGTCGTCAATCACGTTGAACGTCCGGATCGATTGCCCATTTAAGAGATAGCCATGCATAAAATCCATCGACCACATCTTATTTGTGGAGTCAGGTACAGCCAAGGCCCCAGGTTTCTCTCGGTTTAGCCGCCTTTTGGGCTTGATACGCAGGTTTAACTCCAGCTCACAGTAATTCCTGTAGATACGTTTGTGGTTCCAGCCAAAGCCTTTGATGTTGTGTAGGTATTAAAAAGCAAAGTTTAAAGCCTCACATCTTCTCTTTTTCGGTAAGCACTTGTAGCCATTGGGCAATAACCGCATTCGCATGACTGAGTTTGGGTTCTTACCGATAAAAGGTCTGGTTGATGGTAAAGACCGCACACGCCGCGCGGATTAAAAGCAATCCCTCGGACACGGCCTGTTTGGCCATGTCCTTGCGGCATGACGCCCTCACCACTTTTTTACCATGGCCTCGTTAATGACATCATTCTGAAGCTGAACATCAGCGTACATCCTCTTGAGCCGAGCATTCTCAGCTTCAAGCTCTTTGAGGCGCGCAATCATAAATGTGGCCATACCGCCATATTTGGCACGTCATTTATATAAATACGCTTTACTCATGCCATGTTCTCGGAAAAGCTGCGGCACAGGTGTACCCGCCTCGGTCTGCTTTAGATCGTCATGACCTGACTGTCGGTATATCTCGGTTTCTTCATCGTAAAATCACCTTCTGTTAGCATATAGAAAATTCTACTTCAGATCCCTGCTAAAAAGACGGGTATTACCCGACGGGATTCGCCCCCCTACTCACCTTTCGACTATCTAGAATAGATGAGGCGATTTTAAGACCCTCAAAGGAACGAAAAATTATTGGTAATCTCGGATTAATGAAAGATGATCAAATCATATAATTATCTTGAAATATTTCCGCCTGAAAAGGATGAGCAATTTTTAAAAGCTCATCCCGCCGGTACTCCATTGACCCCCCATCACCGTAGGCGGGACGGTCATTTTTATGGCCCATAAGCAAGCATCTCAAAGCGTAATCGGTATTGGCTTCTTGCATTCGTTTTTCAAAAGCATGCCGCAAAGAATAGATCACATGGTTTTTTGTCGGCAGTAACTCACGTTTTCTGAAGGCCTTCATGAGGTTTGCCGAGACAAGTGTGCCCTTTCCTCGATACTTTTCATAGCCATCTGGCGTTAACTTCATGCCCTCAAGTGCAACACCTACTAACGGAATATCGCGCTCTGAATCGGGGGTCTTCAGCTCTCTGTTATCGCGCGGCCTAATTGAAATATACGGAATAGCTTCATCTAAATGAATATCATCAGGCATGAGGTTACAAATCTCGCTCATACG
>Ga0115031_1003420_pt1 | contig 11786 bp, 13 predicted proteins | sample Maine_Asex4_meta_FD_87301 | JGI IMG/M metagenome (GOLD analysis project Ga0115031, IMG submission 87301) | Marine algal microbial communities from Maine, USA - Maine_Asex4_metaG | ecosystem: Host-associated > Algae > Red algae > Unclassified | place: Maine, USA | collected 2015-01-05 | reverse complement strand
GACCGGGCGACCGGGGCGGGTCGTGGAACACGCGGCAGTCCTCGCGCGGGCGCGACGACATCGCTTTCCTCGCCGCCGTGGCTGCCGATGCCGCCGCCCGCTTCGACCTCGACCCCGCGCGGATCGTCCTGTCGGGGTTTTCCGCCGGGGGAATGATGGCGTGGCGGGTGGCCTGTTCCTCACCGGGAACTTTCGCCGCCTATGCCCCCATCGCGGGCCTGCTCTGGCGGCCCCTGCCCGAGGCATGCAAGGGACCGGTGAAGCTGCACCACACCCACGGATGGTCCGACCCCGTCGTGCCGCTTGAAGGGCGTATCGTCGGCAGCGGCATCGCACAGGGCGACCTGTTCGCCGGCCTGTCGATCCTGCGCGATGCGGGCGGGTGCGGGACGGACGCGCCGGACGGGTTCGGGCGTGAGGGGATCTACCAGATGCGCCGCTGGACGACATGCGTCGAAGGGTTTTCGCTGGAGGTTGCGCTGCATCCCGGAGGGCATGCCGTCCCGCGAGGATGGACCGGGCTGGTCATCGACTGGTTCGAGGCGGTCTCGGCGGATGGCGCTCGCTGAATGGCGACGGAGTCCTCAGCGGGATGGCGCTTCCCGGACCGGCCCCGCCCGCGCATAGATTTCCTCCACCAGTTCCTGATTGCGGATGTAGCGCGCTGCGGAGGTTTCCGGCTCTTCGCCGTGCCGCCACGCCTCCAGCGTCGCGCGGTTGGTCAGGTAGACGCAATCGCCGCCGAAATGATGGTCGCGCCATGCGAAGCGTTGCTCGGTTTCGGTATTCTCGCCGAAGGCGCGCAGCCAGAGTCGCCCGTCGCCATCGAGCCGCAGCGTCCCGTCCGACCCTTCGATCCACATCTCGCCCAGGGTCAGGCGGCGGTTGGCGGCGGCATGGTCCGACAGGCGGTTGCCGTCGAACAGGCCCCGCGCGCCGCCCTCGAACCCGAGGAGGATCAGCGCGGCATCCTCCCCCGCGATGGCGGGGTTGAGGCGGCCGAGATGCGCGCTCACATCCGTCACCTCGCCCATGAGATAGCGGAAGGTGTCGATCCAGTGGATCGCGGTCTCGTGGACCAGAAAGCGCGGCATCGTCTGGAAATAGGGCTGCCGGTCCAGATACGCCTCCGGTCCCTGCCCGTCCCCCGTGCGCAGGCGAAAGGTGACCTGATACGGCTCGCCGACGGCCCCCGCCTCCATCAGGCGCTTGGCGGCGCGGTACCACGGCTGGTAGCGCACGTTCTCGTGTACCGCGAGGCGGCACCCGTGGGCCTCGGCGACCGCAATCGCCTCGCGCGCCCCCGCCACCCCGCCGCAGAAGGGTTTCTGGCACAGGATATGCGGGGCATGGGGGGCCAGCATGCGGATCAGGTCCAGATGCGCGGCGGGGGGCGCGGTGATGTCGACGATATCGGGGCGCACGGCCCGCACCATCGCCAGCGCGTCGTCGAAGACGGGGAAGCCCCCGTATTCCGCACTCATCTCCGCCGCCCGCGCCCCGTCCCGCTCGCACAGGCCCGCCAGCGTCACGTCCGCCATCCGGCTCCATGCGTCGAGGTGGAAGCGCCCGAAATATCCCGCGCCGACGACGGCGACCCTGGCCGGGGCCGCACCGTCACGCATCCACGCGCGCCAGCGTCTCGCGCACCGCCGCGAAGACCGCCTCGGTCCCCGCCTTGCCGCCCAGTTCGCAGGTGACGAGCTGTCCCCCGCCGAACGCCTCGTCCACCGCCCGGCGCATCGCGGAGGCGGCGACCCCCGCCTCGCGGCTGCCGTGCTTCGCGCCCAGCCAGTCCAGCATCATGGCGGCGGACAGGATCATCGCGGTCGGGTTCGCCAATCCCTTGCCCGCGATGTCGGGGGCCGAGCCGTGGCAGGGCTGGAAGACCGCATGCTCGTCCCCGATATCGGCCGACGGCGCATAGCCCATCCCGCCCATCAAGGCCGCGCCCAGATCTGACAGGATATCCCCGAACATGTTCTCGGTGACGGCCACGTCGATGGTCCAGGGCTTCTGCACCATCGTCATGGCGAAGGCGTCGACATAGGCGTGATCCGCCGCCACGCCGTCGAAACCCTTCGCCCGCTCGTAGAAGATCTCGCGCCAGAAGGCGAAGGCCTGGAAGACGTTCGCCTTGTCCACCGACGTCACTTTCTTCTCCCCGCCGCGCTCCTGCGCCAGCTTGAACGCGAAATCGAACAGTTTCTCGCAGACGGGGCGCGTGATCACCATCGTCTCGCGCGCCTCGCCGTCGCCGTCGCGGGTGCCGGGGGCATAGGGGGCGAACAGCCCCTCGATCGATTCGCGGATGATGACGTAGTCGATGTCATGCGCACGCGGATCGGCCAGGATGGCGCGCACCCCGGGGATGGGCTTGACGGGCCGCACGCCCGCATAGAGGCCGAATTCGAAACGCAGGTCGATCTGCGGCGTCATCTCGCGCCCGTCGGCCTGGCGCACGTCGGGCAGGCCCATCGCGGCCAGCAGGATCGCGTCCGCTTCGCGCGCCGTCCTGATCGAGTGGTCGGGCAGGGCGGTGCCGTGCTTGCGGTAATACGCCGCCCCCGCCTCGCACGGTGCCCAGTCGAAGCCGAAGCCGCCGACCTTCGCGGCCACCTCGTCCAGCAGCAGGCGGGTCGGTTCGGTGATCTCCGCGCCGATGCCGTCACCGGGAAACAGGGCGATGCGGAAGGTGTTGTTGCTTTTCACGGCTGTACTCCGAAGCTGTCGAGGAGGGGGTCGATGGAATGGGTCCAGTGGGGCAATGCACGTCCTGCTACGGGACTGTCGAACGACACGATGCTGTCGCCGAGCAGGCAGCCCAGATACGCCGTCTTCAGATCCGCCCCGCCGAACGCGAGGTTCGAGATATTGCGCAGGACCCGTGAATGCGCGACATCCAGATGCGGACGGCCCATGGTGCCAGCCCGGAACGCGGTTTCGACCTCGGCCAGATGCGCGGCATCGACATCCTCGACCACCGTGTCGATGCGCCCGTCCGGCCACACGCGCAGCACCCGGTTCGACACGATGGAGACGATGAACAGCGAGCCGTCCTGCGCCTGCGCGATTCCGTCGGGAAAGGTGCCGGGGCCGAATGTCGCCACCGTGCGCCGGTTCTCCAGCCCGTCCTCCGTCACGTCGAAGGCGGTCAGGCGGCGGGCGAAGGTCTCGTTGACCCACAGCGTCCTCTCGTCCGCCGAGAGCAGGCATTCGTTGGTATAGCCGAGGCCGTCGGCCACGATGCGCGTCTCGCCGTTCTCGTGCAGGGCGATATAGCCGGTGCAGGCATCGGGGCGATAATCCCGCGCCCGGGGGACCAGGGTGGTCGAGACGGTGATCCACAGCCGCCCGCGACCGTCCGGCATCACGAAGTTGGCGGGGGGCATCGGTGCGCCCCCGACCGTATCGGTGACCACGCCGGCGGTGCCGTCCGGCCTCAGGCGATAGATGCCGCCCGTGGTCTGCCCCAGATGCGCGATCAGGAAGTCGCCGCCATCCTCCAGCGCGATGCCGTTCGGGAACAGGGCCTGCGGCACGCCGTCGCCCGGATTCCGCAACCTGTGGTGATATGCCGCCCCCGAGGGTGCAATCGCGCTGACCCCCCCCGAATCCGCGCAATACGGCGCGAAGAGCCAGCCGGAGCGGTGCGCGAGCACGCATTCCGGTCGTACCAGATTTTTACCGTTCGGTAAAAAGTTGTTGAGAGGGGCCATCATACGTGCAACCGATACCGGTACGGGGGCGGATAAACGAGTGAATTATCGCATTTCAAGATATTTAAGAGGCGCTGCCATGTTTGTTGTCACGGTCGTTTTCGAAGTCGATCGGGGGGAAGCGGAAGGTTTTCTGACCCGGGTTCGTCAGCAGGCTCGCGATTCGCTGGAAAGGGAGCCGGGCTGTCACCGGTTCGACGTCTCCGTCTGCACGCGGTCCGCCGAACGGGTATTGCTGTACGAATTCTACGACGATGCCGACGCCTTCGCCGCCCATCTCGACACCGATCACTTCATCGCCTTCGACAAGGACGTCTCGCAGATCGTGCGGTCCAAGGAAATCCAGTCCTGGATGCTGGCCTGATCCTCACGCCTGCGCCTGCAACGTCCGTTCGCGCATCCAGATATACAGACCGCTGCACAGGATGATCGCCGCCCCGGCGATGTGCCGGCCTTCGGGCGGTTGATGAAAGATGATCCAGCTCGACGCGGTCATGTAGACGATCTGCACGTAGATGAACGGCGACAGGGTCGAGGCGGGCGCGCAGCGGTGCGCCACGACCAGCAGTTGATGCCCGCCCCATCCGAAGAACCCGATCAGGCAGAACGGCACCCACGATACGGCATCAGCGGGCCATGACCAGTCCATCAGCGCGAAGGGGGCGATCAGCAGGGTTGCCAGCCACGCGCAGTAGAATTGCTGGGTAGCCGCCGAATCCACTCCCGCCAGACGCCGCGTCAGCACGAAGTAGAACGACGCCATGACGACCGCCGTCAGCGAGAACAGGATGGCCCAGTGCAGATCCCCGTTCCAGGGGCGGATCGCGACCAGCACCCCGACGAACCCCACGCAGATTGCCGCCCAGCGCCTCGGCCCGACCCGCTCGCCCAGCAACGGGATCGACAGCGCGCAGACGACCAGGGGGGTGGCAAAGAAGATCGTGATCGTGAAGGTCAGGGGCAGATACTTGATCGCCACGAAATTGCAGACGGTCGAGCCGAGCAGAAAGAACCCGCGCAGCAGTTCCAGCTTCAGGTTCCGGCTACGGAACATCGCCCGCCCCTCGCGCGGAAACGCGAGCAGCAGGGACAGCACCGCATGACCCGCATAGCGCACGAACACCACCTGCAACGGGGCCATCCCGGCCAGCACCAGCCATTTCGCGCTCGTGTCGATGCCGGTGAAGACCAGAAACGCGAGCATCATCAGGACGATGCCCTTGAAGACGCGATCCTCGACCGGTTCGACGCTCATTCCCGTGGCGCGCTCACGCCGTCAGCCCCTCCGGCTCCGGCAGGCCCGCCGCGCGCGAGGCGGCGGTGACGGTATTGGCCAGCAGGCACGCGATGGTCATCGGGCCGACGCCGCCCGGCACCGGGGTGATGGCCCCGGCCACCTCGACCGCGCTGGCAAAGTGCACGTCGCCGACGATCTTGTGCTTGCCCTCGCCCTTTTCGGGGGCGGGAACGCGGTTGATGCCGACATCGATGACGGTCGCGCCCGGCTTGATCCAGTCGCCCCGCACCATCTCGGGGCGGCCCACGGCGGCGACGACGATATCGGCGGCACGCACGACATCGGCCAGATCGGCGGTGCGCGAATGGGCGATGGTCGGCGTGGCGTTCGCGCCCAGCAGCAGTTGCGCCATCGGCTTGCCCACGATGTTCGAGCGCCCGACGATCACCGCGCTCTTGCCCGACAGGTCGCCGTGATGGTCCTTGAGCATCATCAGCGAGCCGAGCGGCGTGCAGGGGATCATCGCCTTCAGCCCCGCGCCCAGACGGCCCACATTGACGACGTGGAAGCCGTCGACATCCTTTTCCGGCGCGATGGTGTTGATGACGAGATCGGCGTTCAGGTGCGCGGGCAGGGGCAGCTGCACGAGGATGCCGTGCACGGACGGGTCGCCGTTCAACTGTTCGACCAGTGCCAGCAGGGTCGCCTCGTCGGTATCGATGGGCAGCTTGTGCTCGAAGGAGGCCATGCCCGTCTCGACGGTCTGCTTGCCTTTATTGCGCACATAGACCTGGCTAGCGGGGTCCTCGCCCACCAGCACGACGGCCAGGCCCGGCGTGATCCCGTGTTCCTCGACCAGGCGCGAGACATGCCCGGCGACCTTCTGCCGGACGGTCGCGGCAAAGGCTTTTCCGTCGATGATATGCGCGCCCATGGCGTCTCTTCCCTCTGGTGTATCCGCCGGAACCGGAAATCCGTCCCCGCCCTCGATGACATCGCTCTACGCCCTCGCATAGCGCGTTTCGCATACGGGGGAGACATTTTTTCGCGCTGCGGGTCCGGGGGGCAGGTCGGGGGGCGGGATGCTCGGGTGTTCAACGACGGTTAACTCCGTATGCTGTATGGAATCCCCGACACCGACAGTTTCGAGGGAAGACCCATGCGCCTTGCCGGACTCCTCATCGCCCTGCTTCTCGGGGCGGTTGCAGCCTTCCAGTCCATCGTCGGCGGTGCGCCGCCCAGCGAGGCGGATGACGGGCTGACCCTCGCCGCGTCGGATATCTGCGCGGTCGATGCCGCGACGGTGCCGGTCCTCGCGACCGAGACCCGCGACATCGTCACGACCCCGGCCCACAGGATGCTGACGGTGACCCCCGCCGTCTTCGGCACCCGGACCGAGACGGTGACGGTGGTGCCGGAGCACCGCCACGGCGCGACCTTCGCGGAGGAGGAAAAGCGCATCATCGTCAGCGACCCGACCCGCCGCCTGCGCGCCATTCCCCCCGTCTTCGATATCGAGCTGGTCGTCGGCTCGCGCGGGGTCACCCGCTATCGCGTCACGGGCGGTGCGCTGGTCGCGGAGATGGAATCGCTGCCCGAACTGCCCGATAACCGGATCGTCATCAGCGAGGCCCGAATCCAGGCCGTGCGCGTCAATGCGGGCCTGCGGATGATGCAGATACACGCCATCGACCAGAACGGCCGGGGCGCGGTCGTCCCCGCCGAAACCGTCGAGATCGAGGTGCGCTCGGTCGAGGAGCAGCCCGCCGTGGCCACCACCGACATCGCCGCCGTGACCGAACCGGCGCAGGTCGTCGTCGTCGAGACCCCCGCCGGGATGGTCGAGGCCGAGGCCGTCTGCACCATCGCCGAGCGCGCGCCCCTGATCCGCCATGTCCAGGCCGCCCTGACCGCCCGGGGGATCGAGGCCGGAACCCCCGGCGAATGGACCCCCGCCACCATCGACGCCCTCGCCGCCGCCCAGGCCGAGGAAACCGGTCTCGTCGCCCCCGCGCTTCTGGTGCGGACCCTGCGCGCATGGGTGCCGCAGGTTGCCCTGCCCGCCGGCACGACCGACGCGCAGGGGACGAAGAAAATCGCCGCCCGCGCGGAACCAAGCAGCCGGGCCGGTGTTGACTGAACGATACCGGTCCCGGCACGGCGCAGCGATGCCCCGCCGGGACCCGCTCATCATCTGAACTCCCCCTCCCTTGCCCCGGATGGCCTGCCATCCGGGGGATTTTTTCCGATCCGTGGCGCGGCGTGTCGGCGGAATTCACCGGTGGGCGTTGCGGCGGATACCCGCCTCCCCCGTTACCGGATCGCCGATTGCGGCGTCAGCGTGATCCGCGACAGGTCGTACCCGGCCCGGCGCAGCACGTCGTAGCCGCGCTGCAACCGCGCCTCGCCGATCTGCGGTTCGCGGGCGAGCACCCAGCCTGCGGTGCCGTCGGGATTGCCGACGACGACGGTGCGGTATCCCTCGTCGATATCGAGAATCCAGTAATCCCCGGCGGTGAAGGGGATGTAGGGCACGAAATCGACCTTCAGCCTCGCATTGCTCGCATCCACCGCTTCGGCGATCGCTTCCGACGACCGGGCAGGGGCGGTCAGGCTGCCCTCCCGGCACGTATTGACCACGCGCACGTCGCCGTCCGGCAGGACGGTATACTCGGCGGTCACCCCCACGCACCCCTCCTCGAACGACACGGGAAAGCGCGCGATCTCGTACCACAGGCCCTGGTAGCGGTTCAGGTCGACCTGTCGGGCCGTGGCGATGGGCACGGCCGTATCCCGGAACGAAGGGCCGATGGCGCAGGCGGTCAGGATCACGGGCAGGGCGAGAAGGATGCGTTTCATGGTCGGGTCTCCACGGGGCCAATCATACGGGATCGATATGGCGCATCGGGGACCGGAGGCGAGCCGTGCTTGTGCCGATGCGGGATCGGAGACGGCGAACGGTCCGAACGACTTACCGGTGATTGCAAATATCTCGACAGTGTACCTGCCGGCATGCAAGCCTGATGGCCCAAGGAGGATGCCCGATGTCTGATCTGCCGAGTTTCATCGACCGGGGCGAACGCGCCCGCCTGTTCCCGGTCCTGTCCGAAACGTCGAAGGAGGGACGGACGACTGCCGTTTTCCTGTCCTGTCTGGCGAATGTCTTCGAATACGGCGGCGCGCTGCTGGCCTCGCTGGGCCAGCGGGTCGGAACCCGGGCGCGCATCGAATGCTTCACGGAAATCGGCTTCGCGGTCATGGCCGGGGACAAGAAGCTGCGCCCGGACGGCCTGATCGTCCTCACGGTCGGCTCACGCACCTGGACGGCGCTGGTCGAGGCGAAGATCGGCGCGAACGAGTTGTCGAACGAGCAGATAGAGGGGTATCTCGCGCTGGCCCAGGCCAACAGGATCGACGCGGTCATCACGATATCGAACCAGTTTTCCGCTTCGCCGCAGCATCATCCCCTGACGGTCAGGACCCGCCTGACGAACAAGGTCGACCTGTTCCACTGGTCGTGGATGTATCTGCTGACCGAGGCCGATCTGCTGCTCAACAACGACAATGTCACGGACAGCGACCAGCATTACATGCTGCGCGAACTCGTGCGCTTCCTCACGCATCCCAGCGCCGGGGTGAAGGGATTCGACGCGATGCCGAAGGCGTGGGGCGAGATGGTCAATGCCGTCCGCGCCGGTGCGCCCATTCGCGCCACCTCGCCCGAAGCCGGGGAGGTGGTCGGCGCATGGCATCAGGAGGTGCGCGACCTGACGCTGATCCTCAGCAGGCAGGTCGGGGTCGAGGTGGTGAACAAGCTGCCGAAAGCCCTGGTCAAGGACAACGCCGCGCGGATCAAGGCGGACCAGAACGCCCTTGCCGAGGAAAAATGCCTGACGGCCTCGCTGCACGTCCCCGATACGGCGGCCCCCATCGATGTCTGCGTCGACCTCGCCCACCGCACCATCAGCAGTTCGGCGCGGATCAAGGCCCCGCTGGACAAGCAGAGCACCAAGGCCCGCGTGAACTGGATGCTGCGCCAGTTGCAGAAGGCCCCGGCGGACAACATCTATGTCCGCCTGCACTGGCCGGGTCGCGGCCCCTACACCCAGCACGCCCTCGCCGATCTGCAGAAGGACGTCTCGATCGCCGATATCGGCAACGACAAGCAGGTCAGCGCGATGGAGGTGTGCATGGTGCGCGACCTGGGCGGCAGATTCGCGCAATCGCGCAACTTCATCAGGGATCTGGAAGATGCGGTTCCGGATTTCTACGAAACCGTCATGCAGCACCTGAAGGCATGGCAGGCCCCCGCACCCAAGCTGCGCGAAGGGCGGACCGATGCCTCCGACGTGACTCCGTCGGCACTGGGCGACGAGGTGAGCGAGGCGCATCGTGCGAAACGGGAAGAGGCCGACGTGGTGGTGTCCGGTGAAGGCGGGCCGGCCTGACAGGTCCTGCGTCCCCGTTCCGGCGCTTCTCGCCGTTCGAAATGACACGAAACCGGGCGACAGGCTTGCTTTTTGGCCCGCCCGCCGCCATCTAGGGCGCGGCGGAGAGTCCCGCCGTCATCAGAACAGGATCATGGATGGCGAAGGAAGAAGTAATCGAAATGCCGGGGACGGTCAGCGAATTGCTGCCGAACGCGACCTTTCGGGTCGAACTGGAAAACGGGCACGAGATCATCGCGCATACCGCAGGCAAGATGCGCAAGAACCGCATCCGCGTGCTGGCGGGCGACAAGGTGCAGGTCGAGATGACCCCCTACGACCTGACCAAGGGCCGAATCACCTATCGCTTCAAGTAGCGTGCGGTCCCCGGACGGGTTTTCCCATGCCGGATAGGTGCGCGCCGCGCCCCCGTCTCGTGCTGGCCAGCGCCTCCCCGCGCCGCCGCGAACTGCTGGCGCAGATCGGGATCGTTCCCGACGCCGTAACCCCTGCCGATATCGACGAGACGCCGCAGGCGGGCGAGTTGCCGCGCCCCTATGCCGGACGCTTGAGCGAGCACAAATGCCGGGCCGTCGCGCAGGATGCGGGGGAGGGGGCCGTCGTCCTCGCCGCCGATACCGTCGTCGCGGTGGGCCGCCGCATCCTCGACAAGCCCGCCGACGAGGCCGAGGCGCGCGGTCACCTGCGCCTGCTGTCCGGTCGCCGTCACACCGTCATCACCGGAATCGCCGCGATCCGCTGCGCCGACGGGCGGGCCTGGGCGCGGCTGGTGAGTACGCAGGTGCGGTTCAAGCGCCTGTCCGACGCCGAAATCACGGCCTATCTCGCCAGCGAGGAATGGCGGGGCAAGGCGGGCGGCTACGCCATCCAGGGCCGCGCGGCACGGTTCGTGCCGTGGATCGGCGGCTCGTATTCCAATATCGTCGGCCTGCCCCTGACCGAAACCGCCGGCATGCTGGAAGCCGCTGGATACTCCGAAGGACACTCCGAAGGATACGTGCCGTGAAAGGCACCGTCCTCGCCGTCGAGACCGGTCCCGCCACCCGCCGCGCCGCCCTCGTCCGCGACGGCGTGCTGGAGGGGGTGGAGATCGACCGGCTGGACGAAACGCGGCCCCTGCCCGGCGCGATCTATCGCTGCCGCATCACCGGCCTGGTCCCCGGCATCGGCGCGGCGACGGCGGATATGGGCGGCGGCATCACCGGTTTCTTTCCCGATGCCACCGGCCTGACCGCCGGGCAATCCCTGCTGGTCGAGGTGCGCCGCGAGGCCGAGGGCGAGAAGGCCGCCCGCCTGTCCCCCGCGCTGCAACTGCGCAGCGCCCACCTCGTGCTGACCCCCGCACGGCCCGGCATCAACGTGTCGCGCAAGATCACCGACCCGGCGCAGCGCACGCGCCTGCACGCCGCGATCGCCCCCTGCGCCCCCCATGGCGGCTTCGTCATCCGTACCGAGGCCGCAGATATCCCGACCGAAACGCTGCAAGCCGAGGCGGCGGCCCTGACCAGGCGCCTCGCCGCCCTCGCCGCCGACCCGACCCCCGGCCTGCGCGCCCCCGCCGCCGATGCCGTCACGCGCCTGCTGAAGCGGGCAGGGCGGATCGATTCGATCCTCGCCGACGACCCCGCCCTGCCGCCCCTGCCCGCCGACCCCGCCCCGCGCCATGACCCCGCCCCGTTCGAGACGCTGGACCTCGACGCCGCCCTCGCCGCGCTCCTCTCCCCCCGCCACGACCTGACCGAAGGCTGGGTCTCGGTCGACCCGACCCCGGCCCTCGTGGCGGTGGATGTCAATACCGGCACGGCGGCGGGGGGCAATGCGGCCCTGCGCGTCAATCTCGATGCCGCCCGCACCATCCCGCGCCTGCTGTCCCTCAGGAAGCTGGGCGGGCTGGTCGTCGTCGATTTCGCAGGCACGCCCACGACCGACGAGCGCCACCGCCTCCACGCCGCTTTCCGCCAGGCTGCGGCGGACTATCTGGACGGTGCGAGCGTGTTCGGCTGGGGACCGGCGGGCCTGCTGGAGGCCGTCTGCCGCCGCCCGGGCCGCCCGCTCGCCCTGCTGCTGTCCGAGGATGTCCGATGACCCGAAAGAAGACCTGCCCGATCTGCAAGGGCGCGACCGTCCACGAGTTCCGCCCCTTCTGCTCGCTGCGCTGCGCCGACCGGGATCTGGGCAACTGGGCCTCCGGTGCCTATGCGATCCCGACGAACGAGCGCGTCACCGAAACCCGCGATCCCGAGGACTGAAGACCACATTTCGGCTGGACAACCCCCCTCCCTCTCGGCTACGACCACCCTCGTTGCCCGGATAGCTCAGTTGGTAGAGCAGCGGATTGAAAATCCGCGTGTCGGCAGTTCAAGTCTGTCTCCGGGCACCATT
>Ga0115031_1003418_pt1 | contig 11787 bp, 12 predicted proteins | sample Maine_Asex4_meta_FD_87301 | JGI IMG/M metagenome (GOLD analysis project Ga0115031, IMG submission 87301) | Marine algal microbial communities from Maine, USA - Maine_Asex4_metaG | ecosystem: Host-associated > Algae > Red algae > Unclassified | place: Maine, USA | collected 2015-01-05 | reverse complement strand
TGGCGGCGGCGGCGGCGGCGGCGGCGGCGGCGGCGGCGGCGGCCACGACGGCGGCGGCGACGGCCGTGATGGCGGCGACGACGGCCAAGGTGCCGGCGGTGGCGGCCAAGATGGCGGCGGTGATGGCCAAGATGGCGGCGGCGGCGGCGGTCAAGATGGCGGCGGCGACGGCCACGACGGCGGCGGAGACGGCCACGACGGCGGTGGCGACGGCCACCATGGCAGCGGTGACGGCCAAGATGGCGGCGGCGACGGCCAAGAGGGCGGCGGTGACGGCCAAGAGGGCGGCGGTGACGGCCACGACGGTGGCGGCGCTCCCCCGAGTGGCGCCCGCGCTGCTGCGTCTGGGGGCGCCCGCCGGGTGCGGTGGGGTGACAGCGACCCGTCGGTCCGTGCCGGCGACGCCCGTGGGGGTGGCCCCGGGGCGGGGGGCGGTCCCTCGGATGAACCCGCGCGGGGGCACCCCATGGACGTGGACGCTGCCGCCGCGCTCGCTGCGCCGCCGCCGTCGGGCGGCGGAGCCGGCGCCTTGCCGGCGGGTGCGGCCGCCATGCAGGTGGACGCCTCCCGCCTGCGCCCGCGTGGCGGGGCTGCCGCCCCGCCCCCCGCCGTCCCCCCAGTCGCGCCGTGGCCCGTGGGCGCCTACGCCTCGTTGTTCGCGCCGTGGCCCGTGGGCGCCTACGCCTCGTTGGGGGCGGGGGGGGAGGGCCGCCCCGGGACGGCCGCACAGGCGCCACCGTCGGCCCGTCACGGCGGTGCACCGTTGGCCCCGTCGGCCGCCGCCGACGCGGGCATGGCGGGCGCACCCCCGCCGCACGCCCGCCCGTCTTGGTCGTCTATGGCTGTGGCGGGCGGTTCCGCGTCGGCCGACACGGCCGTCACCCCCTCGGGTGGGGTCTCGTATTTGGCTGTGGCGGCCGCCGCCGACGCGTTTGGCACCCCCGCCGCCGCCGCCGACGCGGGCGCCGCCGCCGACGCGGTGGGGAGGGGGGGTGCCGACAGCAGCTCGTCGCCGCCCTCCCCCTCCCACGCGCGGCGCTTCTCCGACGAGGGCGTTGACCCGCTCGTCGTCTTTGTGCAAACGGTGCCCCCGTTTGTGCTCGTGCCCGAGCGCACGCCCCTCGGGGGGCCCGTCGAGCTCAGTGAAGCCGCGTGGGCGCTGTGCGAGCGCCTCGCCCCCGACACGGTCGACGATGAGGCAGGCCGCCCGTATGGCGGCCGGGACATTTACTCGCTGGTGTGGCGCAGCGGCCTGTCGGGCCGTCCCGTTCACGACGGGCGCTACTGGGCGCGCCGGCGCACGTGGCAGGGGCGTCAGCGGGACCTGGCGCCGACCATGGTCGTGTCCGAGCCCATGATGGAGGTCGACGACCGCCCGGCGGTGGAGCTGTGGGGGTGCCCCCACTGCCCGTACGCCGCGCAGGCGCCGCTCGACGCGCTGCTCACGCACTTGGCGACGGTGCACGGGCCGCGGGCGGTGGCGGGGCGCCCGCGGCGCGTGCCCGCCGCCGAAGCGTTTGCGTGTTGGCACTGCGAAGCGACGGCCCCGTCGGCGGCGGAGCTCTTCATGCACTACTTTGCGCGGCACCGCTAGGCTACCCGCGCATGGCCCTTGGGGGTGGCGAGCGCTTGTTTTGGGCGTGTGCGAGCACGTGGCGGCGGCGGAGCGCGGCGTGCGTGTCGGGGTGGCTCGACGCGGAGGGCACGCGTGGCCTGCGGTGAGCGGTCGCACTGCCCGTTTTTTTTGTTGTGGGCGGCGTTTTGGGGTCGTGTCGTGTGCACGGGGAGGGAGGTTGCCCCCAGTTTTGTTTGCGGCGCGTCCCGTCGTGTGGCGGCGCGTGCGTCCCACCCCTTCCTACGAGCACCCTTTACTTTGAGCCTCCTTCACTCCGCCAAGAGCACACAGGGGTTTGTCCCACCCCCTCCTCTAGTGGTTTTGGGAGCCACAAAAGCGCTCAGCCGTCCACAATCGATCAGAGGCAGGCCTCCCCGTGCCGCCTTAGCGTCGGTTCCTGAGCTCCAACACCGCGACGCCTTTTGGTCCGACCTTTCGTTCCGCCTGTTGGCCCCGCCGAGGGCAACTGCCAGCTCTCCCTACGCCGATGCGCCAACCCTGACATCCCGGGTGGCTCGGGCAGAGGCAGCACGCTGCCAAAGGTCAGTGGCACGAGGGATTGCCGCTGCCGCTGTGGCGGTGCGGCCGCTGGTGGCGGAGCGGGTGGAGGACCGCATGGCACTCGGAGGGGATACCGACGAGGGGGACAGAGCCGCCATCCGCCTCCACTGTAAACTGCGTGTGCACCGTACCGACCCCCGTCGACGCATCGCCTTTGCGCTGCGCGAGGGCCGCGCCAGGGGCACCCCACATCTTTCCGTCCTCGCGTCAGCCGGCGCGCATGCCGGCTGGGGGAGGGAGAGCGCGCCTGCGCGCGCGCGTGGAGAAACGGATGCCCGGCGGCGCGTTTGCGGGACGCGTGAGCCACAAATCGGAGAAGCAGTGGCGAGGTAGGGGGCGCGGGTACGATCCCGGGCTTGGCGCCACGACCACGACGCGGTCGCCGACGCACCCAAACCGCGTTGCCGACGGCCCGGCGTGGCGCGCGTGCCGCACCGGGGCCATCGTCAACAACGACATTTTCCCGAACGAATGCGAAATTCGTGACGGCAGCGATGCTGCGTGGGGATGGATGTTCGATCGATACCCGATGCTGATTGGGATGCATCATCCCCCGTTTGGGTCAGATGGAATACAGTCTCACGACTCTTCTGTCAGCAGGACAATGTGCGCAAGATATTGCTGGATCAGAGCGCTCCTCAGGGACCTGGGTGCGTATCTCAGATTGCGTCGCGACCGTGACGAATGAGTCCAGGCGATGGGGCTTTATACACGCATATTGGGTGCCGCTCACGGGCCCGTAGGGGCTATTCCCCCGCAGGCACCTGCCACCCTGCTTGCCCCGCGCCGACTCGCGCACACCTTCCCCGGCACGGGAGACTATGCCGCCCACAAGGCATCCCCACTAGTGCCCATGCGACGATACCGCGACGCACACCGCAGGCACCACCGAGCTTCCCCGGCCAAACACTGCTGCCCAGCTACTGCCCGACGGTGTCATCCATAGCCACGTCGTCGTCGTCATTGGCAGCTCCATTACCGTCGCCCGTGTCGTCCTCGTCTTCCTCGTCATCCTCACTCTCCGATGAGAAAACGGCACGGTGCGGGTCACGTCCGTCAACAAAGCGCACACCGTCGTGCTCGTTATCGTCCTTGTGAAGGCGGCCATCCAGGCGCCCGAGCTCCGCCTTCCACAGCTCGTACACGCCCTCACCCACACCATTGCGGCGAGGTGGGCGCTGCTCCGCCCGCACCTCGAGCGCCGAGCGCACGTGGGAAGCGACGAGAGCAAAGTGGCCAACAGTGCAGTGGATCACCGCCCGACCTCCCACCGTCGTAGGCCCGTGGATGCGGTCCACTGCGTGCACGAGGCGGAAAACCACGTCCATCGCAGCGACGATACCGCCCCATCCGCGAGCCGAAAGAGCGTAGCTTTCGCCCTGCAGCCACGGACCCGCATCCTCCTTGGATAGCTCAGCGCGCAACACCGCCACAGCCGCGTGCCACGCCGCGAGGATGATCTCCTTCACCTGCTGCATGAAGCGCGGCTTGGCGCGGAGGATCTGCACACTGGTGCGCATGCTGATGAGCTCTGACGGGCGCTTGCGCGACGGGACGCGAATGGTGCGGAGCAGCCAGTCCGTCGCGCCGTCCCCGTCCAGCCCCACCGTCTTTCGGACAGCCGCGACCGAGTCCGACCACGTGTCCTCCGTGTTGCGAAGCACATGCGTGCTGCGGGTAGCGCGGCCGATGCGCGTCACGAGCGAGTCCTTGAACCCGCGCCGCACGTCATCCATAACCACCATCAGGTCGCGCTCATCCGTAGGCTTGCTGCCGCCGTCGACACGAGCGGACAACAGGAGCTTCATGTTGTCGTTGAGCAAAGTAAAGCCACTCATTAGGTCATCCTTGATACTGTTCATGCACGTGATGACACGCTCATGCCCGCGGGAAAGCGACTCGTAGGACACGCGCATCGAAGAGAGGCCCTCCTCGATGTCCTCGACGTTTGCGGCGACGTTGACGACCTCCTGTCGCATTGGCAGGATGCCAGACGCCACAGCCTCGGCCAGTGCGGCGGCACCTCGCGAAAGCGGCAGTGCCGTTGGGTCATTCGCGCTTAAAGGGGTGGGGCGCGCGGCGCCACCAGCGCTGGCCGCACCTGCTGACGGCGCACCGACCGCCGACAAACGCCCTCGGGTCGACGGGCCAGCACCCGCCAAAGAGCCGCCGTCTGCCGCAGGCCCCCCACCCATTGTCGAGCTCCCGCCGCCAGACGATCCGCCACCCCCGGAAAAGCCGCCTCCCCCCGACGAGCCGCCTCCCCCCGACGAGCCGCCTCGCCCCGACGAGCCGCCCCGCCCCGATGAGCCGCCACCCCCCGATGAGCCGCCACCCCCCGAAGAAGCAGCACCCGCCGATGAGCCAGCACCCGCCGGCGAACCGGCACCCGCCTACGATCCGGCACCCGCCGACGAGCCAGCACCCGCACACGAGCCGGCGCCCGCAGACGTACCCATTGCAGTCGAGCGTCCCGCACCCGCCGTTGACCCGGCGCCCGCCACCGAGTTGGACTGTGCCGCCAGGTAGGCAGCCATCTCCCGCGCGTTCGGGCGCGTCAGAGGACGAACAGTGGCGGCAACGGCGGGGCCCTTTCCCTTGCGGCGGGACGCGGAGGGCGCGGTGCCCGCGTCGCCTTGGTTCGTCGCCGCCTTGGCCGCGGCATCCGCATGTAGAACGCGGGTGCCAGTGTCCTGGATGCGGCCGATGGGTGATAAGAGACGCTGGGACGCCTGGCGCAGCGTTGCATGTTGCCTGCCGTTCGCCTCCGTGCGTGGAAGAGAAACTGGAGCCGCCGGCCCAAGAATCTCCACCTGGGAAGAGGCGAGCGACACAGGCACCCTTGTCACACCAGCACCGGTGCTGGCCTGCAAACCAGAAAACAGGATGGGAACAGGCACCCGCGTCATCACACCACCCGACTGGTTCTGCTGCAGACCAGTAGAAGTGCGAACAGGGGACGGGCCCCGCACTGCCGCGGGGGCCGACAACCCCGCTCCAACAGGAGGTACAGCAGTGGGCCCCGTTGCAGTCGGAGACGAGAGGAAGCTGCTTGTGAGTTCGGGGGCGACTGCGGCTCCCAGGCGCGGCGACGGCATGAAGAGGCCCGTCTGCTGCGGCAAAAAAGCATTCAGTGGCAAAGAGGGCAGCATGCACCCCGCTGTCTGCGAGGGCGGCACCACGCCATAGTTCTGTGGCGGTGGCACCGAGCTGGCCGCTTGGGACGGCGTCAGGTAACCGACCGCAGGGTGTGGCGCGACAGTAGTTCACGCCGGCGATGCTGGCACGGCGCTTCCCATAAGCGACGGTCCCTCCACGCCACGGAACACCAGCGGCTCAGATGCGCCGCGAAGTGGAGGCGGCTGAGGCGCCCCGCGCACGGGCACCGCCGACGAGCGCCCATCGCCAACGCTTAGGACGACGTTGACGGCCGGCACCGCGCCACGGCGACCGCCTGGCGGCGGCGCTCCGCCTTGACCGCCGTGCGGCGCCGCGCTGCCGCGACCACCGCGCGACGCCGCCCCGCCCCCGCCGGCTCGTGGAGACAAGCGTCGGCCACTGGATTTGGAAGCAGACGGCGTGCGGGAGCCATCTTCCGAGGAAGCCGCTGCCCGCATGTCGTCCTTGTTGTCCCGCGCCTCGCGGCCGGGCTCAATGATTGGGTTCGCCGTGGCCGCCCCCTCAGCTTCCTCAACTCGGCGCCGCTGGGCGGCAATCTCGTGCGGGTACGCCGGCATGGCGGGACGCTCGGAGCGCGCCATTGCGGCGCCCTGGAGGACGATGACAACGAGCAGCTGAGGGTGGCGGAGAGAAACCAGCTCGGGGGGGCGGGGCAGAGCGACACGGAGAGCAAGTGTGTGTGGGCGAGCTGGTGGGGAGACAATCACACCCTCATGCAGCGCCTAGAGCTGCACTCTTATACAGACTCGGCGACACTCCCGAGGACCTGCCTCGTTGGGCGAAAGTGCTCTCCGTCACTCAACGACCCCCCCTTTCCCCACGCACCGGCAAGCTCGACGCAGGCGCCCGCACGAAAAGTAGCAGTAAGAAACCAGGAACGTGGGGCGCAAGTGAAAGGCGCATGCAAGCAACAGAGCAGACAGTGGCAAGTTGGCGTGCTGCCACCCAGATGGAGGTAGTCATTGTCCCTGTTGTCGAGACCGGTCAGGCTGTCGCAAAGACGCGCGCTTCACGCCCCGCTCGCCCCGGCACCCCCCCCAGAGAGTCACAATGCTGGCGTGAGTATGGCACAGTTCACTCCCAGCAACACGGAGCCCCTCACAATGGAGGAAAAACGAGGCATGTCGCCAGTCTTCTCGCCAGGATTCCATGTCGGGCACAAGGTCCGTGGCAGTCCACCGGTCGTCGGACCTTCCGTCCCGCGGGAACGAGCGGAAGCGATCGGGTCGTCGAATCGACGACGCCCAGAGGCATAGTTGGTCGGGGGGCGGCTTCCTGCGATCAGAGTCAATGGCGATGTGGACAGGAACGGTGGGGGCTTGGACGAGGGCAAGCCAAAGAGGAAGAGGAGTGGCACATCCTGGCCTTGGTGGTGTTGCTGTCGCTTGTATGCTTGTGTCAACCGTCCCGGACGCGCAGGGCTGTGGTTGCCTACTATGGCACGAGGGGGGCACCAGTCTGGCTAGTCGTTCCCCGCCACAACCCGCACTCACCGTCGCCACCTGCGTGGGGTGGTCTTCCTGCCACTCGGTGTAGTCGCCGCGCTTGCGTGCGCTGGGTGGACACTGGTGCGGCTGGCGCCGATTATCGCGTCACCTTTGTCTGCTGGAGATGAGACGCTTCTTTCTCTTTCACCACAGCCTGCATCGGCGGCATCTACGGCAGCTGGGGCTCCACCTGCTGGCGAGCAGACGCTACCAATTGGAGTAGAGCTTGTCGCACCGCATACTCTCTCTCTTGGTGCACCCGCACAGGCCGGACGCAGACTGTGTTCTGTTTGTGGACGTGGCCCGTTCAGCGCGGGCCCTTTGCAGCGGCACAAACGCACCCAGCACCGACGGGCGCTGGGCACAGCACGTTCTTCGCTGCTGGCACGAGACGTTGGTGCACCTGGCGGCGAGTGGCTCGCGCCCGGGCCCTCTACGCCCGCAGCTGATGAACGAGTTCGACCTGGGGGGCTGTGTGTCCGTGCTGGTTCTGCGAGCAGTGGGAGTGTCCAGCAGGGCGCGGACGACGAAGCACTGGGTGCGTTGTTTGCAGCGGCAGGCGAGCAGGTGATTCCGCCGCCCGCCCCGGCTGGACGGCCGCGCAAGCGCTCCGCCGCGGCCGCGGCGCTCGCGACAGAGGCGGGCCCAGAGATGTGGCTTCCGACAATCTCCACGCGGGTGCGCGCCTTCTTCGAGAAGTTCGGCGACGCCAAACGTGCCGTTTCCCTCGTAAGATTGCGCAAGCGGCGCCGCCCTGGCAGATTCGATACCCACCGCTTGCGCGTCCTGGAGGACTTTGCGCTCAGTGTTGGGGGTGGCGGCCTGTCGGTGCTGGAGTTGAACAAGTCGTTTCACGTCCTCGACACGTGGGACAGGACGGCGCCGGGAATGCCGGACGATGGCGATCACAAAACCATCCAACACGTCTTCAAGTCGCCCAACGATTTCCGACAGGCTCTCGGCGACGACATTGATGAGGGCGTCAACCAAAACGATTGGAAGCAGTGCACGCTGGAGGAGAGCGGGCGGCCCTACGAAGTCTACTTCTGACCCGCGCTTGGGGTCCTGATGGAGGCCCTCCAGTCGGCCTCGCGCATGCGGTACTGGAGTGGCGGCGACGGCGTCGCCGACGCCACCGACAAGCGGGAGTCCCCATTTGACGGCGATGCCTTCCGGGAGTGCGAGGCCGACGTTGTGGGCACTCACGGAGACAAGGCTTTTGTCTTGGCGTTCTACGCGTACAGCGTCAGCAGCGTCTTGTCTTGGTCCGGCGGTACGTTTTTCACAGTTTGCGCATGGGGGTGTTCCTCGTTGCCAGGGAGGAGAAAACTGCGGGAGGGCGTCGGGCGGCAGGTATTCGTGGGCCGTGACTCTCCTTTGAAAGCCAGAGCGCTCACCTGCCGCACACCATTTTTCTCTGCTGCTCGTGCTTTGCTTGCTCCGTCATTTTTTCTCTGTGCAAATAGCCCACAAACTCTATCCCGTCCGTGTACACGTCGTTAACGCGGTGACGGGAGTGAGGCACTGGCACACAATTGCATATGTCCCGCAGGTGGGAACGGAGAAAGGGCCCGGCGGGGCCGAGCGGTCACGGCTCCGGCGGTGCGGTGTATTGCAGCGGGTGCTGTATCTCGCATTTCGCTCGACAATCTCTGCAAGCCACGACAGCGTGCCATTCCATGACAGCATTCGGGGAGAGCTACGCGCCTTCCCACGTCTGATCCTCTACCAGTGCGATCAACCGGAGGAAAGGGCAGTCCTTTGCCTCAAACCAGGGCTGTGCACGCGCCCATGCTCCACGTGCAACGTCAATGTGACGCAGCTCGGGGCCCCCGAGGCCCTTAAGGCCACCAAGCGTGATGTAGTCTTCATGCTGGAGAAGCAGCTGGAGGCGGCCGGACACTTTCAGTATGGGCGCGAGAGGCAACGTCGCCAGTACCTCGAGAGGCGGCAATCGCTCAACAGTTACGCCCCCGCCCTGGCGGGGATGGCTGTCCTCACTACTGCACCCTTCTTGCTATACAAGATCATCGGCTTTGACGTCCTTCACGTACGTTTTGCTGTTCTCTCTTTTGTGGCGAATGTGTGCTTCCACTTCTTGTTGCGGTACGTTTTTCATTGGCGCGCTTCATACGACACCGTTTGGTACTGACTTTGGTTTGCCGCTACGTTTGCTTGCGTGCACCCCGTCTACGGCTTCGTTGGTTCGTACAACACTTTCGGCATGCTATGCCGGCCTTTTGAAAAACAGGTGCTGGACCTTGGAGTCACACGGCTCCTGGTGCACCGGTTGGTAAGAGTGTTCCCGTCACTCTGTGAGGGACACGAGCCGCTCTGCGGGTCATATGTGGCCACCTACTTCGAGGCAAATCGACGTCACCGCCTCCTTGGCCGGCGCAGCAAGGCATCGCGCCTTGGACCGGGGAAAGCTTTGACTGGGCGTAGCTGTCGCGAGGAGTACGACTGCATGTGGACGACGGGGTTCTGTGCACGGTGGTCTGGTCGGGCATTGGCACTCACTCGCTGTGGGTATGGTCATCTTCTCTTTGCTCTGTGTCGACATGTGTGTTGCTGGTCCTCAGTTACATCATCTCTGCGAAAGAAAAGCGAGCGACTTTAACTGGTCGAGAGCAGCGGCTTGGTGTCTGGGTACTGCCCCACCTCGTCGCCCGCCTGTTCGACCGTGGGCGACCCAAACAACCTCTCGCTGCTGAAAAGACGCGGGATCCACGCGTTGCGCCAGCCATTGACCTCACCGCAGAGGTGGTGGCGGACAATGACGCGGAGTCGGATCAAAACGAGTTGGAAAGTCCGCAAGCAGCCGGGGACCGCGAAGCTGAACGGCGCGCGTGTTCTCCTTAGCACTTGTTGGGCGGTACTTGTCACAAGGGCGGCGGCTGCGACCAGGGCAACGACGAGGATGGAGCCGCAGAAGGAGGCGTGACAGGCGTCACCGCTCCCGACGCGGAGGATAGGGCTGTCGCGCGCGCCAACGTCCAATGGAGTTGGGCTGCCTACCGGGAGCCGTTCCCCCACACACCCCCCCACGCCGCCATCACGGCCATGTTCGCCCAGTACGCTCTGCTTGTTGTCCGCATCACACGCCACCTGGGCGGCACCGCGCCGGCCCCGATGACGCTCTCCGAGGGGGCTGCAATTGCGGAGGACGCCCGCATCCTTATCACGCGCTACGTCACCCCCATCTTGGGACTGATTCACACTACTAAGATCCACAAGCTACTCTCCCACGTCCTTGACGCTGTGCGCCTACACGGCACGCTCCGCAACGGTGACACCAGCGCCAACGAGGGGAAGCACAAGGACGACAAGCGGCATTACGCTCGCACCAACCGCGGACGTGACTACACGCGGCAGCTTGTGCGTCACGCACAAGGGGCCCGCACGGTCCTGCGTAACAATGCAGCGGCGGCAATGGCTGGAGAGCACCAGGGCTACAACGGCAACGACGAGGAAGACGGTGGCGGAGGCGAGGAAGGCAGCACGGATGGCGTCGACTGCGTCGATGGACATGACCGTGCCGTCAACAGCGGCAGGCCTTCCGCGCTGCCTCGATGCAAGTGGCGCTCGTGACCGTGCAGCAGCTCTCACCGCTGCCCGGTATGGGCAGCGTAGGCTCCTTGTTGGGATTGTGCGGATCGGAGCGGGTGGGGTCCCCAGCGTTCCTGCACATTGAGGCGCAATTGGACGGGGCTGGTACCCTACGCCAGCTGCTCCGTGCGTCGTCCAGCTGTCATGACGCTGCTTGGCACGACCACGTTTTGTACAGCACTTTGGCTCAAGCTGCTGAACATCGCTACGGCCAATTGAGGGCTTTTGTGCGAGGGGGTGACTGTCGGACTTTCGCGGTGGTGGCGCGAATGAGGTTGGTCGAGGCCGCCGTGTGCCCCCTGTCTGCCCGCGGCTGCCTTCAGTTGCGATGGGAGATGGACACCAGCGGCGCAGGCGGCGCCGCGGATGCCGTGAGTCGGGTCGCACTGGAGCTCGTGCCCCTCGGTGACATTGTGCGGATGGTTCACATTGTGCCTGATATGGGAGACCTCTTCTCTCGCCAAGGCCTGGGTGCAGACCCTCCTTCTTTTGGTCTTGGTGGTCCTCTTGTAGAGGATATGTTGTACTTGCTCAATGCCTTCATGCCAGTGCGCCCCGAGTAAACAAAGCCTCTTCTTTTTCTTTTCATGTCTTCGACCCACGTTAAGGGTGGGTTGGGGAGACAAGAGGTCCAACGTACAGCTACGTCATTACCTAGGCGCCGCGACACGGGGCTCCCGCCCGCCCCCGATTGCTGGAGCGGCCGGCACCACGGCGCGGCCGGCGGCGGCATCTCCCCCCACCACCGCTGTAGGTTGCCCAACGCGCACTCCCTTGAATTCCCGCCGACGGCATGGAGTGGGAGGGGATTCTTCGTGTCCGCGCATTGGCGCCGTGGGGCATCAAAAAGCGCGGTTGGGCGCTGCCAGCGGCGCTGCGGCAGCTGCAAGCGGCAGCCGACGTTGCGGCAAAGTCAATTGTGGAGACGGCACCTCAGCGCCGGCGGCGGCTGCGGCGCCGCCCTACTGCGCCGGCGGCGGCGGCGCAGTGAGCGGAAAACAGAGCGGGGGGCGTGAAGACTCGACGGCGGCGCGGCGCGTTGGTGTCGCTGGTGCGGGGGCGGCCACACCAAGTCCGGCGACAACGGCGAGGGCGGTGGGCACGCTCGGAGCGCCGGCAGCCGCGGTCCGTCGCTGAGAGGCGACAGACTGCTGCCTGCGGCGAAGTCCCAGGCGGCGTCAGGTTCGGGAGAGTGGCCAGTGGTGCCGGGAAGCTATGGCGCGTCGCCAAAGAATGATCGGATCCGAGCAAGTTCCACAGCAAGTTGCAGCATGCTGTGACCGTGCTGTGACTGTGCTTTGAAATAAAATTGCATGCTGAGGGCTCCTGGATGGC
>Ga0115031_1003417_pt1 | contig 11787 bp, 18 predicted proteins | sample Maine_Asex4_meta_FD_87301 | JGI IMG/M metagenome (GOLD analysis project Ga0115031, IMG submission 87301) | Marine algal microbial communities from Maine, USA - Maine_Asex4_metaG | ecosystem: Host-associated > Algae > Red algae > Unclassified | place: Maine, USA | collected 2015-01-05 | reverse complement strand
GGGTAGGAGGGGGGGGGGGGTTCATTGACAGAGATCACCGGCGAGGCGAAGACGGCGCAAGAAGTCGGTGGAAAGCCACGAAGCAATACGTGTTCACTGTAATGACGAAACGTGTCCAGATCCTAATGTCCCCCCTCAACTGGGCGTGCTTCGAAAACAGTGCCTGGGTCCATGCGGCCCCTGTCGGCCTTGCACGAGCCAACGCCGCGTGGCGCTGGGCCCAGCGGCCAATTTGGTTACTCCAGGGCCAGCCCCGCACCAGAGACACACAGATTCGACTGTAAACCGATCACCAACTTAAGACTCGCTGGCAATTAGCTGAGGACCATGGCACAGCTGAATATCAAGTCAACAGGAATCATATGCAATCCAGTGATGGACCCCGACTGGAACGTGGACCGGTGCTAAATTATTCAGGACGGATTACGATCAATAGTGGAATCGATCGTCCAGTCGCTATGCAGCCCGGGTCCGCAACGGATTGCGATCGTCGCCATCCACCACCCTGCTCGAACCGCCGGGTAGGCTTGTACTTCACGCCGTTTACGTGATTGGGAAGTCACGTTTTACGTGATCGCAAGCACGTTTTTTAACGTGATCACTCATCACGCCCAAGCAGAAAAAGGCGTGAACTGGGGCGTGATGTCATAGAATAATTACGCCGCCGACGAACTTAACATAGTGCCATCCAATGCACTGGAGACGTGGGCGGGGGGGCACTGCTGCGGCCCAAGACGATCAGCCCACCGGCCCTCGCACGCCGCCCCAAGCGCCACGGGGTTGGCCCCCTCCTAGAGACGAGTGCCCCTCCCACATTGTCTGCGTCGGTGGCTGCGGCTGCGACGGCAGCTTCTGCTTCTGCAGTTGCCTCTGTTTTACAGCGACAGTGATGCCGAGACTGCCTGGCCGCCGTCCGTCTTCGTACTTCCCCCCCCTCCCGCCCATGGGTCGAAGCCACGCGTCTTCCTCTTCAACCTCTTTGACATAGAGTCGTACTTGAAGGATGCCAAGGCAGCCTTCGGTCTGCGATTGATTGGTTCTATAGCCCCAAAGCAGTTCACAATGATCGCCGCCAGTCCGAAAGGGGTGCTACATAATCAAGGAACAAGTAGATTCGTTTACAATGGGTGCTACCCATTGCGTGTTCACGCCCCCAAAAAGGGCGTGATTAGGGCGTGATCGGGCGTGATCGGGCGTGACACGCCCACACGCCCCGGGTTTGGGGGCGTGAAATACAAGCCTACCGCCGGGGGTGGCTGCGGCGTTCGAATGCCGCAGGCACTCGAAATTGTGACGGACTGCGCGTGAGTGGCCGGCTGTTAACACAGTCGACTGGTGACCGCTTGGTGCCGCGCAGCCTCGTAGTAGTGTCGGTCTCTCAACGGCAGAAGACCGCCAGGTCACGACAGTTCCCCCCCCCCCCTCATGGATCAGAATTGGCGGTGTTTCCGACGCGCAGGGGATTCCTCAGGCACTGGTCGTGCGCCTCCCTCATAGCCATCCACGTGTCGTGGAGCGGCCTGGTCGGAAGCACGATTGTGTCCTGCGTTACAGTACGTGCGCAGCGATTCCTGGCTTCAGTTAGTGTCCGCCGACGATTGGGCCACAGCTCAATCAAAAACATTCGAATTTTCGGGGAATCCCCGTCGCCGCCGTCGCCGCTTTCTATCGCACGGAGTGACGTGCCACCATCGCCGATCCCTGTTCGCTGTGGCTGTGCCGACGCGTCCGCTACATTGGCAGTCCCCATTCCCGGGCCTCCCTAGTCTTCTCGACCACCCACCCACTACAGAGCTGTAGCACGAGGTACTCTATGGCTCGTGCGTCACCATGCGGCCGTTCCCCGTCGCCAACATTAAGACCGCCGAACACCGCGTGTTTCATGGTCTCCGTGCGCTCTTTATGTTTTCTGACAAAGCCACGGCTGCCTTTACGGTTTCCCACTATCTCCTTGCGCTTTGTTGTGACTTCATGCATTTGAATGCTCCGTACTTGTCTTTTCCACCGCGCGTGTACAGAAACGGTCGCGCCGCCATCGTCATTTCGATACGGCGCGGGGGAAGAGATCGACGATCGCAACTTTGCCCGCGCCGCCGTCCCCGGCAAGCGGCGGCGCCAGCCAAGCCGCGTTTCAAAACATCAGGTACGCCGAAGTCGCCTGTGGAGTTGAACACTTGGCCTTGGTGTGGCTACATCTCAGCGACTGCTCCAGCTGACTTTTGCGCTTTCTGACGCGACGACCGCTGTCCTCCTTCCTGCCCACGTCCTCTTCATTCGCTTGCTCCGCGTACCGTCCTGTTAATTTTGATGCTCAGATTCCTTCTCTTCCACGAACTGCTGTGCAACAGCCGTGTCGAACCATCACCGTCAGGTTTATACGGCGTGGGGCCAACAGATGACGGCGAGGAAATCTTCTCTCAGAGATGCGGCCGGTGCACGGCGGCGACGTCGAGACTGCTCTTATAGCAGGCAGGTACGCCAAACTGTTCGATCAGGCGAGTAATGGCAGCCGAGGTGGCTCCGGTCCAGCGTCTCCTCTCGTTGATTATATTTTTCGGCCACTGACACAAACACCGCCACACTCCCCCATCGCGGTCGCCGGTGGGCTGCTTTCTCGATGCGCTTTCCGAACTCGTGTGTGCTGTTGGATGCTTTTTGATTCACTGTCCCATCCACAGCTTCACGAAACTACGCCCAGAGCTCATCGTGAGCTCGGTACGGCGCGGAGGGGGGGGGCAAGGACGACGAGGAAATTGACGGAGGCGCAGCAGTCGGCGCGCAGCTGCTTGACCGCAGCCGCGTTACCGAATAGCAGGTACGACAAGCTTTGTTGTGTGGTGAATACTGGCAGGTCGTGCAGCTGTTGCCCTTCGTCTTGTCAAGCTGCTTTTTCCATGTACTGATGCGACCGCTGCTGTCGTCCATCCTTTTTGAGTCCTTCTATCCGTTTCCTGGTTGCGTTACCTGTTCCAGTGTGTGCTTTTGATTGCAGTGGACCACTTTCTTTCGGAATGAACAGATGTAAAGCAACTTGTAGAGATGGCATCATGGAGCGAGGTCGCGTCAGGGGAGGGCCAGCAATGACGGAGGCGTGTGCCGGCACTGCCTCGATGTCCGCCGGGCGCTTTTTCGGAGAGCCTCCCAGCAAGCATGGCGTCAGCTCTGCGAGTGCCCGAAGACGAAACCAGAGGAGATGGAGAGTTGCCGTCAAGGCCGATGTTAGGGACCTCTCGTTGAGGTCGTGAGCATCAGTGCTTCGATATGATTGTTATCGCATGACGATTGTCTCCATTGCGGCTCTGTGTGTTTCAGTCTGTACATGTAGAACCAAGTGGAAAGCTCTGTACCGAGCAGGGCTCTCCGCGCCTTGTAGTGCAACATATTCAGCTAGCTACCCATCAGGCGTCACATAGCTGTCGCGTGGAAGAGTCGACCGTGCTTCCCTGGGTTGTCACACGCACCACGCCTGTGCTTTGTGCATCCATTCAGGCATCCCCCTGTCCCAGACCGTGTGCAATCCCGTCACTATCTGACTACCGCGTGTTCCCGACACACGCGCTAGAAAAGTTGTAGTCTCCCATGCTGTACGACAACGACGTAGCCCAAAGTAAAAGGGACGCAGAGGACATCATGCAGTTTTCCCTTTGGCTGGTCTCTCCAGAGCAAGCATGGCACCTGTTGTCTGCGCTCATCCTAATCACTGCTAAGTTCTAAGTAGCGGCTACGATGACTTTGAATAAAAGTTCGTCCGCTGTCATTTTCCGTTGTCTGAGGGACGCTACTTCGTGTTGTCGAAAGATTTGTCAAGCACGCATGTGAGGCCTTTTTCCGCGTGGGCAACGAATACTTGCGGATGCATGTGGTGCAGCGAGCTGCAGTCCTCGACTTTATTCCAGACGGGCCCGTTAATTCCGCCCAGACGCACGACCATCTGGGCTGCGACGTACTTCGTTTCTAGTCTAGCGCAGAACGCCGCTGACCAGGGGAGGTGGCAACGGTCGACGCGAAGCGCTCCTTGCACATGCCGGTGCCGAACCACGCTCTGGCTTCGCTTTCGACCCCGAAATTGCCGGGCGCGACGGCAGGCGTCAGGCTGTCACCGATGGCATGCGCGCCTTGTTTTCGGACGCCTTTGACAGCAGACAACTATATGCCGCAGTGGATGCTGCGGAGGAGTACCTGGCCGCGAGCGGAGCCACGGGCACGCCCGCCGCTGCCGCAGCGGCGGATTCTCCCTGACGTCAGCTGACTCACGTGGCACGTTCTATCAGCTACGGCAAACGACGCGGCGAAAGCCCATGCGGCAGCATCTGGTCAGACGCTTGAGCGGCCTGCGACTATGGCCGGCGCTCCCTGGTAATCTCAGTGACTTTGTCTCACCTTGTGACGTTGCTCCCCTCGACGCCCAAGGCCGGTGAAGATGAACGCTGGTGCTGTTCTTCATGCCCTGATGGCTTCAGCGCGAGACGTGGCTGAGTCCTGGCGCCGCTGTCGATCAGCGCGCGCCGCGCTTCTCTCGTTGCTGCTATCCGTCTCCATATTCTCACGCAGCTATCAACTCGCCTGCGTTGGCCCTCCCCCCGCTGTGCCTGACGCCGCGGCCCGGCCGCGCCCGCTGACCGCATCTTGGTCGGACCGTCTGCGGCTACTGCCACTGCCCGTTATCGCCATCGGGCCATCGCCTCCCCAGCCGGCTGCGGCATACACCCCCTCCTGCTGCCATCGACCACCACTGCTGAGAGCGGCTGTGGCCACCGCCCCCCCTTCCACTTCGGCCGCCGCCAGCCAGCGCTGGCGGCGGCCACGGCTGCCGACGCTGTCCGCTGTGGCAAGGGCGCTACCGCCCCGCTGCGGTCATTTACCCTGTGGCTCGCGGCTCCAGCCGGCGCTTACCCCATTCCATGGCGCCGTTTTTCCCTCACGGAAGTCAGCTGCCACCACTGACCTTCACGCTCTGCGGCAACTGACCCTTACCGTTGTGGGCGGTGTGCAAGCAGCGGCTGGGCTGGACGCCTAAAAATGTTTCTTACGTCGTGCGCGGTTGCCCCGGACCCCCCGGGATTCTCTTCCAGCCATACGTCTGTCTTCTGGGGAAGCATGTTGCAGGAGACGTGGCACAAAGTCTGAAGGGCGACAAATCACAAGCCGGTGCTTTCCGCGTCGGTCGCCCGTGTCGGGACGTCCGAGGGAAATATGCTCTTTGGTTCCGACGATTTTGGGGTGGACGCGCAGCCACTGCCCTCGGCCCAGTCCGACCACATCGTCTCAGTGGGGGTTGACAGCACATACGCGGTGCTCCAGCACGCTCGCGCCGAGCGACATTGCGAGGGACCGTGCAGACCGCCCCGGCCCCGACCTCCCCGAAAGCAAGACCGTGACAGTTTCTAGGACCCATGGGACGACGCTGCTAATCTGAACAGCGCCATAGTGTCTACCTGCGGCAGAGGTCAGATTGACGCCGATGCGGTCGAAGGATGAGCTTGGGGGAAGGAGGTTGCTGAACCGATATAGGAAGACAGCGACACTATAACCCTGGCACACAGTTGAGGGGAGGGAGTGGGCGCGAGCACGCGATGCACTCAGGATGCCTCGTTTACAGGCAAAGACGCTGTGGGTCGAGTAGAGGGAGAAGTGGGGCGGGACCGACTGGGAGATAGTCTCCAGAATGGTGGCCGCCGCCGCCTCACCCCCCCCCACGGCCGACAGACAGGGGGGGGGGAGTCAGAGGGCATGCCATCCCTAAGCAGCGTGTCAGTCAAGGCACACCCATTGCGACGAATTCGCTGCCCCACGCACACCGATGCATGACGGATCCGATTTGGAACGCCAGTGGGGGCCCCGTGCCGCCCAGCTGGCATTGAGAACCGCACGCTGCACCCCCCTACTGGACACTGTCAGCCCCCCTCCTACTCCTTGCCTTTCCAAGTAAACCCCTTATCAAGAGACGAACCCTCCATCGGATATTTTAATGGCTGGCGGTGGGCCTGCCGACGGCCAGAGCGGCGGCGAGCGCTACCGGTGGGCACTCATCAACGATTTCACCTCCAACGTCAGCGCCCACCAGGAGGCACACGCGACCACGGGCGAAACCATCTGCGTCGACGCGTCCTTGACGAAGCGGTACGGTCTCGGCATGTCGTGGAGCTCGATTGGGCTGCGCATGATCTTTGCCATCGATCATTTGCCGGAAAACGGCTGCGAGATCCAGAACGTCGCGTCTGGACGGAGAGGCATCATGATGCGGCTTGATATCGTGACAACTGCCGCAGACCAATATGCCATACGCTCCGCCGAAGAGGGCCATGTCCTGCATGACACTGCCACTTTATAGCGCCTGGAGCGCCCGTTGGCTGAATCGGACCGCATATTCTTTGCTGGCTCCTAATTTCCAAGCACGGAGGCCGCCCTGGCACTCAAGGAGGTGGGCGTCCTGCTGGTTCCCGTTGTCATGGCGTCCCACCGACGGTTGCCCACGGCCTCTCTCGCGGCTAGAGAGTCTTTCGCGAGTGGAGACTGGGTATTGACGGTGCACGCAGGCCCGCCGGGGGCTCCGGACCGCTTGGCCGTGATGTGGGCTGAGCGCCACCGGCGAATGTTCATGGCGAACGCTGGGTCTGTGGATTCCAGCGGCTCGTGAGAGCGTCTATGATGGTGTCACCTCGATGGTGGGGACCTCGATGGTGGGGCGTATCGTGTCGCAACGTCGGTGCCCTAGCCGTATGTGGCTCAGATGTACGACGGCTGGTGTGCGCAGATTGATCTCCACCACTGGTGTCGTCAAGTAAACCTGAGATTTGACCACAAGCTTGGGACGCACGACTGGTCCAAAAGAGTAAAAATCTCCTTGATGGTGTTTGAATCGTCAACGCATGCCTGCTGCACTCGGAGGCGCGACGACTGGCCTCCCTCAAGCAGACGACGTTGTACAAGGACTTGGCATCCGGTCTCATCGACAGCAATTTCGACTCTGCGGGCGTGCGGCCGCGTGCCCCAACGATGGTGATTGATCCCAAGCTTCTGTCGGGGTATGATGTCGGCCTGCACCTCACCCCGACAAACAAGCGTCGCCATCTATCGGCGGGTGGTCCCGGGTTGCTTTTGGCGCAGCGCCGCTGTTGCGTGTGCACCACCCAGACATGCGCGCCCGTCTGCTTCGAGTGCCATCGACCGGACGGGGGCAACATGCTTGTCTGTAGAGCCAAGACCGGGCGCAAGTGCTTTGCATCTCACGTTCTTTCCTTGCACGACTCAGTGCTGTGATGTTGCTTGGGTGCCCTGCCTGTCTGAGGTACTTCTGGCGCCGCGGGGGGGGAGGGGGAAGTGGGTGTAAACGATTCCGTACATCACTGTTTCTGTTTCCATCTTGCACGGACGCATCAAGTCCGACTGTCGAGGAAAGAAGCGTAGGTCGTCTGGTGCAGATAGTCGGCACATGGCATGAGCGGGTGGGCGGGAGGGGGTGCGCGCTCGAGCAACTAGTGGCGGTCCAGTTCGTGGAGTCGAGGACCGATCTTCCTCGTGTATTTTTGTCCCAGAGCGCATGCAGTGCCGCTCTCGTGGACGGTGCCATCGACTTGATATGGAGTGTAGGCCGGTTGACTCGGTAGAGGGTGCCTGGAGACCTCGAGAAGCACGGGTGACACCCTGTAACGGCGGCTTTCGTATGTAGGCTGGCCGGAATCGACAACTTCTGGATGAGATCAAGCCAAAACACTGTGAGAGACTGATCCCAGGGCGTGGTAGAATCGACACTGGTTGAAGCCTACGGTATCGAGCAGCACTCGTAGTGCCCTGTGCCGAGAATTGAACCAGCCTGAAGTTCGTGGCTTGAGTAAGACCTGACGAGAAGCGCAAGGCACTACCACGTTCTGGAGACCTATACAGACTCCTGCGTTGCGCAAGCGTCGCGCCGACCCCCGCTCATCACGCTGCTTGTACCGTGGGCACCGTTGATGCCATCATGGTACAGTCAAAGACGTGGTCAGTACGGTGCTGTCCACTGTTCTTCCCTGGCCCGGCTGTCGCACCCTATAACTGGAGACCTGTACATAGAGATGGCTGCCGTCTGACCCTCTAGAGCGGATTGTGATGGAAGTCCCTAGTATCTGCCTACCCCTCGAGCGCTGGTTGTTTTGAGCACGACCCTGCCGATGTCTGGCTATCACGCGATCTTGGTACTGAGCGCCACTAGTTGGACCAGACTCTTCTTGGCGACCGGAACCAGAGCTGAAGAAATATACGCGTCAACGCGACTTTCTGGAGACCTATGCAGACCCCTGGGTAGCCTACACGTCGTGCTGGACTGCCCATGTCGCGCCATCTGTACCACTGGCATCGCAGACGCCATAATGGCTCAGTCCTAGACGTGGTAAGTACGGCGCTGTGCAGTGTTCGTCCCGGAAACTTCTGTGGCATCCGTAGACAGGTGGCTTGTTATCTGTGCTGACCATTTCTAGGGCTGCCATGCTTGTTTTTGGGCTACGTTGCCGTTGCTGTGGACCCCTGCATCGTGGGCAAGGGGCTGCATGAAGCTCAAACGACATTGGAGCTTGCACGGCCCAGGGTAACATCACTGAGATCCGCAGATTCTGCACTGTATCGTCTGTGACGGGTTGGCTGCGTGCCAATCTGACCGATGAGGGCACTGAGGCATGTATTTCTAATTCCACTGGTGGGCCCTTGCATTGTCAACTGAGTGCCTTTTTCAACGTTGCGCTCGGCAGAGACCTGCCAGGACCACGCGGACTACTTTTTTCCCGGGCGTGCCTCTGAAACTCCCGCGCATTCGTCCCATGTCAGCACGGGGGGCCACAACGCTACCGTGAGGCTCATCTAAGTCGACAAGGACTCTGCTGGAGGCGACGTTGGGGTCCGAAGCGACGAACAGGTGGGAGAAAGACTCCGCGTTCGGCTCGTGTGCAGGACACTATGGTCTTCGATGACACCGCGCGGATGATGGCGGTCTCCTGGGTGCTATTTGAGGGCTTCTCCAAGAAGGAGGCTGCGCGGCGCTTAGCTTGCAACCGCGCGACGGTCCAGGTGTGGATTAGCGCCTACGTCGCGTCGGGCGAGTGGTGGCCGGACCCTGTTTTACGCAACCGACACGCAGACAGCGTCATCTACGATTCCCACTTCCTTGAAGCCGTCAATGCTGTCATCCTTACGGACCCCGAGCAGCTGATAGGTGAAATAAAGGACGTTTTTACCCATCTATCCACTCTCCCTGGCTATCGCGACTCATACAAGGCCTCTATTGGGACGCTCGACCGCATTCTCCGAGCTGCCGGCTTCTCCTACAAGAAGCTGTATCGAATGTGTCGGGAGCGGGACCAGGAGCGCCGGGAGGCGTTTGCGCGCGTTATGCTGTCAATTCCGCTACGGTGCATCGTCTCAGTTGACGAGACGCACAAGGATGGAGGCGACGTGCGGCGCAGGCGTGGTCGGTGGCTGTGCGGGATGCGATATGACTGCCTTTCGCGCGCCGAAAAGCACATCCTTCGAACTTCCACGATGATGGCCGTGTCCTACCAGACGGGCGTCATCCACTGCGAGACGACACCCACTCCCCCGTCACAAAACTCGGATGACTGGCTCATCTTCCTCGCAGGGCTGCTGCCAAGGATGAACAAGTTCGTCCCGGGGTTGCCTTGGGCACTCCAAGCCGATAGGTGTGTCCTCCTATTGGACGACGCACCCATCCACACGGCGGAAGCGGACGCGTGGATTGTGGCGGCGGGCGTCTTCCCGCTGCGGCTTCTTCCCTACAGCCAAGATTTTCAAGCAATCGAAGCGGTCTTCAGTGAGCTGTCCAACCTGCTCAAGACGATGCATCATTTGTTCCCGGAGGAGCCTGACGCCCTCCGCCACGCCTTAGCGATTATCTCTTTGTCGGCGGAAAATATTGGCAAGCACTTTGAGCATTGCCTTCTGGAGGCCGTTCGGAACGGGCCGGAGCTCGCTGGTCCAGAGGGGCCTTGGCAAGATGCCTTTGAGCCGTTGCCAGTGGAGCGAGAGTAGCTGATGATGAAGAGGAGAACAGGAAAAGACACATTTATTGACAAAGTTGCGAGACAAACCGAAGGAAGGCAAACGGCTCCCAACACCAACGCTCAGCGATGGGAAGACACCCAGCGTGTGACTGTGTCAACCAAACCCGCGGGAAGGTCCTCAATCGATGGATGGTCCTGCCCGGCGCTCCCCCACTTACACAGAATGAGTGCCACCACAGCAGACGTAGACAAGGACGACCCTGAAACCGTGTGTCCACGGACAAATTGGCTCTCCATCCCCGCGCGCGCTTTGCAAACGAAGCTCTCCCGCTCCGCCGAAAAGCTTGGTCCATAAATGAACAGTTCAATGCTCTCGGAAAGCTCCGCCGGACCAAAGTGATTGAACGCGGCGTTCCCACCGGCAGCGGCAGCGCTGCTGGGTCCCCCGGGCAGGCCAGCGGCCAGCGTTTGGTTCTCGGCCACCTCGTTGGCAGCCGGCGGGTCGGCGCGAGACCCAGCAGGCGCTGGTTGGCCGGATGATCCATCTCGGAGGTTGTGAGCGTCCCTGTGAAGCGGATGGGATTGAAACGCGAGAATATGAGGGATGTCGATGGATCTCGTGTTAGTGTCAAGTTGCAGCTTCCGCTAGCTCAATCGGAATGCCAGAAAGAGGGGGGGGAGAGAGACGACGTAAGAGAGAAGCGATACAGCCAAGGTACAGTCTGGATTACCCGGTAGGGCCACTCAATGCGCCCAGCAGCTTGCTAATGCGATCGGCGTGGGCTTTCTTCTTTGTCGCACTCGCCTTCTGAAGCCGCTTGTGAATCCCACGCCGAACCACCTCGGAGTTGGGCACTTCCCCAGAAGCCGATTCGCCGAACTCAATACCGGCTTGAGTCGCACCGGCGTACAGCAAGGCGACGTTCTCGCCCATTCCCGAGCCGATGCCACCCGCGTACGCCCTGTGGTAGGCAGCGCCACGCGGATTGGTGACCAGCGCGGCTCGCGCGTGATGACCTGTCATCGCGTCGGCCACGCGGACCATGCTTGCAGCCCGGGCGGCTGGGGGAAGGTTGGTGACATCGGGACAAAGCGCCGCCCGCTTCTGAACCTCGACCGCCTCGCGCCTCACCGCTTTGAGCGTAGCCGCTCGGCGCGCCGACGCCGCCCGGCGCTCGAGGTGCACAGCCTCGGTCTTGGGGCACACCATAAAACGGGGCTCGAAGCGCGCCTCTTTTCTTTGACGTATCGATGGCCGACCATTCTTCGTACGTCCGAGAGTGAAGGCCTTCGTCAAGGACATAGTGTGGGCAAGGTGTCCCTCCTGGAAACACAGCGTGAAACTAAAAAACAACCAGCCAATGACGTCGTAGCAAAGTCACACACGAGAGACACACGAGTTGGCATGTGTCATCCAATGATCATAGGGCATAGCGAGCACTATGCTGAGATCCCACAAGAAACTTGTGTCACCTCCACAGGAAAACGAAAACGTACACAGCCGACTTGGGGCATGTTTTTGCCTTCTTAGTCGTGTTAGGGAAAGGGCAAACCTCGGCCCGGAACTCGGCCGGGACGCTTAGACTGGGAGCGCATTCGAGGCTTCTTGCACCGCACGTGCGTGCGTTGTGCCTGTCGTGCGAAAACCGCTTGCGGTACCCGCAAATCGAACACGCCTGGCCCAGACGGGCCTCTTCCTCCTCGTCAGTCCCCTCGGACGACCCATCGTCAGAGGCAGCCGCACCACCCGAATTCTCAGCGGGGCTGGAACACGACGGTACCGATCCAGCCGCGCGTC
>Ga0115031_1003405_pt1 | contig 11808 bp, 15 predicted proteins | sample Maine_Asex4_meta_FD_87301 | JGI IMG/M metagenome (GOLD analysis project Ga0115031, IMG submission 87301) | Marine algal microbial communities from Maine, USA - Maine_Asex4_metaG | ecosystem: Host-associated > Algae > Red algae > Unclassified | place: Maine, USA | collected 2015-01-05 | reverse complement strand
GCCGACACGCGTCTACTCCTGTCCCGCATTAACCCGATGCTGGCTCAAACCGGGACAAACGAGCGTGCGCCGCGCGGATCGGACTGAAACGGAACGCGCGGTGTAATCCGACCGACAACAGGGGTCTTCCAGGATGGCCAGATCGGCCGGCGACTGGCGGTGAACGTTCTTGAACATCTGATCACGACCGATCTTCTGGGCCAGCGTGAAGGCGGCCTTCGCGGTGAAATACAGCAGGTGCGGTGCATGCCGTGCGGTCGACAGCAGGAAGCGGTGCCACTTGCCCATGCCGGCATATTGATTGTCGGAAGGTAGCGGCAATCGAGAACCCAGGCCGACCAGGCTGGTGATACGTTCGGGATGGTGCGCAATCAGATCCATCGCGAAGATCAGATCGTTTCCCTGCGACACGTAGGTGCAGGCGGCGATGTCGAGGTGATCCATCACGGCGAGGGTGTCCTCGCGCGTCACCTTCAGTATGTCGGCGGACTTCCCGACAGGATCGCTTCCGCCGAACCCGGATCTGATCGGTGAGACTATTCGCAAGCCGTGCTCGCAGGCGAGCTGCAGCGCCGCAGGCGGCCAGCGCATGAGCCCGTACCCCATGTGACTGAAGATGACGGGTAGCCCTCCGGGATCCCCCTGCACCAGATAGTCGAGCCGCCGGCCATCGGGTCGGATCAAGGTCTCGAATGGCGCGTGCCGGTCGGACGCATCCTGAGAGGAAGGGCCGGCAGTGGCCGCCGCCGAGCCGACCAGGGGCGAACTCTTGACGATCTCCATCAGGGACAACGTCACCCGGATCAGTTCGGACTGGGAATGCGTGCGGGTCTTGGACAGCACCGACTTGATCTGCGTGCGAACGGTCCCGAGAGATCGGCTGCGGGCAGCGGCGATGCCTTTCAGGGAACCGCCCTCGACCAGGGCACGAACGATGTCCCTTTCCGCGGACGTCAGTCCGAACACCTCGTTCAACGTCTGGTCCAGCGCGAGCGGCCAGCTGACATCGGTCGACACCAGCAGCGCGAAACCGCTTCGACCGGCCACTTCGACGGCATCGTCGGACGGCAGGTCCACCCAATGTGCGTGGATCAGGGAGGGTGACGGCTGCGCATCGTCGCCCGGGGGCGTGTCGAGGGCCATCAACACGCCCTTGCCCGAGCGATCGCGCAGCATCTGTCGCAGCGTGGTGATCAGCCTGTCGACATCGCCGCCCTCGAAGGGAAAGGCGTCCAGGGAGTCGTCGCGGGCGATGCCGTAGGCATCGATCGCGAGCTGATTGGCATCGACGATCCGGAGCGCGGCGTTCACCAGCAGCGCCGGCTTGGAATCGAACGGTGCCAGCGCCCGCCGGGTCGCGCTGTCCTCCTCCCGGGACGACACACGGTCCAGGAACTCCTCTGCGCGGGACACGTGCGATTCGAGCAGCGCGCTCAGCGTCTGAATCCGCCCCAGCTCCAGCGAGGTACCGGCATTCCTCGCCGCATCGGCTTCCAGCCTGTCGATGAAACCGTCCAGATTTCCCGGATCCAGCGCAATGTCGTAGATATAGCCGATGATCTGCTTCTCGTCCAGCTCGGGCTGCGGTCGGTCTTCATCGGCAGTGCTCACCCCATGACTCCGGCTACGGATCGGCATGCATCTTCTCGAACGAGGCAACAATGTGCAAGCACGGATCCCTTGTCGCTCGCCGTGTGCTACGATATGAGAGCTGCTATTGATACGCTCCGATTCGCCGACGGACCGGGCGCCGGTGCAGCAGGCCGTTCGCACCGCCGTGCGGACCGGTGAGCATCGCGATGCGCGTCCTCGGTGCACCCCGACAGGGCAATCTCCTGCAGGCCACCGTCAACACCGGCACCCGCCAGCATCGGCTGCAGTCGGTGCCGGCCATCGGGTGAAGTGCCACCTGCCGCGCGAACGACTGGCGGGCATGGAGAAGGTGTTCGAGGTCCAGGCTCGGATCCGGACGCGGCTTGCCGCCCTTGCTACCATCGCCGGCCGCCGATTCGCAAGCTTCCCGCCGCATGACAGACCTGACGATCACGTTGACCGGAGAAGTCAGGGAGTCCAACTTCGAGGAATGGAAGGACGGGCTCGTCGAGCGCATCCGCGCGGTCGATGTCGAACTGTCGGCGGATGACGACTTCGCCTCCGCGAACGACAGCATCCGGCAGTTTCGCGCCGCGGAGCGCACGCTCCGGGATGCCAAGCAGGCGGCGCTGGAACAGGCGGCCGACATCAACCGCCTGTTCGATGCCGTGGATGCGGTCACCGAGGAGACCCGTCAGGCGCGGCTCGCGCTGGAGCGCAGGATCCGCATCCGCCGTCAGGAGCTCAAGCAGCGGACGCTGCAGGCACATGCCGACGGCAACGCCGCCACGCTCGATGCGCTGCCGCCGGCCCAGCAGGCCCTGTTCCAGGACCGCGCGACCTTGCTGAGCCTGCCGTTCGACGAGCTGGAGAGCACGATCGCCCAGCGTATCGAGGTCTGGCAGGCGACGCTGGCCGATCCTGCTGCACACCCGGGTGCCCACTCGGCTGCCGACACCCCGTCCGGCGATCCCGACGCATCGGGCCAGCAGGGTCCCCGCAGCTTCGGGGGCGCGCCTGCCGACGAGCGGAGGCTCGATGCGGAACAGGCCGCGAGCGAGCGAGCCGCGTCCGGGGACGACGCCGTCGGATCTTCCGACACCGACGGTGCACCGCGCGCCTGGCGCGTGACGATCGACCTGTCGGCGCCACGGGCGAAGGCGGACCAGCTGTTCGCGCGCGTGCACGATCGCTGGAAGACCGATCGGGCGGTGACCGGCGTCGATCTGTCAGCGGTGGACTGAGACGGCCGGCAGCGCCGTGCACGGAACCGTGATGCCGAGCGACCGATGAGCATCGCGACACGCATTCTCGGCGCACCGGGCCAGGACAACCTGCTGCGGGTCACCGTCAACACCGGTACCCGCCAGCACCGGCTGCAGTTCGATTGCGGGGACCGTTGCCTGCACGCGCTGTCCGGACGCGAGCTGAAAGGGACCGACGCGCTCTACCTGTCGCACCTGCACATGGACCACATCGGCGGGTTCGATGCGTTGTTCCGCCTGCTGTTCGACCGTCCGGGTGCGCCCATGCAGGTGTACGGCCCGCCCGGCACCGCCACCATCCTGCACCATCGCTTCCGCGGCTACTGGTGGAACCAGGCCGACGGGCTGCCGGGCGAATGGATCGTGCACGACGTGCACCCGGACCGGATCCATGCGTGGCGCTTTCGTACCGGCGATGCCTACGCCTCGCGCGAAGCGCTGCCCGTACGCCCGCACGACGGGCGCATCGTCGTGCATTGCGACTACACGGTGCGCGCGGTCCACCTGTCGCACGGCGGCGTCTGCCTCGGCTATCGCCTGGACGAGGCGGTGCGGGTGAACATCGTGCCGGCCGTGCTGGACGGACTGGGCAGGCCGCCCGGTGCGTGGCTCGGGGCGTGGAAGGCGCGCACGGGCGTGGGGCAGGACGGGCGCCCGGCACGCACCGACGATCGGGACGATGCCCAGGGCCGCGAGATCGACGCGGCACTCGCTGCGGGCCTGTTCGAGGCCGCGCCGCGCAGGGCCTGCGCCTACCTCACCGACTTCCGCCTGGACGGTGCGGCGCACGCGATGCTGGTGCCCTGGCTCGCCGGCGTGGACACGCTGGTGTGCGAGTCGCAGTACGCACCGTTCGACGTCGAGCTCGCCGCGCGAAATTCGCACACCACGATCGATAGGGTGGCGCTGCTCGCCCGCGATGCGGGCGTGGACGAACTCGTGCCGTTCCACCTGTCGGAGCGCTACGAAACGCACGAATGGGCGGCGATGCTGGCAGCGGCGCAGGCGATCTTTCCCGCCACGCGCTGGCCCGCGGCCTGGTCGGCGGAGGCGCTCGAGCGCTCCGGGGCGTGACACCGGCGACGACCGCCGCCGCCAGCTCCGGACCGAGCGCCACCAACGCCGCGAGCTCGGCCGCGGCGGCCAGGTTGGCATCGACACGGCGGTCCGCCAGCAGCGCCCGCCCCATGCCGAGCCGCTCGCGGAAGTACGCCTTCTTCCCGTCATCTGCTGCAGACCCATCGGCCGCCAGCGGTCGAACACCTCGTCGACGCACAGCACGACGAACCTCCTCTCGCGGCAGAACGCCTTCACCTGCGCGTAGCCTTCCTTCGCCCTTCCCCTTGGCGCAAGGATCCGCTGGCCGCTGCGATCGGTCCACGGAAACCGGTTCGGCACCCTCGGGCCGGCGGTGGTGTCGTCGACCTTCCGGGTGCGCGGCTTGCGCTGATGCAGCAGCGCGCGTCGCCGCGACGCCAGCCCGACTTCGCGATCCGCTCCGGGAAGGCTGCCGCGCCGGGCCTTGCTCCGCGCCGGGCTCGCCGGCGCGCACGAGGTCGAAACGCGGGGATCTCGCGTCCGTAGCGCGCCAGCCGGGTCGACAGGCTGACCCCGTTCATCCGTCTGCCGAACTCGCTGAAGCCGAGCATTCGAACCTCCCGTGTCGATCGCTCCTTGTCGGTGACACGCCGCCATGGGTCGGCACACAGGTCCGACATCCGCTTGGCCATCACCGGATCCAGACCCAGGTCCGGGCCGTGCAGCAACGTGTACCGGACGACACCCGGATTCGGCATGTCGCTCGACAGCGCGACGATCAGGTCCGACAGCACGTCGTACGCGCCGCGCGTCCTGCGACCGGCAGGATCGGCGACCGCGCCGTCGTTGATGGCGACATGGTCGGTGCAGTCGACGATGTCGCCGGCATGGTTCCGATAGCCTGCACCGCTGACCGCCTGACAGCCCTCGGACCATGTCGAGACGTCCCGGCGCAACCCCGTACCACCCCGGTGTCGCCGGAGAGACGACGCATGCGGTCGATCAGCTCGAACAGGCTGCCGTCGGCGAGACCGGGGTCGTGACTGCCGAGCTTGATGCTCATGTTCCGGGCGCCTCTTCGGATGGATGCCTGCTCGATTCAAAGGAGTCCTCCCGGGTCCGAAACACCTCTTCCCGCTCGTTGAACACTTGTTCCCGGCTATGCTTCGCCATCCACGATCCGATGAGGCCGAACAACAGGGGCGTCGACACCACGAGCGCCGTCACGACCACGCGTGTCACCCGTCGCTGCACCTTTGCCGCCCGCTCCTGCGCCTCGATCCGCGCCCGTTGCCCGATGCCCACGGCGCGTTCCTTCTCCAGTTCCTGCTCCTGCCGCATCTCCTCTCGCCGGCGAGCCCGCGCCGCCTCTCCCGCCGCGGCGCTCTCGTCGAGAAAGCGCATCGCCGTGGCGACGTCCCCGCCGGTGCGATCGGCCCGGGCCGCATCCGGCCGGGGGCATGATGAAGGACGATGCACGCCGCGCCGATCGCTCGTCGTGTCGGTCAGCGCCTTGAAAAATCGCTCGGCGATCCTGCGCTCACGATCATCGCCAAGCTCCGCCCAGACCGTCTCGGCGTGCCGATCCAGGACATTCGCCATGCTTGCCGATCGCGCCGTAGTGCGTCAGGTCGAGCGGCCCCTGGCCATCGTCGCGTTCCAGATGAGCGGCGCGGATGCGATTCGGCGCGTGCTGCAGGATGGTCGGCTCGTCCATGTCCACCAGGTCTTCCTCGTCCGGTGTCGTCGGCGCGGCAAGATAGGTGTGCACCATCGGGGTGTCGGCATCCGGACGGTAGGCGGGCAGCTTCAGAAGCTCGGTGTCGGCCGTGCGCTTACAGCGCCTCGTCACCGTGCCCGTAGTACGGCACCACCTCGCTGCAGCGCATCAACATCTGCCGGTTCGCCTCGCGCACCTCGGTCGCCGGCCCCTCGAACGCGGGCAGCGTGAGGTCGATGCCGCGCGCCCTCGGCGCGCGGCGCAGCGGCACCGTCGCCTGGCGGTCGGCCTTCGTGCACAGCAGGCGCATCGTCGATCGTCCCCCCCGTCCTCACCGCCCCCGATGGACGCGCCGGACGCTTCGCTCGAAGCGAACGCCTCATCGCCGGTTCCGCTCCGCGCGACACGCGCCGATGCTTCGGCCCGCGATGTCGGCCCGACACCTTCCAGCGCCGCGAACACCGCCTGCCTCAGGCTCTCCAGTCCACCGGTCAACAGGTCCGCCCCGCACCGGGCACCCGCGTCCTCGTGCAACGCTCGAAGGAACGCCTGCTGGCCGGACTCGGTCGTGCCGGTGCCCTGCGGCAGCCAGATCACACGCTTCAGACCGGCCCGGGCGCTGCGCGCCGCGCCCTAACTCGTTCTGCAACACCACGAGCGGCTTCCCGCTCGGTCCGTCGCCGACGGCACCGGCATGCGAACCGATCAGGTGCACCGCCAGATCCGCGCCTTCTTGCCCAGACGCATGCTCAGCATCGCGGCCAGCGACAGGTGGAAGCGGCTGACCCACCCTTCCCGCTCGGCCGACAGCGACTGGTTGTCGATGTGGGCGTGGCTGATGAACAGGTCCTGGTCGAAGCGCCTCATGGTGTCTCGATGGGCTCGTACAGACGGTGGAACTTCTCCGCGGAAACGGCGTAGGCATCGTGCCCGTCGGGATCGTTGGCGACGAGATAATCGCCGGCCGCATGCCGCGTGACGCCCTCCCTGGTCCGGATTTCGCCCTCCTCCTTCGCGCGCTCCGCCCAGACGGGCGCTCGCTTGACATAGCGTCCCGGCGCGGTGCGCTCGTAGGTGGACACGAACGAGGCGGCATCCACCGTGTACACGTCACCGTCGTTGTCGACGAGCCAGTCGCCCCGCTTGCCGCGCTGCTCCGAGCCCCACTTGCGGTAGACGAGTCCGTCCGTGTCCAGATCCAGGCGCACGGCGGTCACGGCGGCATCGGCCCGTTTCCGGTACGCCCGGCGCATCAGGCGTCGAACCCCTCGAAGTGGGACGGCTCGACCTGGCGGGACGCGACCGCCCGTCCCACCCGCTGCAGCTCTGGCACGCCCTCGACCGCGTCGAGCTTCTGCACCTCTTCCGGATCGATATCGCCCACCCCGAGGCGCGACAGCCCCTCGAACGTCAGGTCCGCGTTGTAGCGCACGTACGTGAACAGCTTCGGATCGACCGGACCGGTGCCCGGCGCGTCATGCACATGGCGCATGTGCCCGATCTCCCGATCCAGCACATCGCCGCACAGGCACTTGCCGAACGTGCGGCACAGGAAATCCTGCTCGTTCTGCGCGGCGAACATCAGCGCCGACGGCACGGTGGTGGCGTTGTAGAGCAGGTTCATGTCGCCGGGCGCAAGCCCGGCGTTCGCCATCGGATTGGTACCGGTGCCGACAGAGACCAGCAGCATGCGCTCCTCGCCGGTGGCCCAGCCCAGCCGGTACGGCGCGGTCGTGGCCATCAGGAAGGTGTGGAACGACGGGTTGTTGTAGCAGGTCAGTCCGCCGTCCACGAACAGGAACTCGCGCTCGCCCACCCGCACGCACTCGGGCGGGAAGTAGACCGGCGCCGCGGTGCTGCCCCGCACCAGTTGCCACAGCGGCACGGCCAGGTTCACGTCGGCCCGGCCGCGATCGTTGTAGAGGGCACGCGGGTTGTTCGACATCGGCCACGGCGAGTCGGTCGTCGCGTTCCTCATCACCATCATCAGCAGGGTCTTCAACCGGGGGCTGCCGAGCGTGACCTCGCTGCCGTCCTCCTCGGTGCCGATCTCCTCGCGAAGCAGGGCTCTCAGGGGCTCCGCGTCGTAGAGGTGGTGAAGGCGCTCGAGCAGGAAGGACTTGTCGAACATCTCCTCCGCACGCGTCTCGTAGAAGCGCCGCAGGCGCTCGACCGACCAGCCGAGCGAGAGTCCGGCGGCGAGGATGGCACCGGTGCTGGTGCCGGAGATGTAGTCGAAGTAGTCCGACAGGGTATCGGCGCCACGCTGCCGCGCGATCTCCTCGATGCGCGCGAGCACCTCGACGCTCAGCGCACCGCGCACGCCACCGCCGTCGAGCGTCAGGATCTTGCGCGGCCGGTCGGCATCGATGTCGTTGACGAAGGGCATGGCTCAGGCCTGCCTCTCCGGCGTCCGGGCCTCACCTCGCGACCCGGACCCGAGTGCGCGTGCCGCTCCGCTCCCGGGCTCCGGTGGCTCCGGCGCATTGTCGGACACTGCCGCCTCCGGCGCCCGCTCGTCCACCGGCTCCTCGACCGGATCGTCCAGCTTCCTCTCGCGCCACGTGATCCGCTCCGTGCGCAGGATCGACTCCACCCGGTTGACGAACAGCGAGAACGAGCCGGCAGCGGCGTACGGCGCCGCTCCGGTCAGGAACAGGTACTTCTCGTGCTTCAGGGCCTCGGCCGCGCTCCGGTACTCGACCCATTGCTCGCGAAAGCCGTAGAGCGAGCCGAGTCCAGCGGCCACGGTGGTCAGCGCACCGATCACGGCGACCGCAATCCGCACCTGCACGTCGCCGGAGGCCAGCGCCAGCACCGGCACGCTCGCCGCGAGCACCACCGTGGCGAGTTGCAGACCGTGATGCCAGCGCTTGGCCGACGCACTCTTGTCTCCGAACCAGCGCAACTGCCCGTCCACCCGGTCGCGCAGGTAGTGCTCGGCGGACAGGCTGCCTCGACCCCCGATGTCGGTCATGTTCCCGGCCCCGTTCCAACAGCTCGCTTACCGGCAGCACCCGAAACGTACGGTTCCGGCGCAGGAGGCGTAGCGGACCCCGATTCGACGTGACCGTCTGAACAGATCGGTCGGAACCCGAAGCCATGCCGACAGCCCATCCTGGTCGAGGCTATCACAGATGATTTGCGAACCCGTGCACCGATCGAACGGCGACCGGGTCCGCCCGTACAGGCCGTTGCAACCCCGGTCAGTGCGCGTTCGGTCCGGTATCATGCAGCCCTGACCCTGTAGCGATGCCCCAGCGCACGCGCGCCCAGGCCCGCTCGTGCAGCACGTAGAGCGCGAACCCGGTCAGCGCGAGGGCAAGCGCGAGCCGGAGTGCCCCGGTCGGGTCTCCGGTGAAGCCCGTGCCGACGAGCGTGGAGGCGATCACGCCGAGCAGTTGCCAGCTGAGCGCCTTGGTGAGGGATCGACGACGGGTTTCCATGACGGGGTGGCTCGCTGGCGGGTGGACGGTACCGATGAGTATCGGATCCGGAGAACCCCCACTCAAGACGGACATTGTCGACCGAAACCTGCAAGGATGAATTCATGAACTCGATGTCGATGGAACGCCTCGTTCGATGAGGAAACAGGACAGGGCGATGCTGCTGCGCGATCGCGTGCGCGAAGCGATGGCACGCTCCGGACTGACCCAGGCCAGGCTTGCCGCCCGTGCCGGCGCCGATCGCTCCACGGTGTCGGCACTGCTGGGCGGCACCCTGCCGAGGCTGCCCAACGCACAGCTCGTCGCCGAACTCGCCGCGGCCCTGGAGGTCAGTGCCGACTGGCTTCTGGGGCTCTCGGACACCCCCGATTCGATCGGCGAGATCCTGTCGCGCTCGCTGCAGGTGAGGGCTGCCAGCCACGATCCGGTCGACGCCCAGATCGAGCGCTGGCACGCCGAGGCTCACGGGCTCAAGATCAGGAACGTGCCGGCCTCGTTGCCCGCGATCGTCAAGACCGAGGCGGTGATCGCCGCCGAATACGGCGCCATCGAGCGGCGTGCATCGACCGCCATCCCGGTCGGGATGAACGGCGGGACGAGCGGCGAAACGAGTGCCGGGCCGGCGGCACCCTCAACCGACGGTGCCGACCTGGCACGGCGCATGGCCGGCAACGATCTGGAACTCGCACTGCCGCGCCAGCGGCTCGAGGGCCTGGCCGCCCGCGAAGGGTTGTGGCGAACGCTGTCGCGCAAGGATGTCGAGGCACAGCTTGCGCGCCTGGCCGAGCTGCACGCGACGCTCTACCCGCGCGTACGCATCCACCTCTACGATGCCGCCCGACAGTACTCGGCGCCGATCACGGTGTTCGGCGCACACCGTGCGGTGGTCTATCTGGGTCGCTCCTACTTCGCGTTCACCACCCGCGAGCACATCGTGGAGCTGACCGCGCAGTTCGACCTGCTGATACGCGATGCGGTCGTGGAGTCGCACGCATTCGGCGAGTGGCTATCGGCACTGGAACCGCGTTGAGGCGCTTCCTCCTCCTGCTCGATCGGGCATCGCATCGCGAGGCCGGGACTCAACGCGACATCGCTCGCACCGTGCGGGCATCCAGACCGGCCGCCGCCAGACCCTCGAGCGCTGCGCGCAGCGAGGCGGCGCTCTCGAACGGTCCCACGCGCACGCGGTAGAGCGCACCCTCCACGTCGTGTTCGATGTCCGGGACCTGTGAGACGTACGCCTGCGCGCGCAGCGCGAGCGCGTCCGCGTTGGCCCGTTCGGCGAACGCTCCGAGCTGGACGAACGACGCGGGAACGGTAGCGGGCACGGCTGCGGGATCGGCTGCGGGATCGGCTGCGGGATCGGCGCTCGACACCTTGCCCGCGGACGTCGTGCCAAGTGCCTCGATCGTGACCTCGGTGGTCCCGCTGTCCATCATGCCCAGCCGTTGCGCCGCCGCCCGGGACAGGTCGATGACGCGATCGTCGGCGAACGGGCCGCGGTCGTTGATCTTCACGACAACCGTCGCACCGGTGCGCACGTCGCTGACCCGCACGGAGGTGTGCAGCGGCAGGTAGGGGTGCGCGGCGGTCAAGGCGTGCATGTCGAACGGCTCGCCGCTCGCGGTATCCCGACCGTGAAACATCGAACCGTACCAGGAGGCGGTGCCGCGTTCGCGAAAGCCCTCGGCCGAATCGAGAGTGCAGTAGTCCCGGCCCCGCACGGTGTACTCGACCGTGTCTCAATCGCTCGACGAAGCGCCCGTGTCGGCGGACGCGAGCAGCGACGAAAGGCCGACGGACAAGGCCGGGGGCGCGAGAGCGGCGAGGACGAAGCGGTTCATCGATCCTTCTCCTTCACGTGCTCCCCGTGGAACCCGAACGGCATCGCGTGGGGTAGCGTCGCGCGAGCCGTTTCGATCAGGGTAGCGGCATCCAGCACCACGCTGAGCAGCACCCCGTCATCCGCCGCCTCGCCGCCCGGGCGCGGCACGAACACCGGCTCGCCGAGGTAGTGCCCGGGCCGGTGCCAGCGGCGCACCGTCGGCGGTACCGTTCTCAGGTCGATGCGCGTCACGTCGTCGATGAAGTGCCCGTGCCGGGTCAGGTCGTTGCCCCACACCACACCGGCGGGCAGTGCGGCACGGCGCCGGCGCTCGTCGGTGCGCGGCAGCTCGATCGGCACCTCGCACATCACCTCGGCCGTGGCACGACCGGCAGGCTCCCGCAACGGCAGGCGAAAGCGTGTCAGGCGCGCCACCGCGTCGAGCGGTTCCTCCGAGCGCAACCGGTCGAGCCGCAGGCGCTCGATGATGGTGGCGTCCGGGTAGGCGAGCAGGTCCACGCACAGGCATCCGTCGCGCTCGTGGGCGTCCACGTGGTGGAACCCGAAACAGGGGGCGCCCGTCGCCACCGTCACCACCGCCCCGCTCGCCTTGTCCAGCACCGTGAATCGCGTGCCCTCCCCGGGCACCCACCGGTAGTTGCCGATGAAGGGTTCGTTCGAGAACTTCAGCCGCAACGGGTTCACGCGCAGCGGGAACTCGGCGAGCACCAGGTAGCGGGCCGACATCCCGAACGAGTGCAGGTAGGCGGGTCGGCGGCACGCCACCTCGGCCAGCACGCGCCGCGCGGCACCGGTGCCGCCGTCGAGCAGCACGCGGTAGACGGAGCGGCGCCCCATGGCGATCGTGACCGTGTAGCCGTCGGTGCCGTCGTGCAGCGGGTGGGCGGTGGCCACCTGGCT
>Ga0115031_1003399_pt1 | contig 11818 bp, 16 predicted proteins | sample Maine_Asex4_meta_FD_87301 | JGI IMG/M metagenome (GOLD analysis project Ga0115031, IMG submission 87301) | Marine algal microbial communities from Maine, USA - Maine_Asex4_metaG | ecosystem: Host-associated > Algae > Red algae > Unclassified | place: Maine, USA | collected 2015-01-05 | reverse complement strand
CGCGCGGCGACGCATTGACACCAGGCGCGCCGGCCGGCTCCATGGCCGCAAGCGCGCACGGGGGGCGCGCACAGCCACGTTGCCGTGGCGTGGGGGGCGTGGGGTGGGGAATGGGGTGCTGGTCCTCGCGCTGCGCGACCTGGACGATATGCTTGACGAAGACGGCAAGCCGACGAACGCGGAAGACCGCAAGATGGCTTTGTGGAAGCGTCGAGACACGAGGGCGAGCGCCATCGTCGGGCTCACCCTTGAGTCTGAGCAGCTCGAGCACGTGTCGGGCTGCAAGACGACGGCGGAAATGTGGTCGACGCTACAAGGTGTCTTCCAGCGCAAGAGTTTAATGAACAAGATGAAGGCGCGACGCGAGTTCTACACCGTCGAAATGACCGTCGGCCAGGGCATGCTGGGCTACATTAACTGCGTGCGCAACCTCGGCGAGCACCTCAAGGCCATCGGCGGCGAGGTGACGAAGATGGACGTTGCCATAAGCGTCCTCAACGGGCTGACGTCCAAGAACGAGAACCTGCTGGTGGCTCTCGACGCCAAGGGTGAGGACGAGCTGAGCCTTGACTTTGTCAAGAGCCGCTTGCTTCAGGAGGAGCGGCTGCAGGCGGACAAGTCGCCGGCGACCAAGCGCATTGGCGACGCTGCACTCGTTGGCGCCAACTATCGAGGTCAAGGCCGCCGTGGTGGCCTCTCCAAGATCAAGTGCTACTACTGCCGTAAAATTGGGCACATCTCTCACGATTGCCGAGAGCTCAAGGCCAAGAAGCAGAGACAGGACAAGGTGGCCGCCATTGCGGATGACGATGGTAGCGACAGCGACGACGCCATCTGTCTGGTGGGCAATGCGGCTGACAGCGATGACATCTTCAAGTAGTGGCTCGTCGATTCTGCGGCGTCTTCACACATGTTCTTGATGCGCACTTGCTTCGACGTCTACCAGACGACCACAGGACGCAGCGTCACGATGGGTGACAAGCGGTCCGTAGCCACGGCGGGCGTCGGAACCGTCGTGCTCAACGTCATCGTTCACGGCAAGACGCGCAAGATCAAGTTCAAGAAGGTTCTTCATGTTTCTACATTGGGCTTCAACCTCATGTCGGTCGGCATGATGGAGGAGCGTGGGGCGGAAGTTTCATTAAAGGGCGGTAAGATGATCATCAAGATGAAAGAGAAGAGTGCTGCGTGCGGCACGCGGAAGAACGGGCTCTTCCACCTGGACATGGCCCCTATGTCGGATATTGCTGCGGTGCCCTTCCTGCATCTATGGCATGAGCGCCTTGGGCACGTCAACGTGGCTGGCGTTAAGCGGATGATCAAGAACAAGGACATTGACGGACTCAGGTGCTCTTCCATGGCGGTCAAGGAAGTCTGCGAGCCGTGCGTGTATGGAAAGGCGGCTATGACGCCTGTGCCTAGAACAGGAGGCGGTCGAGTCAGCAAGCGCCTGCAGCTTGTGGACGCGGATCTGGGCGGGCTAATGTCAGATCAGTTGCGTGGCGGTGCGCTCTACTTCAGCTCGGGTTGTTGGGCAAGGCCCTCGGTGGCCGCGCTCGACGCGCGCCAGACGTGCGCGACGTTCTTGCGGCGGTGCTCTCCGTCCACGTCCAGGAGGACCGTGGTTCCGTCCGCGGCCACCACGTGATTCGGCCAGCGGGCGACGTGTGTCAGCTTGCCGTCGGGACTCATCTCCTTGGCGTGGTCGCGCAGCCAGGCGCTGCCACCCACCGTGAGCCTCTCCGCGTGCAGCGCGAGGCGCTTGTTGTGGTCGCGCTTGTAGCGTCCTTGCGTCGCCTTGAGCGTTGCCCGCTTCTGCCAAATGACCTGCGCGAGACGGGTAAGGAGGGCGGCCTGGGCCCGCTTCTCGGCGGTGGTGCCGCGCTGCGCCATGAGGGGGTACGCCCCGGTCCTGGGCACGTCCTTGAATGCCCAGGTTGACACCCCCATGGCATTGACAAACTCCAACGAAGCGACCCCGGTGCTCCATTGCGGGCGACTATTACACGCCAGCGTAAGGGCCCCGAGGAGTTGGTCCCACGACGGAGGATGCTCCGCCAACTAATGTTTGAGGATCGTATGCATCATGCGGTTGAACTGCTCCGTCCTCCCGTTCGTCTGCGGGTGCGACGGAGACGTCATCTTAGGCTCGATGTCGAGCATGTTGCAAACCTGGCCGCAGGAGTGGCTAGTAAACTGGGGTCCCCAGTCAGAGAGCAGCCGATTCGGGGAACGATAGGCCGCCACTCAGTAGTCCGGGACGACTGGGGCGCAGTGCACTGACGACGTTCCGCTCATCGGGATGGATCGCACCAGTTTTGTGAACCTATCGGTGATCACCAGGATGAACCGATGGCCGGCAGCCGTCTTGTCGAGAGGCTCGTAGAGGTCCACCGCGATTTTCTGAAAGGGTATCGTGGCAGGGAGCAGGGTGAGGGGCGAGCGCCGGGCCAGGGACCGCACCCGCTGCCGAGCGCATCTGTCCAATTTCCTCACATAGGAGACGACATCAGCCGCCATCCTCACCTAGCATTAATACCGCCGCATCGCCGCATACATGCGGGACTCTCCGGCGTGGTCCGCGAAGGTCGCATCGTGCCCCAGGTGGAGGGCCTGCTCCTGAAAGGAGGCCGGGACCACCACCTGGTGTGCACCGTTGGGTGCCGCGTGTCGGCGGAGCATTCCACCGGGGTCCTCGAAGAAAGGGATGCGCCACCAGGCGGTCTGGGACTTGACGACCGCTTGGCAGTAGCCATCGCCGGTTTGGGCCGATAGCACCGCGTGGCGGTCGATGCCACGGACCGTGGGGCCGCTGATTGTATTGGCGGCGTCGAGCCCCCGGACCGTGTTGGCCCGTACGGAGGAGACCGGGACGGCGTCATCGAACGCCGTCTCGTCGCTGCCTCCGGACTCCACGCGGGAGATGCTGTCCGCCATGTAATGGGTCATCCCAAGTTTGTAGGCGACATCGAACTCCAGCTCGCTCCGGCGTAAGCGCCAGCGTGCCAAGCGGGGGTTCCCCGAGTACTCGATGTTGAAGATCCGCTCCAGGCAGTCGTGGTCCATGCACACGAGGAATCGGTCACCCTCGAGGTAGGGGCGGAGCTTGAGCGACGCCCAGACGACCGCTAGGAACTCTTTTTCCTTTATCTTGAAGGATAATTAGTTCGTTTCCAGCCGCCTGCTGATATAAGCGACCGGCTGGAGCTTCTCGTGCACCTGTTTTTGCAGCTGGGCGGCGCCCACTTGCGTCCCGCAGGCGTCCACGTCGAGGACGTACTGTCGCCGGCGCCGCAGGAGGGCGAAGACCGGTGGGGTCGTGAGGGCCATTTTCACCTGGTCGAACGCCTGCTGCTGCAGGGGCGTGGCAGGACGCACTGAGACAGGGGCCGTGGACCCCATGAGGTCCGTCAATGGCGGCGCCATCCGGGCGAAGTTCGGCACGAATCGGCGGAAAACGTCAGACATCCCCACTGAGCTCCGTACTTGCTTGCGGATCGTGGGGAAGTGCGCCTCGCGCAGCGCACGCGTTTGCGCGTCCATCACGCCAAGCCGGCCCGGCTTGATTTCGTGCCCGAGGTACTCCACGGTTTTATGAAAGAACCGGCACTTGGGCAGGCGGAGTGTCATTCCTGCACCTCGCAGCAGGCGCAGGACGCGGTCGACATGTCCGACATGCTCCTCCTCGGTCTTGGAGAACACGATGACGTCGTCAAGTTAGATATTGCAGCTCTGCCACTTGAAGCCGGAGAGGATGATGTCAAACGCCCGCTGTAATGTCGCGGGCGCGTTCGTCAAGCCGAACGGCATCCGCTTTTACTCAAAGGCGCCCTCGTGGCACACGAAAGCCGTCGTTTCCCAATCCTCGGACGCGATGGAAACCTGCCAGTAGCCGGCATTGCAATCGAGTGTCGAGAAGATGGTCGCTTTGTTAAGGCTATCGATGCAATCGTCGATGCGGGGCAGCGGGTACGAATCCTTCTTTGTCACGACATTCAACAGTCGTTAATCGACGCAGAAGCGGAGGGTGCCATTATTTTGGGGGACGAGCACGATCGGAAAGCCCCATTCCGACGACGTTGGTACGATGACGTCCACCTCCAGCTGCCGCTTGACCTCGGCCGTCTCGGCTTCCCGCGCCGCGTGGCCCGCGCGGCGCGGCGCAAAGCGGACGGGCCGGGAGCCGGCGTTGAGGTCGATACGGTGATGGGTGGCCTTGATGACGCCCAGCGCCTTGCCCGTCCACATGTCCTTGTGCGGGTCCAGCATGCAGCGGATTCGGTCGTGCTGTGCCGGGTCGGCAACCGGTAGTTTCACGTCCCCCACTTGAGGGGGGGCCGCAGGTGGCGCTGCGGCCGTCAGGGCGCCCCCCTTTCCCGGGTCCTGGGGTCGCACCGGGTTAACAGGACCCCTGTCCATCGGCGGAGCCGCAGCCGGTGCTTGCCCCGGTTTGGGGTCGCACCGGGTGCCCGATACTGCCCCCACCACGCCCTCGGCGTTCACGGCCGCCTCGAAAGCTAGCGCGCGCGTCGTTTCGTGGGATGCCCCTAGAGGCACCTGCACGACCTCCGTCGTGAGCGGTTCGACGTAGTCGACGTTGGCCCTCTGCCGGAGGACGACCTGGCGCGCGCCGAAATTGGTCACGATGACCGGGAAAGATAGCCCCGGCACAATGTCGCGGACGCCGTTGGCGATGGTGACACCATGTGTCGTGAACATTCGGGAGGCGCCAAACATTTAGCCCACACCCATCCACATGGTTCGCACCCAGACGACCGAGGCCGCCGTCAGCGGGAGCCGCGTTTTGTGTGTCGCACGGAGGACGCAGGAGACCCCCATCGAGCGGTCGCCGTCGTCCAATGGGCCCCGCACGATTGCCGTGACGGAACCGTCCGCCCAACGGATGGACCGGTCCTGGCGCAGGATGGCGTGCGCGTTGCCTTCGATGAACGCGCAGCCCAAGATACCTGGGACCGACAGGTCGTCGACGACGAGGAAGGGCAGAGGGACGATCCGGGCGCCCGTCTGTAGCAAGGGTTGTCAGAATCTGTATTTCGGCGCGAAATAGGATACAGATACACACCGATGCTGTGTATGCGATTACGGATAACTGCCTCGACTCAGATCCGGATGAGGATATCTGCCTCCGAAAAAGGACTATGACGTAGAATATATCCGTATCTGGATCCAATTATCGTATCCAAGTATATCGATAAGCGTCCGCCAGACAGCACGCATAGAGAGCCAGAGAAAGACACCATTCAGACACTTACCGAGTGCTAAATGGACGTCAAGTACGAGGTGACAGTCACATCTGACGTGTGCACCCAAACGGGCGAGGTCCAGGTGGTGCCCCGCCGTTTTTTCAATGGTCGTCAGGACCATTCTGAACCTCGTGTCATACTTTGCTGATAACGCGAGCGGGCCGTGTCGCGTGATGAAACGATTTCTTCCGGGTCTGGCAGAATCGCCGCTTGTCGCTTCAACATGTTTGCACATGAATCGCCCAATTGTCGGAACGTGAAAAGAGTGGTCGACTGCTTTCCGTTAGAAGTCTGCCGGCGCGAGAAGTCCAATCATCTCGTACATTCATGTATCCTGACTTTCATATCTGGAATACGGATCTGATATAATCTCGCAATTCTTGTAGGACAGGATAGTTATATCCTCTCCTCTCTTTCTTCTAATGCATTGAGGATAAGAGTCCTCGGCGCGTAACCGAAGTGGACACGGATATAATGCATGGATATATTTCTCCGAAATATATCCATGGCAACCCCTGGTCTGTAGCCACAGCGCAGGGTTGTCAGCGTTTCGTTTGGTTTGCCAAACATGAACGGAGTTCATCCTGTTTCACTTGAACGCTGGAGCGTTCGGATTGAACGCAACATTTCAAAGGCCGTACTTGTTCCCCATGATACTTAGCGTGCCATGTTTAATTCAGCCGAGGAACTCGGCTGTACTGGTCAAGATGGCCAAAACTGGGTGTGTGTCACGCTATTATCAAGCTGAGATCGTTGTTTTCAAATCGGGAATTGCACGATTGTTGTGACAGTACGATGGCTGCATCGTCGCACTTGGGCGGATTTGTAAGGCCTTTGAAAGGGCGGTCCGGGAGTGATGGCCAAAACAGAGTGTGTGTCACGCTAATTTCACGTGACGCGTTCGGGCGCGCTGTATGCTATGTCGTTGAAAGGAATCTACTAAACACAACCCACCAACGTCCACGTGCACTACGTCCTCTTTTGAGGCAAGACGGTCTCGGTGGCATGATGCTGCATCTGCGGCGGGACTTGCCGCACGGAGGCCTCCCATGCGTCCAAAGCAGCGGCGCAATGCTCGTCGTCGCTCGACTGGCTGAGTCATGGTTGTTGCTCGGCAATGAAGTAGCGTCGGAGCTCGGCGGTCTCGTTGTTGGTCGAGCACGTGAATGTGATTACTCGGCGAATGCGATGTGCCCAGACGCCGTCAGATTACGGAAAATTTGGTCAGGAAACTGCATCCCAACATGGGCGACACGGCCGGACTACGAGTACCTCGTCTGGCGTTTGCCTATGAAACAAGCAAAACTAAACCCCCCCCCGCATACCAACAAAAACTTCATTCGAAGAGCTTTCTGTCTCTGTACGTTTTATTCTTCGATGACCAGCCACACCATAGTGGCGGTGGCTCGCTCTCGATGCCCGGCATACCCTGGTGCCCCCTTGTTGCGCCCACCGTCGATGCCCCCCAGGCTTCAGCCAGCGACACCACCCACCTGAAACTCTTCCTTGGTCCAGTGGGAGCCTGTGAAATACAAGTAACCCAGCGGGGAGGCGGCCGCTTGGCCAGAGGTTGGTCCTTTGTGGCTTCAAAGGGAGGCAAACGCCATTCTTCGGTATCTGCTCACTGCACGGGCAAAAGCCAGAGGCTGGGCAGACTGACTACCTCAGCTGAGCTACTATGACTCTATGAGAGTGCCTCCGTGCAGAAATCCTGGTATGGCGCGTCACCAAAGAATGATCGGATCCGAGCAAGTTCCACAGCAAGTTACAGCACGCTGTGACCGTGCTGTGACTGTGCTTTGATAATTATTCCATGCTGAGGGCTCCTAGATGGCTCTGTGGGAGGCAAGGGCGATCAAAGCAATTTTAAATTATGTGCTGTGAGAAGCTGTGAACTGCTGCGACTTGCTGTGAGCGTTTCTCAGATCCGATCATTCTTTGGCGACGCGCCATAGAAACCCAAAAACATGTATGTTCTATGGGGGTGAACTTGCCCCGTCGGGTCCCGCATGCGCACCGGGGATGGTCCCATAAAACCTGAACCACAAAGAAGCTCGACCTCGCCTTACCCTGGTTGTCTTCCCAATGACCCCAGCATCCTAAAGAGCTGCCACACCCAACTCTGCTGGCTGACAGGTAGCTCCCACCCCCCGGACAACCAGCGGACGCCGGACGGGCGTCACGACCCTCTTTGAGGCCTTCGACCCGTACCAGTGAAACTTGTGCGGCCGGCAGTTTCGCGCCTACGTCTCTGAGTGGACGTCTCGCTTTCGCTTGGCGCCTTCGGTTGAACCACGTACGCGTTGTTAGTAGAGAAAACAACTGAAGCATGCCGAGAAGGTTTTATTAGGTGGAAAACGACCTCCTGCAGCTAGTTCTCATGCCCAATGAGCCGTGGCCGGCCTCTGCCCCTCTCTAACGACATGCATAAGGCAGTTGGAGTCATCTTGTCAATTGGAAATACCCTCCACTATAGGGTTGTGCAACACGCCCAAGGCGTGTTCACGGACACGCCCAGAACGTGTTTCATTGCGTGTTTAGGGCGTGTCACGCCAGCACGCCTGCCCAAACATGGGGCGTGTTTTAGGCGCGTTTTATCACAGGTTCATGTGCACTTACTAGGCTTGTTGCAGTGAGGTGGTCGTGTAAGGATTGCAACCGAGTCGACCCCCATCGATTGACCGACATGACCAAGGTGGTGCTGCAAATGCGAGCTGCGCTGGCCATAGAGGCGGCGCCGCGCCAGACGGTGTCAGCGGGATCCCGCATGGACGAACTTGGTCAAGATGCCGTCGGAATGGTGGACCCCGATGATGACTTCGAGGACGAATGGAGCCCCCCCCCCGCTGCGGACAACGAGAACGACACTGACGCGGGTGCGTTCGCAGGCCTGGCATCCGACGCCAGCAGCATACAGCAAGAGTTGGACGAAGTGTTCCAGACATGCCGCGTGCGGGGAGAGGCGACAGCGAACGACGAAGCGTCGGAAGTCAACGGCGCCAGCCAGCCGCCTCGCCACCGAGAGTCTGATCTGCTGAGCATTTGCGAGGCTTACGTGGCGCGGAGCGCCGTTACGGAGGGTGTCGCTGCTGCGGTGGGTGAGGCGTCGAGCGCGGCAGGCAGCGGCCGCGGTCCTCGTCAGGCCAACTTGCTGCTCAAGGATGTGTTTGACACGACTTTGTAAGATTTTGTATCGTACGGAGCGGTTTCGGCAGAGCATTGGTAGGTGCTACTTGGAGTTTATATGGTTGTCACTTTAGGGCGTGCTGGGCGTGTTTAGTGTTTGAGGGCGTGTTTAGGGCGTGTCTGAACGTGTCACGACCGCATGCCCTTCAAAAAGGGGCGTGTTGCACAAGCCGACTCCACTGACATGAGCGAGGCCGGAAAGAAGACGACTGCATTACCCAACTGGACATGGCTGACAGTGAGCAGCGTGCCAGGGGCGTGATTTGCACACTTACTGGGCGCGATCTGCAAACTTAACATAATGCCAACCGAAGCAATAAGTATAGTGCCCTGGATGCCACATGAGAAGGGTCCAGTCAACTGATTGATGGTTGCGTTCAACGCACGTCAGCCATTTCAATATATCAAGTTCGGGGCGTGAACGGGGGCGTGCGTGTCAGCCGGGCGTGCCAAAGGGTGTGATTGGGCGTGCGTCGCCCACCCTGCCCTCGAAAAAGGGGTGTGATGCACAACCCTACTTTGCATATTTGCCGAGGCTGTTCGTTGCGCTTGCGCCCTCTTTAATGTAGTTGAGAGTGTGCTTGGGGAAGTCGAGTTTTCTGACTCGAGCTCCATCGAGCTTGAGTCGCCAAGCCGATGTACCGTGTGCATAGCAGGCCTGCTGCAGTCCCTGCGACAGAGCCCTGCTTGCCTGCCCCACCACCGCGACACAGATCAAACGACTGGTACGAGCCGACGCCGGGGTGACGACGTTGACAACCGACTGGGCCTCAGCACAGTAACAGAGACGGGAAGACCAAATAGAAAGGACCAAACACCGACACGTGAAGACGGGGCGTTGAGGGCAAGAGGATGCCCCGTTGTCCGAGAAGCAGCTTGCTGCACTCCACGCACTCCTGCGTGCGACCACGACCCATCCATCCTCCAGCCACAAAGGCTTTGATTCACTCACACATTGACAGCAGATGAATCGATATACGTACTCAGCACCTAGGGTGCTACGCAGCCGATTGGCGACAGTTGACATGAAGGAGGGTCTGGGAGCAGAACTCTCAGCGTGACTGACCTGCAGGGGGTATGGCAACGAGGCACTCAGAGCGGCCGCACAGCGCTGAACCACCTGGCTGATCAATTTGAAGTGGTCAACGAAAGCTCCTGTCTGCCTGGGCAATTAATCATAAATAGAACCAAGTCGTTTCTTGTTTGGTTTGGTTCGTTTCTTGAAATCAACCTGATTCATCGAACCATCTGTAGATTCAACATGAACTTACAACCCTGCCACAACGTGACGGTACCGCTAGTGCGTAACCGCGCGTTGCTGGCGTCCCGGAGGCGTACTTGTTCCTCCTCCTTGGAAGTGACCACCTGGCGGAGCCAGTCAGGGGAGAGAACGTTCCGGCGGACCAGGTTGGGGCCCGCTCCCATGTCCACGACGACGCCTAACGCGACGAGGGACAGCTTGTCCAAGTCCAGCGACGCTACAATGCGGTAGTTGTGCAGGCTGAAAAGAAGTTCTTCCCCGCCCCTGGGCGGCGTGCCCGAGGTCCCCGCGGAATCCGCGACGGTGGCGACGTGGCGCCGAACGCGGGTAAGCTCGCGCCGGGCGCGCCCACAGAGGCGGCATCGGAGCCCCGTTCCGATCCGTGCCCCATTAGAGGGTGCGTCCGCAGGGATGCCATCCCCGCCGCCCCAATGTCGGGGGTCGGAGTGGCCAAGGGACAGTACCGACGCGACGGCCGGCTGGGGCAGTGGGGCGGCCTCAGTTGCGACCGGCGCCGCCGGAGCGGAGGGGCTGTCTGGTGCGTTTACCGCGGCACTGGTGCCCCCGCCCGGCCGTGCGAGGATGCGGGGTCAGAAGGCTGGCGCTGGCAGGAATCCCGCCGCGGCCCGCCGCTTGCGGACCTGTCGCAGACGGGTCGCCGTAGTGTCACAGTGCCGGTGCGCCTTGAGACGGATGACGTCCGCGGGCAGCCCACTGAAGGGGCTGCCCCTGACGCATTTCCCTGGCAGCGGCAAGCGTGGCCATCCCCACAACCCGCATTTTCGGCGCCCGCGGCCCACTCTTCGGAGGAGCATTCCCCCTCGGCGCCCGCGGCGTCCGGGTACACCCGGTCATCCAATTCCAGGGCGATGATGAAGGTGGCCGTTCCCAGAGGCCCAGACCCAGTGGTGTCAGCGGATGGCGGGGGGGGCGCGACCGGCGGTCCCGTGCCCCTACGTAGGGGCGCCGGCGGCGCGGGTCCCCGTCCGTTCCGGTGCGCCGCGACGGCTTTGCGCAGAGCCCGTCCGTGGGCCCGCACCTCGGGCGACTGGGCTGGGCACCTTCACACCCAGTGCCTCAGGTGGCCACAGAAGGAGCAGGCCTCCTGTTGCCGGGCCGGGGGGCCTTACTCGGGCACGCCGCCCGATGCCCCACCGCGTGTAGGCGGGGCCCTGCCACGGGGGAACCGCGGGGGGCGGTCCGAGTACAAAGAAACGGTGCCCGCCCGCGGGGGCACCGGAGTGCCTGGTGCCAGGGTGCCGCGCCCGCGTCCTACCCCCGTACGGACGGGGTACAGCGCCGGGTGCCCGCCCCACGCGAGCTGCTGTTGCCACCAAGACGCTTGCGGCAGACTATCCAGCGGTAGAATTGGGACGTCGTCAGGACGGCCGTACCCAACGGGCGTTGCCACCGCGGCCATAATTGCGGCCCACTCGGCCCGTTCCGCTTCGGTCCCGTAATCTGTGACGGCCAGGGCCGTTGCGGCCGAGGCGGCTCCCACCGGGAGAGCGATAGGCGCCGCCAGTCGGGCCCGACGAGACTCCCGATCATCGCCGCCGGCCGACCGGGAGGTGCTCGCCTTTTTCTTGGCCTGGAGCTTGCCCCCCCGGACCGCGCGGGTGGCTGCCCCCGTCTTGGCCAGGAACTTGCGTAGCTTGGGGAGCGTCCGGCCCTGGGTGGTGAAGTTTCGGCCCAGGGCCCGGATTTCCCGCCCGACGCACTTGAGTAACATACTCTTCAGCTCTGACTCGTGCTGGACCGAGCCCAAGGCGCAGTTCGCATCGAGGATGCGGTATGCAAACTCGTGCTCGTCCTCCCACTTCTCCTGGGATGCTTGCATAAGCGACTGGAGGTGGTCCACCAGGTCGTCCCCTTCGAGTTACTCCTTGAGCAACGCGCGTACCGCGCGCTTGTACGTGAGCTGCCGTGAGGTGTGGCCAACTTTGGCGCAATGGAGCACCCCGAGCACCTCGCTCGTGACGAAGTATCCGTCTGGCACCAGTTTTTCACAACTGCCTCAGAACATGGGATTTTCTGTTCGTTCTTCGAACGAAAAAAATATGGACGGACTCCTGAGAACCTCACGAGGAAGCACGTCGTTTCCGTT
>Ga0115031_1003394_pt1 | contig 11830 bp, 4 predicted proteins | sample Maine_Asex4_meta_FD_87301 | JGI IMG/M metagenome (GOLD analysis project Ga0115031, IMG submission 87301) | Marine algal microbial communities from Maine, USA - Maine_Asex4_metaG | ecosystem: Host-associated > Algae > Red algae > Unclassified | place: Maine, USA | collected 2015-01-05 | reverse complement strand
TCCTGAACAATCCACCTCTCCTTCGTGCCTCGTGATCCTGTCGTACTTTTCCGAGAAACTTCGTGACCACAAATCTGGCTTGCCACCAGGCCACACCGATAGAGATGCCGCGTCAGCGCCATCCCCACACTGCTCAAAATATGGTACTTTGGCGACGGTGGGATGGCCCACCGATAGACGTGCTCTTAGCGGTAGTGCTGACCAAGACCGGCGATGATGGCCCAAACGTCGGCGACACAGCGGGTCTTATCATTGTAAAGGTGTGGAACCAGTGCAGTGTCTCGAGGTGTTCGACAGAACTGGCGCGCCCTGTTCACGCTCGCGAGTGTGTCCGAGACGTGGGGACGCGTCAATGGCAACGCAGGACAACGTTTTTCACCAAGCCGCACCATGATCGCGACAATCAGAGGCACATCTCTCTTCCCAGGATCTGGGACGGGTCGAAGTGTTGCTATCTCCCAATTCTGTCTTCATCGACCCGGAACGGTATTGGTTCTGGATCTCATGGAGCCCCTTGATTGGTGGAGAGCGGTGACTGGGCCAATAAAGCCATCAATTTCTTCGCTTGAAGAAAACCACAGACGGCGGCCCAGGACTCTACAGTCGGCGGAGCAAGCGACCACGGGGCGGCCTCGCGGCTCCCACCATGGTGGTGATGATGGGCGGATGGCACAATTGCAATCAATGACGGCCCCTTCCCTGCTGCTGCCGCTGCGCCCCGCCGCCACCACTGTCCCTGTTGCTTCCTACCCTTTGCCTGAGACGTTCCACAGCCCCACTGGCCGCAGCATCCGCTGACGCTCGACTGGGCCGCCCACACCGGCCTGTGGCCTCCTCACTTGTTCAGTTTGCCGCCGGGCGTGGGGAACCCGCATGCCGGCACTGGCTTTGACCCTTCTTCCGCTCCCCAATGCCATCAGGCTCTTCAGATGTCGCGCAGTGCCAAAGACAATGTCGAGGCATCGCCCTCGCAGGCGACATGGGTGACAGCGGCAGAGAATAACAGCCGTTCGGCAGCTGTAGCAAAACCATGTGTCTACAAATGTGTCTACAAATGCATGTAGTTCGGCTATTGAGGGTCTCCAAGACACACGCACAAGTGCCAATGGCTGCGTACGCAAAAAAAAAAAAACGACATGGCCACAGACAGGGCCGACAGAGAGCAAAAGACGCACAACAGAGACAGGAGAAAGACAAGCAAAACAAAACTGCGCCCACGTCAATGTTGAACGTGGACTGCAACGTGGACTGCAACGTGGACTGCAACCAGAAAAGAAAACCACAACGAAGGGCTACGAAGACACACGGGGCCACGCATGATGACGACGTCGACGATCGGCGTGACGCTGCGCACCGTGCCACTCACGCGTAGTACGACGGGGAGATGAGCAGCTCCGACACCGCCTCCAGCTCGTCCGCGGTGAAGGCATCCTTCTGCACTGCCCACTCGTCCCGGTGGGTACGCCAAAAGTCCGCGAACAGCTTGCGCGCAGTAGTCGATACGGGCGGCACGTCATCGATGCACTGCGTCAGCGCAAGCAACACGGGCGGCATCCACGATGGCACCGCGTAGGGGCTTGATAGGAGCAGGGCGCCGAGACCAAGCACCGCCCCGTGCTGCGCAACGAGTGCGGCAGCCAACTCGGCGGAGCCCACACTGCCGCTCGCGAAGGCAGCAGTGACCACTCCGCTGCTGCTGCTCCCAGCCTTACCACTGGCTGCCGTCGCTGCAGCTGCGCGCTCCACGCGCGCGGCTTTGCGCAAGCGCAACACGCGCTTGCGGGTGCGCTTGGCGCGGTTGAGAAAGGATGCGCGCAAGGCGTCCACCGCCGCTGGCGGCGCGTCGCGCAGAAGCGGCACCAGCGTGTGCGCCGCTGCTTCCCGCACATCCTGCTGGTCGTCGGCAAGCAGGCCGACGACCGCGTCGAGGAGCGCCGCCAAGTCTGCGGGGCGGGCGACAAAGAGGCGGGTGAAGCCAATCACCTGCAGGTAGGGCAGCACCGCACTCCGCACCCGCCATTTGGTTGACTGCGTCGTTGCGACGCACACGGCAATGACTCGCGACAGGTCGTCGGCGTCGAGGCGCGCTTGGGCGGCCAGGGAAAGCGCCTGACGTGCGTGGTCCACCCGGTCCTGGTCGCTATCGTCGACGGAGTCGAACAGTACTGGCAGAAGAGAGCCGAGGGTGTGACCAAAGGCGCGCGATTCCCCGTTCCACTGCACCAGAGTCACCCAACGAGAGAGGCTTTCCCCTTCCCGCGACCGCTGCTTCTTGCGCGACTCTTGCGCCTCCTTGAGTGTCACTTCCACGCCATTACCGTCCCGCGTCACCTCCACGCCATTCTCCGTCAACGGCTCCGCGTCCGTCATTTCCACGTCGCCACCGGCGTCGGCCGTGGCCACTGCTGTCCCGTCGTCCATGGCGTTGATTAACTGCTGCTGTTCGGTCATACGAGCGACCAGGCGGTCCACGGCGCTGGCCAGCACAGCCTGGCACTCGGGTCGGAGGAAGGAAGAGGCCAACCCCATGCACTTGGCCACTTCCTCCCGCACAGTCTTGAGCGGGTGCCCAAACGACTCGGAAGTGGTCAGGCCGGCCGCAACGGCCGTCACGTAGCGAAGAACGAGAGCGCTGCGGCTGGCTACCGGTGCGTCAACAACCAGTGCATGAGTGTAGCGCAAGCGCCGTGCCTGCAAGTGCGCGACAGTGTCCTCGTCCAACAAAGACGCCACACCAGTGTCGGCCGCCTCGGCCTCGGACGGAAGCAGGCGGTCCGCAAGGTAGAGCGTCACGTGACGCCCAAGACGCCCGCGGGACGATGAGGCAAGCAGCCGAATGAAGGTGCCTCCATTGTCAATTCCGTCTGGGCCCGAGAAGCGCTCCAGCAGCAGCCAAGCCCAGCCGGCGACGCGCTCCACGTCGACGGCTGCCGCCAGGCGCCCGACCCGCTGGGCAGGCAGGGGTAGCTCAGAGAGGTCGTCCGCCTCAGCGGGTGTCGCCACCGCATCGAAACGAAGGCCACGGCACATACCCGCCACGACCTCAGCGGCAACCAGCCGCACATTTTCCGCCGTCACACCTTCGATGCCACCGCCCTCCAACCCATCGGCCGGCATCAGCGCGTCCAGCACAGACGAAAACGCGTCCAGGGCCGAGGTGCCAAAGACGCGCATCAGGCTCTCGTACAGGCGGACGCGCGCCAACGACATGCTGTCCCGGGAACGGAGCTTCCACGATGACGGCCACGGAGGGCCGCCGGTCATGGACCAGCACAAGTCCCCATCCACGTACCGCGATAAGGACAGCAGGGACAGACAGTGCCCTCGGTCCCGCCCGCCAGCGCCGCCTTCATCGCTGTGGTCGAGCGCCAGCGTGTGGACGAGCTTGCGCGCGAAGTCTGGACGCAGCAGCACTGCCTCGATTTCAGCGGCGTCCGCCTGAAGGATTTCGCCACTGGCCCGGCCCGCCAACGGCGACACGAGCACGTTGGTCTTAAGCTTGTCATCGTCCTCGCCAGTCGACTGCTCAACGGCAGACGCGGCCGCGCGCTTGACGTGCAAGGCTAAAACGAGGGCAACCGCGTGGCACGCAATCTGCCGCAGCATGACCACATCCGACGCCATGCCGTAAGCAAACAGGCGGGCCACCGCCGGGTCCGCGGCGCGCTCTCCACGGAGCCCCATATACAGCGTCGAAGCAACCAGGCTCTGCAACCGCCAGTGGGCATCTTGGGAGGACTTGTCCTCCATGGGCGCCTCGGCCAAAGCAGCCGCCGCCTCGGCCCCCACTGAGCCCGTCGGCGCCGCGCCTGGCCCGACAGCCACGGCAGACGTTGTCAGTCGTGCCTGGTTGACCAGGAGGGATGACGACTCTTCGGATACGTCCCCCGACTTCACAGTCACCGCTGGCGTCGCCGACACGGTGCCAATGGACACCGACGGCACGTCATCAACCCTCTCCATAGGGCCAAAGGAGGTCGCCGTGACGGCTGGTCGCGCCAAGTCAGCACGCTTGGCGCGCACGTCAACACCCTTGCTGCTTGTCTTACTCAAGCCGAGGAGGAAATGGTTGAAGTCCGTGAACGTCTGCATTGCGGCCACATCCGGGCTCGCCGCCATCGCAACGGAAAACATCCGGACGTCGTCGCCGAGCGTGGCGCCGCCTTCGGTCGTCGCCAAGAAGTCGGCCGGGCGGAGCGCAAAGTCTTCCAGCGACAGTGGGCGAACGAGCACCGCCAGCTTGGCAAACAACCCACCAACGACCGCCGCCGCATCCGGCCTCTCCGCAGCGAGGAGGGCCGCGAGGACGGCCTTGCCGGCCGACGCAAAAAAGCTCCACTCTCGCGTGACCAGTGGCGCAACGGCCCGGCTGCGCAGCACGTCCGCGGCACCCATCATTTGTTCGTAGCTCACTTCCGTCTTCTTCTTGTCAGCTATGGCCGCGGCGGTGGTGTCCATTGCGTCGGCATCCCCGTCTGGAGCGCCGGCTGCCAGCCCGCCGTTGGGAGCGCTGACTTCTTCACCACCAGTGGCGTGGCCACTAGTCCCGACGACCCCTGCGCCGTCCGAAAGCACGAAGGTGCATACCGGGTCGGCAGCGACTTGCTTCATGATCGCTTCCATAGGGACGGGTGTCAAGAGGCCCGTCACGGGTCCCTCAGAGGACGCTTGCAGCACACGCAGCATCTTGTCAATGACTTGCCGCCGCGCCGGATGAGAGGCCACCCGCAACGCCCGCGTCAAAGCCCCCCGCGCTTCGGAGCGCACAAGTGGGAAGTCGTTGACCGCCAGGTCAGACAGGGCGTGCAGGACGCCGTCAAAGACAGCATCGCAGGCGCGCCCCCCGCCCCCACCCGCGCGGCCCGACAGACTAACCCGGTGCTCGTGCAGTGCGTCCATGCGCATCTTGGCAATAAAGCGAGGCATAAGACGACCGACGCCGCCTGTGGCCCCAAACGGCCGCAGCGCCGCCATCACCGGGCCATAGGCGCTCTTGTAGCCACGTGCGGCAAGCGTCGAGTGGCGCGCCGGTCCAGGACCGCGACGGAACGGCTCGTGCGCAAGCTCAATTGGCTCCAGGCTACGGTACAACAGCGCCCCATCATCGGGGCGGGCGCGCACGACTGCTGAGATGATCAGCAGTACAAGACTGTAGGCGCGCACCCACAGCCGCCGCGCCACGTCGGCGCCGGCAATGGCCGCGGAAGCCGTCGAGCGCGCTGCCGCCGCGGCGGCGGGAGACTGCTCACCGCCAAGGCCTGCCGCGATGGGCGCGATAAGCACTTCCCGCGCATCCTCTGCCGAGATGGCAGCGCCGGCAGCCGCAAACGCCGCGTCGATGTCGCCGGCGGTGGCCGTGGCCAGCTTCTCGACCGCCGCGTCAACCCGCTGCTGCGCGGCGACGACGTCGTCGGCCAGTCCGCCAGCAAGCAGCCACCGGCCGCCCCGCTGGGCGGCATGGAGCATGCGGAGGGCTCGAAAGAGCGCCTCCCGGTTGACCACCACCGACGACAGGACGGCGGCGGAGGTGACGCGCGGGCCGGGAAAATCCCCGACGGTGCCGCCACAGCCCAGGTTCCGACGGGGGAGACCAAAGACAAGAGCCTCGGCATCGGTAAGCGTGTCGTCCACAATGTGCATGGCCGTCTCCCAGTCGGTGGAGCTCGGCTGCCGCCAGTCAAACTTGTAGCTGGAGTACACTCCGATGCCATCGTCGCTGTTGGCGCCAATCGATGCCACCCCGTCACCCACATTCTTGGCCGAAAACGCCACCTCCGTCGCGCACAGGCCCTCGAGCAGACCGCGGACAAGGCGTGCCCCCGCCTTGTACAAGCTACGGGAGCACTCGGTGCGGTGGGATACGAGCGCGGCGAGAGCGCGCAGCTGCGCCAGCTGCTGCGGACGCAGTGGCCCGACCGTCCGGGCGGTCTGGGCGAGCATCCGCACCCGCCACACCGCCTCATCCTCCGACAGCGGGGACAGCTTCCACGCTAGCGGCGGTGACCCGTCTGCCGTCATTGGCTCGTCTCCGCCCGTGGGTGCTGTGTCGAGCTCTAACACATCCCGCAGCAGCAGCGGCACAAAGATGTCAGCGGCGATGGAGTCGCCCGCCGTAGGGAACGCCTCGTCTCGTCGCCGGAGGCCGGTCAGAGCCGACGCGGCAGCGGCAGCTGACGACCGCACGAGTGCGCCGTAGTACTTCATCGCGTGCGACTGAGCGGAGGCGGCCACATGGAGGGCGACCTTGCGCGCCGCGTCGAGGGCGACCGCCGGTGGGAGCGCCGCAAACAGGTTGTGCATCGTTACAGCAAAGACGAAGTGGGACAGCGTCGGTGCACTTTTGCCGGCGGCACGGCGTCCCTTTTTGGACGGCTCCTCCAACGTCATGAGGAGGGAGAAGAGGCGCTCCAACAGCCGATGCACATAGTCCTCCAAATACGCGGCCAGGGACACACGCGCCCGGTCCAGCTCCGCACCTTCCGCTCCGTCGCCGGTCTCGTCGCCCGTCAAGATGCTCTGCACTCGCGACGTGGCCACTGCGATGAACCGCAGTGTGGCCTCCGTCTTGCCTGGGTCGTTGGGGTCAATCCCCGGCAGCGTCAGGTCGAGGGCGTTGGTCAATGTGTCGAGCCCCGCGGGAAAGAATCGCACATCCAGGAAGACGGGCGACAGGGTGGCGAGTAACTTGAGCCCCGCCGCAGTGCGGTGGGGCATCGACACCGAGTCGAGGCTCTCCGCCGCTAATTCGAGCAGCGGCGGCAGCACCTCGCCAGGCGTCAATACCGCAAAGTCCCGCGCGCTTTGCGCCGCTTGGATAGCCAGGAAGCCCGACTTGGCGAGCATCCCCTGGTGGATAAGAGGCAGGAGAATGTCGCGCAAAGCGGTCACGTCCGCCTCGGTCAGACGGTGTTCGGCGGGCGCGACCGCTTGCTGCGTGCGCGTGCCAATCACCCGCTCCATCTGGCCAGCGCGGGTCGCCGCCCGCTCCGAGAGCAGCCGCGTCACCAGCTGCCCGGTGAGGTGGCCGAGAAAGGTCGTCAGGAATGGTGTCCAGCGGCCACCGTTAGACGGGTGGAAGAATAGGCGCGCTGTCTCCAACAACCGGCCGAGGTACTCCATCGCCGCCGGGCGCGACGGGCTCAATGCGTGGATAGCAAAGCAGGCGGCCGAGGCGGTCGCCTTGCTCGAAAACAAAAAGAGAAAGTGTGACGGGCACCGTCGCTCCACCGGCGACTGCGGGGCGGCATGGCCGAGTGGCAGCTGCAAGCTTGGCAGAATGCGGTCGTAAATGAGGGGCAGATGCGGAGTCCAGTCCACGGCGGCGGGCTGGTGTCTGGCCAGTCGAGAGAAGAGCGACAGCCAGACCGTGTCCCACTCCGAAGACAATTCCACCTGCGCCCACTGGTCGGCGGCAGGCTGCACCCACCCCGTCCACGCGTCACCCCGCGTCGGCAGCACGTGCGAAAGCAGGAGCAGAGGTAGAAAGGCGGTCTCAGCCGTCGCCACGTCAATGCGCCCCGCCAGCTCATCCCAAATCTCCCGCACCACAGCATCGGCGGCGGCCGCGCCCCCCTCTGAGCCAGACGCAGAAAACCGCACGCACCGCAGCAGGCTGCACAGGTTGCGGCAGTGTGCGTCGCGCACGTCTTTGCCGACGTACGGCGCGCCGTCGGCGGCATCCAAGTGCACCGCGCGCAGCGCGACAATGATGCGGCGCCACGGTAGCGCGTACGGTAGCACGCATTCAGCGCGGCTAACCAGCCGCACGGTGACGTGTGAGAGTTTGGCGCGGAGGTTCAAGTCGATGCCGGGCGTAAAGATGCCCTGCAGGAACAGCCGCACAAGTGTGGGGTAGTCGGCAGCGGGCAACAGATACTTGAGTTCAAGATAGCGAACGACGCCCTTCTCGAGTGCCGCCAAGTCTCGTTCCACAGCCCGATGGTAAAACTCAGCATTGGGGGCGCCCGCTTCCGCGGGTGGCCCGATCGTTGCAGCTTGGGACAAGTGCCACGCGAGGGCGCGGAGGCTCGCCAACAGCCGCGTCTGCTCCACCTTGACGGTCACGCGGTACGCAGAGGGAAGGTTTGCATTGTACCTGCGGGAAACAAATCAACATGATCATGGAAAACAATCCAGCCACAGGTACAGGGCCATCGCGCACAGGCAAGCAAGCCAAAACAAAGGGACGACGTCAGTCCTATGTCATCGACGCCGGAAGGACAGTGCTACGAGGAGGCGACAAAAGCAGCCAGAATAGGTTCATCAAACACGCAGACATGACGAGCAGCATCACGTTGGAGGGCTCCATCGGTCGGCCGCTTCAAGACGCCCACACGACGCGCAGCCCACCCCCTGCACCGCCCAGACATAGCCGCCACGTACCGATGCAGCCCGGCCGGCCACACTGTTTGATCACTCGACGTTCCAATGCTGGCGGCGGAGCTGCCGCGCGCGGGCGCGTCCCCCTCCCCCGCCATGACCGCTGCCCGCACGCCCGCTTGCGCGCGTCACACTCGCGCCGCGCCGGCGCCGTCCGTTGGAATCGAGCCCGATCCACCGCCGCCGCCCACAACCACACCCCTCTGACCCCTGCTGGCGGTCGGCGCGCCCCCAACGCCGCCACCGCACCCGCCCGTTGTCGAGGGCAGTCGCGGCAGAGAGGCGCGGCCGGCGTCGTCGTCAACGGCGCGCCGTCGCACACAGCTGCCGTGCCAGCGGCGCACGGGAGGGGCGTCTAAGCAGCGGCTGCGCCGTGGCAGACCGTCGCGCGGTGTCAGTGGGGTCGGAGTAAATGGACAGGGCGACCCAGCGCGCTGTCCACCCCGTGGCAGCAAGAATGCCCCCCCCCCTCCCACACTGGCTCAATGCTCGCCGACAGCCGGCGCACGAGCTCGGGTGAGTCACCAGCAGTCAAACGAGCGGCGCGCGGGGTCCACCGCACAGCGCGTCAACTGCAAGCTGGCAGCGGGGGTGAGCGAGCACCGGCAGGGTCCCCGGCGATGGGTCGCTGTCGAGCAGAGTCCACTGCGCGCCAGCAGGGAAAGGGGACAGCTCCGAGACTGAGCCATCATCCTTCCAAGCAGCACAGAAAGCGCATTCCAGGGGTGCCATAGCGACAACAATGACGAGAAGTCCAACAATGTGATGCAAATCACTGCTCAGAAAAAACAATGATACTGCTGTCTTCCCCATTTTGGCCGATGCTGTCGATGTCAAGAGGGTCATCCCTCATGATCAACTGTGTGAAACAGCTTCTCAGCCATCCACTCAGCCGGATAAAGTGGGTCGACCAATGGGCAGTTGACCAAGACCCTGTCTTGACTTGGACCTCATCGGCCAAAATTGGGAAGAGCGCAATACATAGGTCATCAAAGATTGCAAACCAGTGAGTTAGGGGCCTACTTGATGGGATCATATGTATGTCACGTAAATAGCCTGCCTTGCACCTTGGACTTGACAGAAGTGGTGCTACGTCAGTTGTTTCAGACCGGCCCGTGCAACACTTGATCCTGGTTTGGATGACCCGTCAGCTCTCGCTGACCCCGCGGTCTTCCCCACACGCGGGGGTGTGGGGGCGACCGCGCGGCCGTCCGTGGACGGACGGCGCTTGCCTCGGCCGCCATCCGGCCGATCGCGCCGCGCGGCGCCGACGCCGCGTTGGCCACGTCGGCCGGCGCGACGAGCGACGCCCTGCCGGCGCCCGCTGGGTCGCCGTCACGCCCCCCCTTTGCCGATGGGGGAGGAGTGCCATCAACCCCCGCCTCGCCAATGCCGCTGCGGCTACCCGCTCCCGTACAGGTGCTGGCGGCCGTCGGGTCGCCGCTCTCGGTGGCGCCGCTGACGAGTGGCGGGTCGCCGGTGATGCCGCGCCAGCCTGGCCGTCGGTCGGCGCGCCGCCGCCGCCGCCGGCCGCCGATTGGCAGACGCTGGCGCTGACCGCCGCCCGTGCGGGCGGGTGCGAGCGGAGCTCGCCCGCCCGTGCCGACCCCCGGCCCCGTGCCGCCGCCGCCCGCCGACGCCCCGGGCTCAGCCGCCGGGTCGCCCGAGAGGAACGCAACGAGTGGGCAAACCCGTCGACACTGTCGCCCCCGTGGGCCACGGCTATCGTCGCTCACACCGCGCTGTCTCCGTGGCCGCGGGCGCGCCCGCCCGCCTGTCCCCAGCGGGCGTCGGCCTCGGGCGCCTCACCGTGGCAAAGCCGCGCGGCGCTGCCGCAGCCACGCCCCCCCCCGATGGTAGAGCCGCCGCCCGCACCGACGGTGCGCTCGGGGGCGGTCGCGGCCCGCCCGCGCACACGCCAAAGGGGTTCCCTACGGCGCTGCGCCCGCCCCCCCCCGCCCGCTTGCGGGCGGCGCTCGTGCCCCTGACCTTCCCGTCAGACTCACCGTCGCCGCCGCTGCCAGCGCCTTTGGGGCGGCGCGCACGCGGGTGCCCGCCTCGCCCGCCGCCCCAACGATCGCTGCGCGGGCGGCGGCGACGCACACCAGGTCGTCTCGCACTTTGGCGACAAGGGCGCCGGGCGCACCGGTGCCGCCCGCCGCCACCGGCGCCGAGCGGTCCGCCGCGAGAGGCGCCGCCGCCGTCACCTCGTTGGCGGCCGCCGGCCGCGCTGCTAGCGGCGGCCGCCGCCGCTTGGACGTCGAAACGCCGCTGCTGCCGTTGATTGAGATTTTCATGGGTGGGAGTGGGCGCCGCGAGGCCGTGTCGCCAGGGACGGGAGGGAATGCTGCTTTCCCGCCGTTGGTGGTGCCGTCGCCGGAACGAAGCGAGCACCACTCGGTTATTGTGACCTGACGAAAGCGCAACGATGAGCATCCGGTGGTGCTGGCGGTCAATGCCAGTGGAGCGCCCCACTCCCTCTCCCCCCCCACTTCCTCGTTGGTGACGGCTGCGCCGGGGGCCGTTCCGCGGCTCCGGTGGCCAGGCCGCCGCTGAACTAGCCGCCCCGCTGCTGCTGCCGTTCGTGTCGACCGCTGCCGCCGCCGTTCCAGGCGGCGGGCGGGGCAACTCGCCGCTGGCCGGCGCTTGGTTGCCCGCCGCCGCCCCGTCCGCCTCCGTCTCTTGCCACGGCGGCTCGCCGCCGCCGCAAGTGCCGAGCTCGTCGGCCGGGCTCGTCGGCACCGCCATCGCCGCCCAACTCGCCTTCAGCGCGGCGGCGGCGCTGCGCGGTGGCGTTGCTACCTTGGCGTAACTGCCACGGCTCCCACGGCGAGCTGCCGGCTGCTCCCCGCTCTTGGGCGACACCACGCCGCCCCCTGCACCGCTCTTTGGCGCCGCCGCCCGCGCGGAGCGCGGCAGAGACAGGGGGGGGGGGTGGGCGTGGCCAGTGCCGCAGCCGGAAAAGGGGGGAGACAATCCCGTGTGCCCATTGGTGTGGGTGTCGCCCTCCTTCTACTGCCCCACGTTTTGAGCGCCGTTCCATCCCCTTTTCTCCGTTGCGCCGGGCGTCGTGACCGGGCTCGTGTTTGCCTCTGCTCACGACGGGCGCTGCGCGGGAAGGTCGTCTGTTGGTTCCCCACAGGGGGGCGCAACGGCCGACGCGGCCGCCGCCGCGCGGGGGCGGCTGCGCTTGGCGGCCGCCTTGGCGGTGGCGGTCCGCGCCCCCCTCCTCGCGCAGCCGGATCTCGGTCGCCTCGTGATTCGCTCGCTTCACGCGGATCCGCCCGCGTCACTGCAGACGGGTGCAAAACAGAGCGTCGCGGTGCGGCCGCTTCCACCCGACCCGCCCGACCCGCCCGCTGTCGCCGCCCGACGCGCCCGCTGTTGCCGCCCGACGCGCCCGCTGTCGCCGCCCGACGCGCCCGCTGTCGCCGCCCGACGCGCCCGCTGT
>Ga0115031_1003393_pt1 | contig 11830 bp, 6 predicted proteins | sample Maine_Asex4_meta_FD_87301 | JGI IMG/M metagenome (GOLD analysis project Ga0115031, IMG submission 87301) | Marine algal microbial communities from Maine, USA - Maine_Asex4_metaG | ecosystem: Host-associated > Algae > Red algae > Unclassified | place: Maine, USA | collected 2015-01-05 | reverse complement strand
GGTCGGCCCGCGGGGCGCGCGGGCGGGTGGGGCGATCCCGCCCCCCCGGCACGGAGCCGACTGACAGCCGTTTCGTTTTCTTGTCAGCAGCCGGGGGGACGGGGGCGGGTGGGGCGCCCGAATCGGCGCCGCCGCCAGTGTGGCAAAGCGCACCCGGGGTGTGGTGGTCCGGGTGGCCACGCGCCACCGCCACCACCCCGCCGTCGCCCGTGGCGGCGCGGCCGGCGCCGCGCGCTTCCCCGTGCCGTCCTCTTTGTTGGGCACGGGGGCGCCGCGGCAGCGCGCGCCCCCGCGCTTGATCCGCCCGCGCGCGCGGGCGAGGCCCCCCGACGCGGTCCCCGACGGGTCTGGCACGCCGCCGCGCCGTGGGGCCCCGGCGCGGCCCAGCGGGGGGGGTTTGGCGCTGCCAGCCGGCATCGATGCTCGGGCCACGGCCTTGCAGGCAGGCGGCACCGCCAAAGCCCGGCACGCAACTCGGTCCTGGGCTGCTTTGGGGGGGTCTGGCACTTGCTGCCAGCGCCAAGCACACCGCCCCGCCCTGACCTGGCACGCCTTTTGCCATCCCCGTGTCTGTCCCACCCCTTCCCTCTCTTGCTCCCCATCTTCCCCACGCATCCTGTCTCCCCCGCTCCCCCTCACCTCGTCTGCCCCGCGCCCGCCCCACGCGGTCTCTTCACCTCCCTCTCACGCCGTCTCCCGCGCACCTTTTTCCAATTCCCCCCCCGCTGTATCCCCATCTCCCCACACTGTACTCCCATCTCCCCGACGCCCTATCCCCTTCTTCCCCACATCCCACCCCCATCTCCCTCACACCCCACCCCCGCATCCACCTGCTCCCACCCCCCTTTCCCGTCTCTGCTTTCCACATCGTCGTCCTGCCCTCCCGCCCCCCCCTCCCGTGCGGCGCGAGCATGGCCAGCGTCAACGACCACGGCCACGCCCTGTGGGTTCCCTTTTGGTTTAGCTACATGCGCCGCCCGCCGGCCGCTGACCGCCGCCACACCGCCCGCGCCGACGCCGACTACAGCTCCCTGATCAAGCCCCTCGGCGGCTCCCTCGCGACCGTCGAAGCGTTTGCGGGCGTGTACAATTATGTCCACCGGCCGACCGACCTGCCGCTGGGGACCGACCTGTTTGTCTTCCGCTCGGGGGTGCTGCCGATGTGGGAGGACGCGGCCAACGCGGCGGGCGGTCGCCTGACGCTGCGCGTGCGCAAGGGCGTCTCGGCACGGGTGTTTGAGGAGATGGTCTTGCGGCTGGTGGGGGGGACCCTTCAGCCCCGCGCGTCGCTGTGCGGGGTGTCAGTGTCGGTGCGGCTGTCGCATGACGTGCTGGTATGTGGGGGTGGGGGGCGCTGGGGGAGGGGATGACCAACTGGGCGGGAGGGTGCGCTGGTCGCCGTCGCCGCGTGGCGTTGTGTGGTTGGGGGGAGGTGGCGGAGGCTGGCGGGCCACCGGTCCCTTGTTTGAGAGGCGTGGTGGGCCCGTGCTGGCGTGGGGTTGTGCTGAGGCCCAGACGACTGACGCTCCTTCTGGACTGGCTGGAAGTCCTTGGGCGTGCCTCTGGTGTCGCCCTGGTGCGCTTGCACGTGTTTTCTTCGTTGGCTTTCGTTCGGCGCGGTGGTGGCCATCTGACGCCTACCTTGCCCTCGTACAGGCACTTTGGATTAACACGGCGGATGATGCAGTCATCAGCAGGTGCCGCCTTGAGGCCTCCAAGGATTTGGTATGCTTGTCTACTTTTTTGGGGGCGAGCCTTGTCTCCAGCGACAGCCAACCGACTAGGGCACATTTTCTATCTTGTTGCCGTATGAATCTCCTCTCTCCCTTGTCCTGTGCTCGTTACATGTGCCTACATGCTGTGGCGTACTGCTCACTCTCCCACGTGCTGTTCTTTGCACAGTCCTGTCTTTCACGCACCTCCCACTCACCTGCCGTTTTCCTGTCTTTTTCTTTGTGACTGATGGCTCCCTCTATGTCGATTTGCACGTGTCCAGCCAGGGTCGACCAGTGCCTCCCACTGGGAGTTTAAGCGACACGTGCACGAAGGGGCGTGATGACGTCACTCTTGCAGCTCGGTCCGTTGCTCCCCCCCCTACACCCTCCCTGCCCCCGCCGCCGTCGGGACTCATGGTTCTGAACGTGCTCCCTGCTAGGTCTGCCAGACCCAAGATGCTTTCCCAAAGCCTGCACCCCCCCTTCACCCGGCGGCGTCCCCTTTGCTCTCACCCTTGTCGTCTTCACCTCCCTCGTCCCGTTGTCGCGTTGGCCAAGACGCAACGGTCGGAGAGAGGGTGCTTGCGTGCCGCGGTGGGCTGCCTCCCTTGTGTACAGCGTAGGGTGCGAACGTGAAACAGTTGTGATTGCCAAGCATGTTTTGTGCTTGTCTCGCCGCCGGCGGACAAGGCTGGGCGGAGGTTTGGAATTCACTGGTCGCCCACCCTGGCCGCCGACGTGCGTCTGGTTGGGGTCCAAGGGGCTACCGCCTGGCTGGCGGCGGCGGCGCTGGCGGTCCTGTTGACTGTCTTCACATCCGTGTGGACGAGGCCCGCATGTCAGAGCGACGCATGGCCGCGCCACTCCCAGCCTGCCTCCACCGCTGGGCCCCTTGCCGGGAGTTGCACCTCCCGCGTCGCCGCCCACGCCGCTGCCACGCCCCATAGGCCATTGTGGAAAGCGAGTATGGGCGCGGGGGAAGTGGGTATGGCCGCGAGGGCGACGGCGGCGATGCCTCCGGTACCGCCTGCGCGGCCGGCCGCGTCGACGCTGTCGGCTGGCGCGGCGTCGGTAGCTCGCTCCCCTTTGCAACTGGTGAGTGGGGGGGGGCGTGGCGGCAGCTGCGCGGCATCCTTGTCCCGCCGTCGGCGACGACGCCCCTCATGCGCTCGGCCGCGCCCGCCGACACGGTCTTGTCGCCAGACTCGCTGGCACCAGCTGCGCCAGTGACAGCCGCCTGCGGTGGGCACCGACAAGACAACCCATGGGGGCACGTCCCCCACCCACATGACCTTGCGGGCGGAATGGCACCGCCGATGCCATCTGTTCGGCGGTGCTCTCCCCGGTCGACAGCGACGGCAGATGCAGTGGCGGCGGTGACGGTGGTGGCCGCCATCGACGTTGCCACAGCCGATGCGGCCTCACAGAGGCGCGGCGGTTGCGGCGGCCACGGCGACCGTGAGGTGCAATTTCGGGGAGGGTGCGACATGCGGCTAGCCTTTCTCGCTCATGCTATGGAGGCGGTGGGTGACTGGGGATGGTGCATGGCGACGGAGGACGCTTCTTGAGTGTGATGAAACCACTGATATTGCCCCTTCCCAACTACCACCACAGTCGCCCCTGCCCTTCAAAGCCCGTGAGCCACACTCGTGCTGTGACCGAGCTGCCAACTGACGATGTACCAGGCACATCCAGCTATTTTCAGGCCACGGGGCAAAAGGACAGCCGAGAGGGTGGGACACTAAGGAGGTGAGGGTAGATATTGTTTCCAGAGCGAGCAACGGTACAGGAGCACACACATGAACTGGGCAAACATAGGGAGTGGGGCTGCCATGACAACAAGGCGAACGAAACGGGGCAGCAGTCTGGCGGCGGCGACAGAGTGGTAGCAGTGGACAGCAGTGAGAGCTCCGGCTGGTCGCCACGAAGAGCGACGTCTTCACCTGCATCCGACGATCCGAAAGACTCCAGAATCAAGGGCATCCGGAGCGCATCGTCATTGCTCGTACCATGCACGTCGTGATACGTCGATCCTTCACGAGCGCGCTCTTGATGGTGATTGCGACGCGAGGTGCTGTCGCTGACGTGGCAGGCACCGCATGCCATGGCGGTGTTTTTCGGTGGATTCTATGACGAGCGAGATGGCAGTTGGTTGAAGCGCGCGACTTCTACGACTACCACCTTGATTTATGTTCTGGTGGCAGCCTCCACGACCTGGGCAGCGTGAAGACCTGGACGAGCATCTGTACACACGCTGACTCCCAGGGTTTTCCTCCACATCCGCCACCACCACAGATAGATGCGATCCGCCTCAAACTTGGGAGGCCTGCGCAGACAAGAATTCTAGCCAATAATACAGCGTATTAGCAAACATTAAGAGAATTTTTCATAGTTGCCTTCATCAACGTCTGGCAATTGACTTCTGGTCATCAACAGAATTTCCTTTTTGCATCCTATGTGAAGAATTCACCGGCACATGAAAACTCGAGATTGGTTTGATTTGACATGAATGATTGGACAGGATCGCTCCGTCGCGGCCGCCAAAGCGCAGATCAAGAGGATCAAGCCTGTCCCATCCGATCTTCCTACTTCAAGAATCAGACATTGGGAACTGTACTGTATGTGTTTTCTCTCATCTGGGAGCTCCTTGACAACGAGGCGTTCAAGTTATGGCCTGGTTGAACTTTCACACCTCCACGTGAGAGATGGGCCGATCTGACGCTTGATTGGCGGGAAGCAGCTCAATTTCAGAACTCGACGCGCTGTGTGGGTCTCTGGCTCGCAGTCCCTGGCCGCTCATCCTTGCCCTTGAGGGCATCCCTCGCCCGTGGCCAATCCCTCCAGAGCGCATCAGGCTCAACCAGAAAATTTGACTGGGGGACTGAGCGCATCAACCCCCCACCTCCAAAGCACAGCGAGGGGCACGGCGTCGGCCGCGTGTGGGCTGCGCTGGCCGCTTCTGCGTGGCCTCTGAGCGGCTCCTTTTCAACCACCGCTCTGGTTTGTTGTGGGAGGGGGGTGGCGCCCTCTAGCTAGGGTCACATCGGTGCAATCTGCGCCGGTGCGCCCGCCGTCCGCGCGCGCGTGGACCGCGGTCACGCGGCGGCGTGGGCGCCCCCACCCTGACCGCCGCGCGCTGTCAACCGATTATTTGCTGCGCAGGCCGGCGGTGCTGGTCGTGCGCCGTCCGCGGCCCGTGCCCGGCGGTGCGCAGCGCGGTGCGGGCACACACAGCCCGACGCCCGCGGCGGTCGCGGTGCGGGTCATCCTCGGGACCCTGACCAACCCCGACCGTTCGACCGGCACGCGCCCACCGCCTCCCGGTTTGCACGCGTGCGGTTGCCTGCAGCGGATGCTCTTTACCGACCGGCGGACCGGCGCACAGCCGCCGTTTCTTGGCGCATTTTGCCGCCCGCCGGCTCCCCGTCCACGTTCATTATTGTCATTGCCCGCGGTCGCTGCCGCTTACACGGGACGCCGTCGGTGAGGACGGGGGGGGGGCGTTTTGTAGTGGGAGGCGAGCTCAACATTCGACGCGCGCCGCCGTTGGAGGGCGACGCCGGCGAGAACGCAGCGTGGTGGCGCGGCGTGACGTCGAGGTAGGAAACCCTACGGCGGCTGCCAATCTCCTACACGCGCGTCGGCGGTGATATCCGAGATCGACGCAGTGCCCCACGGGCGGTTGGTCGACCGTGCACTCGGACCGACGGAGTGCGACGTAGCCAGAGACGGACGACGGCCGCGAGGTGGACGACGGCCGCGAGGTGGACGACGACCGCGAGGTGGACGACGACCGCGAGGTGGACGACGACCGTGGTTACCGCACTGCAGCGTTGCGCTTGCTTTGACGACGGGAGAGGGCACGGGGACCGCGCCACGTATGGCGCGACCACGTGGTTGGGGTGGTGGAGTGGAGGGCGTGCTGCACCCCGCCGCAGCGGCCGCAGCGGCCGCTGCCGCTGCCTTGGCTGTCACGGCCGATGCCACCTCGGGTACGGTAAGTACGGCGCCCTGGACGGGGGCCCCGCGTACGGGCGCGGCAGCGTTTGTGACCGGACCTCTGGGTGGCTCCCGCCCACCGGGCGGCAGCGGCTGTGCACGGAGATGTCATCGTGCGGGTGGCAGCGGGGGGGTGCCCCGGCACGTTGCGCGGCCACGGCGGCGACCGCGGAGCATGCCGCTCATGTCGGCGGCGGCGGGGGGTGGAGCAGGTGCCCCAGGTGGCGCCGGCGATGTCGGCGGTAGCGGCATGGTTGGAGGGGATTGCAGCAGCAGCAGCGGCAGCGGCGGCGGCGATGCCAGCGTGGATGGCAGGAGAGTAGCCGAGTACGGTGGCCGAGAAGCTGGGAGACTACCCAGCCGGGCGGCCACCCCTGCGCCGTCGGATGCGCCCGTTGCGCCGCTGGATCCCCTCTTTGATGATGGTCTTGACGATGAGAGCTCGCGGGAGGACTTTCCGCTCTACGGCGCGCCAACCTCAGACTTACCGGTGGGGCTTATCCTCGCGCCGGGCTCGGCGGAGCACCCGCTTGCGTCGCCACTCGAAGACGTGCCTGCGGCGCGGGCGGCCGAGGCGGATGCAGCAACCGCCGGGCTCACCGAGCCGCTCTCTCCCCTCATGCGCTACATGACTGAGCTACAACCACGCATCAACTACCTCGATTCGGACTCACGAGCACAGGTGCTTGAGGCGCTCAAAGTCGCCGACGCGGCCCACGCGGGGCAATTACGGCGCTCGGGGGAGCCGTACATCATCCACCCCGTGGCAGTGACCGTCATTCTGGCCGACATGGGGATGGATCGGGACACGCTGATTGCAGGGCTCCTGCACGACACGGTTGAGGATACGCCGATGACGTTTGAGCGGATAGAAGAGCTGTTTGGGTTGGATGTGCGGCGGATTGTGGAGGGAGAGACTAAGTTCTCCAAGCTCGCCGCCAAAGTCCAACTCAACACTGCCTTTGGTGGGACGGATCTGCCATCGGAGGGTGGCGATGCCGCCGCAACCAGACCTACGGTGGACACGGGTGGCCAGCTGACGCCTTCCCAGGCCATGGCGCTGGAGGCGGCCAAGAAGGAGGAGGAGACCGACAAGCAGGCCGAGTACCTGCGGAGTATGTTCCTTGCCATGACCGAAGACGTGCGAGTGATCATTGTCAAGCTTGCCGACCGGCTGCACAACATGCGGACGCTCGAGCACATGCGGCCGCACAAGCAAAGGAAGATATCCAAGGAGACGCTCGAGTTTTTTGCGCCGCTAGCGCACCGGCTGGGGATGCGGCGGATTAAGACGGAGCTGGAGGACCTCTCCTTCAAGTTCCGCTACCCGCAAGAGTACCGCGACACCGCGGCCGACTTGGCGCTCTTCACCCGGCGTGCCCGCTTTGACTTCTACCTGACCAAGGCGGAGGACGTGCTCACCGACTTGCTACAAAATGACGTTGTCCTCCGCCCGATGCTCTCTGCCGTCCACGTGCTGTCGTCAACGAAGGAACTCTATGCCATTTACCGCAAGATGCAGCGCGGCGAGTCGCTGGACACGATGCTGGACGTGGCGACGCTGCGGGTGGTCGTTGAGCTCGCCCCGGACGCAACCGAAGACGCGGCGTTTGCGGCGGCGGCGGCGGTGGGCATGACCTCCCCCGAGTCGGACGCGGGCGGCACCGTCACGCCCGTGTACGAGAAGAACGCGTGTTATCACATCCTCGGGCTGGTGCACTCCTTGTGGAAACCCCTGCCGATGCGCGTGAAGGACTACATTGCGTTCCCCAAGCCCAACGGCTACCAGTCACTCCACACGACAGTGCTCCCGGGACCTGAGCTCGGTTTCTTTCCCCTCGAGGTGCAGATCCGCACGTCCACGATGCACCGGGTGGCAGAGGAGGGCATTGCTGCCGAGCTCTTCCAAGCCCACCCCGGCCGCCGGGCGCCCGCCGCGTCGCTGCTGCCCGCGACTCCCGCCGCGGGGGTGCATGAAGGCGAATGGCGCCGTCGTACCATGCTTTGGCTCCGCTCCATCCGCGAGTACTGTGACGAGTTTTCCGACTCGTCGCGGGACCTGGTCGAAGCTGTGCGGTCGGACCTGCTCGGTAACCGGGTGTTTGTCTTCACGCCCCGCGGCATGATCATCGACCTGCCCAAGGACTCGACTCCCGTCGACGTGGCGTACCGCATCCATTCGGATGTTGGACATCGGATGATTGGGGCCAAGGTCAATGGCCGCATCGTCGGGTTGGACTACAAGCTCCACAACGCGGACCTGGTCAAGATTATTACGAGCGCCACCGCCACGGGGCCATCATCGGATTGGGTGCAATACGCCAAGTCGCGGACGGCGCGGCAAAAGATTCGCCAGCTGCTGCGCGTGCGTGAGCGGGAAAAGCACATTGAACGCGGGCGGATGCTGTTGCGGGACGCAGCGCGGCGGCGACTTGAGCCACTCCCCTCTGAGGCCGCGCTCGCGGAGCTGATGCCCCGCCTGTCGGCGGTCATTGCGGCGGCCGCCGCGTCGCCGTCGCCACCGGGCTCCCCGTCGGACGGTTCGTTGTCCCCGTCCGCGTCGAGCAGCTCACTCGTGTCAATGGCCTCGACGCCGCCGCCGCAGCTGTGGGAGGGGCGGGAGCTGCGGGAGCTACGGGGCACGAATGATGTATACCTGGCGATTGCGCAGGGGCGGCGGGTCATTGGTGTCGACGGGCCGGACGGTGGGCCCTCCCCGCTGATGGAGGACGTCGTGTTGTCGCTTCTCAAGGACCGCCGCCTTAGCGTGTACGAGCACTCGACGGGGGGCGTATCGGACGGGGATGAAGGCTCGGTGGTGGCGGATGGCCCTCGGTTTGGGCCATCCAATCGGCCTCGGAGGAGCCTCCGTGAACAACACCTGTTCAAGTCGCTGATCACCCGCCAGTTTGGGACCCGCTCGTTGCCACCGCTGTCGCCATTGGCGGATGACACTACCACCCGCACTGCCGTGTCGACATCGTCGTCGAACCCCGCGGCGGCCGCCCCCGCGTCGGGCGAGGCGGCCAAATCATCGCCCGCCGCGGCAATGCCACCGCGTCCCAAACAGGGCGTTGTGGAGCTTGCATGTTGTTGCCACCCGGTTCGCGGGGACCAGGTCATGGGCGTCCGCACCGCGTTTGGGTCGGTGCTCGTTCACCGCTTGCACTGCGACCGGATGACCAAGGTGCTCCGCGAGGCGCCCAGCCGGACGGTTGGCGTCCGGTGGTCTCTGTCGGGCCAGTCTGGAGCGGCTGTCTCCGTGTCGTCGCCGGCTGTGTCGGCGCCCACAGTGGATGCTGCTGGTGGGCCCCCTACTGCCAACGGCACGACGGGGCCGTCTGTGGTAGCGGGCGGCTATGGTGGCGGTCGGGCGTGCCAGCCCGCTCGCCTCGTCCTTACCGCCCGCGATTGCGACGGTCTGCTGTCGTTTGTGGCGGGCCTGGTGGCCAGTTGCGGCAAGAGCATTCGTCGCGCGTCGACGGTGAGCAACCCCGAAGCGGGCACCGCGACGCTCGCCTTTGAAATCCTCGTGGAGGATACGGCCGAGCTGCAAAGCTTGCTTGATTGCTTCCGCGCGTGGGACGACATCCTGGCGGCGCGGCGGGTGGGCCCAAACGAGAGCGCTGACTTTTTCCCATTCGACGCGCCCCCGCCACACGCGTTTGACGACGTGGACGTGTCGGGAGCGGGGAAGTTGGCGGGCTTGTCGGCGACGTCCAACGGTGTTGCCCGTGAGGGCGCACGGGACCGGGCGTCACAGTCAGGTGGCAATGGAGAGGCGGCCGGGCCGTCGTCGCCCAAGCCCCGCTCGAAGCGGCTGCCACCGTCGGCGCACTGGCAGTACGGCCCCAACGGGTCCGTTTCGTCGGCGGAGGCGGGGCATTCGGCTGAGCCCCCCGCCCCGCAAGACGTTGCTCGCCCCGACGGGCGGGGCGGGGGCAGCTCGACGTTTGCCGCGCAGGCGCATGCGCTCCGCCGCCACGAGCTCCAACGCTCCGAAGTAGAGATTGATGGCGACATGGGCTACCTCGCCGGTCTAGAGGCGGCGACTGATGCGGCTCGCAGTGGGACGGCCGACGGGCGCCCACACGTTGAGGTTGAGGAAGAGGAGTACATCCTCGACAACTTGGACGACCTGGACGATGAGGTCTTGTAGGTTAAGGCGTAGTGGTGTCCGTGAACTTCTGACCTGGGCACTGGGGTTTTTAATGTGTTTTCTCTTGTTTTGGTTTCTTCTTTGGTTCAGTTCTTCCTTCATTTGTCTTGTTCCCTTCCCGCGGCCTGTTTCGTGGTTCTTGTTTCTTTCTGGGGCTGTGCTCTACTACCTTTCCTTTCTTTTCTTTCCTTTAGGTACTTGCTGTGCACGTTCGTGCATAGGTGCTTGCACTTTGTTTCCGTATGGTTGTTTCTCGGACCTACCAATGTCCATTATTTTTTATTCTATTGCACCGAGTCCTAGTACAAGCACTAGAAAACTGTACAATTATCTCTGCCACACGATCCCCACGGTCGCGCGCAGGCGGGCCGGCTCATTGCTCCAGAGGCAGCGTCGACCACGGCTGTGACTGGTGCATCTCCACCCCCTCACCCCACCATCTTGGTGAACGCCGCGCCGTCCATCCGCACCGTCTCCCCCGCCTTTTTCGCGGCGGCCAGCGCCGGGAAGACCGCCGCAAACGTGCTCGCGCGCTTGAGGTCGTCGCCCTCGGTCGCGTCGCCCGCGTCAACGACGCCATCGTCCTCGACGCGGAGGGCGATGCGGAGCTCCGTGACGGCGGCGCCGGCGGCGCCCCAGCCCTTGGCCTCCTCCATGGCCCACTGCGTCAATGCAAACAGCGCCGACGCGGCGACGCCGACGAGGCCCGCCTTGCCCGGCGCGTCCCCCGCCGCGCCCGTCACGACCGTGTAGGTGCCCCCCGCGGCGGTGGCGAGCCGCGGCGCGAGCGCCCGCCACGCGTGGAAGTGCGGGTGCACGTTGGACGCCCACAACCGCGCGTACGTCTCGGGGTCCGTGCGCGACATGGGCGGCGTCACCACCCACGGGCCAAAGGAGGAGACGACCGCCGTCAGCGGCGGCTGCGCGTCAATGGCGGCGAGGAGCGCGTCGCGGCCGGCGGGGGTGGCAACGTCCGCCTCGACGGGCACGAGGCGGTCGGCGGCGGCGGAGGCGGAGGCGTCGACGAGGGCGTGGAGCTTGTGGAGGCCGCCCGAGCGGCGGGCGACGGCGAGGACGTGGTAGCCGCCGGTGAGCAGGCCCAACGCCGCCGCGCGGCCGACGTTGCCCGACGCGCCAAAGACGACGGCGGTGCCGGGCCCGGCCATCGTGGGGGGGAAGGGGGGGTGCACCCGAAAACAGAGACGGGGATGGACACGGGCGGGAGCGCGGGGGCGGGGGCGTCGCAGCGCGTCGGCACGGGGCTGCCGCGTGCACCACGGGGCAGGGGCGGCGGCCGAGGGCGGCGGTGCAGCGTCGAGGGGCGATGCGTCGGCGGGCGAGCGCGACGGGCGGGGGGGCCCGGGCCCCCATCAGGTATGTAGGTGTGCTAGCGGCAGGCGGCGGCTCGCTCTTTGCGTGCAGCAGCCCGTGCACTCTGCTTGAATCTGGGAGCCCACAACTCGGCCGCCGCGCCCCGTAGCGTGCCATCCAAGCGGCGTACCGGGCACCACGTCGCTTGGAGCGCGCGGCGGTGCCGCTCTCGCGCTGGCGCGCCCCCTTTTGCATGAGCCGAGCATCGTCTCCATCGCGGATCAAGTTTCGAACGCCACGTTGCCATGAAGGAGTTGTAAACCACTCCAAGAATCATTTCTACACAACTATACTATACTTACCGGTGATTGCCTCCCACGCGCAGCCGGCTCGGAGCTGAGCTGCTTCTCCTTTGACTTTGCTCGTGCAGCGCTTGTGGTACAATATCCCTCGGTGCCCTCGCCCCCCATAGCCGGCCGCCCCTGCCCCGAGCTCGCCCGCCCGCTCACCCCTGCCCGCCATTGCCGGCCGTGCCGCCACGGACGCCGCCGCCGGTCACTGTCGCGGAGCCACACCAGTCATGGCGTTTTCGGGCCTGCCGACGCCGCCCGGCCGCCCCGCCAGCGCTCGACCGGCGCGGGGGGCC
>Ga0115031_1003392_pt1 | contig 11832 bp, 9 predicted proteins | sample Maine_Asex4_meta_FD_87301 | JGI IMG/M metagenome (GOLD analysis project Ga0115031, IMG submission 87301) | Marine algal microbial communities from Maine, USA - Maine_Asex4_metaG | ecosystem: Host-associated > Algae > Red algae > Unclassified | place: Maine, USA | collected 2015-01-05 | reverse complement strand
GGACAGCATACAGCATTCAGTGCAATACAGCCTGTATGCTGTCCGCTGAATGCTGGTTAAGGCTAACCCTAAGCTCAGGACCCGGCCGCTCACCGCGCAGCTAAAGCGGCTTCAAATATGAGCCGGAGGCGAAACCCCTGAAGTTCTTTGAGTGCCCGGTGTCAGAGGAGAATCACCCCCTTCTAAACAATAGCCACTACCAACCAATTCCAGGAGCACCCTATCTTTCCATTATGAGACTGATCACCCTGCTCCTTATCCTCTGCACTTGCACCTGCGTCCGCGCCCAAAAAGTACTCCTGTTCGAGAAGCTAACCTCCTCTTCTTCGGACCGCATGTACGAAGGCGAATGGCTGAAATTCCGGCTGAAGGGGGATAAGTTCTATCAGGAAGGCCCCATTCGGGAAATGCGCCCCGACATCCAGGCGCTGGTGATTAACGACCGCTTCGTGATGCTCGATGAAATTGAGCTGGTCAACCGGGGAAAGACCTTCGGCGCCGCGGCCGGCTATGGTCTCATCACCTTCGGTGCTGGCTGGTCGTTCTGGAGCCTGGTGGGCAACGCCACCGACGGCGACCCACTTACCAAATACGAAAGCCGGGATCTGATGATCACCCTTACCACGGTCGGTACCGGCTTTTTAATCAATAAGATTTTCGGGCAGCGGAAGTTCAAAACGGGGAAATACCGGAGGTTGCGGGTGGTGGATACTAGTTTTTGATTTCGTCGTATCTTAGCAATATGACCAGACTAATTTCAGAACTGGATTTTCATACAGAACCCTTCGAATGGACACTCGAACGATATCACAATGCCATTTATGCAGGTGTACTTACAGAAGAAGATGCCGTAGAACTTATTAGTGGTCAACTCATCCAAAAAATGCCCTTTAGTGAGGACCATGCTGCTGTTGTAGAATTTTTTGTAGAGTCCTTTGCGGGAGAGATTTTTGTAAAAGAACTTCTGCCCAAAAAAGGATAATCAACCGTACAAAGCCCCCGCCAGCACCTCCGCAAACGCCCCCGGCGTACTCGCAAAGGGTGTCATTCCCATTTCCGTCAGCTCTGCGGCAATCTCTTTATCGTAAGCCGGCGCCCCTTCATCACTTAGCGCCAGGATGGGCAAAAAGGTCAGCCCCGTCTGCTGTAACCGCCGGACGGTAGCCAGCATGCCCGCTACGGAGCCACCTTCAAACAGATCGCTCAGCAATATCATCACGGTATCTTTTGGGGTGGTGAGCAGCTGCTCGCCGTAGCGCAGGGCTTTACCGATGTCGGTGCCACCACCGAGTTGGAGAGCGAAGAGTAGCTCCAGCGGATCGGGAAGTTGATCGGTGAGGTCGACTACGTTGGTGTCGAAGGCGACGACCTGGGTTTTCAAACTGGGGATGCTCGCCAGGATGCAGGAAATTACCCCGGCGTAGACCACCGACGCGGCCATCGATCCTGACTGATCGATGAGTAACACCACGTGCTTAAGCCCCGCCTTGGAGCGGGAGAGGCCGCGCAGATTGACGGGCAATACCGTTTTATACTCCGGCTGGTAGTGCTGCATGTTGCGGCGGATGGTCTGATCCCAGTCAATGTCCTGCGGCCGGGGCCGACGGTTGCGGTTGTGCTGTCGGCGCCGACCACTGATGGCCTGCTCCACAGGCCGTTTGAGTTCTTTTTCTATCTGGGCCACTACGCGCTTCACTACTGCCCGCGCCGTTTCCCGGCTCCGGTCTGGTAGCAGATTCTTGAGCGTCAGCAAAGTCCCGATCAGGTGTACGTCGGGCTCGATGATTTCGAGCAGCTCTGGCTCAAGTAGCATCTGCTTAAGGCCAAGGCGGTCAAGGGCATCCCGCTGCAGGAGTTGCACAGTATCCGTCGGGAAGTATTTGCGGATGTCCCCCAGCCAACGGTTAACGTTGGGGTTGCTTTTGCCGAGGCCGCCTTTGCGGTCCTGGTCAGCGTAGAGTGCCTCCAGGGTAGCGTCCATGCCAGCCAATTGCCCCGGCAGATCAATGGTGTCCCCTTCCTCTCCTTCGGACTGCTGACCGAGGATGAGACGCCATTTGCGGAGGTATTCTTCGTTGTGGGTCGTTTCGATAGAAGAGAGCTTGTGGGGCAAAAATACGGGAAACGAATCGCTAAATCCATCAGAACCGCATCCTGATCTCAAACATACAAGAGCTTTGTAACACAGCCCCGAGTGAACTTCGCTGCTGCCGGAGGATACGGCCCGTATCGATCATTACCTCGAGCTGGAACCAGACGCGCCGTTTGCAGGGCTTACACAAACAGCAGATGAAGCGTTGCGACATTCACCATGCACTGCTTGACGAAGGTTACCGGATTGGTTATACCACCGTTTGCAACTACGTGAAGGGAAAGCTTCGCTAACGGTTCCTGCCTTCAGGGCCCATTCGGGACTTGCACCCTGTGAGTAACACATATGCATGGCACACATAAGCCCGCCCCAACTAAATGTTGAGACGGGCCGTGTTTTCGTAATACTGTGCAAGGTGCGGAAGCTGGGCTTCCTTCCTCTACTAGTACAGGTACTCGAGGGCAACCCGGTCGTAGAAACCGAACTCACCGTCTTCGTTATTCAGCTGGAAGCAAGCAAGCATGACCGAGTTGGGGTCGAAGGAAGGCGGTGTACCCGGGATGTAATTGAGACCAACACCGGCAAAACCCTCGTTGACGTTTTGGCCGCAGGACTGGCGGCTGAACCAGTCGGTATGGCGCAGACCCATGGTATGGCCCATTTCGTGCGTCATCAGGTGCTCAACGGTGTTTAAGTTCTGGGTCTCCATTCCGTTAAGTACTTCTATCCACTTGCCTGGGTTTCCTCTACTCGGGAATTGAGCGCTGCCACCAATACGATCGTCAGAGGCGTTGCGGTAAACGACGATGTCACCATTCGTGCTCGACCCGAAGGTGAGGTGGAACGTCTTATTCGTGTTTAGTGCGTTGTAATTGGCAACGGCCCACTGTAGCGCGACTTGCATCTTAGGAGTCAGATTAAATCCGGCTCCCGTATAACCTATTACACTAATGTAGTTCTTGGAAACAAGGTTATTAGTGTGATATTGTTTCTCACCTCTGGCGTCAACACCCTGGAGCTCGTTAAGCTCATCTTTGGTGACGTTGACGTCGCCGTCGATACGGAACATCGTCTCCATAGTCCCGTCGGGACGGTCCATGGAGACTCTTTCGACGGAGGTGAAATCAAGGGAATGATCATTCACGTGCTCGACAATAACCTCATCGAAATCAAAAGTGGGTGCATTAGTTATGCCATCCTCATTTTCGTCTACAATGAAAGCGAGGTCGGCGGTGGGGCTAAGCTGTTCAGTTGTAATACTATCTTCTGGAGTACAACTGGTAAGCGCAAAAAGGCCGCATGCGGCCATTATTAGAAAAGAAAATCTCATTATGTGAATTGTTAAATATGAATAATTCCGTACTTCGGTAGCTTTGGGACAATAAACGGCCATGTTTCAGAGCGGTACCTCTCTAAATTAGGCAATAAAAGTCTTCCGCTCACCGGAGCCGGTGGTTGGTTGCAGTTAAAAGTTTTGTGATAGTTTAGTGCTTAGGCTTATTCAACAGACATTAAAGTATGTGGGGGGAGAGGATAAACGTGTAACCTTATTTACTCTCCCGTTCACTTAAAGGTAAAAATAAAATGATAATCAGCCAGCATTACAGGGAAATATTATTTGTCTTAAGCCATTCAATACAATACTATTGATCGATCGCATTAGGCTGATTTTGCCCTCAGGCAAAATTAAATTTTAATTTAGTTGCTCTGGCAACTATTTTTTGAAAAAAAACATATAAAAATTTAAGTAAATTTTGTGGCGATGGGTCATCGTGCTCGTAAAAAAATGTTGATCAGAAGCAAATAAAGTGTCCGATTCGTCAAAATAAAATTGTTCATAATTCAAATATTCAACTCATACGGGCGAGGAAAGCCGCCGTTATCTTGCCCAAGCACCACATTACTTTGCGGTGAGGCTGGAGTTCGTTTTTTTAAAATCCTCCCACTTTCACTGTGTGATATATCTTCAACGTACTCAAGTTCAACGGCTCGCTTGGCAAACAAACGCAGGGGCCATTGGCTGCGTCCAGGACTGGGCCACTACAAGCCAAGGCAGTAATTTCTGCCTTTATGTCTCCGGTTAATGCCGCAGGACGGCCGCTACGTGGGCGATCATAAATCAAATCTATACCATGCTCGATAAACCGTACGCCGAATGTGCGAGTAGTCCCATATGACAAGCCCACTAAGGGGGCTACTTCAGAATAGCTCTGAGCTTGACAGACCCGTTAGTCTGTTTTAAAAACAGGCAGATCAAGTTTTATTACTCACTCCCCAAACTTCGCCAAATCATCTTCCCCCGTCCGGACGGGCGGGATGCAAAGCAGCGCCAGATCAAGATGGCTGCCGAGGAAAACATTGCGGTCTATATCGCCGACCACGCCGGGCAGTCGCCCGGCATCCGTGTATTGCCAAAAGGCATAGTCGCGGCCGCAGACGGTGACGGGTTCTTCGGCATCGTAGCGGGCGAGCCAGAGGGGAAAGTCGTCCAGCTTACCAGCGAGAAAGCGATTGTAGAAGTTCTGGCCGGTGTAGATGATGGGCTTGACGCCGTAGCGGACTTCGATCATACGGGACCACTGCCTGACGGCCGTGACGAGCTGGGCGGGGGAGAGCTTGCCGCGGTCTTCAACGTCGAGAACGGGCGGCAGGTCGCCGGGTTTCAGCTTAACGGCAGAGAAGAAGTTTTTGGCCTGAGTGGCAGGAACGACTTCCGGGCGGAAGAAGTGATAGGCACCCCGGCGCATACCGGTTTTTCCGGCCTCGGCCCAGTTGCCGGCGAAGGCGGCGTCTTGTAGTTCTTCGCCTTCGGTAGCTTTGATAAAGGCGAAGTCGTGGCCGTCATCAGCCAGCGCCTCCCAATCAATAACGCCTTGATAATGACTCACGTCAATACCCACCACCTCGTAGCGGTCGGCCGCATCGGGGCGGTCGGGCAGGCAGGCCGTCAGCCACAATAATGGCAGGGCACAAAGCAGGAGGCGTATTTGGGAGAGAGCGTCGATTGTCTGTTCAGGGATGATTAATGCAATGGCTAAGATAAGCATTTTGGTTTGTACCGCCGACTTCAGTACGGCGATTAGTAGCCGCGCCGACTAACCGCCAAAGGCAGAAGCGAAGCGCACCCGGCGGTACAAACCAAGCCCTCACTCCGCTGCCAGCAGGCCGCGGATGTTCCAGTTCACCCGCTCGGAGCCGGTGATGGTGTTGAAGTCGGTCCAGGTGCCGTCCGGCGTCTGCAGGCGGTCGCCGTTGGGGCTGTAGTTTCGTCCCTGGTCGCAGCCGATGGACTGGCCAATGGCATCGATTTCAGTTTCTACGGCCAGCCAAACGCCGCCGCCAGCCAGCTGGATACCACCGGGGATACGATGAGTAACCCAGCCCGTATTGTTGATGCGGCTGTTGAGGTTAATGCGGTAGATCTCGTCGCCGGGGGCGAAGTCATCCGGCCCTTCGTTGTAAATGATTACGTTAGTGTTGAGCGGAATGCGCTCCAGCCAGAATTCAACGCTTTCCAGTGTACGACCGATGAAGGGACGTACTTCGTTTTCGGGGAAGTAGGCAGCGAAGGTGGTAAAACCGATGCCATTGTTCGGGGCCGTGAAGTTGGGGCCGTCGTAGTTGAGGCTGTCCACCAGCGGATTGTCCGTGTCGTCCACACAGGAAGACCAGCTCAGTAAGCCGATGCAGAGAAGGAGAAGAAGGGGAAGAGAGTTGGTTTTCATGGGTCAGTATATTTTGTTTGTAGGACCGAAGTTCGGAGTAAAGACAATGCAATGCCATACTTTCGTTGATAAAGTAGTCTTAAATCTTTCCAGTCAAAGGCTTAACGGTCGCTGCTACAGTGATCGTACCAGCCCAACGCACTAAAGAACCAAAAGGCCAAAGAACCAAAATACCAGCCCCATGACCATCCTCCTCACCGGCACCTCCTCCGGCATCGGCCGGGCCACGGCAGAAGCTTTGCTCGCTAAGGGACATCGCGTCTTCGGGACCGTGCGTCGGATCTCTGATGCCAAAGAACTCTCTTTGCATCCTGCGTTCAGCGCCCTCGTCATGGACGTTACCGACCGCACTTCCATCGCTGCCGCCGTCGAATCGATCCGCGCTACGGGCGAAACCCTCCACGCCGTGATCAACAACTCCGGCATCGCCGTCTCCGGCCCGCTCGAAACCCTGGCCGAGGAAGACTACCGCCGCCAGTTCGACGTGAATGTTTTCGGCAGCCTCGCCATCTGCCAGGCCGCGCTGCCCCTGCTCCACGCCGCCCGCGAGGCGGGCGAAGCCAACGTCAAGATCATCAACATCAGCAGCGTCTCCGGCTACGTAACCGCCCCCTTCACCAGCATCTACTCGGCCAGCAAGTTTGCCATCGAAGCCATCACCGACGGCCTGCGCCGCGAACTCATCCCCTTCGGCATCGACGCCATCAGCATCGCCCCCGGCCCGGTAAAAACGCCCATCTGGACCAAGGCAAAAACCCAGACCAAAGCCTACGAAGGCACCCGCTATGCTCACATCCTCGATAAGCTCATCCCCTACGTCGAAAACGCCGAAGCGGGTGGCGTAACGCCCCAACACGTAGCTGGCGTTATTCTCAAAGCACTGGAATCATCCCGGCCCCGGCCCCACCAGCTCGTCATGCCCAAAAGCTGGATCGTCCGCATCGTGAAGCAGTTGCCGAAACGGATACAGGACAAAGTGTTTTTGAAGAATATGGAGGGGAATAAGCGGTATTAGGGGGTGCGGGGTGCGGGGTGCAAGTTGCGGGGTGCAGGTTGGCGCCCTACTGTCTACAATCTACCGACTACCGCTCTACCGTCTACATTTCTACAGACTACCGCTCTACAATCTACCGACTACCGCTCTACCGACTACTCCTTCCCCTCCACCTTTTTCTTCGCCTTCGGCGCCCCAAAACTCAAGGCCGCCCCCAGCCGTACCGCCGCTCGTGAGCTGTCTTTCTGCCGAAAGACGGTGAGTAAATTATCGGTAGTGGCCAGCAGGTTAACGGGGCCAATATTGGCCAGCAAATGCATACCCAGATTAGCCGCAGCACCCCGCCGGGAGTTGAAGTTCAGGCCCACCGTAAGCTGCTCAATAACTTCGTAGCGGGCGTTGATGGCAAAGGCCGTTTCAGAATTAATTGTCCGGTTGTAGTGCACGAGCAGCACTCCCGCCGTCAGCCGTTCCGTCACATCGTATTCGCCGCCGATCAGGTAGGTGGACGGCAGGTCACTGCGGTAGGCGTTATTGTCCTCTGCGGGCTCAAACTGAGCGCGAAGACTGTCAATCGCACCAGCAAAGGAAACAGAATCCTGCAGCAGCTGCTCCAGAATATCGAGCCCGCTAAATTCATCGATGCCTTCCAGGCGCAGGTTGCTCACGTCGTTGCTCCAGTCAATGCGCGCGCCGAGGTCGTTAGCGGCAGCCTGGAGGTGCAGCGGGCCAAAATCAGCGAAGAGGCCAAGGTCGAAGGCCAGACCGTTGTTATCGCTGAACAGGTCATCAGTTTCGATCCGGTTGAGGTCGTAGTTGACGTTGATGTCGTCCAGGCCGTTGTAGTCGATCGTACCGGCGGTGTTGATGGTCAGGTCCTGGTCCAGCGTAAGGGCGAAGTTTTCTTCTCCGGTGCTTAGTTGCAGGCTACCGTCCAGCGTCGTACGCAGGTCAGCGATGCCACTCAGGTATTTGATGCGGGCACCGAAATGAATATTATCGGTGATGGCGTAGCTGGCACCCAGCGCAATCTCGTGGTAGCTGGTGGCGAAGCCAAGCGGAGCAATTTCAACGGATTGCCCGATGAACTGGGCGTTGCCCTGAGCAATGACCTGCACCAGCGTCTTGGGGTAATCGGCCTCACCAAAGGCCCGCAGCCGGTGGTAAACACCCGCGCTCAGCCGGTCTCCCCGCAGGCTGGCACCGATGGTTTCCAGCGTAAAATCGTTGCGGATGCCGTTGCGCTCGCTCAGCAGATCGGGCAAGCTGTTCAGGTCGAGTATCCTGCGGCCGTTTTCAGTATACAGTAGCTCGTTGTAGGTGATGTTCTCGGCGGCCAGGTCGTTACTTACACCGGGCAGACCGATGGTGATTTGCCCGGGTTGTTGGCCATAAAGTGCCGGGTTGCTGAAAGTGGACTGCCACGTATGCGTCAGCATGGGCGTGGTAAGGTCCTGGGCAGAGAGGGTCATGGAGGACAGCAAAAACAGAAAGAAGGAAAGTCGGGAAAAACTCATGCCTGACATTTTTTTGGCGCGGACGCAGGTTGCAAAAGAGAGTTTTTGGAGCAGGGTTCTATTCCACCTTGATTTTTGCTCCCAGCCGGACGACGAGCTCCTGCTCGTCCGTCACCCGCACGAAGTCCGTCCCGCCTCCGGCGGTCGAGATGCGGAAGGTCAGCACCAGCCGGTCAGCTCCACGAATGGCGTCCAGCCGGTCTTCGTTCATTACGATGTCCTGGGTACGGGTAATTTGTTCCAGAGCTTCCCCGTTGGGGCCAACGGCACCGGCTTGCAGCAGGGTGAGTTCGCCGTCCGTCAGGTCAGCCAGTGCGCTGCCGTTTCCATCCAGGAAGGTGCCTTCAGCCTCCAGATCGATGGGCAGGCCGTTTTTGGTCGTTAGCCGGAAAGTAACTTCCGTTACGTTTTCATACTGTTCAAGGATGTTGAGCGGAATAGTATCCCGCAGCGTAAACCGATCGGCGCTTCCCACCAGCGGCAGCTCTACATCTACCATCGCCCGGTAGGCGGAGCTGTCCGTCAGGAAACCAATGATCTCGGTGTTGGCTTCCGGGTTCACGAAGGCGTTGATCTTGTAGTCGAGCGCAACGGGCCGGGCACTCAGGATCTCGGCGATGTTGGAGTTCGTGCTGTCGAAGACGAATACTGTTGTTGCTTCTTCCCCCGGCACCCGCGGGTACTCAAAGCTGAATCCATCGTCAATCGCCTGCCCGCTGATGGGCAACACATTGCCGTCCAGATCAATCACGCTCAACACTCCTACCTGTGCCTGTGCCGGCAGCCCGAAGGAATTGATGATGGTGACGGTAATGGTGGGGTCAGCAAGGAAGACTTCTCCCTCCAGATAGCGATTGAAAAAACTAACCGCTACGGTGTCCCGCACGCCGGGGTAAAGCTCCTGGCCCAGGTAGCCCTCTACGTAGCTGAAAGCCAGGTTGATGATCGTTACTACGGTCCCCGTCGAAGGGTCCAGCTCATTTCCCATATCATCGACGATGCTGTACTCGAAATACAGGGAGTCGTTGGGCAGGTCGAGCACGTAGCCGTTCAGGTCAACGGGCATGTCCGTATTGTTCACTGCAGCGGGGATGCCGCTCCCGCTATAAGCCGGTAGTTGACCGCTAACTGAAAAGGGTACCCCATCCAGCTTAGCATCGGGGATACTCAGTGTCACCGTCACCGGCCGGTCGTAGCGATTAGGAAGGCTGTAATTCAGCAAGCCACTCTTGATGCGGACTTCGTCGATATCAATATCGTCCGAACCAGCAAAAGGTGCCGCCTGCCGCCGCTGGGTGATGGGCAGCAAAATCCCCTGTCCGAGTGCATTCAGTCTTGCGAAGATCACGTCCCCTCCTACGGCAGGTACTTCGCCGGAATACCGGAACCGCAGCAGCCCGTCGGGGTCCACGGCCAGAGAAACATCTTCAGTGACGTCACCAATCAGGTCCTTAAGCTTCACCTCACTGTCAATCAGCGGCAAAGCATACTCAGCCGAAAGACGGGTCTCATCAATCCGCGAGAGGTCTTCTAACTGATCATTACATGCGGTAAAACCACTGAGCACGAGGCCCAGCAAAAGTAAATAATGCGGTTTCATTCGTTGGTTTTATGGTTGGGGCGTAGCCTGTAAGCGCGAATCAAGAGCTAAAGTAGCCCTTCGGCACTTACTTGGGTGAGTGATGTCCGCGCCTGGCGCAGACGTCCAATATCGTCGGGACCGGTCCCCAAGTAAACTTCGAGCACATTCGGCAAGCTCAGTGACCACGAGTGAAACGAGCCGAGAAGTGCACCGAGGGGCGGACCTTAGTCCTTAATTCGCTATGTAAGCCATTACGAAGGTAAGGGCTTGCATTGACTGAATTAGACGGCCAATAGCAGAATAGTTACTTTCAACCTAATCAATCACCCGAATCAAACGATCCAGCCGGTCCTGAAATTCTCTTTCGTCAATGGCCCGTAGTACCTGGTTTTGCTCCCGGTCCGTGAGGTGAAAAGAGACCGAAGTCCGCAGGGGATCATCGGCGTCGGACTCATAATTGAACCGATGCAGGAAAAAATGGTCGGGTCCCATCGACTCCGCCAGTTGCCCAAGCAATACCTCCTGATCGAGAATCTGTACGCTAAGGATATTTCCCGCCAGCCCCACCGGGCTGAACAAGCTTTCGATGGCACCACGGCGATCGTCCCGTTCTTCTTCTCCGGACCCCTCGCGAAAAGCGGAGATCTGGACGAAGTGTACTCCGGAGGTATTGTCCAGTAGCCACTCCTTAAAGGTCGCTACGAAGCGGGCAGCGGAGACGATGCCGTAGTTGTCCCGGTAGCCCGCGTCCATCAGGCTGATGGAGGGCTTGGTGGGCAGGCGCACCAGCGGCAGTACGTAGGGGTAAGTTGCGTTCATCCGCAGGGCGGTAGCGAAGTGCAGGCTGTCGGGCTCTTGCTCTTCCAGCAGCCAGCCAAAGTCTACCATATCGGGTTGCAGCGGCAGGTCTCCCCGCAGGGCCGCAGGGGAGGCCGTCATATAACTGACGCCCTGAGGCGAGATGACCATTCTCCGCCCGTCTTCCACAATACTGGGCGTGACGAACATCATCGGTATTCGGGCTTCCCGTTCGGGCTGCCGGTATGTCCACAGAGGCTTGTTCAATACGCTGCGGGTGTTAGCGGCCAGCTCTTGTTCAAAGCTGTAGGCCCGGTCGCGGCGGTAAGACTTTCCGCCTACTTTCACGCGGGTGAAGGGAAGGAACAGGTCGTTACTCACCAAAGAGAACGCAACGGGGTTCAGCAGGTCCTTGCTGATGCGATCCAGCCGCAGGGCATCATTTAGTGGAAACTCCGGGTCACTCAGGTAGCATTCCCGCAGGTAGGCCAGGCCCAGTTGTCCGCCGCTGGCGCCCGTCATGAGTGCCGTTGACCGGATGAAGTTGCCGCCAGAACACTGCTCCAGCGTCTGGGTAACGTGGGTAGCCCACAGGGCGGCCGTGAGGCCGCCGCCGGAAGCACAGACGATGATCAGTGGCGGTTTCTCCGCTGATTGCCGGGCCTTCCAGTGCTCCAGAATGTTGCGGGTATCAATAATGTCTTTGCTCAATCGTTCACTCCCCGCCAGCGTATTCAGCCGGTCCGTTGAATAGTCTGCCGTGGCGGAATAGTCAAGCCCGTAGGCCTGGTTACCGTGGCGGAACAATGGCCCGCTGGAAAGAAAATTAAAAAAGACCAGTAAGCAAACCATCAGCACGAACCGCCATTCGGAAAACCAGTAACTAATCGCTCCGATCGTGGCAATCAGGAGGCTGAACATGATCAGGAAACTGGCACCAGCGGGAATCTGAAACAGCGGCTGGTCAATCAACAAGCCAAGCAGAGCGAGCACGACGACAGTCCCGAGCTGCAGCACGATCGCGTTCAGGTGATTTTGCCGGAAGATGCCCTGCAAGACCGCCGAATCGTAGTGGGAAACGGAGCGTACCAGGCGGGTCCGCAGGCCCTCCCCGAGGTAGGTTT
>Ga0115031_1003374_pt1 | contig 11862 bp, 11 predicted proteins | sample Maine_Asex4_meta_FD_87301 | JGI IMG/M metagenome (GOLD analysis project Ga0115031, IMG submission 87301) | Marine algal microbial communities from Maine, USA - Maine_Asex4_metaG | ecosystem: Host-associated > Algae > Red algae > Unclassified | place: Maine, USA | collected 2015-01-05 | reverse complement strand
CGAAAACATTACCACCAAAGAACTACTCAGAGCTGCTTGTTGCAACCTATCGGAAAGCTTTGAAACAAGCCCTTCTATTGATGTAAGTTTCACCGATGCCATTACAGGAACTCGACAAATTCAAATGCTGGGGTTGGCTGGTCCTTATGTACAATTGACTAGAGAAAACATGCCCGATATTCGTGGGCTATCGGCAATTTATGGATTCACATACACTCCTGGTCACTGGATCAAAGGAATTCAATTAAATAAAGGTACTGGCTCTGTCGTTAATGGCTTTGAAAGCATCACGGGACAAATAAATGTTGAGCTCAAACAACCTCAAGATGGTGAGTTAACTACTTTTAATCTATATGCGAACGAAGGTGGCAGAATAGAATTAAATGCAGATATCGCTCGTTCTTTGGGTAAAAATTGGAGTACCTCAACATTGGTTCACTCTAAAATAAATCAAGTGGAATCTGATAGAAATACAGATGGTTTTTTAGACAACCCACTAGAAAAACACCTTATTCTTGCCAACCGTTGGAAGTTTTTTGCCAAAAATGGCATAGAAGGACAATTTGGGGTAAAAGGCACTTTTACCAATCACACATCTGGTCAATTAGGGGTTTCTGGTGAAACGCCTTTTTTATGGGGTACAACTTCTATTGTTAAAAGACTGGATGCCTGGTATAAAACAGGCATCGTTTTTCAAGATCGCCCAACGGCTAGTATCGGTCTTCAACTTGGTGCCAATTACCACGATCAAGAATCTACTTTTGGAGTTACTAATTACGATGCAAACCAACAGTCACTATATGCAAACTTGATTTTTCAAGATGTTTTTTCCAACACCAATCATACCTATAAAACAGGAATCAGTTTTCAATACGACGACATAGAAGAAGTATTAGAGGTGCAAAATTTTGAAAGACAAGAAGCAGTTCCTGGTGCGTTCTTTGAATACACTTATACCTATTTGGAAACATTCTCTCTCGTTGCTGGTCTTCGTGCAGACCACCACAATATATTTGGCGCTTTTGTAACGCCTCGCCTCCATTTACGATACGCGCCTACCGAAAAAACAGTCTTAAGAGCAAGTGCTGGAAGAGGGCAACGTACCGCTTCTATTTTATCAGAAAACATCGGCATGTTTGCTTCGGCTCGAAGTATAAAAATCTTAGGTACCGACGATCCTAAAAAACCTTATGGTCTTGATGCTGAATCTGCTTGGAACTTTGGTATCAATGCTTCTCAAGAGTTTCCTCTAGGAGATCAAACAATGTCTTTGGGTGTAGATTTATATCACACTCGATTCAACAACCAAATCGTAGTCGATTATGAAAATCCTCGTGAAGTATTATTCTATAACCTAGATGGTGCGTCTTTTTCCAATAGCCTACAAATACAATTAGATGCAGAAATTGCTCCAAGACTTGAAGTTCGTATAGCTTATCGTTTCAATGACGTAAAAACACAATACCTTTCAGGGCTAAAGCAAAAACCACTAATCGCACGTCATAGAAGTTTTATCAACCTTAGTTATGAAACGGAATCAAATTGGAAATTCAATTTCACCCTAAACCGCCAAGGAAGTAAAAGGATTACCAGCACTACCGAAAATCCAGTAGCCTATCAAATTCCAGATGAATCCCCTGCTTTTTTCTTAGCAAATGCTCAAATAACAAAAGTATTCAACGAAAAACTAGACATATACCTAGGCGGCGAAAACATATTCAATTTCAGTCAATCCAGTCCCATCATAGCTCCCGCAGAACCTTATAGTGAGTTTTTTGACGCCTCTATGATTTGGGGACCTGTCTTTGGTAGAAACATATATGCAGGACTAAGATTGAACATTGCAAAAGAATAACCCAAAGAAAAATGGTGAGCAAAGCGAACAATCCAAAAGCAATGCCGAAGGCGAACAGTCATAAAGAGAGCAAAACGAACGGTCATAAAGCAATGCGCCAGCAAGCGGTCATAAAGCAATGCCGAAGGCGAGCGGTCATAAAGAGAGCGACAGCGATCGGTCCACAAGCCGAAGGCGGTTCAACAAACTCATATTTTTTCACTAAATTCGTATTATTTATTAACATGAAATTGGATTAATTTGATTGCACGCATTATAAAATCTACTGGAAGTTGGTATACCTGTTTAACGGATAAAGACGAAACAATACAGGCACGACTGATTGGAAAATTCAGACAGAAAGGTCTCAAAACCACCAATCCGCTTGCAGTTGGTGATTTTGTTGTTCTAAAAAAAGAAGAAGGATTAGAAACTGCTGTCATTACTGAACTTCAAGACAGAGAAAACTACATCATTCGAAAATCACCACGCAACCCAAGGAAAAATCAAATCATTGCCTCTAACTTGGATCAGATTTTCATTATTGCCACCATCGCTCAGCCAAGAACTTCTGTTGGTTTCATTGATAGAATGCTGATTGTTGCCGAGATGAACCACATTCCAGCATCTTTGATTTTTAACAAGAAAGATTTATATACCAAAGAAGACATGTTGCTCTACGAGCAGTATGTAGAAAATTATCGCAAAGCAGGCTATAACAGTAAGCTTGTTTCCTCTACTTCTCCCGAAGAAGTAAATAGTTTGAAAAGTGAAATCATTGATAAAACGACTCTATTCACAGGTCATTCTGGTGTCGGAAAATCGACATTGATTAACCTTTTAATTCCTGATTTGATTTTAGCAACCAAAGAGATTTCAAATTATTCTAGTAAAGGTCAACATACGACTACCTTCGCAGAAATGCATCCGCTCCCTGAAGGAGGTTTTATTGTAGATACTCCTGGCATCAAAGAACTGGAAAATGTCCACATCGAACCTGAAGAAGTGAGCCATTATTTTCCCGAAATGCGAACAAGATTGAATGATTGTCATTTTAACAACTGCTCTCATAGAAATGAACCGAAATGTGCCATTAAAGAAGCTGTAGACAAAAACTTAATATCAAATGATCGGTATCAGAGTTATTTACGTATATTAGAAATAGTGGAATCTGTTAACTATTGGGAACGGTAATTATTTAAAAAATTAAGAATGCAAACTATTTTCAAACAAACACTTGCTTTTTCAATATTTCTAATTCTATTTTTACCGCTTTTTGGCCAACAACTTGAGGAAGAATTTCTATTAAAACAGCATATAAAGTATCTCTCTGATGATCTATTAGAAGGTCGTGCTACTGGTTCCGAAGGAGCCAAACTTGCTCAAGATTACATTATTGCGCAATTCAAAGAAATAGGATTAACACCTATTAGTGAAGAAGACAGTTGGCTACAAGCTTTTGATTTTAAGGATGGTAGAACATTAGGAGAGCAAAACCAATTAGCATTTTATCAAAAAAATAAGCTGCCAAAAAAAATTGCCCAAGAAAATTGGACAATTCTCAATGACAATATAAATGCTTCTTTTGATGCAAATATTGTTTCGGTCGGAAATGGAATATATGCACCAGAAGTAGATCACAACGATTTTGAGAAAATAAAACCCAGCAAACTAAATAAGGCTGTTTGGCTAATGCAAGATGGGCATTCTGATCCAAATCCACATTCTAAACTTGCACCTTTTGGTGATATAACACTAAAAGTAAAATATGCTCAACAAAATGGTGCTCAAGCGGTGTTTTTGAAAAGTGACGATTGTAGTCTGCTCCAAAAAAAGGTGACCTCGTCTAATATTGCTGTCGTATGTTTTGAGGAACTTGGTGAAATATCAAAAAAGACTAATGCAAACGCAACCCTAGAAGTATCACCTAAATATACAAGAGGAAATAATGTATTGGGATATTTAGACAATGGGGCTGAAAATACGGTTGTTATTGGAGCACACTATGATCACCTCGGATACGGGGAAAAAGGGTCTTTGCATGTCGGGGAACCTGCCATTCATAATGGTGCCGATGACAATGCAAGCGGTGTAGCACTGGTTATTGAACTCGCTAGGTTTTTAAAACAAGATACTTGTTGTAGTAACAACAACTATCTGTTTGTTTGTTTTTCGGGAGAAGAACTAGGTCTTTTGGGCTCTAACTCTTTTGTAAAGAACCCTCCTTTTCTATTGTCGTCTACCAATTATATGCTCAATTTTGACATGGTTGGTCGATTAGATACTTCAGAACAAACACTTATTATTAATGGCACGGGAACTGCTATTGATTGGAATACTCTTGATGAAATTGATTCGGTTTTTACTTCGATCAATTTCAAAAGCAATCCTTCCGGAGTTGGTCCCTCAGATCATACCCAGTTCTATTTTAATGACATTCCTGCACTGCATTTTTTCACAGGAGCTCATGAAGATTACCACCGTCCAAGTGATGATGAAGAAAAAATAAATTACGATGGGCTGCTAACCATTCAAAAAGTTGTTGCCAAACTCATTACCAATCTTGATAAAACTGGTAAAATAGTTTTTCAGAAAACAGCTGAATCGCCTGCGGAGGAAACACCCCGATTTACAGTAGGTTTGGGCGTAATTCCTGATTATCTTTTTGATGGTAAAGGAATGAGAATCGATGGTGTGCGGGAAGGAAAAGTAGCCGATAAAGCAACTATGCTCAAAGGAGATATTGTAACTAAAATGGGAGTAATTGAGGTGGTAGATATGATGAGTTATATGAAGGCTTTGAGCCAGTTCAAAAAAGGTGATTCTACTACAGTAGTAATCAAACGAGGTGATCAAACTATGGAAAAGAAAGTGACGTTCTTTTAATGATGGATAAAATTCAGCTAATGTCGCCTGTAATTCTGCAAATAGAAACGACGACTAAAACTTGTTCTGTTGCGTTGGCTGCTGATGGCAAGTTGATTGCACTCGAAGAAAGTACAACCGACTTCTCGCACGCAGAAAGCATTACACTTTTCATACAGAAAGTGCTAGATAAAGCAGCTATTAATGCTTCTCAAGTAAATGCAATTGCTGTAAGTGGTGGACCTGGTTCTTATACAGGAATACGTATTGGAATGGCTACTGCAAAAGGTTTGAGTTATAGTTTAGGGATTCCGCTTATCAAACTAAATTCACTAGCGTCTCTGGCAAACGGCATGGTTCAAACCCATCCTAGCGATCTCATAGATAAGTTGATTGTCCCTATGATTGATGCTAGGCGAATGGAAGTATTTATGGCAATATTTGATCAAGACATAACAAATATTTCACCTACTTCTGCCGAAGTCATCAATGAATCTTCTTTTGATTATTATAAGGATAAAAAGCTCTTGTTAGGTGGTACTGGTGCTAAAAAAGTAGTCGATTTTTTGACGAATCCATTTATTGAGTTTATTGAAATTAGTCATTCGGCTAAATGGCTTTGTAAACCGGCATTAAATGCCTTTAACAAAAAAGAATTTGAAACACTAACAGCAACAACTGCAGACTACTATAAAGATTATTACTTTAAATAAAATGAATTAACCAACTATTTTTTGATTCGGCTCATATAGCCAACATCTAAACATTTTTTAATTATTTAACTATTGAGATATTATAAATATCCTGAAAATATTTTTTAATGGGAACTACTAATGATGCGAATGTATATCGCATAAAAAATGCTACTTCAGCTGGTGAAATCATATTAAGTTATGACAAACTCAGAAAAGCTGTTCTAGTACTCAGAGCCATCAATCATCAATTACGACAAACAATTATTGAATTGTTGGAAGAATGTGAAAGTCTTACTGTCACAGAAATTTACGTAAAGCTACGCCTTGAACAATCTGTTGCTTCACAGCATTTAGCAATCTTAAGAAGAGCAGGTGTTGTCGTTACAGAGCGAAAAGGAAAGCATATTTATTATCAATTGGATAAAACAAGGCTGAACGATATCAGTGAGTTGGTTGATGATCTAGCTTTCGAAACAAAAAGTTGAACTTAAAAAGAGGTGTCAATCACCTCTTTTTTAAAATATCTTTAGTTGATCAAGATTATGTAACTATTTAATCATAGTGTCACTATTGCAATCAGACTATTTACTTTCTTTTCCAGATAGTCACGCCTATTATTGCAATAATAGAGGGAATCCCTATCCAAAAAGCTTCACTTTTTAATACCCTTAAGCCCCATTCACTAAAAAAATTACGAATGCCCAATGGTGATACTTTAATCACTTTAAAGGGTAGAAAATAGCGCTCTGCACTAAATGGGGCAAAGAAAGCAACACCTTTCCCTCCTGTAGTCATCGCATCTAATAATCCATGTGATGCGGTTGCCAGAAATAGAAATAAAAATATCTTACTCCAATGAATACCTGAAGATTTTGTAAACAACAACGTCAATAGGGCTGCCCATATAAAAGCAAATGGAATCGAATGAGTAAAACCTCGGTGCCCCCACATACTTCCATAAGAAATACCCATATTAAAACCCAATACATCTGCATCAGGCAGCATTGCTGACAGCATCCCCGCCAATAATATCCAGCGACCGTTTATTCCAAATAGCTTTCCTCCTGCAAAAGCAGCTAAAGCGTGGGACATTATTGTAGGCATTGATTTCCAATTTAATGTTAAGTACACCATAAAATTGGTGTCAAAAAACGAGGTTATCCAAACAGTTATAAACACAAAAAAGCCCCCAGATTCTAAGAACCTGAGGGCTTTGTATCAATAGTTTGATTTGTTATTATCTACATCCTGCTGGACGAGGCATATCATATTGACCTTCCATGCAACATTTGAAGTCTACACGGCGATTCAATGCATTAGGTGCATCAAATGCTTTTCCTTTTCCACTACCACCAGAAACAGCACCAGCAATAACTGGCTCATTTGCTCCACGGTACTGAATAATCAATTGTGTACGAGGAATACCATAATCTGTAACCAATTTATTAACAATTGATTCAGCACGTTTGTAAGAAATACAGTTGTTTGCATTTGGACTACCACTTGCATCGGTATGGCCAACTACACACAAACGAGCCTCTCTATTATTGCGTAGGTACTCTGCTACTGCAGACAACTGAGGAGCAAATTCGTCACGAACTTTTGCACTACCACTGTTGAACAATACATTTGGTAAGTAAGAATCTTCACAATTTGGTACTATGTTTATTGGTGGTGGAATACAATCTTTGAATTTATCACAAGGATCTCCTTCTATTGCAACACCATTCTCATCAACATTTCCAATAGAATTTGGATGTGTATAAGGCTCTTGATCATTGCAATCCAATACACCATCGCCATCGCTATCTGTAGCAATACCACGAGTATTTACAACCTTACAAGGAGAGTTTGGCTCCTCATCCCACAAATCAGGAACACCATCACCATCTGTATCCGTAAAGTCTGGTGGCTCAGGAATATCACAGTGACACTCATCTAATTCATCATAACTGTAATCAAGTGGATTCATCCACCACAATGGTTCAACAGTATTACCTGCACCTAAGTTAATATTCAAGCTAAGATTGGTAAATACATAGGTATCGTAATCACGAGTCAATGCTCCCCATTCTTGCCAACGTTGACCATCTAAAAGGTCATCATTGGTGTAAGTAACTTTAGACTCTAAGCCAATGTTGATTCTATTCGTTATTTTATACTGAGCTCCCAAACCAATGTGAGCAGTTGGACGATAGCTGTATTCACGAGTTACATCGTTTTCAGCACCAAAGAACCAGTAATCATCAAAGTGCTTCTCAGCTTGAGATTCGTACTCTCCATCCCAAAGATCATTCAGGGCATCTCTAAACTCCCTACGATTCTCATCAAAACTATAACTACCATCCGTACGGTCAATCAATTCGTCATAGTCGTATAAATCACCATTAGAATCCAATTGATCCATTTTGGTGTTATAGAGCAACCCACCAATACCTGCAAAAGTGTGGTAAGAAAACTTATTTCTTCTTTTGTGGAATTTAATGTTATTCAAATTAACAACCCCAGAAACAACCGCTTCATATACACGGGTTTTGTAGTTGAAAAAAAGAATGTCCTGCTGTCCTACATAATTAGGAGTAGCAAAATCACCATTTAGTGCATCGTAATTAGACCCTCCTGCCAATGCAGCATTACGGGTATCTTCTACGTTCCAGCCATTACTTCCCTGCCAGTTTGCACCTTTAGTGGTTCCAGTCATAAAACTTCCTCTCACAGAGAAAACATAACCGAAAGATTTACGAACATGTCCTCCTATTCCAAATCCTGGAAACAAAGAACTCTTTATATCACCACTGATCCACAGACCACCTACATCAATTCCCAATTCCCACTGGTTTTTAGGAGGGGCAGGATACATAAACTTATTATCCAAAAATTGATCCTGTTGATCGTGAAACTTATCCTTAACATAATCTTTGTACTCGTCTTCACGTACATCTGGATAAGGATAGTCATCACCATCACTCTCTTGAGCTGCAAGGGGCAAGCCTACAAAAAGGAACAATAGCATAGCCAGCAAGAAATTGCTTTTTGACATATTTAATGATTTTATCATTGAAACTAATTTTTTTTCATATAAGTACCTTCACGAAAATGCAGTAATTGAGACCAATATATTGGACAATCGTCACCTACTCCAAATCGTGCTTGGCTTTTAAGACGTAAATATAAATAGGTTCTGTTGTTTATTCAAAGAAATCAATTGAATTATCACAATAAGTACGAATTATTTCTCTTTTCTTTAATCCATGACCCTTTTTTTCACTCAAAACAGTCATATTTTCTAATTCAATGGCATAATTAATAAAAAAAAGAATTTTCTTTATGTTACAATTAATAGAAATCGTACTTTCAAATTTTAATTTATTTGACATAAAAAACAACATACTATCAAACTTTTTACTATGATTGAAAGTTTGCTTATTGTTAAATTTAATCACTAAAATAATATCTAATGACTAAAATCACTTTTTTATTTAGCATGATGATCGCTGTTGCGATATTTGCTTCTAGCTGTCAATCTGGTGGAGAAACCAATGTTACAGACATCAAAACAATGTATGAAACCAAAATGGATTCTCTAAAAATTACAATGCAACGTAGTTTTGATGCTAAAATGGATTCCGTAACAAGTGCCTACAATTCCAAAATCCAAGAACTAAAGGTTCAAATGGCTGGCTCTAAAGGGAAAAGTAGTGGGGTAACCAGTAAACCCAAAGGTACTACAACTAAACCTGCTACAAATACTCCGCCAAAAGGCAAAGTTGATGTAAATAATAGAGGTGGCAATACCAATGCTCCTACCAGAAAAGTGGATGTAAACAAAAGAGGTGGTTAATCATTCTTAGAATGGTTAAACGGTATTTAAAAACCCGAATTTCTCATGATGAGAAATTCGGGTTTTTTTTTGGTCTAATAAAATATACAACTTATAATTCTGTCAATACTCCTACGCAAACATTACTAGATATACCACTTTGCAATGAATAATTAACGGTCAATACTTTTTTGCCATCTCCATTAATAGTAAAAGAACCAACTTCGTTTTCATTGGTCATGAAGAACATCACTTCGGCTCCTGTTGAATTAACATAAGTATCAGAGATAATGCTAAAATTATCTTCATCTACCGATGCCAAAACATCGTGACCTCCTGATACACCAGCAAAATCTTCTAAAATAATTTGATTGTCATTATTTGGGTCAAGTGAAACAACAACGGTAGCAACATCCGCAAAAACAGTATCGTTTGGACCACATATGTCCGTTTGTGAATAAACACCAATATATTTTAAGCGAGCATCTGTAGACACACAAGCTGTACTGTCAGCATTTAATTGTGTGCCTTCTGGACATACACAAGCTGTACTGTCAGCACTTAAAATGGCATCTGTAGCATTACAGGCGCAAAAAGCACCAGAAGTAGTGTCGGCAAAACAAGTAGCGCCTGTAGGGCAGCTAAAGTTTGGATCATCACAAGGGTTGGTAGAATCACAGTCTGGTCCGAAGAACCCATCTGCACAATCCGTACAGCGACCATCTGATACATTGTTGACAAATCCAGCGTCACAGTTACAGAAATAACCATCAACGGCAGTTTCGTTTTCTACACATGTTCCACTCCCACAGTCACGGTCTACACAAGTTTCTACTGGATCTTCACAAGAATTGAAGAAAAACATACAGCCCAAGACCATAAGTAAGGCAGTTAAGCCTTTTAATTGTTTTTTGAAATTCATATCATTTATGATTTTTGTAATTTTAAAATAAAGATTGTTCTCAACAACTTGACGGTATACCGACAAACATGGTTGCCTACAAAAAAGAAAAAGTCCGACTCTGTTTATCAGAATCGGACTACAAAATTACTATACTTATCTTATTGTTAATGCCTTATTTCTATTTTTTCGCTAAAAAAGCCTTGATCTGTTTCAATATATAGCAAATAAATGCCTTCATTTAGCTTATTTGTAGCAAATCGCACATTTTGGGTATCTACTGCTTTTTCAAAAACCAATTGTCCAGTAATACCATATAGTTTAACAACAGATGCATTTAATCCATCTAAAAAGACATTTAGGTAATCATTGGCTGGATTCGGGTAAGTTGTTATTAAAGCAGATTGGGTCACAGGAAGTTCTGAAATGCCTGTTCCCACATTTTCAACAACCAGTTCGGTGGTATTTGGCTCTAATGAAAGCATTTCGCCATCGCTGTGCATAATTACTGCATTTTCAATATAAAAATTCAAAGGAATCTCAAAGGCTGTCTTTCCTGTAATATTTTGAGTAATATAGGTAGCTACACTAGCAATCTGTCCGCCTCCACCAACGCCAAGCTTATTGGTTCTCACCATTCCCACATCTAGTTTCGTCGTTGTTTGATCAAGTTCGTATAGATTCTTCTCAATGGTCAATAAATCGTCGCTTCCATTGTTGTTAAACCAATCATTGGCATACGTAATTTCAATACTGTCTGCAACAATTACCTGCTCTCCTTCATACTCATTAAAATAGTTGATGGTAAAAGCAGTTCCATAGACTTCTTCTAAATCAACATCATCGCCTAAGAATACATCTAAATGAATCCACATACCTGGCTCAATGAACTGTTCTTGAACAGAAAGCGTAATCAATGGTCCTGCCGACTGCATAGTAGATTCTCCTTTGCCATGGGTCAATCCATAATTAAGACTGATTGGTAAAACATCATCTGCCAATATACTGCCATCTCCATTACAATCGGCATATTTGGCGTCGGCTAAAATAGAATCTGCTGTTCCATCAGGTCCTGGAAAAGCTTCAATGCTCCAATCAAAGGATTGTTGTGCTGTCCAATCAGTTGAGGCATTGGGTCTTTCTGGACCTTCTCCTCCAAAATATTGCCCCAATAACAATAAATCAAAGTTGTTGGCAACTCCATCGTTGTTGGCATCTCCTGGCCATACACAAAATTCGGTACAATCGACTCCTACAGAAAGATAAACAGTTGCTGTATCGCACAATCCAAGTTCTTCTAGGCAAAGTAGGTAGGTAAATTGATCTGCTCCTTGAAAATTTATATTGGGAGTGTAAATAAAAACCTGACAGTCTGGCGTAAAACAATCAGTCAATACTCCAGTTGCGACTATTCCATTAGTGGGGGCATCCAAAACAGAAATGGTGTAATCATTTACAGATGGATCAATAAATGGTTGATCATTAGACAATGGTTGTATAATCAATTCGGTATTCAAATCAGTAGACTCATAGTCATTGTTGGCAATTACTTGTAAATTATTGTTGACAAATATGGTGACTTCTTGATCATAACAGAACCCATTTTCATCGCACAGTGTATAAGTAAAGTAATCAAATCCTCCGGCAAAATCAGCTGGTGGTGTATACAATAAACACTCACTAGCAGGGTCTGGCTGTTCTACAGTACCAAATGCTGCTTGGATAAAGCTGAAGGTTAGTAATAAAT
>Ga0115031_1003353_pt1 | contig 11898 bp, 14 predicted proteins | sample Maine_Asex4_meta_FD_87301 | JGI IMG/M metagenome (GOLD analysis project Ga0115031, IMG submission 87301) | Marine algal microbial communities from Maine, USA - Maine_Asex4_metaG | ecosystem: Host-associated > Algae > Red algae > Unclassified | place: Maine, USA | collected 2015-01-05 | reverse complement strand
GAGGACGTCCGCTGCATTCGCCAGTGTCTCTCAGGCGCCACCATGGCCCTTTCCCCTGCCTCTGCCACCCCCCCCCCGACTGCCAGCCCCCCCCCTCCCCTGTCCTACCTTTGTGTAACTCTGCCCTCTGCTTCGTTGTGTTTTCCTCGACGCCCCCCTCCCCATTTGACGAGCCGCACCTTCCCTTCTCCTCTGATGTCTTTCCCCGTCCTCCCCCACCCCTCCCCCCCCCGGTCATGTTCAGTTGTTCTTTTCCTTTGTTTCTATTTCTGTATGCATCCGATGGCTCCAGCGCAGACCTGACCACCGCACAGTTGATGTGTCCCCGCACTTCAACCCTCACCGCACCACCGCTTGGCCAATATTACATGTTCTGGTTGCTCACCCGTCCTTGTTATGGTGCTTTTCTAAAATTTGCAACCTTAGATGTTGTCAACGTTTGCCCAAACCCGATGTGGACCACTAAATCACGAGTGCATCGCGGGAGCTGACAGAGTGCGAGGGCCAATGAAATTCCACGATCGCGGGCGATTTCATTCTCTGTCCCTCGTCCAGCGGCACGCTTCTTTGTCAGCGACAGGGGTAATCTCAACGAGCAGTTTTGGCGCAACAGCCCAAGCTGCACGCCTACCACCCTCCTTGCCGCAATCCGCGGGGTAGGAGCCTTCCCCGCCGGTCTCCCCACCGGCTTTGGCGCAACAGCCGCACCCGCACGCCCACCACCCTCCTGGCAGCGCATCGCGGGGTAGGAGCATTCCCCCCCGGTCTCCCCACCGGCCCGCGGCGTTCTTCTTTCGCCGCGGAAGGGTTCTCATCCGTCTGCTTCGCCCTCATCTTTTGTGCATCCCCTGGGGCCCTCTACGGCCATCGCAGCGGCTGTTCTCCATTGCGGATGCAAGCGTGATTCCGTTCTGCCGCCCCCGTGTCCATCTTTTACTTGGCGCCGTGCAGGGGTGATGGCGGTCTGGGCGGCTCCGTTATTGATACCGGCAGACACTGCATTGCACCCGCAGCGGCACTGTTTACGGGTCGTGCTGGCCAAGTGCGGCCCCACACCGCCGTCCCCCAGGTAAAGTTTGCTCCGTGACGTTTCATTTTTGCCACCCCACCGCCTTCTCTTTTGTAGCGATACCTACGAATGAGTGGCTGGAGGGGCCCCACACCGTCGTGCCGTGCCATCTTTTGCCACTTTGAAAGGCCCTGTTTTGGCAATCACCTGCTGCGGAGATGCACCGTGGGGGTGAGGGGCGCCGCGGGTCACGTCTCCACGCGCTGGGGAGGGGCTTTGATGCGCCGTGGGCCACACATCATTGTTCTGAGGGGGGTGAGGGGGGGATGCCGACATGGAGAGATGCAGATGGCCACAAGCGCCCCCTGTGATGGCTGTGAGGACTGCATGCGGCTGCCTCGTCGGCGTGGCGCAACAGTTCACTCTGCCGTGTCTGCCACTTCTTAAGCCGTGGCAGGGTGCTCACAACGTCTTGGTCGGCCACGGACTGTGTCTGCTGGTTTGTGTCCTCTATTTCCGCTCCCCACTCCCCGCTCCCCGCTGCCTAACGTTCTCCCCGGTCTCCCCACCCATCCCAAGATGGGAAAGTGCGGCATCTGCCACTACCTCGCACCGCCGGACGGGAGCGGTCACACGGCGCGTACGTGCCCTCTACGGCAAACGCTGTGCCGACGGAGCTTGCCTGCTACTCATCCCTTCCACAAGAAGGGCCAGTGTGGGGACCTCAAGTGCATCCACCGCAAGCTCTGCGGCGCGTGCGGTTTGCCGGGGCACCAGTACGGCACGCAGACGTATGCGCTGGACCGCTGGCAGCTGAAGGACGGGCGGCTGCTCCGCAAGACGTGCAAGCGCGATCTCGACGCGTCGGACTTCGTGTGCGTCATGATGAAGGACGAGACAGTCAAGAACCTGGTGGACAACACTCAGAGCGTCTCGGCGGCCGCGTCCGAGATGGGCGCTGAGCGGCGGCGCAATGTCTCGCGGCTGCGAGGCAACACCCACGCCGAGGGCGTCGGCCTGAGCGAGTCGATCAGGCTGCTCCAGACGAACGGCAGCCAGGCGTCCGTGCTCCACGGCAGCAACAAGGTGGCGTTCGACGCGCTGCTTGAGAATCGGGACGCAGGCGCCGTGGAGGCGAACCGCCGCGCCGCCAACGCCGTTGAAAGCGAAGTCGACGGCAGTGACGATGACGGCGCCACGGAGGACGAGTCCACAGAACATGAGGACCGGAACGGCGCCGCGGCGATGCAGCAGCTGCAGCAGAGTAGCAAGAACAACCGGAACGGGCAGCGAGGCCCGCCCGGCGGTCGCATCGGTCTGTACGCCGCCGCCATCAGCAAGGGCAAGGGCAAGTCGCCGGCCAAGTCGCCGTAGCGCAGCAGCAAGGGAAAGGGTCCGGCGAAGACGGGGAATACCGGGCAGTCGACAGCCTTCCCGCTCCCCGAGTGTAAGTCAGTCGCCGTCAACCCCGACAGCCTGTGGCCGATTGGCACGCGTGAGTCCTTCTCGGGCCTGATGCCGTTTTTCTACGACAAGGCCTTTGGCAGCAGCACGCCGCTCCGTGTAGCGCACCTGGTCATTGAACAGATGTGCCAGTGCCCTGTCGCGGACGCCGACGCAGAACTGGCGGCCTCACTCATTAAGGGGGCCCTCGAGTCGCACGTCAGGGGCTACTCGCTCATGTCAGGCACGTTGTCTGCCGCCCAAGTCGCGGATTGGCTGTGTTCCGGCATGCCCCCGACCCTGCGGCCGGCGTTGCTATCCAGAGTCGCACTCGCAGTGGAGACGCTCGTACGGCGCAAGAGCGAGACGGTGGCTTCCTCCTCCGCCCAGCGGCAGTCGCGGTTGGGCTCCGCGTCTGGCGACACCCAGGCAGTGGCCGCCGCCGCGCGCGCACGCCCGCCGGTGTCTGTTGTCATGGACGTCGATGCCGTTCAAGAAGGCGTCGGTGGCGCTGCAGGTACGACCGCAGACACTACCGATGGTAATGGCTCAGCACCGCTGCGCGGCCCGTCGGACGCGTGATGCGAGTGTCGAGTATGATCGTGACTTGTGTGTGTAGAGGCATGCGAGGGGGTGGTCGTGCGCGGGGCGGTAGTACGCGCTTCGCGTAGAGTCGGGCTGCTCTGCAGGACGGCACTGTTGTGGTCTTGAGGCCATCCGCCCCGAGTGTGCGTGCTTATCTGGTCATCGGAAGCGTTGGCGCTTGATTCGGTTGGCCTGCAGTCACGAGAGACGGTCGGTCTCTTCCAGACGACAGAGGGGTTTCTCTTTTTGACCATCTCTGCAGAATGCGCGATTTGATGACGCGTCTTCTCACACGACCGTTCCCTTTGCAGCAGGTTCTTCCATGTGCATGAACAAGGAAACCCGTGACGACTACCACACAGAATGAACGAACCCCCGCAGAACGCTTCCCACGACGACGGACTCATGCACCGAGCATACGCACGCAACAATTCTGCTACCGCATGCGTCGCAAAAAGCGCAAGACGCGGCACTCAGTGCCGTAAGGCACCCTCCCGTCATGGGCTCGGCGGTAGAATGTCACCACCGCCTCCGCAACGCGATGGATATCCTCCTGCACCGCAACGAGGCCTACAACATTACCTTCGACGGCTCCCAATGTAAACGCCCTGAACAGCTCAAGCTGTCGCACGTGGGAGAGCTGGGCGCCAGCAAACGTCGCAATCGCTGCGCCAACCTGGTGCGGAGAAAAGCTGCGAAACTCCACGGGGTTGATGGTTTCATCAAAGACGTCACGCTCCTTAGACGTTGGAGCGAGAGGCTCGTCCGGTCGATGCAGGGTGGCCGGGAAGATACCCGCAGCAGCGTCGGGCCGGCCAGACTGACGTGAGCGCGCCTCCGCCACCAAGTCCTGACTCGGACGACGCGGCAAGGGGACATTGGCAGCTGGGCGACGACTTGGAGATGAAGGGACCATTGACGACCTTTCCGGGGGTGGGAACAGTCGCCCACCACGAGCAGCACGCCGGGAGAGTGCAATTGCGGCACCCGCCCGCGACGCAAACGGCGATCCCCGCATCGGAGCGTTGGCCGAAGAGTCGACAGCAGGCGCCGCCACGGCATCGCCCGCCTTGGGCACTCCCTCCACGGGAGCGTGCTTAGACAGGTCGCTGGCGTGCCCACTGACGGGGGCGCCCAAAAAAGCCGCCTCGCGCTCCCCCATGTCACCCGACGCCCCGACAGCGTGCGCGGCCGCGTCGCCGCCCGACATGGCCGCCGCTTGATGCACCGCGTTGACCAACGCGCCAACGTCGTGCGCCCCCGCGCCGCTGCCCACTGTCGGGACCGCCGCTACGAGCGCGTCGCCCAGCAAGTCCCCGGCGCGCCCGTGGACGGTGGTGCCCAGAAAGGCCGCATTGTGCTCATCCGTGTTGCCCGACGCGCCGACAGCGTGCGCCGCCGCGGCGCCGCCCATTGTGGTGACCTTCGCTACCGGCGCGTCGCCAGACATGTCGCGTACGTGCCCGGCGGCGGCGGCGCCCAACACGACCGCTCCTGGATCACCTCTGTTTCCCGACGCGGGTAACATGTGCGCCGTCGCGTCGCCTCCTGACGTCGCCGCCGCGACCTCCACCATGTTATGCGACGCTCCATCAGCGTGCCCAGCCGCGGCCCCGCCCAACGCGCCTGCCGCGAGCTCCACCGTCTTGCCCGACGCTCCAGCAGCGATCGCCGCTGCGATGCCGCCCGACTTGGTCGCCGCGTCCCCCGACGTGGTTCTTGACGAAGACCCGCTGGCGCCCGTGCCAAGGGGGTGCGCACTTAAGAACGCCCGTTTGCTCATCTTCGTAGCGGCGACCGTCGAACGCTCGCCAACACCGATAAAGGTACGCCCCCGCTTTCCCAGCAGTGTACCACCGACGGACTGCGCCGCCCCTTGGCCGATGACGGGGAACGACGTGCAGTCGTCGCACAACGAGCGAAGCCCGTCCTGCTGCGACTTTGGCCCTGTCATCACTGGTCCACTGCAGCAGTCGCACAGTCGGGGCATGGCGTCGGCCGCGACGACGACATTCATTACACGAACTCTCGACGGGGACCACCAGGAACGCAACGCCCCGCTCAGCGCGGCAACACAAGAGACGATGGCACAACGAGCGTCTTGGTGCGGTCGAGGTGACAGCGGAGGGATCTCACTCCAAAATTTGCGATGACCGCGGCCACGCACCATTCCAAAGTGCAAGTCCGCAGATTCGAAAGCCTTTTGTGCTGGCCTTTGGTCCGCAATGGCGACGGCCTCAGGCGGCCTTCTCATCTCCCCCCCAGACGTGCGGACTATTTTTGGGTCGGTCGAAGCCGAGAATGTGATGCGCACCGCCAATGACGGCACGGAGGTGGAGGTGCTCGTGCCGGCACGGGGCACCAACACGGGCTCCGCCACCGTGAATGTCTTTATTGTCAATGGCGTCGGCACCTCCAACGCGCTGCCGTTTGACTACATTGTCGGCGGCGCGCCGCCGGTGCGCTTCCATCCGATGACGCTGCGGCACCCCGACGGGCGCTCCTACTCGCTCGGGCAGGGCGTCAAGTCGTCGGCGCGGGGGCCCGACGGGCGCTACTACTTTGGCAGCCAGGGCGGCGTCATCCACGTGCGCACCGTCGACGAGGCGGCGGGTGTGGTGACGGTCGCGTGCGCCACGGCGGCTCTGCCCGGAGGGCGGACAATCCTCGGCCTCTCCTTCCCGCCATCGGATGTGGCGGCGAGCCGCCTCCACGTCTCCACGACGGTTCTCTTTTGTCTCGACCGCGGCCTGCTGCCGTACGCGTCGGGCTGGCGCAATGGGCGCGTCGTCGCGCAGTGGCAGCGTGCTGTTCGTTGCTGGCTCCCCCGGCGCTCGCGTTCCGTGCGCTCGTGGGCTCTCTATCGCAGCAGTGGCGGCGTCTTGGTGCTTTCTGGCTCCCCCGGCGCTCGTGTTACGTGCGTTCGTGGCCTGCCGCCGGAAAGAAATGCCGCCGGCCCAGCGGTGAAAGCTGTCCTGCCGAGTTTACAAGGTGCCCTGCCCGTGCTTCCGCATCACGCGGGGGAGCGGTCAATGGCGCCGGCCGCGCGCTCGGCTCGCACGCATGCGCAACCACCGGTCGCGGCCTCCGCTGCACCTGCAGCGGGTCGTGGCGGGCGTCGGCGACTCGCCCGCTGTGTGTCACACCCACCGCCGACGCTGAAGGTGGCGACGGGCGCGCGGCCCTCGCCCGCCGGCTGCCGTAGCGCCACTGAGAGGGCGGCGCGCCGCGTGATGGCGGTAGGTACCTGAGGAGGGATGGCGGTGGGGGGGGGGGGACCCCCCTGCCCGTACCCGAGGCAGCGTCGGCGCGTCTGCGCGTGGCGGCGGCGCGTCGGCTGGCGAGGGCTCGTGTGCTTTTGCGTGGCCGACCGGCCACCGGAGGCGGGCGCCGCCACCGCCGCAGTTGCCGGTGGGTCGCCACTGGCCCGCATCAGCGCGGCGGGGGGTGCCGTCGACGACGCTGCCCCCGATGCAGAGCGTAGCGTGTCCCCCCCGTGTGTCGCTGAGCGGCCACAGTCGGACCACGGGCGGGGGCGGGGTAGGACACGCTCACGGCACGTGCGGCAATGTGCGCGGCGGTGGCGCCGCGCGCGTGGTCTGGCGTAGTCTGGTGTCGCGGTGCGCGGCAGTCGCCGGCCCCAGGCACCTCACTCACTCGCACCGCCAGTGGCGTGGCATCGGCGGCGGTGCCGCTGCCGTCGTTGCCGCCGTGAGCGCCACCGGGGCGGCCGCCGGCTGCAAGACGCGGCGGCGGCGGCGGAGCGGGCCACGGCACAAGACACGTCGGGCGGTTGCGATACGAGGTGCTGGAAGAGTTGGTGGTGGCGGTGCACCCGCGAATGCGTGGCGCACGCGTGAGCACGTGCCGGCGGGGGGAACGTTGCGCCCGCTCCCACATGATGGGAGGGAAGCGTTCGCTTGGCGGATGGTGTGTCGGAGCGAGGCGACGCCTCTACATGACGGATGGAGGTAGCCACACAAGGCGCCACCGGTGGTCAGACTGTGTGTCTGGTGTGGGCTCTGTTGCAAGGAGGCGCTGGCCGGGTCACTGGCGGGCCCGAAAGAGCTCATGGCGGACACCGGTGGGGGGGCGGATTGTCCCCGCCGACGACACGTCATAGCAGACATTGCCGGTGGTCGCCCAGCGGGCGGCTGCCGTTCTGGGTGAGCTCACCCCCGCATAGACGATGCGACCTTCTTCCGCGGCGGAACGGGAAGGACGCCATGAGGGACGTAGTGAATGATATGAGGAGGCTCTTCTTTCGCTACTGCGTCACCAGCACCACAGTGACAAGAAAAATACTTCACTCAAAGTCAGAAACAGGTGAGAAGTAGGGAGCAGACGAAGCAGTGGCCGAACATGCCTCAACTGCTGTCGAAGCCGCTACACTTGCAGCTTCTACTGCCGTTGCTGCAGCCGCGGCGGCCGCACATGCAGTGCGTGCTTCTCCCGCAGCCCTGTTCGCTTCCGCATCAGCCGCAAGGAAAGCGGAGACAGCGCGCTCGTCGGCGACCACCGCAGCCTGAACAGCAAGAGAGGAAGCACTGCCGCTCAGCGTTGCGGCAGCTGCCGCGGCTTCGGCCTTGACACCGACTGCCCGCAACACGTCAGCGCGGGCTGCAGCCTGCAAGGCCTTACAAGAAGCCATGGCTGACGCAGACAGCGACGGTCGCGGCGGCAAGTGAAGAGCCCCGTTGTCGTCAGGTCTCGACGGCGTTCCGCCGTGATTTTTTCGCCGCCGTTGCATCAGTGCCGCCGCTATGGCGTCCGACCCGTCTGGACGGCGCTTCGAAGCGTCAAGTGCACTCCGGGAAAACATTTTCAGCGGCTCGCGAGCCCCTGGATCCCCCACCTCATCAGCCCATATCGACAGTTGCCGACTTCGGCCTCGGGCGACTGGCCGTCGAATGCCATGACGCCCGCACATGGAAATGAGGGACGAAAGGGACTGAGCGGACGAGCGAGGAAGACGGGGAGGGCGACCGCTGAGGCAGCTACCGCCGACGGGTATCATGGCCTCTGCATTGCCGGACATGAGTGATGCGGCGAAGAGGGCGTGAAAAGGATGAGCGTCAATCTGCTGCCAGCCTCCAAACTGCGCTTCCCAGGGGGAGGGATTCATGGAGATGCGGCACCTGGACACCACTGTCTGGCACAGAGGTGGCCACGACGCGTGTCCCGTGCTCAGGGACTGCCACGAGGCGTGTCCAACCGCGTGATCTGAGGCACACGCATTGAAGACGTTTTATTGGTCGTCGAACAGGCTGATCAGTTGTCTGACCTCGAGTTCAACGGCTTGGGTCGGTGCGCGTCGGCACGCCGGCGTGCCACGCATTGATCTCCACGCCACAACCACCCTTCTCTCATCGTCTCGTGGTGCTGAATGCGGCCCCCCATTCCCCTTGTTGCACGCCCCGATCTGGGTCCTTTCTTTGCACTGTCGGTTCACAGGGCAGTGCACTGGTGTCAGTGCGATTGACGGCAAAGGGTGCTCGTTTTTTGTTGACCGGCACCTTCAGCCTTGGCCCACATGGAGCGCGGGTTGGGGTGGGTGCGAGTGTTTGGTCTCTGCCGCAGACAGCAGATCTGTCCGCGACGTCGAAGGAGCTTCCCCAGTGCTGCCCAAAGAGAGACGACGATTTCAGCCCGGGAAGCTGGCTTTTTGGACGGGAACGCCACGGAGGGACAGCGACGCTAAAGCGAGGGCGAGAAGCTCGTTGGAGCGGTCATCACAAAGACGTACTGGCTCCGTATGGCACTCCGGCAACTGCGCCATGGACCCCCCTGCTTCCCGCCTCCGCCCTGCCCCCTCTGTGCCTGCAGCGGCCACAGCCGTTGTGGAGAGTCCCACTACGGGGTCTTCGTCGAGCACAACGCTTACTTCCCGGGTTGAGCCACCTGCGCCGCCCCAACGCGCCGTGCCTCCCGCCATCAAGAAGGAGCCAACGCGAGCCGTGGTCGTAAAGCAGGAGCACCTGGCGGCTGACACACTCCATCGCCGCCGGGTTGCCGTTGCAATGCACAGGCACTTCCACCCGGCAGCGGACGCGCCTCCGCGTGGGGTTGCTGGAGGAGCACGTCCTGGTGTTACTGGGAGTGTTGAAGGAGGAGCGGGTCGTGGAGGTGATGTGAGTGCGCACGGTGGGGGTAACGCCGCCACGAACGTTCCGGCAATTGCGAGTGGGGCGGACGACGCGACCGCCGCCGACGACACCGATGGTGAGGCGGACGACGGCGGTGTCGGGGGTGGCGATGGTGATGCCGCTGCGGCTCAAGAGGTGGGTGTGGAACTGGCCATCCCTGGATTTCGCTTCTTTGCGCCCGCGCAGGTGGCTGAGGTGGTGGCGCGAATGGCGTGTGTGGGTATGGAGCGCCACCGCCAGGAGGCTCTTACGCGAGCCATTTTCCTGGCTGCAGACCAAGACGACATCACGGGGCAGCTGGTCCTGGACTCGCCGGCGGAGGTCGTCATGGATGCTTTGCTTTCCACCAGTCGTCGGACATGTAGAGGGACCATTCCGTTGGGAACGCGTGTGCGCGTCCTCCGCTTCCTGCGGGCAATGCGTTGATGCATCATGTTGAGGGGGGGGGAGTGGGCGTAGGTGGGAGTGTATGTGACCTTGTAGGGTGGGGGGTAGATGGAGCATGGTCCTGCCGCCTTCATACCTGTTCTAAAGCGTCTGCCGCACACCGCCCCATGGCGCTCGAGACGAACTGAGCTCTTTGCGATTCTGACAGACGCGTGGGAGGGGGGTGATCGGCTGCCTATTCGCGGGTTAGGAGAAGGCGTGAGATGGAACCGGTGGCGTGGCGCGCGGCGGGCGGCGAGGGTGGTGCAGGGGGGCCGGCGGCCGCCATCCGTGCGAATGCTGGCCGCGTTGCCCCTGCGGGTATGGTGTGGGCAGATCAACGTATGGCGCCAGTTTGCGCGTCATTGATGGAGCAGAGAGGACGTCCATGGCGGTGGCCGTATCCGACGCACACCGTGTCGCTTGGCTGACGGCCGGCTGCGGCAGCCTGGTGAGTAGCGAGCGCAGCCTAATTTATCGAGACAGCTACAGCGTGGAGAGGCCGCGGCACACCCGCTCGATGCGCGATTGTGGAGACGCTGAAAAGGGTGGTCGGGGGCCGGTGCCGGGCCGATTCTTTAAGGCGTTCGGCCGTCGTGGCCGTCGTGCCGCCGCCACTCTCTTGCGCCGTGGCAAGCGGAACACCCGCACGCACCCAAACGCGGCATAGCCGCATACTGTTTTCCGTTGGCATTGGTGAGGATGGTAGGGGGGGGCAGCATACAGCATGAGGCTGTACTGCACCACCCTGCGTTCCCCACCAATGCCGAAGGATACCGCCGCCCACGCCTACCCCCACGCGACGGTTGTTCGGCGGCGGCGAGCGCAGACGCGGAGGGTGACATTACTGTGTAGCGGGTGCCGCCGTCGTCGCAACGGTGGTGGAGTGCGGTCTTTGAGGGCGGCCACAGATTCTTAGCGGGCGGTGGGTGCGGTGGCGGCGGCTGGAAATGCCGTCGGCCGGTATTGCCGCGTTCACCGCAACGGCGGTGGCGTGCAGTCGTAGAGGGCGGCCACAGGGAAGCAGCCGGTGGTCGGCGCGGTGGCGGCGTCCGGCATTGCCATGGGTTGGCAGCCGGCGGTGGGCGCGGTGGCGGCGGCCGGCAATGCCGTCGGCCGGTATTGCCAAGGTCGCCGCACAGAGGGCGGCAGCGACGCTGGCGGCACGCCGCCGTGGCGGCCGCAGGCAGCTCAGATTTTGGAGACGGGTGCGGCTGTCGCGGAGGTCTCGCGTTTTCCGTACACGGCACCGCGGGCTGGCTGGCGCGCTCATGCGGGAACAGCGAGGGGAGTCACACGCCGCCGCGACGTCGCCATTGCCAGTGTCGGCGCAGTGCTGGTCAGGGAGGCGCCTCCACGTCGCGGCGGCACGTCCACCTGTCCGGCTTTCCCGCGGGCGTTGCTGGCAGCAAGGACTCGGCTGCCACCCAAAGGCCGGGCCGCCGTCCGCCGGAGAAGGTTGCCGCGCTGTCGGCCTCCATGCTTTCCTCCCTCGTTCTGTGTCTGTCGGCTCGGTCGCCGGCGGCGGTGGCGGCCGGGCGGGGGGGGTACGTCCTTGCGGGTCTGTGGTGTGGGGAGTTATCTGTGTGCCGGAGGCCGGAGGGGTGGAGAGCATCTTCATTCCCATTGCGCGTCTGTTTCCCTCTCTTTGATGCACCTTCAGACCCCTAGTCGAAGGCATCATCGTCCCCATCGTCCCCATCGTCTCCATCGTTTGCATCCCCTCCATCCCCCCCATCGTCCCCATCGTCCCCATCCTCCCCATCCTCCCCATCCTCCCCATCCTCCCCATCCTCCCCATCCTCCCCATCCTCCCCATCCTCCCCTGGAACCGGACAATCAGCAGACAGGTTTCCCTTGTCGGCCGCATGCACCATCGTGTGGGAGTGGCGGCTGCACCAGGCCCGGTACCGGGCCTGCACGAACGCACAACGTCCACGTTGCAAACATAGAAAGTGGAAAACCTTAGGGCACGATGCCACCTGGCAGCCAATCGTAGCACCCGCCGCATTGCATGCACTGCAACGCAGGAATCTGCTGCGTCGGTAGGCCTGGTCCACATTGCGAAGAACGTCCGACGTGGATGCGTCGCAGTACACCTCCGGAGCCCACAAAGCGCAAATACGGTGAACATACACGGGCCTGCACCTGCTCGCCGCGGAGATGATGAACGGTCCCATCATGGGCGACGGAAGGATGCCGCCCGTGCGAGTGTCCAGCGGACAAAGGCCGCACACGTTCGTCCGATGGCGCATCGGACGAGCCATAGGCGGATCGGAGTGGCGGCTT
>Ga0115031_1003349_pt1 | contig 11900 bp, 8 predicted proteins | sample Maine_Asex4_meta_FD_87301 | JGI IMG/M metagenome (GOLD analysis project Ga0115031, IMG submission 87301) | Marine algal microbial communities from Maine, USA - Maine_Asex4_metaG | ecosystem: Host-associated > Algae > Red algae > Unclassified | place: Maine, USA | collected 2015-01-05 | reverse complement strand
CCGGACTCGCCCTCGGCGGGGAGGTGCTGATCCTACCCGGCGGCGAGGCGGCCAAGAACGACTTCGCCCTCGTCGAGAAGATCTGGAGCGCAATTGACGAGGCCGCGCTCGACCGCCATTCCTACGTCTTCGCCATCGGCGGCGGCGCGATCCTCGACCTCGTCTCCTTCGCAGCCTCCACGGCGCATCGCGGCATCCGTCACGTGCGCTTTCCGACCACGACCCTGAGCCAGGGCGACGGCGGGGTCGGGGTGAAGAACGGGGTCAACTGGGGCGGCAAGAAGAACTGGGTCGGCACCTTCACCGTGCCTTTCGCCGTGGTCAGCGACTTCGCCTTTCTCGACCGCCTGCCCCAGCCCGCGCGACGGGCTGGAATCATCGAGGCCATCAAGGTGGCGCTCGTTCGGGACGCGACGTTTTACGAGTTCATCGAATCGAACGCCGACGGCCTCGCCAAACTCGAGCAGGAGATCCTCGAGCAGGTGGTCGAGCGGAGCGCCGAGGTGCACGTCGAGCACATCGCTTCGGGTGGCGACCCCTTCGAGCACGGCTCGGCCCGGCCCCTCGACTTCGGACACTGGGCTGCTCACAAGCTGGAGCAGGTGTCGGACTTCCGCATCGGCCACGGGGATGCCGTCGCCATCGGGATCGCGCTCGACCTCGTCTACTCGCGACGCATCGGACTGCTCGACGAAGCGACCTGCGAGCGGATTCTCTCGCTGATTCGAGGCATCGGATTTCCCACCTACGCCGCCGAACTCGTGGAGGAGACAGATAGCGGCGAACCAGTCATACTCGAGGGGCTCGAGGAGTTCCGCGAGCACCTCGGCGGGGAACTCAACGTCACTCTTGTTCCGACGATCGGCACCAAGCTCGAGGTGCACGAAATGGACCGGCAGGTCATCCTTGAATCCATGGAGGAACTCGGTCGCCACCAAAGCAGCCCCCGACTCGCCGACGCCTCTTGAAACCTTTTGTCATCGGAACGCGAGGGAGCGATCTTGCCCTCGCCCAGGCCACTCTCACCGAAGCCGCGCTCCGCGCCGCTCACCCCGAGCTCGAACTGGAACGGCAGATCATTCATTCGTCGGGTGATCTTCGGCCCGACATTCCTCTGGCCGAGTTCACGACGGGCGCCGATCCCGTTCTCGACAAGGGGATCTTCACCAAGGAACTGGAGATCGCCCTCGCCCACGGGCGGATCGACTGCGCGGTGCACAGTCTGAAGGACGTCCCCACCGTGCTCCCCGAGGGCTTTGCACTAGCTGCCTATCTGCCAAGGGCGCCGATCGAGGAAGTGCTCCTCGTGCGGTCTCCGATCGAAGAGCTTCGCGGACTCCATGATCTTCCCGAAGGCGCCGTCGTCGGCACGGGGAGCGTTCGTCGGGTTCGCCAGGTCCAGCATCTGCACCCTGGTCTGCAGACCCTCGACATGCGGGGCAACGTCCCTACTCGCGTGAGGAAACTGCTGGATCCAGACGAGGGACTCGATGCCATCCTGCTCGCCCGGGCAGGTCTCGAGCGTCTCGGACAGGACCCGTCCTCCGGCAAGGTGACGTTCGACTTCGTAACCGCCCAGTGTGTCGTTCTCCGCGCCAATCTGTTCATGCCCGCCTTCAGCCAGGGAGCGGTCGGGATTGAGATCCGCGAGGGGGACGACCGGGCTCGCGGGATCCTGGCGGGAATCGACGACCCCGCCTGCCGGCTTCGCGTGTCGGCCGAGCGGCGTTTCCTCGACCTGATGAAGGCAGGCTGCCATACTCCCGTCGCCGCGCACACCGAACTCGCCGCCGATGCCTTTCACATGAAGGTGCGCGTGTACTCGGAGGATGACCCGACCGCTGAGCCGATCGAGGCGGACGGCAGTTCGGCGCCTACGGCCGAGGATTCGCTGGCACTGGCCTCCCGACTCTACGAAGAGGTCAACGCCTCCTCTTCCTGACCGCATGAGCGACTCCAAGCACCAGACCATTCTTCCCGGAACCTGCTATCTCGTGGGGGCCGGCCCCGGCGACCCCGGACTCCTCACCGTCAAGGGTGCGGAGTGCCTGCGCAAAGCCGAGGTGCTTGTCTACGACGCGCTCGCCAATCCCGAACTGCTCCAGCTGGCCCCGGCAGACTGCGAGCGCATCAACGCCGGCAAGAGGGCCAAGAAGCACAAGCTCACGCAGGACGAGACCAATGCTCTGCTGGTGAAGAAGTGCATCGAGGGCAAGACCGTGGTGCGCCTCAAGGGCGGCGACCCGATGATCTTCGGGCGCGGCGGTGAAGAGGCGCAGGAACTGCAGAAAGCGGGCATCTCCTTTGAGATCGTGCCGGGGATCAGCTCGTCGATTGCGGGGCCGATCTACGCCGGCATTCCGGTGACCCACCGCAGCTGCAACACCGAGCTGACGATCTTCACCGGTCACGAGGACCCCACCAAGGAGGAGAGCTCGATCGACTACCCGCGTCTCGCCAGCGGCAAAGGCACGCTGGTAATGCTGATGGGCGTGAGTCGGCTGCGCATCATCACTGGCGAACTTGCGCAGCACGGCGCCTCACCCGATCTGCCTGTCGCACTCGTCCGCTGGGCGACCACGGGCCGGCAGGAAACCGTCACCGGCACGATTTCCACGATCGCCGACGTCGTCGAAAAGGCTGGGTTCAAGTCGCCCGCCGTCTGCGTGATCGGTCACGTCGTGAGTCTTCGAGACGAGCTTCGCTGGTTCGACAACCGGCCTCTGTTTGGAAAGCGCGTCGTCGTGACCCGGACGCGCAAACAGGCCGGGGCGCTCAGTGTGCAGCTTCGGCAACTCGGGGCCGACGCTCTCGAGCTGCCAACGATTCGGATCGAGCCTGCGAAGGATCAGCCTGCACTGCGTGCCGCCGTCGAGGACGCCCATCATTATGACTGGATCGTGTTCACGAGCCCGAACGGAGTGGAGCACTACTTTGACAAGTTCTACGAGGTATTCAGCGACGCGCGTTCGATTGGCGGCACCCGCATTGCCGCAGTCGGCCCGGGCACGGCGAAGAAGCTGCTCGAGTACCGTTTCGCAACCGACCTGCTTCCGGCGGGGAACTTCGTTGCCGAGGGACTCATCGAAGCCTTCCAGAAAGAGACCAGCGTCGAGCATCTGCGCATCCTCTGGGTGCGCGCCGAGGAAGCCCGGCCCGAGCTCGCAGAGTTCTTCCAGCGAGAAGGCGCCATCCTCGACGAAGCCATCGTCTACCGCACGGTGCCGGAGACCAGCGACGTCACGGGAGCGGCCCGGATTCTCGAGGACGAAGGGGCGGACGTGATCACCTTCACGAGTGCATCGACGGTCGATCACTTCATGGACATGGGCATCCCGCTTACCGAGGACGTCCGCATCGCGAGCATTGGGCCCGTCACTTCGGAGGCGGTCCGCTCCCACGGGATGACCGTCGACATCGAGGCCAAGGAGCACAACATCCCCGGTCTGGTTGCCGCCGTTCGCGAGTTGCTGGAGGGCTAGTGGGCCGTGTCAGTCGAATGGACGGTATCGGGTTACGAGTCGGTGACAAAAGGTGGGCAGGTGCGTCCCTGCGCCTCCGCAGGGAGCCCAAGGCGACCGTCGGCGGACCGCTTCGACCAGCCGGTCCTCTCCGTGCCCACGCATCGACCCACTCTGCGGGCTGCCTGATGGCGCGGGCGGTCCGTCGCTTCGCTCCTCCCCGGACGAGGAGGGACCCTCGTCCCTACCCCAAGGCACGCAATCTAGGGTAAAAGGATCGGTACCCGACGATCCTAACGAGACAGACCTCTGGGACCAATGGCACTTGGTTAAGGGGACTTCTCGGGGAATTCCGGCCAGAGCGGGAACCCGAACCAAGGGAAAAGGTAGGGCGGGGGCGTCCCCGACCCGCCGTCGTGGCAGCAGGCAGCGCGAGGCGGTCGCTGGGCGCTCCCTTCGGCGGGTCCGGAGGCCCACGCCCTACCTCGGTCGCGAAATCCTCGACCCGCTTCCTGGAAAAAGGCGATTTCTGGCTTAACCAAGCGCCATTGCCACTAGGCGGGGTTGGGATGCTGGCTACAACAGGATCGACGGACATGATTCTCCCTACCCCCAAGGGAGCAGAGAAGCGCTAGTCCCAAGCCAGCCAGCGAATGCCGTAGGCAGGCAGCACGACATGGGGTGATGATAAGGTTGCGTCCGGATCAAAAAGATCACGCGCCCCTTCCGGCGGCAGGTCGGGAGGCAGGGCACAGGCCAGTTCTTCATCACTGAGATTGTTCAGCGCGAGAACGCGCTGCCCGCTGGCTGCCGTCCGGAGGACTGCGAACAGATGCCTACCGAGATCGAGGACTTGATTGGCGGAGGCGGGGTCGAAGGCGGGTTGCTGCTGCCGGACGTCCAAGAGCTTCATCAGGCCGCCGAACACCCTGGCGCGCAGGGAGGTCGGATCGTCGAGATCGGCATCAATCGCATCGAGATCGAGTTTTTCCCGATTGATGCGGCGCTTGATGCCGGACTCCCGCATGCCGTCCACGTCATTGCGGGATCCCAAAAGGCCGTGGATGTAGAGCGCGGGGATGCCGGTCAGCGCCATGGGAATTGCCTGGGAGACCAGAAAGCGGCGCATCTGGGCTTCGTCATCCAGATTCGGGTCGTTGGGATTGTTCACCGCGTCGAAAAACGCGACGTTCAACTCGTAGGGAGATTCACTGCCGTCGGGATTCGACCGCGCGCTCACCGCGCCCCCGTGCTCGACCGCGAGATCGGTCAGCACCTTGCGCTGTTCCTCGGTGAGAATTCCTTCGGTGGGACGCATGCCGATCCCGTCGTGGGTGGAGGTGATATTGAGGAAGGTGCAGCTGGGATCCGGCGGCTCGAGGGTGCTCGCCCAGCGGGTCAGCGGCTCGGCGTCTGCGGTCTTCAGCCCGTACAGGATCAAGGGCGAGAGCGTGAAGTTGTAGATGATCTGCGCTTCATCGCCGCGATCTCCGAAATAGGTCAGGTTCTCCACGTGAGGGACGTTGGTCTCCGAAAGAAGAATCACGTGCGGAGCGGCGAGGTCGAGCACCAGTCGTGCGATGCGGATGAAGGCATGGGTCTGCGGACGGTGCACGCAGTTGGTGCCGCTTTCCTTCCACATGTAGGGAATGGCATCGAGACGGATCATCGACGCCCCCTTGGCCGCGTAGAACATCAGAACGTCGAGCAGCTCCAGCAGTACGGCCGGGTTCGCGTAGTTGAGATCGACCTGATCCTCGGAAAACGTCGTCCACAGTTCGACCGCGCCAGCCGCGCCTTCGTAGCTGTGATAGAGCGGACTGGTGCGCGGACGGGTGACCTGGGAGTCGTCAAAGGCCGGATCGCGTTGGGTGCAGAAATCCGCATAGGCGGGATCACCGGAGAGATGTCCTTTCACGTAGGCGCTGCTCTTGGAGACATGATTGACCACGCCGTCGAAGACCGTGCGATAGCCAGCCTCCGCCAGCGCCTCGACGTCCGGCCAGTCTCCCAGCGGTGGATCGACCGCACGGAAGTCCACCACGGAAAATCCGTCATCGTCGGTCCACGGGTAGAAGGGCAGGACGTGCACCATCGGGATGCGGCTGCCGACACGCTGTTTCAGGAAGCTCGAGAGACTGGCCAGTCCCGGTTGACCGGCTTTGCCAATGGAATCGCCATAGGTGATGAGAAAGACGTCCCTCTGATCCCAGCCGCTTCTCGCGGCGGGAATCTTTCCAGCCCAGGTGGCTGCCAACTCCTCGATTCTACGAGTGACCCCGGCCGCGTCGCGCCCGTAGAGCAGGCCCAGGTTGGATTCGAGTTTGGCGAGAAGATCAGTGGTCATGGTCGGTCAGAGGGCGGGACCGTCATCCCGCACCGGTCTCGATCAAGCAGGAAGCGTGCCTCGGCGGCAGTCATTCACCGGAAACGAAAAGCTCTTCGAAGACCGCGACGATGCGTACGCGATGCACACTGCCGCGATTCAGACCAAGTCCAGGTGCTCGGGAAGAACGGTGGCCTCGGCATACTCCATGCCGATGCCTTTGAGGATCATCAGGTTCCTCAAGTCTGCCACCCCGAAGGGTTTGCTGCTGCGGGTCGCTTTGCAGGACGCAGCCTCCTGCTTCTCGGTAAATCGATGGTCGTAGCGAAGGTAGGAGAATCGCCCCTGCGAAGGTCGTCCCCGCCACTCGCCCGAAGGCGCCGGTCCAAATTTCGATTCACCAAACAGCCGACACAGTTCGTCGACCTGGGAAACCGTCGCATCCGTGATGGCACGAAGCCCATGCAGGGCGGCATCGATCTGGTTCAGCGCCAGAACCGGCTTGAGCGGGTATCGCGCGCTCACCCTTCCCGTCCCCACCGAGGTGAGCGACAGTTCGTCGGTGCCCTCGGGCCACTCCAGACCGCCCCCCAGAGCCGTGGCAAGCAGGTAGAGGGCGAAGGCGGGATTCTTGTGGGCTCCGACTCCGCCATCGACGTATTCGTCGCCTTCGATGATCTCGGGCCCGAAGAAGCTCGGGGTCGCCGAACTGGCCCGCAGAATCTGCCACAGGGGGAGGTGAAGGCCGTCCTCGGAAAAATTCGCGAAAACGTGAGTGTCATGGCGGGTGGCGTTTCGAGCGATGGCAGCGAAGCGAGTTCGGAGCCGCCCGGAGCCGAGATGGAGGGCTTCCCCGGTTCCATCATCGAGCTGTTTCTGCAGAGCCCGGGCAAGGACTTCGCCGTCGAAGAGGGTGCGCACGAGGGCGGCGCTCGCCTTGACTTCGAAGATGGCGGGGGCGTGGTCGAAGTAGAACGAGCTGATCTCCTCGACGCGTCGCCCGAGCGAGAGGAAAGCGGCGATGATGCTCCCAGTGCTGGTTCCGCCGATGAAATCGTAGTGATCAGCGAGAACGAAGTCGGAACCCCGACCGGAGCGCTCGGCGAGGATCGACTCGATGCGCCGGAGAATCTCCAGAGAGAAAACTCCGCGCACGCCGCCGCCATCGATGGAGAGGATGCGTTTCAAGGCGTTTTGCGATCGAGAAGAGCAGGCATCACCTTCTCGGCGATGAGGTTTGCGAGAAGCTGATATCCCGCGTCGTTGCAGTGACCGTCGGAAACGAAGAGCGTCTCCTTCTTAAAGTCGTTCAGGGCAAGGGCGCGCTCGAAGTCGTCATCGACCCGCAGAAAAAACGTCTTGGTCCTGGTCGAAGCTTCCTTGCCCACTGTCTCCAGGAACTCGTTGCGAAACGGGTAGGTGCAAATCAGCACGACCGCGCCGGTTGCCTTCGCTCTTCGAGCCATGTTTTCGTAGTTCTCCCTCGTCGCTGCACCGACGGCCTCGGCAAGAGTGTCGCCCTCGCTTCTGGCATAGAGCTTGTTGAGAGCAGTCTTCTGCTCCTCGGTCATGGACACACGGGCGAGAGCGCCTTTCCACGATTCCTCGGTGGTGTAGGGGGCCATGGAGAGCAGAGACTGCTGGGTCTCGCCCTCGCTCTTGCCGGCGAGGTAGGAGGAGATGACGGAGAAGTACATCTCCTCGGGATCGGCCGAGAGGCCGCTGTGTTCTCCGTAAGCGATGGCGCGGTTGGTCCAGAACCAGCGGGCATCGGACTGGGAGACTTCATCCTCGGAGAGCAGGTCGCGAGCCCGGTCGAACCAGTCTCGTGATTCCTCCCCGCTGCCCGCGTGGAGCAGGGCCAGGCCATACCGGTAGGCAATGCCGAAATGGGTGGGGTAGTCTTCCGCGAAGTTCTTCCCCCACTCGACGATCTCGCCGTTGCGGTGACCAAAAGTCAGACAGTTGATGAGGACAGCCGCGTTGCTCTCGGACGGGTCCTTCTTAAAAGCTTCACGGAGCAGCTCGAGCTCATCATCGACCTGGTCGTGCTGCTGAAGCGCGGTGTAGCAGAAGCAGAGGCCGGGAGATCGGCTCGGATCCCCCGCAGGGATGCTCTCAAAGACGGCAGCGGCCGCTTCGAAGTTCTGGTCCTCCAGAGCCAGGCGCCAGCCTTGCTCCGAGAGCGACTCCGCCGGGAGTTCCGGCTCGGCCTTCTCCTTCTCCGGCTGGGACTCCTCGAGGGAAGGAGCGGTCGCCGAGGGATCGTGCTCGTTTCCGGCATCGGTACTCTGGTAGGGATTGTGCTGCGTCCCGGTGCGGAAGAGACGGAGCGTCCGAAGTTCCCAGCGAAAAGGCGGGCTCGCGGAGGTCTCGCCGGAGTCGGCATCGGAGACGGTCACAGAATCGAAGTCGAAGGGCTGAGGATCGCTCCACGGATCATTGATTCCACCCAGGATGACGACGAGGTCCGCCGGCTGATGGAGGTGCGGGGCGATCGTCGCGGCCATCTGCTCGGTGTTGTTGCCCGGCCAGCCGAGGTTGACGACTTTCCAAGCTTCACTGGTGCCCTCCTCGAGCGCGACCTCGAGCCGGGCTGGGTAGCTGTGGGCACTCGGGTCGGAAGACCCGTAGCCGTAGGTGTAGGAGTCACCCACGCAAAGTGCGAGGCGAGTCCCTTCCTCGCGCTCGTTGGAATCCGAGGCAGACGAACGAAGGCGCAGGAAGTTGCCAAAGGAAAGCACCTGAAGAGAAAGCTCGAAGAGCAGGGCGGTCGCAAGGACCACGAGAAGAATTCGTCGGACTTTCATGGAGAGGGATCCCTTTACGAGGTTCATGCCCTACTTCGCAAGTTCATCCTTTGGTGATGCGGCATCGCTCACCCTCTACGAAGCGGGAGGCGGTGTCGACGGCCGTCGCCCTTTCAGCGGTAGTGAACGGTCCTCTCGCCGTCCTCCAGGCTGATGAGACGCAGCGCGCTCTTTCCGGAGGGGAGGAGGAGCCGCAGGTGGATGACCTCGCCCTCGGCCGGGACCTTGATGCGGATGGTCTGGAAGTCGGGCTCGCCTTTCATCTCGACGGTGGCGACCTGCCCGGGGACAAAATCCCTCTGCTCCCTGGTGCGCCAGGAAATGCCGACCTGACCGGCCTCCTCGGACTGCAATTCGACGACCGCTTCGAACGGTCCGTTCCACTTGATCCCGCTCCGAGCGAGGAAGGCCCGCCCCCTGCCTGCCGGAGTGATGGACAGCGCTCCGGCGACGTCCTGCATCTTGCCGCCGCGAAGGATCCAGGAGCGGAGTCCGTCCTCGGCGGCCGGTGCAGCGGATTTGGCGGCACGATGCGGCGGCGCGGGTTTTCCGTCGAGGTAGAAGTCGAAGTAGTTCGCCCAGACGTCGGACATCTCTCCGCTGGGCAGGCCCGGACGGCTCAGTTGCTGACTCCACTCGCGGAGACTCCTGCGCAGCCGCGAGGCCACTTCGGGATGCTCGCGGATGAGATTGGCGGTCTCGCCGGGATCGGCTTCGAGATCGTAGAGGTACTCGCGGTCACCCCCGATGAGAAGTTTCCAGCGTCCTTCGCGGGCAGCAGCCTGGGAGACCCATCGCCAGGTGAGGAGGTCGTGGGGAGGGCCCTTTTGGGCGCCGCTGAGGAAGGGGATCAGATTGACCCCGTCCAACTGCTCTGTGTCGCCAAGCCCGGCGAGACCCGCGATCGTGGCCGCAACGTCGAGGGAGGAAAGCGGATGGTCGTAGACTTGGCCGCCGGGGATGGTTCCCGGCCAGGAAACGACGTAGGGCACGCGAATGCCGCCCTCCGAGAGCATGCCTTTCTCACCGTTCAAGGGAGCGTTGAGCGAGCCGTCCCAGCCGGGGCCGCCGCCGGGCGTGTCTGCCTTGTGGATTTTGAGCGGGGCGCCGTTGTCGCCGATGAAGAAGACAAGGGTCTCGCCCGTGAGGCCGGTCTCCTCGAGGCCGGCGACGATTTCGCCGACGGCATCATCGATGGCGGAGATCATGGCCAGAGCCTGGCGACGGCGCTCGGGCATCTGGCCGGGGAATCGCGCCAGAAGTTCAGCGGTGGCGTCGAGCGGGACATGAGGCGCACGCGGTGCGAAGTAGAGGAAGAAGGGCTTCGCTTCGGCGTGGTAGCGACGGATCAGGGAGCGCGCGGCCTGGCCGCCATTGATGACATGGTATCCGCTGGGCTTCGGCTGATGCCCCGCCGGGCGGTCCTCGCCTTCAAGACTGACGTTGGCCCATTCGCCGCCCCGGTAGAAGACCTGATCGAAGCCGTGGTCGGTGATCTCACTGAACGGACCGAGATGCCATTTGCCGATCTGGGCAGTGGCGTATCCGACGCCCTTGAGTCGCTCGGCGATGGTCTGCTCGGCGTTGAATCCGTCGAGAGGATCAGGGTTCGACTCGAGGCCGAACTTGCTCTGGTGGCGACCGACGAGAAGTCCGGCGCGGGAAGGCACGCACTGGGGGGCGGTCGAGTAGCCGTTGGTGGCAAGGACTCCGGAGCCGGCGAGGGCATCGATATGCGGGGTCTCGAGATCGTCGTAGATCCCCTGGCAGCCGATGTCGGGCCAGCCATGGTCGTCGGTGTAGATGACGACGAGATTCGGCCGGCTCGCGGCCGGTAGATCAGCTGCGGCGGCGAGCAGCAGGAGAACGGAAGCGAGGAGAACCTTCATGGTGGCAATCAACCTGATGCGGTTCGTTTTTCCACCAGTTCCGCATGACTTGGGTCGAGGACTTCCCGTATGAGGCCGTGGCGGCGGCGAAACGCTGCCCCCCCCTGCACGGCGATGGGTCTGCTCTCGTTCTACTTGTTCTATGATTCTCGCCCACGGGGCGGTATCCTCCCTTCATGCGGATCCCTTGGAGAAAGCTTCTGATCGGCGAGTTCTCCTGGAAGAGAATTTTCCGGTCGCTCGCTGTCATCTACGGAATTCTATTCGTGGGCGCCTGCACCTTATCCGAGAAGCTGATCTTTCCCTATCGGGGTTCAAGCTATGGCGAGCACCTGCGGGGGCTTCAGCTTCTCAGATCCGGCGACGGGCAGGAAATCGCCACGCGATACCTGAAGGCACCGAACGAGGAATATGTCGTCCTTCATTTCCACGGAAACTACGAGGACCTCGGACAGCTCGACCCCATGTTCATGGAGTTCCGCGCCCGCCGCTGGTCGGTTCTCGCTCTCGACTACCGCGGGTACGGCCTTTCGAAAGGATCCCCGAAGGAGGCGACCTGCTACCTTGATGGGGAGCGACTCTATCAACGCGCGATCGAACTTGGCTACGACCCCGGGCAGATCATCATCTGGGGCCGCTCGGTGGGCGGGGGGCTCGCGGTGGAACTCGCTCTCCGGCGAAAAGCGCACGCCCTCGTGCTCGAGAGCCCCTTCGCGACCGCCTTCACCGTGGCGACCAAAGTGCCGGTCGTCCCCTTCGACCGCTTCGACAACCTTGGCAAAATCGGCTCGGTCGACGAGCCGCTCTTCATCCTGCACGGCTCCGAAGACAGGCTCATCTCTCCACGGCACAGCAGGAAGCTGCATGATGCCCACCCGGGGCCGAAAGAACGCCACCTCATCGCGGACGCGGGCCACAACGATCTCTGGGACCGGAGTCTTGACGTCGAACTGACGGCATTGAGCGACTTCCTCTCTCGCTAATCCAGATCGACTGGCGGCAGGACTCTGCATGGGCTGGGCGCCGGTTGTGTTTCTGTTCGCTTTCCTCGGCCACCCGGCTCTGATCCGATTGTGGTCAGTCAACGCCTGGTCGAAGCGGGGCCCGTTCTGGTAACAAGCGCGTTAGATCTTCATTCCGCAGTGCTTGCAGTAGCGGGCCTTGGGATCGTGCCCCTCGAGACCACATTCATCGCACACCCTTGTGTCCATGGCGACCTCGGCGAGCTCTCGATGCAGTTCCGCAGCCATAATGCCAGTGGGCACGGCGATGATGCCGTATCCAGTCAGCATCATCAGCCCGGCGATGATCTTGCCGAAGACGGTGAAGGGGGTGACGTCGCCGTAGCCGACGGTGGTGATGGTGACGATGGCCCAGTAGATCGCTTCGGGGATGTTGCTGAAGCCCGGGGTCT
>Ga0115031_1003343_pt1 | contig 11905 bp, 10 predicted proteins | sample Maine_Asex4_meta_FD_87301 | JGI IMG/M metagenome (GOLD analysis project Ga0115031, IMG submission 87301) | Marine algal microbial communities from Maine, USA - Maine_Asex4_metaG | ecosystem: Host-associated > Algae > Red algae > Unclassified | place: Maine, USA | collected 2015-01-05 | reverse complement strand
GGGGGGGGGGGGGGGGGGGGGTGGGGGGGGGGGGGGGGGGGGGGGGGGGGGGGGGTCGGGGGGGGGGGGGGGGGGGGGGGGGGGGGGGGGGGGGGGGGGGGGGGGGGGGGGGGGGGGGGGGGGGGGGGGGGGGGGAAGGTTGTTGTCGACGATGTCGGAGTTCATATCGTGGGCATCCTGCAATAAGTAACATAATATGTATGCACATATTATGTGTTTCTTTTTGTACTAATTGTGTATGCGAATTTAGTTCCTACCAAATAGGCTCTGTCGCATGCACAGTGCTTGACGAGCAAGGCGTGCATTGGTATATGGCACCCTTTGGTAGTTGCGGCTCGGTCACCCGCGCCAAAGAGAACGTGACGCAGTTGATGAAGAACACAACGAGCGCCATGAGATGGCGCACCCCATACGTTTCGCTAGCATTGCACAAGCAGCTTCCCCCACCAATCCACCATGAGGCACCATCTTCAATTCTGCACACAGAACTCCAACACCTTGCCACCGCCGTCCTCCGTATGGGACTCGGCCCCCTCCGTCTCCCCAGTATCAGTTTGCGACGCAGCAGCATGAAAACACCGCACGCACGCCCCCCACCCGTGCCGCACCCCACGCCGCCCAGTTCTACTCTACACATTAGTCACAGACTCCTCGCCAGTCCCCTCCTCCTCCTCACTCTCCCCCCCGCCCGTCCCACGCAGGGCGTCAAGCTTGGGAACTACCTTCACGAGGTCCGCCAACCACTTCTCCCATGGCACACGAACCGAGCTTGCCTCGCGGTCCCGCTTCAGCTCGAGGTAGTCCTTGTCCTTGAGTGCCACCTTGAGGAGCTCGACCACGTACAGACGAGCTGTATCGTCGCCCTCGACCCCCGGCTTGGTCTTGGCGAGCTCGAAGAGCTTGTCGTACACTCTTGTCTTCTTGTCGCTTGCCTTTCCCCAACGCCAGGAAGAGATGATCGTGTTTAAAGAGCCGGTCGAAACGCCGAGTTGTGTCTCCGACATCACAAGCGGCCGCATCGCGGCAGGAGTCGGCCACGACCTCCTCTTGACGTTGTAGTGCTCCGTGTAGAGCCGCGCGGCCACCGTCATGCGGCGGTACGTGAGGTCGTGGCCATCAATCGCCTTGTTGTCGGGCGCCTCGTCTTGACACGCAACATCACCGGTGTCCCCAGGCCCCAACTTGGGGGCTTTGCGCCTGTCCGGCCCCTTGCCGCTCGCGCCCCGCTTCCGCTTCTTCGTTTCCGGCGTACTCGGGGGAACGTGCAGCGCCTTGGAGAGCGAGGAGTCCGCCCGCGACGAGGCCGAAGACCGCATCGGGAGGTCGAAAGCAGCCTTGCGGGCCCCCTTGTCGTTCGACCCGACGAATGACACCGGAAGCTCGTTGCCAAGCTTGTGGTACGCGGACGATATGACCGCGTGCACCTGGCCGCTCGTGACGCGATCAAGAGGGGGCGCCTCGTCTGGCGGCGCGCCGCAAACAGCCGAGCTCAACTGCCGGGAGAACCACTCGGTGATGGCGTGCCGCGTCGCGGGCGGATTGGACTTGGTGCAGCACGAAGCGTAGAGCAGGATGAAGGACGGGTAGACACCAGGAGCCGCTACAAAAATGTCGATGATGGCTTCACGCAGGTCGTTCTCAAACTGCAGGTTCCAGTCGACAAAGGCCGCCTCCCAGAGACGTCTTTTCTTGGCCAACTTGGCTGCTGGCAGACCTTGTTCCGCAGGCACTGCGGCAGACGAGGGCGCCGGGCGGTTCAAACGAAGGGCATCTGCTGGCACGGCACTCGAGGCAATGCCATCACCCCCCAGGCCTCCAACGTCGACAGGGAGGATCACGCCACCAGGAGGATGGTGGGCTCCGTCATCGGCGTCGTCGACGGGCTTTCCGTCGTCAACATTTCCGGCGGCGCCGGATCCGCCCACGACCGCCGCATCTCCCGCCGGTCGCGCACCTCCTCGCGCTGCCGCCAAGCCGTCGTGCGGGTCGCCGATGGCCGACAACGGGGCTGGCGGAACGAGGCCCGCCCGCTGCTTCTGCGCCAACAGGCGAAGCCGCCGCGCCTCCACCAAGGCCACCGCAGCCGCACGACGGTGCCGCATGGCCTCTGCCTCCATCCGCGAGAGAGCCTGTTGCGCCTTGACCGCAGACGCGGCCACCGCCGACTGCGCTCCCGCCACGGCGGCAGCGCCTGCTCCTGCCGATGGCGGCGGCGGAAATGAGGATGATGACGCACGTCCGCCAGCGGGAGGAGTCAGCGACGCCGGCGGCACAGGCCTGCCGATGGCCGTCGACGCGGTTTCCGCGGCCGGCGCTGGGAGATGACCACCGGGGGGCGCTCCCGGTGACTTGCTTGGTGGCGAGTTGTGCAAAGTGGCAGGCGGCGCGCCTTTCGGCGCCTCCAGCGGCGCCTCGGCCACCGTCACCCCCGACGCACGCTTAGAAGCAGGCGGAACGTCCGCCACATCTTTTTCCTTGCCCCCAGCCAGCGCCTCGAAAGCCGCCGCCACAACACCCGAGGTCGTCGGTGGAATGGAGGGGAGGGTGGGGGCGTCTGCGCTGGCGGCCAATGGCGGGGGCGCAGACGGCGGGGGCGCGTCGCTGAGAGCCACCGAGCCCACAGCGTTCCGTCTGGGGCTCTGCGCGTTGGGCATGGAGGGGGCCTCCCCGCGCGCCGGCGGTGAGCCCGCGACTGGGGGCAAGGCCGCGTCATCTGCCACATTTGTAGACGGCGCCTCCAACGCCGCCGCCGCGGCTGCGGCAGCGGCCGCCATGAGAGCAACCGACGACGTCGCCGGCGTCTTGTCTGTCGACGTGTTGCCCGTGGAGGACCCGGGCTCGGAGGCTCCCCCCGTGTCGTTGGCCGCTGCCTCGGCCTGCTTGTTGCGGCGCATGGTGGCCAGGCGCTTCTCGACGGCGGCCTTGTTCTTTTCCCTGGCCGATAGGGCGCGCCCCTTCGGCGCGCCCGACGAGTTGGCCGCTTTCTTGGAGCCGCCGTCCTTAGGCGCCATGTCGTCGTCCGCCTCGTCGCCCGAGTCGAGCCGCAAATCCAGGTAGGCGTCGGCCGCGTCTGGGCTGCTGATCGCCAAGGACTGGGCGACTTCAGCCACACAGGCTCGAGAATCGTCTGTAACCAAGATGGAAAAGAGAAGATACACAGGAAAAGGAAAGATACAACCGCATGGCAGAGACGAGGAGAGATGCAAGTGCATGTCAGAACTCGACTGCCAAATGCGCGCTGTAGACGGTATCCCACGCCACGTCCCCGCCCCGCGTAAATGCGGGACGTCGAACCCATCGCACTATACCCACTAACAGGTCACAGATTCGTCTTCCACCCTTACCAATCGTCCACAGGCACGAGGAAGCGTTGCTAGAGGTTGGTTGTGCGGCCGGATCCACTCTGGGCTCGTTGGGAGGGGCGCGACCTGCAGCGAGAGGACGAAGGGTCGCCATGGTGACAGCGGTGTTGCGGGACCGTGCTTGGAGACAGCAAGCCAACTTCTCAGCCCAAGTAAAATCGCACAGCCAATTGAGCACACACGTGATGTCAATCAGCTATCAGATACAGAAACTCGCATAAGGTGTGCAATTATAAAATAGAGAAATTCCAAGTCACAATCTTGAATAGTTCTTTGACGATCTGCACCACCTGATCGAGATGGCAACAGAAGAGGCTTCTAAGGAGAACTCGGAGAAAATAGGATACACAATTTGGTACCTCCTCTTGGGTTCGCCAGAAAACCGTGGGTCCTTCGTGTCTCATGTGGAAGCTGTAGGGCGGGACATGAAGCAGCATTCTCCTTGTGTTCATCAAAGAAGCTGTCTCACTGCTCTGTAGATGTTTGCATGTCCGTCTCCCTTCTGACTCATTGCCTCTCGTGGTGGGCTCAGTCACGGCTGTGTGGGCGTTTCGCGACCTGTTGTCTTGTGGGGAAGGTGGCACTGACAAGAACGTTGTGATTTGCACGCCACGGCCGTCAACATGTCTTCGGCGTGGATCCTAACAGCTGCGTGTCGCGCCAGGGCAGGGACTTCGAGTCCCTCTGATTTAGCCCATCAGATTGTCCAACCACGAAGACTGTCGTCACATGCGCGGGCCACGTATCACAAAGCAACAGTGCGGGTTCGGTGCATGACTGGTCACGTGTGTCAGGTGGGCGCCACGGTCCCCAGCGACGCCCACTCTGCCAGTCTATGTGTGCCCCTGCACTGCTCGTCCTTGCTTGACGCGGTGCGTGACACCACACTCTCCGTGGCCCCGCGACACAATATGCGTATCCGGATGGCCGAGATGAACCTCTGCTTCAGTGTAAGGGGCACATGAGACAGCGGTCTCGCTTCAAGTCGGAGGAGCCGGCTGACAATAGCAAAGCAACCGGTGTCAACGGCGGGCGCGGTCCCAGCGTGCCACCAGCTCTCCTCCCACAACAAGAAGACCGGAAAGCTGACGCACAAAGGCCAGCGGTGAACTCCACCTGTGACCTGCAGCGCAATTACAAGTGAATAAAGTGTGCTGTGAGAAGGGAGCTGATGAGAACCGCGGGGGCGCGGGGCTATGTACGGTGCGGCTCCTGAAACTTGCACGAGTCAAACATCGCGCACCATAAGTGGATCCTGAGAGGTATCTGACAACGAGTGGATGACGAGCACCCCTTGGCGCCGCAATGCGTCACCAGGCGACAGCGGCCGGCAGCAGGCACAATGACTGACTCAGTGACACTTGGTCCCAGTGGTCTTGTGGCGAAGCACATCCACTGACAGTCTGCCGAGATGGTGGACCCCGCAATTTGAGGCCGGGCTTTAGTGGCATGGTGGTCACAAATCAAGAAAACCATGGCGGGATGCGCTGTCACAAGAAAAGTGGTTTCGAAGGATCTCAAAGCAGAGCACGGCGCAGGTACGCACCGAGCTCCGCGACAATGCAATCCAGGATGCTCGTTGGGCTTCAGCAAGGCGGCTTTCATGCCTGTGCGAGAACAGCACCTGACTCATTGCGCGGCTCTCAGCAATCAATGGTCGTAGACTGGCGAGCTCGTGCCACGCTGGGCCAAATGTCGTGGTCACCCCGAAATGCGAGAGCGAGTGGGCAGGAGCACCTGCTGGCAGCGCTGTGTCAACGGCTTTGTCTACGGCCTGCTGTAGGATCTGGGCTCGCTGCTCGCGTTCGGTCTGGGGGGCAGTAAGGGGGCACAACCTGCTGAGCCTCCAACTGCATGGCGGGGACTCTCTCTCAAGTCCAATCAAACTCTGAGGAGCGGCATACTTCGACGGCCGCGAGAGCTCACAGCGCTAGCCACGATCTGCGGATGATCTTGGGCACGGTGACACACGCCGGGATGACCGAGGAGTCGCGACCAGGCCCGATATCGGCTCCTATCTCTGCGTGCAGACAGTCGGAGGAGCTCTCCCGCACCCGTAGTCTCAGCGTGGCTAGCGTACCGCTTTTTCGTAGCGGTGCGCGTCGCAGCACTCGGGTTGTCGCTGCGGGTCGGTTTTTGATCTACAAACGCGCCGGAGCGCGAACAGGAGCCGGCAGCGTCATCCAGATGAGAGGGTGGCAGGTCTCGTGCGCGAGCGCCAGATTCACATGCGAGGGGCGCGTTTAGAGATAGAAGAAACAGGAGGGTACTCGGCGCCTCAACACGTGCGGCGAAGACAGAGCGAAGCGGGACAGGGAGACAACCCCAGATCCTGGCTTGCTCTTAGTGGTGGCGCCTGCTACGGCATTGGACATGTGTGTGATGGCAGCAGCAGCTGTGAGCTCCTCTTTCGGTGGGGAGGCGCTGTTCAGTCGAAGCACTCAGCAGTGCTACGAAAGATTGATGAACCTGAATGCTGACATCTCACGGGGGTGTAGCTCGCATGGACACACGGGAGGCAGGCATGGTACTCCCCATCTGAGCGTGGTTTACACCTGCAACAGCAGTGATGTGCGTGGTGGCTGTTCCGGCCGATGTGTCTGCTTCTGCGGGCCCCCTAAGTGAGTTATATATTTACAGCCATCAGTAAAGTCCTTTGTGACCAAGCCGCACGCCCCGGGTCGACCAACTGCACACTGCGCCGATGATGTGAGCATGCAGTGTCACAACGACCACAAAAACTACCGGGAGTTGCTGCTATCCCTGTGTGTTCTGTGACGTCCTAACATCTTGCGGCGCAGCCGTGGAGACAGAAACTAAGGTATGCCCTGCGCACACGCCGCAGCGGTACGCACTGTTGCTCGATGGCGTCTGTGATGAGGTCCTCCGCCGGACGACCCCTCGCAGTTCCAGTGGTCCCACAGGCTACGTACACCAGTACTAGCCCCTCTGGTACTCCTTCTCTCACTCATCGGGCCGCCTTCTCTCCAGGCAGAATGCTCCAGTCGGGAGCCCGGCCGAAGACGGCGGCCAGCTGTGAAAGCCTCTCGGACACGGCCAGGAACTCAAAGAGTCGCGGTGTGAGGGTACCGCGCCCCAGCGAGGACAACTGAAACAGACATCCCGTCCGCAGCGGGCGGCGCCCTGGAAGCCGCCTTGGCATACACCATCACGGTGGCGGACGGCGGCGGCGAGACTGCAACTGGCGCGCGCCATTCGCGTCGCTGGAAAGAAAAGGACGCTTCGTGGGGCTGCTGAGGAAAAGAAGCTCCGCGACGCCGCCGAGGATGCGGCGGTTCGTGGCGCACAGAGAGTGGTGAAGAGTGTGTCAGGGAGGGGCGGGGGGTGGCGTGCCATCCGAGCGCGCTGTGTCAGCGGTGCCACGGTGGCGCGAACACGCAAGACAGCCGCTGCCGCGCTGGTGCAGGTGGCTATTGCCGCCGCCGCCGCCGCGCGCCCCGACTTAGGCGCAGGCCGGCGATGTCGACAGAAGAGATGGTTCCGCCTCTAGCGCTGCGGCACCCGCGGCGCAAAGCTGGAGATGCAAGTGCACTCACTTTTCGCGGCCGGAAAGCCTTGTCGGCCTCACGGGGGAGTGCTGCTGTGTAAAAGTCCAAACACGTTGCAGCGACACTCTCGGAGGCTGCGTTGCCTATGTCGTCTCGTGGTGCGGCGCGCAGAACCCGCTAGCACTTGGAAGCCTCGTGGCCGTCTGTGGCGGCGCTACTGCCCCGTTCTCCTGCCCGTCTGTCTCCGGGCTCCCCCCCTCCGAACCAAGAACCTAGAATAAGCGGAAATGGCGGCTGCTGTTTCGCCGCTGGCGTAACCGCCGCCGTGGCGGCTGCCATCAGCACAGCGCCACTGCTGCGGTGGCGCCCGACGTTTTTGGGTGACCCACTCGCGGGATGTTCGTTGCTCGTCGCGTGATTGCTCGTGCGAGCTCATGATGTCGGGCAATCGGATGCAGTAGACTGAGAGGGTCCGATGCGCCCACGCGGATGGTCTCTACACACTCGATAAAATCTGTTTTGGAGCACTGAGACAAAAAGAGTGAAGATGCACAAGCAGTGGGACCCGCATTTACCATCAAAGCAGAGATGCATACAGGCCCGAGCCCCAACCTACTCCTGTGCTGGCAGTGAGGCCCCATGGAAAGCGTAAGCTGCGCTGATGACAGCATGAACGTATGCGCGGTGCACACGAGACACGCCACCACTGCTCCCAGGTACCTGAGAGCCAGACCCCTCATTGAGCATAGCGACAAACCAAGGCTCCAGCCGACTCGTGCTCGCGGGCGGGGAGCCTTTGACCAAGCCAACAGCGAAGTGAGTGAAGTAGGAAGGAAAGAGCCCGTCGCAACGCAAGAAAACGGCAACGACCTCCATCGCCGCTTCAGGCTCCATCTTCATGCTCCACTTGTCGAGCGCGGAGAGCCACGCCGTGGCCGCGACGTGAGGCGAGCACACGCGCCGCCGCTTGGCCAGCCGCCCCTCCAGTTCCAGATGCTCGGAATCATAAAGGGCATGCGCGATGCCATTGGCCGCCGCCGCAGTCGCTGTCTTGCTGGTGGACGCCGCCGCCGAGCCGCCCACCACTGGCGACGAAATTGGCACGTCGCCGGCCGTTGCCCCCGCCGTCGTGCCCTTGGTCGCCTCCGTCGTCGCTGTCGTCTGGGTTGACGCCGTAGACCCGGCGCCCACCTCCGACGCCGGCTTTGGCGACTCGCCGGCCGACGCGGCCGCCGTCCCGCCCTTGGTCGCCACCGTCGTCGCTGTCGTCTGGGTTGACGCCGCAGACCCGGCGCCCACCTCCGACGTCGGCTTTGGCGACTCGCCGGCCGACGCGGCCGCCGTCCCGCCCTTGGTCGCCGCCGTCGTCGCTGTCGTCTGGGTTGACGCTGTAGACCCGGCGCCCACCGCTGGCGGCGGCTTCGGCGACTCGCCGGCCGACGCGGCCGCCGTCCCGCCCTTGGTCGCCGCCGTCGTCGCTGTCGTCTGGGTTGACGCCGTAGACCCGGCGCCCACCGCCGGCGCCGGCTTTGGCAACTCGCCGGCCAACGCGGCCGCCGTCCCGCCCTTGGTCGCAGCCGTCGTCGCTGTCTTCGCGATTGACACCGTAGACCCGCCATCCAACGCCGGCGCCGGCTTTGACGCCTCGCCGGCCGACGCGCCCTCGGTTGGCAGTTCGGCGGCGTCCTCACGCCTCCCTTGGGCACCGCCGTGGCCATCTCTCCCGCGGTGGCGCTCCACAAGGACGTTGCACAGGGCTCTCAGTTCAGGACGCGTTTTCAAGATAAACGCAGCCGACCAAGCAGCCCTGCCTTCTGCGCCCGGATGTAGCAATGCAAGACGGTCTCGGGCAGTGCAGGAGAAAAAGGAATGAAAGAAGGACAACGCGAATAAACCGCACTCGTGGCTGTTGCTCTGTTGCGGAACGATGGGCGTGACAACGGAGATGCACGAGTGCACCCAGTGGCGCGGAGGCACAAGATCCTCGCCCGTGCCAATCCCGCGTCGGATACTCTCAGCACGCAACCAACCCAGGAGAGTCGACCGCGCACGCGTGCCGACAGGCACGCCGCGGAGCGAATTGAAGAAAGCCAAGGTAGCAATAGGCTTACCAGTGTGCACCGCGCCACCCGCGCTCATCGACATAGATCTCTCCAGACGGGGAACATCGGACAGAACTCCAATCCACCAATGCCCGCCCTCGCAGAAGAAGAACACCAACGTGGAGAACGCAAACACATTGAAGCGCTGAGTCATGGCGGCCACCCTGGACGGTCCCCCAGACCGCAACAAGCGATAAAACACGCTGTCAAACACCAAACAATCTCTCCGGTCTGCACCACAGAGCTGCTCCTGCCATACATACCTAGCAAGAGCGTCGATCACAGCATCACGAGTGTCCGACTCGTCGCACAAACTCAAGCAGTCGTCCTGTGTGACGTTGATGCAGCCCCACGGTCCACCGGAGTAGGTGAAGAGGACATCTCTGCTGCGTCTGCTACGGGGAGTTGGCTCGGCATCGGCGTGCACTACGTCGCCGACTCCGACTTGTCGGCCTCCTCGAGTTCCCGTGGTTGTCATGGCCCGCAACCAACGACGAAGCACTTCACAAAGAAGGACGCGGTCCGGGGCTAAGGCAAAGGCGGGCCCGAGACGCTGAGCAGATTGCCAGCGAGGCCAAGACACTGCGCGGAGGTCCCCAAGAGTGAGGCCGTCTGATTGCCACAAGCCCTCCCACACAATTCGAGAGTGCCATCGAATTCAAAAAGGTAAATACAATTGCATACACGTATTGAAATGGCTTCTTTCACCAGGCTGTCCTCCGCAATAAAAGTATCACGATTACTTAACATATAGTACAATTGCTATTAATATTATGCCAATGACCAAAATACAAAGAGAGAAGCAAATTTTGTTTACATGTGTCACACAATTAGGAAGGTGACTGACGCGATGCGGTCCTCATAAGGCCATCGGCAACAGAAGTCGTAGCAAATAAGGTAGCGCTGTGCAAGCGGACCGACGTCGAGAAATCGGCGACTGGGGCTCTGCTTTCGGCATGCTGCCCCTACTGCTGCAATAGGTTCTCTCCAAGACGGTGCTCAACGTCATCCGAGTACCACAACGCGCCCACTGATAGCTGCGCGATTCGGACAAAAATCTGGGTATCTCTGTCGACAGCGTTCTATCGACCAAGAAGCGTTGGTCATGCTACTTGATCTTCTTAGAGATAGATACTGGCTACTATAGCCCATGCCTGCTGGCCAAAATTTCGTGTTGCTGTTTGGTTTTCGTCGATGACATAGACGTAGCTTGAGCATCCTGCGTGACGATTCTAGTGCCAGATGTTGGCTACCAGAGCCAGCGCCTGCCGGCCAGACCTTCGCGTTGCTGTTTTATCCTGTTTGGTGACAGAGACGATGCCTGAGCATCTTACACGACGACACATGCGCCAGATTTCGGCTCCCATAGCCAGCGCCTGCCGGCCAGACATTCCTGCTGTTTTGTCTCCTTTGCTGACATAAACGTGGCTTCAGCATCCTGTATGAACATTCTTGTGCCGTATGCTGGGTACCTTAGCCGGGGCCTGCCGGACAGACGTTCTTGTCGCTTGTTTCTCTTGTTCGGTGACATAGACTATGCATGAGCATCCTACATGGCGGTTCTTGTGCCAGAATGTGGCTACCATAGCCAGCGCCTGCCGGCAAGATATTCTTGTCGCTTGTTTCTCTTGTTCGGTGACATAGACAATGCATGAGCATCCTACATGGCGGTTCTTGTGCCAGAATGTGGCTACCATAGCCAGCGCCTTCCGGCGAGATATTCTTGGTATTTGATCTTCTTTGGTGACATAGACGTGGCTTCAGCATCCTGCAAGACGAATCTTGTGCCACATGTTGGCTACTGTCTCCGGGGCCTGCCGGAGAGACTTTCTTGTTGCTTGTTTCTCTTGTTCGGTGACATAGACAATGCCTGAGCATCGTACATGGCGATTCTTGTGCCAGGATGTGGCTACCATAGCCAGCGCCTGCCGGCCAGATATTCTTGGTATTTGATCTTCTTTGGTGACATAGACGTGGCTTCAGCACCCTGTATGAAAATTCTTGTGCCACATGTTGGCTACCGTCTCCGGGGCCTGCCGGCGAGCATGATGCAGTTCCAGCTCGTTTGCGCTAGTGCGAGACACGTGGTGTCACTGTCCTGCATGCCCACATTTGTCGCCACAGTGGGCAACTGAGGCACTTCAAACCGCTTTGCATGAGCATTCCGACTTGGATGCGTACGGGACTTCGACATCTTGCTGAGCATATGTGTGAAGATGATGAGCTAATAATGCTACCATATAATGTGTTTCCTGACGAGATGTGGTGATTCCTTCGGAGGTTAATACTGTGTTACGTGGTTCCAGGAAGCGCTTCCTGGTAAAGTAGCACCCAAACGTTTTATATTCCAGCTTTATTGGCGATCCCACCAGCAATCGTGCTGTCCGTAGTGTTGATGGCGATCGACCCGTCCATTCTGCGTCACTGAGGCCGGTCGCTGTGCAATCTATTCGCCACGCTTGCTGACAGTCTGTCACGATAGGTCACTTAGCAAGCGGTCGATCGTATTAGGGAGTGAGACTTATCCTCAGAATATCGTGGACTTTGTGTTGCGTTTCCTTCTAATCAAGTACGGTTTCCGGACGAGGATAACGAGAACGCACTGTATTTTGGCCGAGAATGTTGCCACCACGTGCTGCAAGAACATATTTTGGGGCAAGCCCCCACCCCGCTGGGAGCGCTCGTGTGTCCACTTCTGGCTACCTGCACTGCGTGCCCTTGCAGCGCCCCCCCTATTTGATCCGTGCGGCCCTCCCGGCCCGGGCACCTGGCTGGAGGCACGCTTGCAGCCGCGCACCACTGATCTCTGGGAAGCCCCCCCCCACCTGAGCAGCGCAGCTTGCAAGCCACTGGCGGACCCTTTCTGTGTGCCTTGTCGGGCCACCCCTCAAATATGTGTTCTGGGCGTCCTCGCCTGAGCACCTGTCCTGAG
>Ga0115031_1003341_pt1 | contig 11910 bp, 7 predicted proteins | sample Maine_Asex4_meta_FD_87301 | JGI IMG/M metagenome (GOLD analysis project Ga0115031, IMG submission 87301) | Marine algal microbial communities from Maine, USA - Maine_Asex4_metaG | ecosystem: Host-associated > Algae > Red algae > Unclassified | place: Maine, USA | collected 2015-01-05 | reverse complement strand
TGATCATCATCACACTTTGAGACATCGTCTCCGGCATGCACTCTGAACGTACTGTTCGAGCACGGATCGGCACAAGCCGTAGAGGTGACGTCTACATGTTGGTTGTTGCAATTTGCAGCCACGGTGAAAGACCTGACCAACGAATTGTCGCTAGCGTTACGAATGCGCCACACATGACCCGGAGAAGATTGCACCACAAGATTTTCGTTTGCCGCTACACTACCATGAAGTGTTTCCCGGCTACCATTATAGTAATAGATGTCTACTGGGCAGTTGCCATCGTTTTCGAAGAAAACATACGGTACACAAGAAGTAGCACAAGTTCCTTCAATGAATGGCTGGTAGCCATCATAGTTGCGGTAGAAAACCATTTGGCTCTCGATACCACCCTGAACGCTACTCACGGATGAGATGGCTTGCTGACACAGCGTACCACAGTTCGAGTTGGTACCGGAGAAGTACCAGATAGCGTTATCGATCTCGGTACGACCACTGGTAGTAGTGTTGTCTCCATTACAGAGGACCCAGTTCATACGTTCGAGTGCCAGTTCACTGGTGTACCCTGCATTAAAACCGCCTACAACCCGGGTGAATCGGCCCGTACCGTAAGGCAGACCCGCGCCGGGAGTTGGTGCCGACTTATTATAATCCGTACAGTAAGACCGAACGGATTGACCAACGTTGCAATTAGCGTCAACGAAAGCGACACCACAACCAAGGTAATCGTTATCAGTGTAGATAAAGGTATTTGGTCTCAGGTTAGCTCGGTTGATAACAATCGTTTCGTTTTCACAGTTAGTGTAATTAAAACTCCCAGAACCGCAACTAGACGACTTGTTAGTGTCAGACCCTTTATCTATATGAATAAAAGATTCCCCTTCAGATAGTTCAGGGTAGATACTTTCAGCGTCAGAAGGTACGCCGGCGGTAAACACGACGTTCTGATTGATGCGAGTTCCCACGCTTGGCGAATCGCCACGTGTACGGTGAATAGTGAAGATAATGTTCTTTTCACCCAATTTTATCCCAGGGGGGGCCTGTGTAACAAAAGTGCCTGTTCCCGAACCCGATATTTCATGGTTGTGCAATAACCTTTCATTCTTTTCGAAAGTACCGTTGGCATTCCAGTCAGCCCAACCATTAATGAAGTAATTTCCAGAGATAGTTGCCCAGGTTATACGGGCATACTTATCCGTCCCGTAATAAACATTTGAACCACCATAGAGCTCAACGTTCAGCTCTGCCAAGGGAGCAGCCTGGGTTTCGTCAGCAAATTTATCCTTGCTGATAAGAGGAGCAGTATCGTTGACTTGTGCGAATACAGCAGCAGAACTCACGAAAAGCAGTGCCATTAACAAGACAAGGCGTTCAAAAAATTGTACGAAGGAAGATGTGTAGAAGTTGTCCATTGAAAAATTGTGTTGTGTTGCTGATACAGCGATGGATAGACGGGAGGAAGGTACCGGAGCGGATGCTACTGGTACAAATAAGGGAGGCAAGCCGGTAGCGGCTTGCTGGTCAAATTTTGATGTGGAAACCATCAAATTAGTCACTCCTGAAGAGTGCTGTTGTTCAAAGCTATTGTTGTTCATGTGTTGTTCATAACCAAGTTCCCAGAAAGCTGGCAACTATAATAATTGTACGAAAGGACATATCTAAGCCTAACCTACAATTTAAAAAATGTTCAAGTGAAAACCACCATCATGGTGGTAAAAATCATCCTTTGAAGTTCATAGCATCTAAAAACCTAAGTTCTAGACCCATACAAAGGTAACACAACCTTATGAAAGGTACAACCATATTGTATGAGCTTAAGTAGCTATAACTGTAAATGAGGGCACGTTTGCCACTCACAATTTATGACGGCACATTCCTAAGTTGGTCACGGGCGAAAATCGAATTCTTACTGTCAGTCAGCATAATAGTTGCATGGACAAGATTTTTTTAGGTACAAAGCACTAACATTTGGGTCACATTGACTGCCAAAAAAGCCCCGAAATTTAAGGAACCGGTACTTCTTATCAAGCGTACGGTTTTTTTAAAAAAAAAATTCGTGACTCTTTCAGACTTACTCATACCCCCTTGCCTGAAGCTTAAACAGCTCTGCGTAGCGACCGTCCAGCTCAATAAGTTCTTCGTGAGATCCCATTTCGAGTCGCTTACCAAACTCCAGAAACAGGATAACATCAGCCATGCGGACGGTAGAAAAACGGTGGCTGATGAGCACGGCGGACTTACCCGTAACGAGCTCCGAGAATCGCTGAAAGACCTCGTATTCTGCCCGTGCATCCAATGCGCTGGTGGGCTCGTCCAGAATAAGTAATTGGGCATCTCTCATGTAGGCACGGGCCAGACCGATCTTCTGCCATTGGCCTCCGCTTAAATCCATGGCCCCGGCAAAACGGCGGCCCAGGAGCTGGTCGTACTTGTCGGGTAGTTCATCAATAACTTCCGCCGCTAACGACTTAACGGCACTTTCCTTTATTAGATCTGATTGGTCCAGTTTATCAATTCGCCCGATGGCAATGTTCTCCCTGGCCGTAAGCTGATAGCGAAAAAAGTCCTGAAAAATGACCCCTACATTATCCCTCAATTCCGCCAGCTTATACGTCTTCAGGTCACGGCCATCTAACAGAATCCGGCCCGACGTGGGCTCATATAGTCTCGCCAGAAGCTTCACCAGAGTGGTCTTGCCCGCTCCATTTTCCCCTACCAGCGCCAGCTTAGTGCCTGCGGGCAACTTGAAGCTAAGGTTTTCAATGGCATACTTCTCCGCGCCCGGATAGCGAAAACTGACGTTCTCAAATACCCAACCGGTCTTGATGGCAGAGGGAAAAGGCACTGCCTGGGGCTGATCCGCGATGCCCGGCTTGATCTTCAGGAAGTCAAAAAGATCCTGTAGGTAGAGGGCATTATTACCAATACCTGCGATCCGTGAAAGGACCGTTTGCAGCCCCTGTTGCATCCTCCGGAAGGCCCCCGCCAGAAAGGTCAGGGTACCAACAGAGATCTGCCCGTTGATGGTTTGCATGATGATGAGGACGTAAGCGCCGTAGTAAGTCAGTGCACTGATGCTGCTAAAAAAAGCCCCCCACCCCGCCCGGCGGATGCTCAACAGCCGGTTAGCATAATAGTACTTCATGGAAAGCTCTTCAAAGCGATCGGTGATGAAGTCAGCCAGACCAAAGATCTTTACTTCCTTGGCAGTAATGTCGCTGGCTCCGATGTACCTTAGATAATCCAACTCCCGTCGTTCTGGAGTCCAGCTACGGGTAAGGCTGTACATCTGCTGGTTAAAATAATTCTCCTGCACGAAGCTGGGAATTACGGCGAGCACCAGCAACAGGATCAACCAGGGGTTGAAGGCAAGCACGCTGGCTCCCAGTACCAGCAGAGTGATCACGCTCTGAAACTGTGCCAATAATTGAGAGAGTAAGGCCGACCGGCGGGTGGTAGACTGGCGGGCTCTTTCCAGCTTATCGTAAAAATCTGCGTCTTCGAACTGGTACAGATCAAGGGTAGCCGCATGGCGCATGATTTCAACGCTGGTGGTGTTGGAGATCAGGTCCGTGAGCAGGCCATCCACCAGCGCCGTTCCGCGGGAAAGCAGATCAGAGGCAAGGGCGAGCCCGAATTCAAGCGCTACCATTTGCCAGAGGAAGTTTGCATCCCCTGCGCCATCGAGCAGGAGCAGCACTTCGTCAATGATCAATTTACCGACGTAAAGTATGGCCGTTGGCAGCGCCGCCTGCAATATCCGCAAGAGAATATTGATGAGGGTTAGCTGTGGGCTGGTGCGCCAGATCAACTTTAAAAAGAGCGGTACATTTTTGAGCGCCGCTAACTGTTCCCGCAAACTCTTTTTTTCCTCCCCTGCTCCTCTACCTTTCTTTTTCGCCATACGATGACAGTAACGCCGGGAGACTCAGCCAGGTTTCGGTCCGCTGTCTGCTGGGCCAAAATCTCTCTGCACCTGCGGCCGCGCCCAAATTTTTCAAAGCTTCGTTCTTTCATCTTATACCAAGTGGGCGCAAAACGCAGGTGCAAAGAACGTCAACAAAGCAAAGGCCCGGCTCCCTGATGTAGGAGCCGGGCCCGGGCCCGGAGTCGTTGCTGCCAGCAGCAGCACGACCCTGTTGTGCGTCAATAATTATTTCTTAGCGAGTAGATCACGAATCTCAGAAAGGAGGTCCGTTTCGGACGGTCCGGCCGGAGCTGCTTCTGGCTCCTCGTTCATCTTGTTGTACGTCCGTACAACCATGAAGACTACAAAAGCAATGATGATGAAGTCAATGATCGTCTGAATGAATTTACCGTAGCGGATGGCGGCACCTTCCGTAACGGTTCCGTCCGCAGCAACTACGTCAGGTGAAAGTGGGTACTTCAACTCATTAAAGTCAACACCACCCATCGCCTGCCCGATGGGCGGCATCAAAACGTCGTTGGTGAAGGATCCAACAATGGCTCCGAAAGCTCCGGCGATAATAACCGCCACGGCCAGTTCGAGCACGTTGCCCTTCAAGATAAACTCTTTAAATTCCTGTAACATCTGAGGTAAATTATGCACCACCAATCGGGGGGTGCGGGTGAGTAGTAATCGGGCCAAATATAGAGTACCTATATGAAACCTCACACATATGCACTCAAAGATACGGTAGAAAGCAAATAAAAAAAGGTTAAACGCCTATCTGAGGCGATCAGCACTTCTCACTAATTTCTCATCGCTTTTGATGTAGCGGCCAGCAAGATAGCCAAAGATTAGGGCAAGGATCGGAAATGCTACGCCAAAGTCGGGAACTGCGGACGCTGCAGCGCTGTCCGTAAAAAGCCGAACCAGGCCATACCCTACCCCAACGCTCAGCGCAAAGGCGGCTACAATGTTGATCTTCATTTGCAGGGGGCGGTTCTTGAAGAGAAAGATATTCGCCAGGAAGAGTACCCCCGCCAGTGCAAAAGCACCGATGAGCACCGGATCATCAAAAAGATCGAAGCTGGCGTCAGCAAAAAGATCGCTGCCCACCATGGGCTGAGGCGTGTCCGCCATGTCCGTACCGAAAAGGCCGAAACAGGAACCGGAGGCGAGAAAAAGGAAGATGGATTGAATTCTTTGGATCATGATTGGACTTTTGATATGAATCAGGAGTTAAATCTTAGCCTTTCATTAGGATTCGCCCCGACTTCGCTCGGCGACCGGGCTATAAAGAGGGTAACCGTCCTAAAAAACGGCCTTAGGCCGTTTTTTAGGACGGCATCTGCGATCTTACACGGTGCCCGAGCGAAGCGATGCACTGAGCAAGGCCGAAGTGTCGAGGACATTATGGTCATTAGCTTGGATAGTTTAGCTCCTGATTCAGGCTTTTAATCGAGAGCGAAGATAAAGTTAGCCGGAGGATTTGAGCCCAGTAATCACCAATAAAAACGAACGCCCGTTCTCCTGGGGAGAACGGGTGTTCGTTTGATGCTATATATAAGGTAGTGCTTAGAACTTCACCATCTCCGTCATCCGGGCCTGGGCGCCCTGGGCGCGGGTGGTTTCCCGCAAGACCTTAAAGTACTCGTAGTTTTCTTCGCCAAGCTGATCTTTCAGGGCAGCATTGCCAAAGCCTTTAGCGGCGTCTTCCCCAAGCAGGTCTTCGATGAGTTGCTCCAGCGGTGGTTTGATTTTGGGGTAGTGGCCGACGCTGTAGTCGTCCGTTTCCAGCGAAGCCAGATTGGCGGCACTACGGATGGCGGCATCGAGCCCGCCCAGGCGGTCAACGAGGCCCAGCTCAATGGCGCGTTCTCCGGTGTAGACGCGTCCGCCGGCAATTTCTTTCACCGTTCCCAGTGGAATACCTCGCCCGTCGGCTACCCGCTGCAGGAAGGTTAGGTAGATCATTTCCGTTCGATCCTTCAATACGGCACGCTCTTCGTCTCCCAGCCCCCGGAAGGTGCTGAAGGCATTTGAGTGGCGGGCGGTGTTCACCGTATCGGTGGTGATCCCGATTTTCTCCGTCATTAACTCCTTGACCACGGGGAAAATCATGAAGACCCCGATGGAGCCGGTAATCGTAGTGGGCTCGGCGAAGATGGAGTCGGCGCCAGCCGCAACGTAGTATCCGCCACTAGCGGCGTAGTCGCCCATGCTCACCACGAAGGGTTTTCCGGCGGCCTTGAGTTGCTCTGCTGCATACCAAATGTTCTCGGAGCTGCTGGCACTACCACCACCACTGTTTACGCGGAGTACGACGGCCTTAATGTCATCATCTTCCGTTAGTCGCTCAATTTCATCTACGTATTTTTTATCACCAATGGCACCAAGGTCTCCCTTGCCATCAACGATGCTGCCTTCGGCAATCAGTACGGCGACTTCGCTGCTGCCGCCTCCCTTGAGTTTTTTCATGCGGGCCTCGAAGTAATCCTGCAGGTCGATGGTCTTCAGTTTCTGGTCCATGTCAAAGCCGACCAGCTCGTGCAGGCGGGCGTCTACTTCGGTGCGGCGCTTGATGCCGTCAATCAGGCCAGCGTCTACGGCCTTTTGGTCTTTCCAACCAGTGATCTCATTGGCGTAGGTTCTCAGTTGGGAGGGGTTGATGTTACGGCTGGTGCCAATATCTTGCAGCATATACTTCATCAGCCCTTCGATGTACTGCCGGGTTTGCAGTCGGTTTTCAGGGCTCATATTCGTACGGCGAAAAGGCTCAGTAGCACTTTTAAAATTCCCGGCGTAGAAGATGTCGACAGCAACGCCTACCTTATCCATCATATTTTTGTAGAAGACGACCTCGGCACCAACACCCCGGAAATCAACGGCACCAAGCGGCCCCATGTACACTTCGTCGGCGGCACTGGCCAGATAGTAGGCCTTTTGTTCGTAAAGTGGTGCGTAGCTAACTACGAATTTTCCCGATTCCTGGAAGTCCTCCAGCGCCTGGCGCACCGTTCGCAGGGTGCTGTACGCCATCCCATTGGTCATACTGCTGAGGTAAATGCCTTTAATATTATCGTCGCCCTTAGCTTTTTCAATGGAGCGGACTACATCGTGCAGGCCCACCACTTCGTCAGTATCGAAAGCAAGCCCAAAGCCGCCATCCATTGGGGCGTTGCCCGTAAGCTCCGGCACGCTGGCCAGGTCGAGGGTGAGGATAGAGTTCGCTTCTACCTTCGGTTTCTGTTCTCCGGAACTGGCCAGGCCAATAATGGCGGAAAAACCGATGAAGAACATCGCGATCAGCGCGATGGCAGTACCCAGGCAGGAGCCTAGTAATATTTTAAAAAAATTGGACATCTATATTTGAATTACCAGTCTTGAGATACGAAGCCTGATCAACTTTTATCAATCAGACCTATTGTGTTGCAAATAACGTGTCCCCACCCGGGATGTTAGTTGCTTTTCGATGAACGTCGGTATTTAATAGTCGAAAGAAGGTTCCACAAGCCATTATCTTTGCCTTACGATAAACACAACGCCCCCCAATGCTCCGCTCTGCCCGTGACCTTGCCATTGCCGATTTCACTTACGACCTCCCCGATGAACGTATTGCCCGCCACCCCGTGGCGCGGCGGGAGGAGGCGAAGCAACTAGTGTATCGTGACGGAAAAATTTCCGAAGGCATCTTTCGGGACCTGCCGGAGCGTGTGCCCGCCGGGACGCTGCTGATCGGTAACCGGACGCGGGTTATTCACGCGCGCCTGCACTTCCCGATCGGGGAAGGGAAACGGCCGGTGGAGATATTTTGTCTGGACCCGATGCAGCCGGTGGAGTACGCCACATCTTTAGGGGCGCAAACGCAGGTGCAATGGAAATGCCTCATCGGCGGTAACCGCCGCTGGAAGAGCGGAGTCGCCGACCTGGAGGTTGAGGTTAATGGTAAGCAGATTACCCTCACCGCCGAACGGGGCAAGCAGCGGGGGAATTCCTTCGACGTCTGTTTCCGCTGGGCACCGGAGGGGGAAGGGCTTACCTTCGGTGAGGTACTCGCCGCGGCGGGCAGCATCCCGCTGCCGCCCTACCTCGGTCGCCAAACCGAGGCCGCTGACCAGGACCGCTACCAGACCGTCTTCGCCAAAACGGAGGGCTCCGTCGCCGCTCCAACTGCCGGCCTTCACTTTACCCCGGAAATTCTGACGGCACTGCAAAAAAGAGGCATCGACTGGGAGGAAGTTACCCTTCATGTCGGTGCCGGCACATTCAAGCCGGTTTCCTCCCCTACCCTCGGGGAGCACGAAATGCACCGGGAGTACTTTGAGATCAACCTCCCGCTGGTGGATCGTATCTGTCAGCAGTTAGCCGCCGGCAAACCGATCGTTTGTGTGGGCACCACCAGCCTGCGCTGCGTGGAGAGTTTGTTCTACATCGCTAATGGGGCGGATGAGCCCGACGGCTTCAACACCCACATCGGGCAGTGGGCCGCTGAGGAAGCCGACTTCCCGGAAAAACCGCCGCTGGCCCAACTGGAGCGCCTTCGTGACCTAATGGTCTCCAGCGGCATCCACGAACTCAACGGCTACACCAGTATTCTGCTCTCGCCCGCCAGCGACATCCGGATTGCGGACGGGCTGATCACTAACTTTCACCAGCCGAATTCAACGCTGCTGTTGCTCGTTGCTGCCTTCGTGGGAGACGACTGGAAACGGATCTATGAGTATGCGCTGGGGAACGGCTTCCGTTTTCTTAGCTACGGAGATTCGAGCTTGTTGTGGAAGCGGTGAGGGAGGGGCTCCTGCGGAGCGGTTTCACGCAGAGGAGGAAGGAGGAGGCAGAAGAGAGGGAGGAGGTCGCTGCGCGACTTTTAACCAAAGATTTACACGGAGGTAGGCACAGAGGAACACAGATTTTGGTCGCTGCGCGACTGATTATTCTCGCGGAGGGCGCGGAGAGAAGGAGGAACGCGGATTGAGGAGGGGGAAACATCGCTCATCCACCCTAGCCCGCACCTGCGTATAGCGCCCAAAAACGAAACTGGAAATGGTGCTTACTGCCGAAGTAACAACACATACCGTTCTGCCGTATCGGCTTTCATTCGCAGCATCAGGCTATCGGGCGTCATCTTGTCGATGGCTACCACCCGTTCGGGGTTTTCCGGTTGGGTAGTGTCCCGCGCAAACAGGTAGCCATGGTCATAACGCCAGGTACCCGCCTCCTGATAGCGGAGGGTTGAGCGGAATGTATAACGGTTGTCTGACCGGAAAGTAAAACCGATTTCGGCCGGGTTGAGCCGGAGGCTGTCACCGTTCTCGGTTACGCTCACCGCCTGCCAGTCGCCCAGCAGTAATTCATCCTCCCGCCCGCAGGCGGCCAGGAAAAAGGTGAGTAACAACAGAATAGTAAAGCGGTGGACCGCCATTAAAAGATGGTTTCGATGGCAATGAATACTGCTGCACCAGCCGCGAAGCCGATGAAGGCCAGCCAGCTGATCTTTTTGAAGTACCAGATGAAGTCAATGCGCTCCATCCCCATAGCAGCTACACCAGCAGCAGAACCGATGATGAGCATTGAACCTCCCGTACCCGCAGAGTATGCGATGAAGTGCCAGAGCGTATCATCAATGGCATACTTTGCCATATCGTACATACCCATTGAAGCAGCAACCAGCGGTACGTTATCAATAATCGCTGAGAGGAAGCCAAGAATAAAGATCACAATATTCTGATCGGGGATGACGCTCTGCAAGGCCTCGGCTACCGCACGAAGGGCACCAACCTCACCTACAGCAACCGTTTCCAGGGCAGCGACTGCCATAAGGATTCCGAGGAAGAACAGGATGGAGGACATCTCGATCCGGCTAAGCGCCTTGTGTGCGGAGTAAGCTTCTTTGCGCTCTTCGGTAAAGTCTTCTTCGGGGTGGATGTATTCGGACACCAGCCAGACCACGCCCAGGCTCAACATCATACCGATGTAGGGAGGCAGGTGCGTCACGGTTTTGAAGATGGGTACAAATACAATCATTCCCAAGCCGAGGAACAACATCGTTTTACTGGAGAGTAAGCGTTCTGCTTTCAGCTCTTCCTTGGTTACTACTGGTGCCCCAGACAACTCCCCCTGAAAGGGTTTGAGGAAAGTAGCGACGAAGAAGGGAACAGCAAAACAGACGATGGAAGGCAAAATCAGGTACTCCATCAAGCCAGCGGTACTTACCCGCTTACCGATCCACAACATGGTGGTGGTTACATCTCCGATGGGAGACCAGGCACCACCGGCATTGGCGGCAATCACGATCATGGCAATATACCAGATGCGTTGGTCGCGGTCCGGCACCAGCTTTCGCAGCAAGGTTACCAATACGATGGTGGCCGTCAGGTTATCAATGATGGCGGAGAGGATGAAGCCCAGAACACCTACGATCCAGAGCAGTCTCTTTTTGTTGCGGGTGCGTACCCAGCCCTTCAGGATATCAAAGCCCCGGTGGAGGTCTACAATCTCTACGATGGTCATGGCTCCGATGAGGAATATCAGTATTTCCGCCGTTTTGCCCAGGTGGTGGAGCAAAGCGGCCATAAAGCCTTCTTCCGCTTCCTCGTGGCTCATGGCGTGGTCTCCGGCGTGATCCGCAAGGCTGAAAAGGTGCTCATGGCCATCGACTACGTCGAGTGCTCCGGAATTGAACCCAAGGCTAAGCAGGGCCCAGCAAATGGCGCCCATTAAAAGTGCGGGCACCGTTTTGTCCAGGCGCAGCGGGTGCTCAAAGACAATGACAACGTAGCCAATAATAAAGCAGGCAATAACGGCTGAAAGCATAATGAATGTAGTGTGGAAATCGTAGTTATAAAATAGCCTGAAGCGGAAACATCTCTTAAAGTACTCCCTAAGGCTGAAAAACCAAAAGGAGGTACTTGTTGAGCGTGAAGCTAGTTAAACGCGGCCTTATTCGGAAGTTTATCGGCAAAAATCGTCTATACATACTCCTCACCGAAGCTATCAGCGGCTTTCTGGCGCAAAAGCTTGACCTCCTGTTCCCTGCTGCGTGGGTACACAAGCAACACGTCTTCTTCGTCGATGATGATTAAATCGTCGACGCCGCCCACCACGATCAGTTTGCCTTTGGGGCCACGGATGTAAGTGTTGTGGACGTCTTCGGTCAGGACGCGGTCAGCGGAAATGACGTTGCCTCGGTCGTCTTTAGGACTTTCGTTGTAGAGGGCGCCCCAGGCGCCCAGATCCGACCAGCCGAACTGCGCCGGTATCGTATGGATGTTACGGGCATTTTCCATGATGGCGTAATCAACGGATATTTTCGGGGTCTGAGGGTAGAACTCATCAATGAATCCTTGCTCTTCGGGTGTGTTGTAGCAGGAAATCCCCTGCGCCAGCAGGGCATAGATTTCCGGTGCGAACTGTTCGTAGGCTGCCAATACGATTTTTGCCCGCCAGATGAAAATACCGGCGTTCCAGAGGTAGTCTCCGCTGGCGATGAAGCCCTTAGCGGTCTCCATATCCGGTTTTTCCGTGAATCGCTTAACGGAGTACACACCGTTATCGGCGTTTTCTCCCAAAAACTGGATGTAACCGTAGCCCGTATGTGGCCGGTCTGGTGCAATACCTAATGTCAGCAAAGCATCATTCTCAGCGGTGTAGGCCAATGCTTTATTGATGTTGTCCGCAAAAAGGCTTTCGTTCATGATCAGTGCATCGCTGGGGGCGATGACGATGTTTGCCTCCGGATCAAGCTGCTGAAGCTTGAAGGCAGTATAGGCCACACAGGGCGCGGTGTTGTTCCGGCTTGGTTCGCAAAGTATCTGATTGTCCTTCATTTCAGGTAGGTGCTCCATTACCTGTGCCCGGTATTTACCATTGGTAACGATGAAGATCTTATCCGCCGTTGTTATCCGCAGAAAGCGGTCGAAGGTGATGCGCAGCAGACTGCGTCCGTCTCCGGTGATGTCCAGAAATTGCTTCGGGCGGGCTTCCCGGCTGGCGGGCCAGAAGCGGGA
>Ga0115031_1003340_pt1 | contig 11910 bp, 11 predicted proteins | sample Maine_Asex4_meta_FD_87301 | JGI IMG/M metagenome (GOLD analysis project Ga0115031, IMG submission 87301) | Marine algal microbial communities from Maine, USA - Maine_Asex4_metaG | ecosystem: Host-associated > Algae > Red algae > Unclassified | place: Maine, USA | collected 2015-01-05 | reverse complement strand
GAGGATTTTATTTAGAACCTAATTTTCGCTATGGCAGATATTCCTTTACGGGAGAATATGAGTTTGAAGACGAAGAAGATGAAATGATTACTTATGTTGAAGAAGCCCCTGTTGTAATTCAATTACTTGGAGGTGGATTAAATATAGGTGCTCAAAAAGTTTTTGACAATGGTTTTACGATGGACTTTTTCTTAGGTGCTGGTTTTGGAAATATTAAATTCAATGTAGAATCTCAGGACAATTCTAAGCTTACAGAAACTCAATTAGCAGATTTAAAAGAAATAATAGACGATGCTGCCGCTGCTGGTTCATCGACCAGTGCTAGTTTCTACGAAGAACTCTTTTTTGACAACATTGAAGCATCGGTTGTAGGGAATAAAGTAAAAGCAAGTTTTGCTGGTGTACCTTGGCCAATCGGACGAGTTGGTTTTTCTTTGGGGTATGCTTTTTAAGTTAAAAAAATAGAGACTACGGAGATATCAAAATATGAGTAGTGTCTGAGTTTTAATAAAAACATGGGAGTCAATTTCAGGTGAAACATTCATTTGAAATTGACTTTTTTCATTTTACGACAACTCAAATTCTAAACCATCATAAGCCAAAAACACATTATCAGGGAGTTCCTTGTCAATGTCTTCGTGTAGTCCTAATTGATGACTGATGTGGGTAAAATAAGTCTGTTCTGGTTTCATTTCTGCTGCCAAGTCTAAGGCTTCTTCTAGGTTAAAATGAGAAATGTGTTTTTCTTTCCTCAGTGCATTGACCACCAATACTTTTGTTCCTTTAATCTTTTCTTTCTCTTCGGGAGCAATATAGCTGGCATCCGTTATATAGGTTAAGTCGCCTATTCTAAAGCCCAGTACAGGTAATTTATAATGTATGACCTCAATGGGAATGACTGAAATACCAGCAACTTCGAACGGCTCTTTAGAGATGGTTTCTAAACTAATCAAAGGGATTCCTGGATGTTTTATGGGTTGAAACACATAATCAAAGACCCTTTTTAAAGTATCTTGTACAGGAATACTCGCATACACCTGCATATCTTTTTGCTGAAAAAAATTAAATGCCCGAATATCGTCCATCCCAATAAAATGATCGTTGTGTTGGTGAGTGATTAAAACGGCATCCAAGGTTTTCACCTCAGCATTGAGCATTTGTTGTCTAAAATCAGGACCAGTGTCAATCACAACTCTTTTTCCTTGTGTTTCAAACATAAAAGCCGTTCTGGTCCTTTTGTTCCGAACATCGGTAGAACGACAAACAACACAATCACAAGCAACCATTGGTATCCCTACAGAAGTCCCTGTCCCCAAAAAAGTAGCTTTAATTTTAGTCATTCTCTTCCTTTTCTACTTCTTTTTTTGGCAATAATTTATGGTACAATGCATAGTTTTCCTTCGACAATTCGGCGGTATCCAACTCTATTTCAGCTGTCAACTCTTTTAATAAATTAAATTTGGCAACATCGGTATACATTTTATTGACAATGATGTGCTTTTGTGAGGCATTCAAACAATAACCTGCCTGAAAGTAGCCTTTACCATAGCGAACTCTATAACCCACTTCTTTATAAAATGTTTCTAATTTCTTCAAATTGGCCTTCGTAGGTCTCATACACTTCTATTCTTTTTGTTTTTCCTGTAAATTAAATAGTAAATTTGTGCGCTGTTATACTCAGAACATTTCTATTCCAAAATTAATACTAATTTTATTAGAATTTACGAATTGCCCTAAAAGCCTTTCATTATGTTAAGATTAATCACCATTATTTTTTGCCTCATAGCTACTATACAAGCCCAAGCCCAGCTCTTTGAAGGTGGATTTACAGCTGGACCAAACTTCTCACAAATAGAAGGAGACGATGTAGCTGGATATAAGAAAATTGGAATGAATTTGGGTATTTTAGCCACTATTAATTTTAATGAGACTTGGGTTGGTAGTTTTGAGTTGACTTATACCCAAAAAGGCAGTAGATCAGCGTTAGATCTTCTGGGCTCTTTTAAAATTGTCCACGATTATGTTGAAATTCCTTTGATTTTATCTTACCAAGACAAAGGAGGACTGAACTTTGGATTTGGGCTGGCTCCTGCTTATCATATTACCAGTAAAAGAATTGAAGAAGGCGCTGAATTGACTAATTTTTACATAAGCAATCCAATAAAACAGTGGGATGTTGGAGCGATTGCCCAGATAGCCTATCGCATCAATGATTTTTCACAAGTCCAATTGCGGATAACCCACAGCGTAATTCCTTATCAGCAACTGATTAGTGCAAATAGAGGAGAAATAGTTGGTCAATTTAATAATGTCATCACCTTAAAATATGCGTTTTTATTAACAGCACTGCAAAAAGATAGACGAAAGTAATCATGGTTAATGGGTGAGGAATGATTCTTGGTTCTGGTGTGCCAGTCTGGTTGATTCTTGATAGTAGGAACATACGTGTTGTGAGACATACACTCGTATCTATCTAAATAGTAGTAAAGTTGTATCTCCGTTTAAGCACTATATAAAGCTGTATAACGCCGCACGTGTTGTGTTGCCTTCGCCAGGCGGGCCTTCCTTTTTCAGTCGAAAAAAAGGAAGCAAAATTCTAGCCTGTATAACTTTGCTTGCGCTGCAAAACCTGCGCTGCTCCATATACAGGCAAGCCAACGCTTCCTTTTCAGAAGGATACAACTTGTTTCCTATTTGAATAGACACAAGTGGACGTCTCACAACACTACGCTCGGGGTACGATTAGTCCGAACCCCGAGCGTACAGTTCGTCGCTACGATCGAGGGGTGGATTTGAAAAAGTATTAAGCAACCTTATAAAAGTCTCACGTCTAGCATTATAACATTTATTCTAACATTGAATCATTCAAAATTCTTTCATTCAGCCATTCAATCCATCAGCCATTCAAAATTGAAAAATGAACATACTTATAGAGTCTACTTATGCAGGTCCGATTGCTTGGTATCAGTTGTTGTTTAAGGCGGAAGCCGTTACTTTTGATCAGCATGAACACTTCGTTAAGGCTTCTTATCGCAATCGTTGTAGGATTGCTTCTCCCAATGGTGTATTGACTTTGTCTGTACCTATTGAAAATGGTCGAAATAAACAGCAAGTGATAAACGACGTACGTATACACAATACGCAAAGTTGGCAGAGTTTGCACTGGCAAAGTATTTGTACTGCTTATAGGAGATCGCCCTTTTTTGAGTATTACGAAGACGACCTACATGCATTTTACCATACTACATACGATTCGTTGTGGTCTTTTAATACGGATTTGTTTGTCTGGATTGCTGCTAAATTGGGGAAAGAGCTCAATTATGATTTTAGCAAAAAGTACGAATCTGAATCTGAAACCGACAAGAAAGATTTCCGTTCTGCTGTGCATACCAATCCTAAAAAAGACCAAAGTGCTGTCCTCGTTTCGCCGATTGTCTATCGCCAAGTATTTGAAGAAAAGACAGGTTTTCTACCCAATTTAAGCATATTCGATTTATTGTTTGCCGAAGGACCCAATGCGGGGGCTTTGTTACAAGGGTCAATGTAAGAATGTTGAATGTGAGAATTTGTTATTATTTGGTGAATTTCATTGAACATTCCTGAAAATTATTGCAAAAAATCAACTCCCAATTCCTAAACAAGCGCACCACTTGATTTCCATACTCATACCTACCAAAAATGCTGCTCACTATTTGACTGAATGTTTGGATTCGATTATTCATCAGACCTTTCAAGATTGGGAGTGTATTGTGGTAAACGATCATTCTTCGGATCACACCCTTAACATTTTATATTCGTTTTCGTTAAAAGACCCACGTATTAAATTTCACCAAAACAAAGGGAAAGGAATTATTTCGGCACTACAGTTGGCTTATGCGCATAGTTCGGGCAATTATATTACTCGTATGGATTCAGATGATGTGATGTTGTCTAATAAGTTGGAAGTATTGTGGAACAATTTACAACAGCATGGGAACGGATATTTATCGGTTGGAAAAGTACGATATTTCTCTGAGGAAGCTTTGGGTAATGGCTATAAAAAATATGAATCCTGGCTCAATGGTTTGACAGAGGAACAGAACAATTTCAAACAAATTTATAAGGAATGTGTCGTTCCCTCACCTTGTTGGATGATTCACCGATCCGACTTTGAGCTGTGTGGTGGATTTTCGTCGGATGTGTATCCAGAAGACTATGATTTGTGTTTTCGGTTTTATCAAGAAAAGCTGCAAATAGTGTCTGACTCACCAATACTTCATAAATGGCGAGATTATCCCAGCAGAAGTTCTCGAACAGACGAGCATTATTCCGACAACCGCTTTTTGGATTTAAAAACTCACTACTTCTTAAAATTGGATTATCAAGTAGAAAATGAATTGTTTTTATGGGGCGCTGGTAAAAAAGGAAAAATTATTGCTAAGAACTTTTTAGCGAAAGGGTTTAATGACTTCCATTGGATTTGTAACAATAAGAATAAAATTGGTAGAGATATCTATGGTTTAACAATGGAAGATTTATCCATTATAGATTTGTTCCCTAAAAAGCAGATTGTTGTTGCTGTTGCAATGAAAACGGAGCAAGAAAAAATTCAGGAATCGCTTGTCAACTTAGGCTTGATAGAAGGCATTGATTATTTCTTCTTTTGTTAACAATTGCTACTAATATTTTACCCGAATATGAAACTTACTGTGGAGTAATTTTTTAAATATTTCAGAAGCGATGCGCAAATCTTTAAAAGACAAATCGCAGTTTTCCAATTGTTTTTCATTGATTTTATACTGAATGATGTTGTCCACCAACTCATCAATTGTTTCTAGGGTAGGATTTTCTAAACTCATAGAGGCTGCTTCTATAGAATCGGCAAGCATGACTATGGCTGTTTCCCTTGAATAAGGCAATGGACCAGGGTAACGAAACTCCTTTTCATCCACATTTTCATTTGGATTTGCTTCAATATATTTCTTATAAAAATATTCAGTTCGGGTCGTTCCGTGGTGGGTTCTAATAAAGTCAACAATCAAGCTGGGCAGCTTGTGTTTCTTTGCCAATTCAATCCCTCTACGTACATGGTTGATAATGATGTCGGTACTTTCCTTAGGTGCCAATTCATCGTGGGGATTGAACTCAGTATTTTGGTTTTCAATAAAATATAAAGGTTGGTTTATTTTGCCGACATCATGATATAGGGCACCAACTTTAGCCAATAGAGGATCGGCTTTTACGGCAGTGGCGACCTTCTCTGCAAGGCTGGCTACTTGTATAGAATGCCAGAAACTACCTGGTGCTTTATTAGACAATTCTTTAAGTAAAGGTTGATTGACATCGCCCAACTCTACCAACGTAAGTTTGGAAACAAAGCCAAATAATCTTTCGACCAATGGAATGAACGGGAAAGCCAATAATGTCAATAATACATTGACAATAATAGGAACAAACATAGCAAAATCAAAATGCTCGATTCCATTGTTTCTAATCAAGTGCAGCACTATTATTCCCAATGCGTAGGTTAAAAAAATGTATCCAATACTTGTAAAAAGATGCGACCAATAATAGGTGTTTTTACTCAAGAATAAAGCTGTTAAACCCGCTACAAATTGTAGCCATAAAAAGTCGTCGCTTACAGGCACCACAAATCCCAACAACAGCAAAACCATAACATAAAACATTAAGGCGATTTGAATGCCAAAAAAGTTACGCATGATAATGGGTAGAATACAAAAAGGGACCGCATAAATAAAAGAAGATATTTCAAATTGTGTTACCAATTTAAACAAAGCAAAAAATCCGATTAACAGAATGTAAATAAAATTTAATTGTCGCAAACTGTTGTACAGGTTGAGGTTGAATAGTTTTACAAACATTAAAAACAAGACCAAAGTGGTGAGCAAAACTAAAAAATAACCCAATAAATCCCACCATTGATTTCCAGCCGTTTTACGAGCATCATAAATCATTTTTAAAGACAATAGTTTCTGATAAGATTCTTTATCTACCAATTGACCATTCGTGATGATTTTCTCCCCATCCTTTACCTTACCCCTAATAGGAATGACTCTTTCCAGTTTTGTAGCAAGAATTTTACTACTGACTTCTTCATCGTAAACGACATTAGCTGCAATGTTGTTAAGAAGAATTTTATGCAACTCAATGGGAGCTTTACTGCCTAGAGTACCTATTTGAGTTTGAATAAACTGATAGGCTTGAGGCGGCGTAAACAAACTTTTCACCGGAACAATTTCTGCAATCCCCTCTTTACTTATCGCTATTTTCTGTTGTTCTTTGTTGTGGTTTTCTTCTAATCGAATAACACCTTTATCATAAATATTACTTAATAATTCATTGACTTTCTTTTGACAAAAAGAGGAGTCAATATTCTTGCTTAAAAATAAAGAATCCCCTACAGAGCGTTCGTAAAAATCAATAAATGTTTCACTTGCTTGTGCTATTTTAAGATTTTTAAACCCATTGTTTTTTTGATAGTGGGGAATAAATTCTTCTATGACGTTGGCACGTTCTGACTCCAACTCTTCTGGAGATTTTTGAACTCCAAAATCAAAAGGTGCTTTAAAGTCGTCATATACCCAAGGATTGCCCAACTCAAAATCATATTTAAAAGTCGTTCGAGGCAATAATAAAGAAATGACTATGGCGGTTATAACCAAGCCCAAAACCCGACCAATGGTCAGGTGCCTATTAATGATGATGTTATTAAACTGGTCCAAATTTTATATTCAAATTTTGAGTCTCAGTACTATATATTTTTCAAGAAACCTTTTTTATTAAAACTGCTCTATTTCACGCAACAGCTGAGCAATGGGCAAGCCCAAAACATTGTAATATGAGCCATTGATTTTCTCTATTCCAACCAGACCCAGATGTTCTTGAATAGCGTAACTTCCTGCCTTGTCGTAGGGCTTATATTTTTCGATATAATCGGTTATTATTTCATCTGTCAAAGGATAAAAAGTAACCGATGTTTTACAAGTGAATACCAATTGCTTATCTAATGAGGTCAAACAAACCCCAGTAAAAACATCGTGGGTACTGTTGGACAATAATTTTAGTGTATAAAAAGCATCGTTTTGGTCTTTGGGTTTGCCCAAAATAAGCTTGTCCAAGACCACAATGGTATCCGCTGTTATCAAAAGTTCATCTTGCTGTAATTCCTCCATAAAAGGAGCCGCCTTGATGGTTGACAAATAGGGTGCAACTTCAGAAGACAACATCGTTGAGGGATAATCCTCTGCAATGTCCTTGGTCCTTATTTCAAAATCCAAACCAGCCTCTTTCATCAACATTTGTCTTCTAGGCGAATTTGATGCCAATATTATTTTCATATTATTCCAGTATTTATTCCATAAAAATAAAACAACAACAGAATACCAATCAACATAATTAGTTTTACAACATTGCTTATTTTTTTAAAATCCGATGGTTTGTCTGCTTTTTGTAATAAAATCAACATAAAAAACAAGGGCAACTGTACAAAGGTAAAAAGCAAACGGGTCATTGGCGCAGCAAAAAAAGAACCGCCTGTTTGTTCGACAAAGAGAATGCCCTCATTTACTTGATATTTTAACAGACACAACATACAAACGACGACAAGAACCGAGGTCAACCGCTTCGTTTTATGGATTCCCCAAACAATGGGCAACGTATATCCTCCATCCTGTTGATCGCCTTGAATGTCTTCCATATCTTTGACCAGTTCTCTAATAAAAGTTAGTAAAAAGGCAAAGCCAGCATAACCCCAAAAAAAGGCATACAGATCTTGGTATAAAAGGCTGCTTTTTTCTTTTAAGACATTCCCTAAATTAGGTTCATACCACCAAACCATCATAACGACCAAGGCAGTCATAATAGAAATTAAAAGATTTCCGACTAGAGCTTGTTTCTTTAAAAAGGTACTATAGGTCCAAAGCATTACGGTCACCCCCAAATGGATGAATCCCAGCCACCAACAACCAATTTTATAGCCCAAATAAAAACCAATAACAATGGCAACAAAATTAAAGACAGTATGCCACCGAATGGCACTCCTTCGGCTGATGTGGCGATCTATGATGATTCGGTGGGGCTTATTGATTTCATCAGCTTTTACATCGAAATAATCGTTGATAATATAGCCTGCACCTGCCACCAATACCGTCGATAAAACCAACAATGCAAAGTCCAAATGATTGAGGGAAGCCTCTATTGAAATAAAGGGATTCTCGAATATAGGACGTAGGTAAATGTATTGCAACAGCACTTGAGTTAAGGCTATAAACAACAGATTGACCCAGCGAATTAAGCTAAAGAATGCCGATATTTTTTTGACAGATTGAATTTCCCCAGTATTAAATCATTAAAAAATCTGGTGTAAAGATACGATAAGAGTTGGTATGGGAAAGATTGCGGGACTAATAGTGTTGGAGATGATTTTGCAATCGTAGGCTTCACGTTGTGTAGGGATAGGTATAGTCCAACCTACAAGATGATTGTTAATTAGATTTTTTATCGGTTTTTAATTTCACCGATTCTAAACCCATCAACCAAGTTTCAAGTTGATCGTATTCTTCTTGGGTTAAATTGTCTTTGTTGCCCTTAGGCATTCGTTTTTTAATAAAAACCTGTTTGTAGATGTCTGGACCAGATTCGTCCATATTTTCCAAAGTATATACACTGTAGCGGTTCTTTTTTTGGTGACAAGCATTGCATTTTAACTCCAACACTTTATGCGCCTCCACCTTTGCATCCGTTTCTTGACTTCCTGTTTTTATTATTGTTGTTTCCTGTTCGTTTGATAAAAAGGAAAATCCAAATGCTAATATTAAGATGACGATTGATTTCATTTTGAAATTGTAATTGTTTGGATAATTGAATTTTCTTATTGCCTTTTTTTGAACCATTAAGGAATTAAGAATATTAAGGCTTAAAAGAACGCCACTCTAATTTTAATATCACTGTGTCGTCCCTTATCGTCGGCACAAGAAATTTTGAGGCTTCCCTTAGACGGCTTATAAAATATGGGATCTTCGGGTGAACCATTGGCGATGAAAACATCGTTGACAAACCAAGAAACCTGCTCCACTCCTACTGCTGTCTCACATTTAAACATCAGTTGTTGATCGTCTTGGCTGTCAAGTAAGTATTGTAACCCATCGCTCAAAGATACAATTTTAGGGACATCGTCAGACGCCACTCGCCCACAGTTAGACGCATGGGGAGGAGGAACGTTTAAAGGCAAATTGATGTGCTGGGCGTACGCCAATAAGTTTGCAGGAGGATTGTCGAATAATATAGATTGATAAGCAGAATCGGGTAAGCAACGGCTACAATAACTCTCTGTCGTATCCATATTCACCCAATGACTGGACAAATGTTGGCACTTTTGGGTAGCAGAGATCAATGGGATAAAAACATCCATCGATGAATGATCGCAAAAGGTATTCTGAGGCAAACCTGTTTCTGAACAGACATATCTAAGATCAATGGTTTCTGGCGCTACATTCCATTGACTGTTGGAGCTGCGGTCCATATAGTTGAAAACGTCAAATAAAAGCGGTGCGGCAATGGTCGATCCTGTGAGGTGCGGAACGCCTTGTCCCGAAAAGTTTCCGACCCAAACGCCAATGGTATAACGGCTGTTGTATCCCACACTCCAAGCATCTTTTCGACCATAAGAAGTACCCGTTTTCCAGGCAATATTGGGCAAACTGGTATGCGTAGCCAAATTATTGGGCAAATCGGGACGTTCTACTTTTAATAAAATATCAGAAAGCATGTAGGCGGAAGCCTCGGTAATTACTCGCTCTCCGTTCTTGGATTTATTTTTATAGTCAATAAAATTTGCGGCTCGATACATGCCTTTATTCGCAAAAGAAGCGTACATCGCAACCAGTTCTTCTAACCGAACACCACAGCCACCCAACGCCATAGACAAACCCAATTTCCCCGCATCTTTTTTAATTTGGCGGAAGCCCATTTTACTCAATTGGGTCGTCAACGATTCGTGCTTCATCTTTTCTAAAAGTCCAACTGCTGGAATGTTTAATGATTGCGCTAAGGCATATTCGGCTGTTATGCTCCCATTGTATTTGCCATCAAAATTGACGGGATTGTATCCATCGAAGGTAAATGGGATGTCTGGCAAATGTTGTTTTGGGGTGCAAATTCCTTTGTCAAAAGCCATTGCATAAACCATAGGCTTTAAGGTGCTTCCAGGAGAGCGAACTGCTCGGATGCCATCTACTTGACCTGCGTTTTTGCCATCGGTAAAATCGTGAGAACCAATATAGGCAACGACGTCCATTGTCTCATTATCCAATACCATAACCGCTGCATTTTGGATTTGCTGACCAGACAGTTTCGCAACATACTGTCTGACTATTTGCTCGATGGTTTTCTGTTGCAACAGATTGATATTGGTTCGAATAATGGGTTTTTGAGAAAAATCTGTTTTTAAGCGATAAGCCAGATGAGGTAATAATTTGGGAGCATTGTGCCGATAAGCATCCAAGGGTTCTTTTAGGGCATCTTCAATTATTTGCGCTTCAAATAAATTCCCTTTTAGGTATCGATTCAACCACTTATTGCGCTCCTGTAAAATTAGTTCGTTTCTTTTACCCAACAATAGAGAAGTCGGACGATTGGGAATGATGCTCAGGCAAGCTATCTCGGCGAGGCTCAATTGCTCAGGCGATTTATCGAAATACAAAACCGAAGCCGATTTAATGCCTTCGATGTTGCTTCCGTAGGGAATCAAGTTTAAGTATAATTGAAGAATTTCGTCCTTAGAATAATGCCACTCCAATTGCAGCGCACGAAACATTTCTATCCCTTTATTTTTATACGTCCTTGGAACAGGATACAACAATCTCGCCACTTGCATGGTAATGGTCGAAGCCCCTGACGTTCTTTTTTGTTTGGTTAAATTTTTAAACAATGCCCTAAATACTGCAATCGGGTTTACCCCAACATGTTGGTAAAAATACTTGTCTTCTTTAAATAAAATTGCCTTCCTCAACGGTTCCGAAATCTCTGATAAGTCTGTCCGCATCCGCCATTTATCGTCATCGGTCAAAAAAGCATGCATCAACTGCCCTTCGCCATCCAAAATGATTGTTGAATGTTTTACTGAAACAGCTAGGGGATACTTCCAATTCAATACGATTAAAACAATGACTCCTAGTATTAAGAGACTCCCAAGGTATAGTGATATTTTTTTTAGCTTTTTAATATTAAATTTTTAGTTGATTCCAGTATAAAACCAAATCAGAGAAACACGAAGAGAGAGAAATATTTAAGACAAAAAATTCAATGCTTCTCCTTTTAAGCGTAGTACTTTCTGGGTAGGCAAATGCATCATGGCAAAAGTGACGTAAGCCTCCACCAACAATACATTTGTTTCACTATGAAAAATTTGCTGACGCATGGTGGTCTTTACCGAGCCAATATCTTGGACAGTAGTCTGCACCAAAACAATATCGTCCAAATGCGCAGGTTTTTTATAATGAATGTCTATTTGAGCAATAAAGAAGCCCCATTGTTTCTCCTCCAATAAATGCATGTCGAGGTATTCCCTAATAAAATCCCAACGTCCTGTTTCTAGAAATTCTAGATATCGAGCGTTGTTTACATGTCCGTAACGATCTAGGTGAAAACCTTGTACTCTGATTAATGATTTGGAAAGGCGGGTCAATGGGTTAATTTTGAATGAGTGAATGAAAGAATGTTTTTCAGCTGCAGCGTATTTTTTGGGATTGGGCTTAGTACACTGTAAAATAAATATCCATTTTGACATACCTCTTTTTTAATCATATTTCGTCAGAATACTCTCAAATAGCTAGGCTATTCGCTCGTATTCGTTCCTTATATGATTAAAAAATAGCTGGTAAAAAAGCACAGTTATTTAATTTACAGTGTACT
>Ga0115031_1003339_pt1 | contig 11913 bp, 8 predicted proteins | sample Maine_Asex4_meta_FD_87301 | JGI IMG/M metagenome (GOLD analysis project Ga0115031, IMG submission 87301) | Marine algal microbial communities from Maine, USA - Maine_Asex4_metaG | ecosystem: Host-associated > Algae > Red algae > Unclassified | place: Maine, USA | collected 2015-01-05 | reverse complement strand
CGCAAAACGGCTTGCCTTGAGGTAGGGACGAGGGTCCCTCCTCGTCCGGGGAGGAGCGAAGCGACGGACCGCCGAGGCCCAAGGCTGCCCCGTAGCAAGTAGGTCGATGCTCTCGGGACGGACGAGGGCGTCGGTGGTCGCCTTGGGCTCCCTGCGGAGGCGCAGGGACGCACCTCCCTACCTGTCGCCAACCCCATACCCGAACCGCTCGGGGGTTCTAAACCAAGCGCCATTGCCACGAGTACAGTTCGCCCTGATCGTCTCCGGTCCGGGCAGCCTCCGCGGAACGCGGCGCCGAGTCTGCATCGTAGGCGGCCATCGCGGCGGGTGCGGCCCCTTCGACTGCCTTGTCGGGCGAGTAGTAGGTGTAGTAGCTCGTATTGTACTGATATTGCGAGTCGCTTCGGATATCGACGTTGCTGAGGACGGCCCCGAGCACGTCGCAGCCCACCGTCTCCAGAGCCTGTCGTACCCGCATCAGCATCTTCTTGGGCAGCTTGCGGTATTGAATCACGATGATCGCATGATCGACTTCGCTGGCGATGACCGAGGCATCACTTACCCCGAGGATCGGAGGGGAATCCACCAGCACGAGATCGAAGCGACTCTTCACGTCCTGCATGAGTTCGCTCATCCGCTTCCAATTGAGCATGCCGGCCGTATCGGCCGGGAGCACCCCACTGGGGAGAAAGTCACGGCGGACTTCGAGTCCCGGATGAACCTTTCCGTTCAATTTTCTAAAACAAAGCGGGTGCTCTTCAGTCGGCGTCGACCCTTTTAGCGTGGACGCGGAAGGCCGAACTCGATCCGTTTCGAAAGCATCTTCTCCCCCTCAAAGACCCACCACGAATCGAAGGTCTGACCGCCGAGGAGCTGGGGAAGCCAGTGCTGGTCATCCTCCCACATCTCCGCGAAAGGGATCGCGTCTACCGGAAACCAGAGGGGGGCGGCCTCGACGGTCTCCGTCGGCTCCCCCTTGAAGTCATGCGCCAGGAAAACGACGACGTGCATGGAGAGCCCATCGGTGAACTGAAAGCGGAGCACCCCGCGCGGCTGCGGATCGATGGGATCGATGTGGAGCTCCTCCCGCATCTCACGGTGGGCGGACTCGAGGATCGTCTCGCCCTCTTCGAGTTTGCCGCCCGGTCCGTTGATCTTGCCCTTTCCAAAGCCGGTCTTCTTGCGGATGAGCAGGACGCGATCGCCCTTGCGCACGAAGGTGAGGTTCGCGCGGATCTGTGGCTTCCAGTGATCCCAATCGACTTCCATGACGGAACCATGGGCCTACAGTGGTTCGGCGGCTCGATCAACTACCGCTGCCGAAAGAGCGGGCTATCCGCGACAGCGGCGACCGTCTCCACGATGCGATATTCGTGTTTGGCGGACTTCGCGAGGATGTCGTCGATGGCGACGTAGTCGGCCTCGGAGGGTTCGACGCCGTTGGCATAAAGAAGGAGCTTCTCGATGAAGCAGCGGACGAAGCGTTCCCGGTTCGCCGACGTCCTCAGCGCCGCGCGGAACTCAGTGATGCCGTCGTACTGATCGCCGCTTCGGAAGGTGGCGCTCGCGTCGATGGGGATCTGCAGATTGGGTCCCTTGCCTTTTCCCTTCACGTCGCCGGGAACGAGCGGTTCGTAGGAGTCGCGCCAGCCCCCGTCGGGACCGAAGTTCTCGAAGGCGTAGCCCCATGGGTCGATGCTCCGGTGACAGCTCGCACAAGTCTCGTCCTTGGTGTGGGCTGCCAGCACCTCCTTGATGGTCTTGGCCTGACGGACGTCGGGTTCGGTGATCTCGACGCCCGGCTGGGGGGGCGTGGGTTTGGTTCCGAGAAAGTTCTCCATGACGTAGACCGCCCGGTGAATCGGCGAGGTGGAATTGGTGTCGGCGGTGGCGGTGAGGAAGGCGCCCATTCCGAGGAGGCCACCCCGTTTTCCATCGGCGAAAACATGCCTGCGAAGGATGGAGTCCTCGGGGATGCCCCGGACCCCGTAGACCTGAGCGAGGTCGGCGTTTATGAAGCTGTACTCGGCGGTGAGGAGTTCGGGGATGGGCAAATTTTCCTTCACGGCGTGGCGGAAGAAAGTCTTCACCTCATTGATCATGTCCTCGCTGACCTGCTTGCGATGGTAGAAGCGGTAGCGCTCGGGATCGGGTGCCATGAAGTTGATGTCGTCGAGTTCGAGCCAGGCCTGTGGAAACTCGTCCAGGAAGGCCATGGCATTTTCTTCGGTCAACTGGCGGGCGATCTCGGCGTGGACGGATTCAAAAGAGTCCAAGCGGCCCGAGGCTGCAGCAGAACGGAGATCGTCCGAGGGAAAGGTGCTCTGAAGCAGGTAGCTGAGCTTGGCGGCAAACTATTCGGATTCGGAGAGGGATTCACGATCGTGCAGCAGAAATTCGGGGGAGACGAGGAGGGCGACGATGCCTTCCTTGAGCGCGCCGATTTCTCCCAGCTCCCCGGCCTTCGACTCGACCAGCGCGACGATGGGCGCCAGCTCGCCGGGAGCAACGGTTCTACGCCAGGCGCGCTCGGCGATGGGGCGGAGAATCTGTCGTGCCTTGGCAACGGAAGGCTCGTCGCCAAGGAGGGCGCTGGTCCGAGATGGCGGCCAGCTTTCGTAGAAGGGACCTTCGACTTCGACCCTGAGGATGCGCGGACGACCACCGCGCCACTGTTCGGTCCAGTGTGACCAGTGGTCGATATCGGTTCGCTTGGACTTGCCGCCGCCGCGCTGGATGAAGTCGGCGAGCGCCTCGGGTTCGTACTCCTCGCGGTGGAGCTTCTCGATGGCGTACTGGAACTTGAAATTGCCATTCGCTCGCAGCGCAAAGGCGTCGCTGTGATGACGGAACTCGATCACGGTTCCGGCTGCGATCCACTCTTCGAGTTCGAGGGTCACGATCTCCTCGTCGGGCAGCTCAAAGCCTTGGACTCGATCCCCGAGATGGACCCCGAATCGAATCGGGTCGCCGTGATAGAAACCGGTGTGCCTGGTATCGTAGACCGTGCGGTCCTTGGCGACGACCTGCACCTTGAGTCGGTACTGTCCGCTCGCGGCGATCTTGGGGACGCCACGGAGAAAGACCGAGGTCTTGGGATCGCGAAGGTCGATGCCGTCGGCTGTCCCATATCGGACGGGACGCTGCGAATTCTGGCGAAGGTGGGCGTACTGCAGGCCGGTGGCGTCGGCGACGATTCTTGTCGACTCTGGTCGCGGCCCCTCGAGAATGGTCGCGTCGACGACCGTGCGGACCGATTCGAGAAACTGCTCGAGGTGGAAGTTGCTGAACCCGAGGGACGGGCCGTGGGTATCGAAGCCGTGGTGGAGGGTGTCGCCAATGAGGTTGTCGACCGGGAGTTGGGTGCCGACGTCCTCAAGGAGAAGGGCATCGCGCACCGAGTTTGCGAATTCCCGGTTGTTCAGTCGTCGCGGCGCGGGCGGTGCCGCCTCGCCGCCGCTGGAATCGAACCCTCGGATGGCCTGGTTGAGGTAGCGGGCCAAAGCGCGGCGCTCTTCGCCGGTGATCGTGCTGTCTTCTTCCGGCGGCATTTCCTTCGTCTCGACGTTTTCGAGCGCGTTGACCCAGCGGTCGAAGCTGGCCGCGGAGGGCGAGGCTCCCAGCTGCTTCAGCTGAAACTTGCCCTTCGCCTTGTCGGGGTTGTGGCAGTCTGCGCAGTGGGTCTGAAGAAGCTCGGGCGAGGCTGAAAGTGGAGAGCCGATCAGCAGTGCCACGCCTAGAGCAGCAAGAAGATCTTGAACGCTTCGTGCAAGGCGGAGGTCAGGGCCACCGCCTGCGGACTGATGCTCGATCTTGTCCTGGGACTGCGCAGGTTGCGGCGATGGCAGCTTACGCATAGTCGAAATCAAAGCTTCCCGTGCTGATGTTGAACTTGTCTCGTTCGATGCCGAAGCGTTGCAGGAGAGTGACGTAGAGATTGCACAGCGGCATGCTCTCGCCGCTGACGGTCGCGCAGTCATGATGGCCGAGGTGATTGAAGCCGCCTCCCGCGACCAAGATGGGCAGGTTGCGGTTGGAGTGCGTCCCCCCGTAGCCCATGCCGCTTCCAAACAGCACGACGGTGTTGTCGAGCAGCGAGCCTTCGCCGTCTGGCTCGTCGATCTCGTCGAGCTTGCGCAGGCAGCGTGAAAGCTGGGCGATCTGAAATGACTCGATGGCGACGAGTTCGCCGGTGACGTCCTCCTGCTTGCCGTTGTGGGTGCAGCCGTGATAACTGCGATTGACCCCCTTCACGTCGGTGTAGCCAAGGCTGCTCGGGAAAACCACGCTGGCGACGCGCGTGAGATCGGTCTGAAAGGCGTAGGCCACCATGTCGAAGATCGCGTGGTACTTGTTGGCAATCGTCACTTCGGACTCCTGGAAGTGAGCTGAGATGTCGAACTCGGGCTTGCCCCGGTCGATCCACCCCGTTCGACTCTGAAGCGAGGTCTCGAGATCGCGAATCCCCGTGGCGTATTGATCGAGTCGGTCGCGGTCCGCGGCCGAGGCGTCGCGCCCGATTCCGGAGAAGCGGCTGCCCACGGCATCGAGGATGCTGCCGTTGCGCGCGAGCAGTGCCTTGCGAGTCTCGCGCTCCTCGGCGGTCAGATTGAGGAAGAGATAATCAAAGAGCTTCTGCGGGTCGGTGAAGGGGTTTTTCTGGACGCCCGTCGCGGTCCAGTTCATCTGGCACCCGCCGCCGAGGCCTACCTCGATGGAGGGAAAGCGCACCTCCGAGGAAGTGTGGCGCGCGATGATTTGGTCGATCGTCATGTTCTTCTCGGGAAAAGAAGCGGCCGTCGCCGGGAGCACCCCGCTGAGAAAGGCAATCTCCTTGCCGTGACCGCTGTTCATCCCGTGGTCGGTATGGCCGAGAATCGTGACGCGATCCTTGACCCAGTCGAGCGATTGAAGAGTCGGGGAGAGGGTAAAGTCCTTGCCGAAATCCTTGGGAAAGAAGCTGTCTGGATGAGCGCCGAAGGGGTTGCCGACGACGAGAAAACGGGTCGGCGTTGCCGTGCTTGCGGCAGCATTTTGCGCGTGAGCGCTCGAGTCGAGGAGAGGCAGGGCCAATGTGCCCCCGAGGCTCTTGAGGAGTTGTCGGCGTCGGATCATGACAGAGAGAAAACGGGGGTCTTCACCTTCTCATTTCGCGACATCGCGGAAACAGCCACACAAAAAAGCCCCAAAAAACCCTCGTTGCGGCCAACCTTTTTGGGGCAGACTGAGGATGCTGCTTTAACTAGATGAGTACCCAAGAGATTCCGGCCCTTCCTCTGCTCGAAAAATTGAGGGTGATGGAGTTGCTTTGGGCAGATCTGACCCAAACGGGTAGCGAGGTCGAATCCCCCCGCTGGCACCAGCAGGTGCTGGAGCCAACGGGGCAACGCATCGAAGATGGCGAAGAGGATTCGCTCGACTGGTCCGAAGCCAAGGGTCTCCTTCGCGCGAAGCGATCGTGGAACTGAAGATTCTGCGATCGGCCATCGCCGATCTTGAGCGAGAATTTGATTTTTACGAATCCACGGAGGAGGGGCTGGGCGGCTACTTTCAGGATTCCCTGTTCTCGGATATCACTCGCCCCTGCTGTTTGGAGGCATCACGGTGTGGCTAGAGCATTTTAACATAGCTCGCCTGAAGATATGCTGTCTTGAAGGTGGAGCGTGACGTCCTCGGCGCGCTGGCGTTGCCAGAGTGTCGGGCTTCGCCCGCCAACTCGCCGGGACGTCGAGTTCCACCACGGAGACTCATCTAAACTCAATGGCGCTTGGATAAGGGCCCTTTTCGGCAGAAACGGCAAAAGGTTCGGCACCCCCGAATCAAGTGCGTTGGTAGGGGCGCTTTCGACCCGCTGAGGTCGCCTGCGTGCCTGAGCCCTGAAGGGGCGTCTCATCATAGCCCGGGGCAACGCCCCGGGAACTCCGCCCCCACGCGACCAGAGCCCTGTAGGGGCGACCTAAGAAAACTAGGTCTCGGGTCGCTGGTGGCGACGGATTAGGACGCCCCTTCAGGGCTCGATTCTGTTGAGCCATAGACCCAGGGCGATGCCCTGGGCTAGAATAGGACGCCCCTTCAGGGCCTTCTTTCGGACGGGGACCTCGACCATTTCACGTTCTCACGGAGTACAAAAAAGCCCGGTCTGGCGAACCAGACCGGGCCTTGTGCGATTCCTTGCCGCCTCTCAAGGAGAGGCGGGGGAAAGCGGAGGGGACTACATCATGCCGCCCATTCCTCCCATGCCGCCGTGATCGTGGGCATGGCCGCCGTCGTCTGCAGCTGCAGGCTCCGGCATATCGGTGATGAGGCACTCCGTGGTGAGAAGCAGCGCCGAGATGGACGCTGCGTTCTGCAGAGCGGAACGCGTCACCTTGGTCGGGTCGACGACGCCGGCCTTGATGAGGTCCTCGTACTTGGCGGTGGCCACGTTGTAGCCTTCGCCGCCCTTGAGGCTGGCGACCTTCTCGACGATGAGAGCACCTTCGACACCTGCGTTGGCGGCAAGCGTGCGGAGGGGAGACTCGATCGCGCGGGTGACGATCTCAGCACCGGTAGCTTCGTCGCCCTTGAGCTTGAGCTTGCCGAGCTTGGCGTGTGCACGGATCAGGGCGGTGCCTCCTCCGGGAACGATGCCTTCCTCGACGGCTGCGCGGGTGGCGTGAAGGGCGTCTTCGACGCGCATCTTCTTCTCCTTCATCTCGGTCTCGGTGGCTGCACCGACGTTGATGACGGCGACACCGCCAGCGAGCTTGGCAAGACGCTCCTGGAGCTTCTCGCGATCGTAGTCCGAAGTGGTCTCGGCAATCTGGCGACGGATCAGCTGGACGCGTCCGGCGATGGCCTTGGAAGGTCCGCCGCCCTCGATGAGGGTGGTGTCTTCCTTGCCGATGGTGACGCGCTTGCAGGAACCAAGGTCCTTCATGTCGACGTTCTCGAGCTTGATGCCGAGATCCTCGGTGATGACGCGGCCGCCGGTGAGGACGGCGATGTCCTCGAGCATGGCCTTGCGGCGGTCACCAAAGCCAGGCGCCTTGACGGCGGTGACGTTGAGGGTGCCGCGGAGCTTGTTGACCACGAGAGTGGCCAGGGCTTCGCCTTCGACGTCCTCTGCGATGATGAGCAGCGGCTTGTTGGTCTGGGCGACCTTCTCAAGAAGGGGAAGCATGTCCTTGAGATTGGAGATCTTCTTCTCGTGAATGAGGATGATGGGGCTGTCGAGGACGCACTCCATGGTCTCGGGATCGGTCACGAAGTAGGGGCTGAGGTAGCCCTTGTCGAACTGCATGCCTTCGACGACTTCGAGGGTCGTCTCGATGCCCTTGGCTTCTTCGACGGTGATGGTGCCGTCCTTGCCGACCTTGTCCATCGCGTCGGCGATGATGCCGCCGATTTCCTTGTCCCAGTTGGCCGAGACGGTGGCAACCTGAGCGATCTCGTTGGTCTTAGTGACCTTCTTGGAGATGGCGGCGAGCTGCTCGACGATGGCCTCGGATGCGACGAGGATGCCTCGCTGAAGCGAGGTCGGGTTGGCACCGGCGGTGACGTTGCGGAGACCTTCGCGGTAGATGGCCTCGGCGAGCACGGTCGCGGTGGTGGTTCCGTCACCAGCGATGTCGGAGGTCTTCGAGGAGACTTCCTTGATCAGCTGGGCGCCCATGTTTTCATAGGGGCACTCGAGCTCGATCTCCTTGGCGACGGTGACGCCGTCCTTGGTGATCGTGGGGCTCCCGAACTTCTTGTCGAGAATGACGTTGCGTCCGGCGGGCCCGAGGGTGCTCTTGACGGCTTTAGCGAGCTTGGTAGCTCCGCGAAGCAGCGCCTGTCGTGCTGCTTCGTCAAAAATGAGTTGTTTAGCCATTGTAGTGTTTTGTTGAGAAATGTGTGGTGTGTGGGGTCGTCGGCTCTAGCCGATGATGCCGAGAATGTCGGACTCGTTGAGGATCAGGACCTCGTCGCCGTTGTGGGTGACTTCGGTGCCGCCGTACTTGCTGATGAGCACGGTGTCGCCCTTCTTGACGCTGAAGGGGATCTTCTTGCCGCTGTCGTCGACGTCCCCGGTTCCGAGGGCGAGGACTTTGGCCTCTTGAGGCTTTTCCTTGGCGGTATCGGGAAGGATGATTCCGCCGGCGGACTGTTCTTCTTCGTCGAGACGCTTCACGAGGACGCGCTGTCCGAGAGGTTGGATTTTAGATGCCATGGTTGGTACGGTTGTTGCTGTGTTGGTGTTGTTCAGGTTTGGTTGGTTCAGCCGCCCGCACCGTGAAAGGGTCACCCCTTAACGGAGGTGGGCGGCTAACTTCTCAAGATCCTTGCTTGGGTCGAGTGAATCTTTGCTATTTTTTGGCGTCGGCGTCGGCGTCGGCGCCTGCCGCATCGTCTTCGTCGACGACTTCGAAGTCGGCATCGACGACCTTGCCTTTGGCTTTGCGGGACTTTTCCTGGCCGCCGTCCTCGTCAGAAGACTCCGGTGCGGACTGGGCGGCGTCCCCGCCGGGAGCGGCTCCGGCAGCCTGAGCAGCCTGGGCCATCTCCATGAAGAGGTTCTGGAGTTCGTCGGTCGATTTCTTGATCGCCTCGACGTCGGTGCCTTCGAGATCGGATTTCACCTTGGTGACTCCATCGTCAATCCGGCCTTTCGCGTCCTCGGGAACCTGATCACCCATCTCCTTGAGCTGGGTCTCGACCTGGTGGACGAGGTTGTCGGCGTTGTTGCGGATTTCGACGGCCTCGGCGCGCTGCTTGTCCTCGTCGGCGTGGGCTTCGGCGTCGGCCTTGGCCTGCGCGATCTCCTCTTCGGTGAGTCCGCTGGAGTCCTTGATGGTGACCTTGTTCTCCTTGCCGGTGCCGAGGTCCTTGGCGGACACGTGGAGAATGCCGTCCCGGTCGATGTCGAAGGTGACCTCGATCTGGGGATTGCCGCGGGGGGCGGGCTGGATGCCGTCGAGGCGGAAGTTTCCGAGTACTTTGTTGTCCTCGAACATGGGCCGCTCACCCTGGCAGACGCGAATGTCCACGGCCGGCTGGCTGTCGACCGCCGTCGAGAAGGTCTGGGACTTCTTCGTCGGGATGGTGGTGTTGCGCTCGATCATCGGCGTGGCGCGGGAGCCGTTCGTCTCGATGGATAGGGTAAGGGGCGTGACGTCGAGGAGGACGACGTCCTGCACGTCGCCCTGCAGGACTCCGCCCTGAATGGCGGCTCCGGCGGCGACGGCTTCGTCGGGGTTGACGCCCTTGTGGGGCTCTTTGCCGGCGAGTTCGCGGGCGACCTCGACCACTGCGGGCATGCGCGTCATTCCACCGACCAGAACAAGCTGATCGATTTCGGAGGCGCTGAGTCCGGCTTCCTTCATGCAGTCGAGGACCGGCTTGCGGGTCCGCTCGGTGAGTTTCTCGGTGAGCTGCTCGAGCTTGGCACGGGTCACTTCGACCTGGATATGCTTCGGCCCACTCGCGTCGGCGGTGATGAAGGGCAGGTTGATCTCGTAGGACTGCGAGGATGAGAGGGCGATCTTGGCCTTCTCGGCTTCCTCCTTGATACGCTGGAGCGCGTCCGGCTGGCCACTGAGGTCCATGCTGTTCTCCGTTTCGAAAGTCTTGAGGATCCACTCGATGAGCGCGCTGTCCCAGTCGTCGCCGCCGAGGGTGGTGTCGCCGTCGGTGGCGAGCACCTCGAAGACGCCGTCGCCAATGTCGAGGATGGAGATGTCGAAGGTGCCGCCGCCGAGGTCGTAGACGGCGATCTTCTCATCGCTGTTCTTCTCCAGGCCGTAGGCGAGGGAGGCAGCGGTCGGCTCGTTGATGATCCGCTCGACCTCGAGCCCGGCGATCTCGCCCGCTGCCTTGGTGGCGTTGCGCTGGGCGTCGTTAAAGTAGGCGGGGACGGTGATGACCGCCTTGGTGATGGTTTCGCCGAGCTTCGACTCGGCGTCGGCCTTCAGTTTGCCAAGGATCATCGCGGAGATTTCCTGCGGCGAGAAAGCCTTCTTCTCTCCGTCGATCTCCACCTGAATGTGGGCGTCGCCGTTGGAGGCTTCGATGATCTCGTAAGGCACCTTTTTCTCGTCGGCGCTCAGCTCGCTGAACTTGCGGCCGATGAGGCGCTTGGCCGAGGAAACGGTGTTGGTCGGGTTGGTGACGGCCTGCCGCTTGGCGGCCTGACCGACGAGGCGCTCGCCGCCTTTGGCGAAGGCGACCACGCTGGGTGTGGTGCGTGCGCCTTCGGAGTTTTCAAGAACCGTGGGCTCCCCGCCATCCATGATGGCCATGCAGGAGTTGGTCGTGCCGAGATCGATGCCGAGAATCTTACTCATCGTATTGAAGGGTCGTGTGTGTGTGGGTGGGAAATTGAGTTAGGAAGCGGTGCCTCCAGTGTAGTGTTCTTTATGCAGAATTGATGCCAAGCGACCCTCTGTAGGCGTAATCCGTTCAAAGGTAGTAGGTTGCGATAATCATGGTCGCGCGTGAGTGGCTAGAATTAACCACCGAAGCGTCAAGGTGACTCAATTTGCCGGGTCAATATGACTCGATGCGCCAGATCGGCGCGCAACGGGTAACCTTCGCCAATCCGGTTGGCATTGCCCTCGGTCTTTGTTCCTTATTTGCCTGCGGCGAGCCCTTTGGCCATGCGGGGGAAAAGGATCCAGTGGAGCGGCAGCACGGCGTACCAGTAAGCGCGGCCGAGCAATCCGCGCGGTCGGAAGGTGGCGGTCTGGGTGAGTTCGTCCTCGGTGACCTCGAACTGGAGCCACGCCTCGCCGGGCATTTTCATTTCCGCCGCGAGGATCAGACGGGCGGAGTCGTGCGAGGGGTCTCGGTCGGCAAGGATCACACGCCAGAAATCGAGAGCATCGCCGGCCTTGAGTTCGGTAGGGTGGCGGCGCCCGCGCCGGAGGCCCGTGCCTCCGGAGAGGCGATCCATGAGGCCGCGAAGCTTCCAGGCCCAGTTCATCGAGGGCCAGCCTTTGGCGCCGCCGAGGGACCATACCGAGTCAATGGCATCCAGACGATCGGTGGTGAGGGGTGCGACTTGCTGATCAGAGAGAACGCCGTGGGCGGGCACCTGGACGGATTGAAAGAAGTCCGGGTCGAGTCGTCCGGAGGAAAGAGAGTCGAACCATGAGGAGGGGACCTTGTGCTGGGCGATGAGGTCGAAGGCTCTTTCGATGGCCTGCTGATAGGTCAGGAGATCCTGCGGGACGAGTTTCGTGAGGCTGGAGTCGGTGCAGACGGTTTCGTTGACAAGGGACTGGACGAGAGATTTGGCGAGCGGATAGCTGGCGGCGGTGACGAGGTAGAGCCAGCGGGCGGAGAGGCGAGGGCTGAAGAAGGGGACGGGAATGATCAATCGCTTGAGGTTCCGGGCGGAGGCATAGCCGAGGAGCAGTTCGCGGTAGGTGAGGACGTCGGGCCCGCCGATGTCGAATTCCCGGCCGAGGGTTTGCGGATGACCGAGCACTCCGGTGAGGTAGCCGACGACGTTGCTGATGCCGATGGGCTGGCAGCGATTCGCGGTCCACTTCGGGGTGATCATGAACGGGAGTTTTTCCGCGAGATCGCGGATGATCTCAAAGGACGCGGAACCAGACCCCACGATGATGGAGGCACGAAGAGTGGTGACGGGAACGGAGCCCTCGCGGAGGATGCCGTTGACGTTCTCACGGGAGGCGAGGTGGGTGGAGAGTCGGCCTTCAGGGACAAGACCAGAGAGATAGATGACCTGTTCGCATTGAACCCAGTCCCTGAAGCGGCGTGCGCAGTCCGCTTCGCGCTGGGCGAAGTCGTGGCCGGAGCCCATCGAGTGAAGGAGGTAGTAGGCGGCGTCGAGGTCGTCGGGAACGGGGGGCAGGTCGCCTAGGAAATCACCCTCGAGGAGAGTGAGTTGCCCACTTTCGAGGAAGGGCTGAAATTGGGTCGAGG
>Ga0115031_1003338_pt1 | contig 11914 bp, 13 predicted proteins | sample Maine_Asex4_meta_FD_87301 | JGI IMG/M metagenome (GOLD analysis project Ga0115031, IMG submission 87301) | Marine algal microbial communities from Maine, USA - Maine_Asex4_metaG | ecosystem: Host-associated > Algae > Red algae > Unclassified | place: Maine, USA | collected 2015-01-05 | reverse complement strand
TTCCAGAAGAAGACCGCCGCCCGGTACACCAGCGCCACAGGCCCCTCCTGTATTTTCAGCTTCCGCTTCAAGTCGAGGCTGGTGAACACCTGCTTCACCTCCTCGTACCCCCACTCGACAGCCACCCGCACGCCCGCCATATCCATGTTGTAGGCCTCTTCCTCCTCATCCAGCTCCACCCCGGGCCCCGACGGGAAGGCCACTTGCAACCAGGGGCGCGCCAGATGGGCCTTGTCACCAAAGAGGCAGTAGCACACCCCGTGCACCAGCAGTCCTGCGACAAGCATCTCGTCCGTCCCAGCGTCCCGGTACAGCGTGATGTCGTGCCGCCGTCCCTCGACAGGTCCCGCCAGATGAAACAGAAGCCCGTCGGGGTTCACAATCGACTGAAACTTGAGCATGTGCGTCCTCTTGTGCCCGCTATAGACACTGCGCTGCAGCCCCTCCCCGGGCCGCTCGACAAAGATGCCTGTGCCGTCAATGAAACCAATACAGATGTCAATGCCATTCCCTTTAACCAAAACGCACTCTGCGTATGTACCAGCCCGCTCCCCCACCAGGTCTCCTCGCCAAGAGCAAAAGGCACCCTCCCAGAGCGCGAGAAGGACCTTGAGGGTTTCTAAAAATATGGCACACAGCGCCGAGCTGCGGCGCCCGAAGAGCCCCTCCAGATCCACCCAACGCGCGGGTGACGAGAGGCGCCGAAGCATGATGCACAGCCTCTCGATGCCAGACACGGGGTGCCTGCCGGGTTACACCTCATCCTCCAGGTGGAGAAGCTCAGCGACGCGCCCGACGTCGGCAGGCTTGACCCGAAAAAGAGACAGAGCCTGCTCCGTCGAAAAAGTGCCGATGTTGAACGACGTCGCGCTCACGCCCCGCACGCGCTCCATCAGACAGCGCACGTCTCGTCGCACGCGCAACAGGCGGAGCAGCACAGGCCCAAGTGCAACCACGCCCTCCCCCACGAAGTGGCGCACCAGTACCTCGCGGCGCAGCCGACGCCGCGTGCGCTGCAGCTCCCCAAGGGAAAATTCCTTGATGGAGACCATCGTGGTGCCCACCCCCGCGCAGATGGCCACAGCCGCTCGTGGAGACGGATGCACGCGGTCCGACAGTGAAACGGTCGAGGCGTCGGGGACACGTGCACCCGGCAAGGCGACTGCCACAACCCCAACTCAGCTGTTTAAACCCCCCGTCCCACTCGACGTTGCAAATAATTTACCGTAAGCTCTTCCCACAAAATAGCCACAAACGGTTGCCCCGACCTGGTTGTTTAAACTCCCTAATGTCAAGGATAGCGGATGGACCACAAGCGCATGGCACAGACACGGTCACGTTCAAAATTGGATCCTGCAACACCGAACGGCGAGTTTCATGGGCAGAGACTCAATAGAATTCGATCAGCCAATAGGATTCCAGTTTCCAAGCTCACCAGGCTCCGGGTTGCCGAGTCCGGCCGGCATGATGCCCAGCTGGTGGGACCTGCGTCGGTGAAATGTGATTCCAGCAATGTGAATGATGTGATGACGCCCAGCTCGCCGGAACGTTGTAACAATCTGTCCTGTGACTTCTCGTTGTCATTCTCCAGTGCTGGACTTTGCTTCCGTCAGTGCATTTGAAACGCGACCGCATTCCATCCGGGGCCGGGCGACCGCTGCTGTAGGGGACCCCTTCCAGTCGAGTGTACTGAGACGACTTGATTGTGATGTGCTTTGAACTACAGTGCTCTGAGGCGTTGTAAACGGCCCACGCGACGATTTTTCCTTACGCAATCGACGGGGTGCCCTTCTGGATGAGATATCACATGGGAACAGCACCATTGGCCGCTGCCACAACGAAGTCCTGGCAGCAGTTGGCCACTGCCTGAGGAAGTCCTGGATGGAGTGGGCGCCCCCACAAGGAAGTCGTGGCTGGATTGTGATGCAAACGTTGGACTTGGGACATGGCCTGAGTGTTCAATAGAATTTAGCATTCACGGTATTTCGTTCACGTTAAAGGGAACATCTCACCAGAAACTCGTTTGAATCTTGCGACCCTTCCGTGCATGTGCTCTCCTCGTCGTGTTCTCTTCGGGGCATTCGTGTTGCCATGACGTGTTCACCTTAGGGTGCACGTCCGTTTGGTGCTGATAACAGAAGAGGCATTCGAAGGAACAGGATAGAGCGCGAAAAATACGCGAGAACGCATATTGGCAGCAGCCAGGAAGACGACACCGCTCAACAACGCACACGAGCCACACATCATGAAGTCGACTCCTGGCCTCGCCGCACGGGTGCGACGCGCGGCCGGCAGATCGGCCAGTTTGACTCTAAATGAGCCAAGGCGTCCCCACTGATATTCTCTCTGGTCTACTAAACCACGCCCTCGTTGCATTCACCCCACTCCTACTCCCAAGCGCATGTTCCCCCCAGCTCGATCTCCTCCATCCATTGAAGCTGCTTATCTCACGGCAACACCCTTCTTTCTCTCTCCCTTGGCGATGGCCCCTTGGCGTCGCACATGGCGTGGCATGTGGCAGAGCACGTGGCGTCGCACACGTACGCACTAACGACATCACTCTTTGCTACGGCCCGGTCAGCGTCGCGCTTGACGTACCCCTCAGCGTCGACCGTCAAGGCGTCTGCCGTCTTCCGTGCTCACGGAGCGTTTCCCCTCGCACCGTCACGCCCACTCCTCCACCACCGCCCTCACGCCCACGTTACTGCTGTCCCATCAGCCCACGCCCGGTCCTTCGTCACCCGCCGCCGACGTGCCGAAGCACTAAACGCCTCGAGCTTCCTCCGCGCTCCGGTCGACACACCGGAGCTCGTAGCGTCGACGGCGACCACTGCTGGCTACTCCATCGCCACCTCCTACTCCGCCCACGCGATGCGGGCGGATCTGCTCAGCAGGACAGAGGTGGCGGCGCCCCGCCCGGCGGCGGCCGCGCCCGCCAAGCAGGCATCTGCGTCCGTCTCGGCGCTCCTCAAGAGCAGCCGCCGACGCGTTCCCCGCCTCCACCGCGTCGGGTGCCCGCACGTCGCGGTTGTCACGCGGAGGTCAGCGGCAGCGGCCGCACCGCTGGCTACCACTGAGGCTCCATCGCTCAAGCCACAAAGCGCTCTTGTTGCGCGGGGGTCACGATGCGCGTGAGGAGAAAAGAAGGCAGCACGCCAGAACGCTGGTCGTGGGTTACCATCAACAGACCAGGACGGCGCTTGAAGAACTCACTGCACATAAGGGCACTAAATCCATCATCGCTAGGAGGCTTGTTGGTGAAGTAGACGAAGAGCACTTGGTCTTGGTCGGAGCGCCACTCCTTGGTAGCACGCGTGACAGCCTTGTACCAGGTGTCCACGGCCACTTCGGAAACTATGCTACTCGTGCCGGAATGCTTTGTCTGCACGAAGACGTGCAGCATGCCGCCGATCTTGCCGCGCGGCATCATGCGCAACGAACAGCGGATGTCCACCGCGGCAGTTCCGGGACACGTCAAAAACACTCCGTCGGTCAACAGCACCTCGTCGTGCATCGCCTGGAACTCCCTCCGAGCCAGGACAACCATCTGCTTCGGCGGCATAGAGCCGCTGGAGGCGATGAACTGGGTCTGCTCTACATAGAGAGAGCGCGGCTCCTCCAGGATCAGCTCGCGCGGACGTAGTTTGTCGCATCCCAACGCCCCGGGGAACAGGTCTTGGATGAAGAGCTGAATCGACCGCAAGCCCGGCTGCAGCACCGCGGTCAGGCAGTATTCCACCATCACATCCACCTCCTGCCACGTGCAAATGGTGTGGGAAAGAAGGCGCGCCGGCAGAATTGAGGACAAGCCCAACCGTCGAAGCTGAACAAGAGGAACGCGCACGACGTACCGGCCGTCTCCTGCAGCTTCAAGCTTGATCACGCCGGCAACGTCAGCGTCAATCACAGCGCGCTCCAAGTCGGGGGTCGCCCGACTTGGACCAGGGACAAAGAGGTGCACCGGGGCTTTAGAGAGGGAAAGTAGAGCCAATGTATCTGCGAACGGAACGAGCTCCCGTCGCATCGTTGACATTACTACAGGGCCCATGGCGACGGCCCAGTCGATGGCAGCCACCATGGCAGCCCCATCAGCCGACGCCGGCAAGACCTTCAGAGCTTCACGTGCGAGGTAGACCACATGCCGCGGCAAGAAGTCCGTGTCGCCAAGCGCGTTGCGCGCCTCAGCACTAACGAGCAGGGCCTCATACACACTCGGACGTAGAGGGCGCTTGGCACCTGCAGTAAGGGCGTCGGCAAACAGCTCAGCAGACGTCTTCAACACCAAGCGGCCAGGTGAGATGAGTACTGCCCGAAGCTTGTCGGTAAGCACAAATGGCAAGCCGGCAACAGGCGTGCCCGTCACCACTGGGAGGAAGACCACCTTGACACCGACCGCATCTTCCGCAGACGAAACCCAGTTGTTCACGGCGCTCATCATCTCCTTGAACCTCAACACCGCGGTATCAAGCGAATGATTCCGCTCTTTCATCAGGTTCTGCACGTACGCCTGGTACTCGTCCAGGTGAAGCGCAAGAAAAATGACGCCAGGCGGGGATGCGCCCGCCTCAGAGGCTTGTCGGAGAGCCGCCTTGGCGATTGCCGTCAGCACGTCCGCCGTATATAATCCATCAAGACTCCTACCGTTGGCGTCCTTGACGCGACCCACAAGTTCGCTCAAAGCACGGGCGGCCAGACGTACACCAAGGTTCTTGTCCATGAAATCTTCGTCAACAGACCGGTCAAACGCGTACCCGTTGTTGAAGTCGATGAACAGCGGGATGGTCAACACGATGCAGCCCGCCTTAGCTGCGATCGCCTGCAGCAGGTTGCCGGCAAGCCCATTCGACCGACACAGCGCCTCGAATCCAACCCGGGTCTTCCCCGACCCCGACGGGCCACTGACGACAAGGACGTTGGATTTGCCCCCAGCGGGTGCCAGGTTGTCCAATGCGGACTCCTGGATCGCAGAAATGACGTCGTCACTCCCGCGCAGTTGGAGTTCTGCGCCGTCCAGCTGGTGTCGGGCATATTGCTTCCTCACGCCAGGGAGCTCGGCAGCTTCCACTCGGAGCAAAACAATTGGCACCTACGAGGCGACACGAGCACAAGCCACACGAACAACACCACGAACGCAATGCGAAGGAGACGATGGTGACTGAGTCAGTTCTGGCAACAACACAAAACGACACATCACAAACGAACACCGCACGACGTGCTCACCAGACTAGTTGAGAGCGGGATACAAACCCCCAAGTCCTCGAACACCTAGAGTCGAAAAGCACCGAATGGATGAAACACAGCGCCCGAGAAGCACGCACCTTAGGGACAGGCACCTTCGACGCCGTCTCTGCGGCTGCAGCCTGCTTCTGAAGCGCAGCGACGTTGTCCTTCAGCTGTCGTTCATCTGGACGAAGGCCAGCAAGCGCCAAGTTGGCTTCCTTGATGTTGCCAATGGCCACCTGCCACTTTCCCCGCAACATTGCATCGTCTTTCGCACTGAGGCCGGGCTGCGCCAGCTGCTCCTCGATGTTGCCAAGTTCGTTGCCAACGACTTCTTTCAGTGCCTCCTTCTTCTGGATGCTCTGCTGCACGTCACAAAGTTCGTCCCGAGCGGCTCTGAGGTCGGCGTACAGGGCTGGCAGCCGACTGCCACCCGCAGCAGACGATCCCAGCAGATGGCCCTCTACAGCGGGCTGCGAGTGAATAGATTGCAGCGCGGCAGCGGCCCCAGTAGTAGGCTCCACAACACCCATCCCTGCATGTGCGGCCACACAGGGGGCTGTCGTCGGCAACCTCTTGCTCGGCGACGATGGCGCAGCATCTCCACCAGCCAGGACTGCCGTCGCCACGGGTCGAGGGCGCGTCGAACCAGTCGACGCGTCCTCGCGCCTGCGGGCAGAGCCAGCTCCGTCATCTTCAGTCCAGGAACCAGAGGAGAGAAACAAAAAAGCATGCATATGAAGAAAAGTGGCAGAAGAGCAGACCATCATGTACGTGACATTCTCAGCGCCCAGAGTTAGCTGTCACGTCCATAGGTACGCGAGGCAGCAAGCGCGGACACACTGAACCAGCACAGGCAGGACGTGCATCTTCACTATATACAGACGTCACAGGCGCTGCACGGCTGCCAGGACGCACCAAACACGACGATGCGTCTCAACAAAAAAGGACACGGTGACCAAGCCAAAAGGAAGGCGTCAAGCGACAGGCAGTATCCGATAAAAACGTACCTGCCGTCGAGGCAGACGCGCCTCCAACCTTGTCCCTCCTGATATCCATGATCGCAGGCCTTGTGCGCACGGGATATCTTGTGCCGTTTCCCGAGCTCAGCGATATTGCAGTCCGCTGAGTGTTGCCCCATTCAAAAGAGAACCAGAGTACATCGAACTGTTGTTCAGTTCAGAAACATGTCAAGAAGTGAAGTTGTTGACGTAATTGGCATATGATTAAACTAGTTCATTTTAAGTTTGATTCGTATTTGAACTTTAATAATTGATTGAATGGCCGATCGCGTTCTCTTTTTTTACTGAAAGCGCGTGCGCGAAAACACCCTGGCCTGGAGTTGTGCTGTTTTCGAAGACCATCTATTTGTGTAAGTTCCGAAGCACCATTTAGACTAGAAACATGCCGTCGCGCTTTACTTGGCACGTGGCTCTGTTATTCATGCACTGCATTGGTTTTTATTTTCATGTCCCTGCGAGCGTCCACGGGCAGCCGCGTGCGCCCGAGCCGTCCGCCTCGGAGCGCGCCGGCCCCCCACCCAGGTGACGCCGTGCTTGCGACAGTCCCAAGTCACGCACGGCTCGCCAACAGCCTCACCTCCCACAGCCTGTCGGCCTCACACCTACGTCCGCCTGCGCCGCCGCTACCACACAGGCCACCCGCCCCCCGGGGCAAGCGCCACGCCACTCCCGCCCCCTCGTCCATGGTAGCTAGGCTTGTTGCCAGCAGCAAGCCTATCGCAGCAGGGGGCGCGGGCGAAAGGGCCGACGCCGCCGCCATAAGGGCTGCCACCGGCAAGCCAGCGGCGTCTCTTTCCCCTCTCCAGCCCCACGGCCCATCAACCCCTCCACAACTCCCCAAACGTACGCCCCTGTCCGGTCTTCCCCCACGACGTACCACGCGGTCAGCTGCGCGACATCCCGCACGGCCAGTCTGCCACCACCACACCATCATCCCCTCGCACGGGCCACACGCACGGCGCCGCCCTCTCTTCGTCTCAGACTCGCGCACAGCACCACGCGGGCAGTTGCGTCACGCCACTCGCGACTACCCGCTTCAGTCACTGCGCGCCACGGTCACACCACATTCCACGCGTCTCGGCTGTCACCGATATTGGCCCTCTCCTGCGCGATAAAAGTTTTGAAGAACAAAAACACCGTCTGGAGCATCTCAGGGGCAGGTTCTGCCAGTTACGCCCTCAATTCCTCACCCGATGCGGTCATATGCAGCCCGCATCCTCGTTTCCAGCTCGTCTGAATCACAGACCCCCCGTTTCAAGCCATCTGAACGAGAAAAAAACCCTTTCCTTCACATGGTTGAACCTCTTAAACGCCCAACGTACCGCCATGCCGCCTAAACACATGCAGAGATACGTTGCAGAGCGACGTTTCTAACCATGCCGGACTTACCGTACGGCGACATCCGCCTGAGCCGTACGAGGTCTCTCCACGGCCACCCCGCTTTTTCGCAAGTACTCCCGCAACATGCACTAGCTCGGAAAAAAATTAGAATAGGGGGCGCTATGCGCATGTTGGACAGTACCCTGTCCTAAAGGCCAGGGGGTTATGTATTCCACGAGCTGGCTGTGCTGCTCGGGGCCCACAGAGCCACGATCGTCTCCTTTCACAATCAGGTTCATCGTGATCATCATGCTATCATCGATGGGATGATGAAGTCAACAGGAGGTGTCATCTGGGCCATATTGAGATCAGTGCTCATCGGCCACTAAGAGGGAAGATTCCGGCGAGAAAAGTGTGCCTGGAAAGTAGCTTTCAGTGTGGTAAAATCAGCGACGTGAGGCGTAGTCACGAATGCCGAAAACAGGAACGGGCGACGTAGCCGTCCGCCAAGCAACGCCCCTACCTGGGGTGGTGCTTTTTCGGATGCTACGTCTGATGATCCGGGTCCACCGCCCGCTAGTCGGTGCCGGCGGCCCTTCTTATCCACCCTCGCGCGGCGACCCACACGGTCCCATCCCCCATCCAGGCGTACGCAAAGTGGGGGCAGAGGTCCGCAGACGGATGTCCACGCAGGCCCCTATCCGTTTGACACCAGTTCTTCACACTTGCACCATAGGGCTCGTGTGGGAAATCAACAGTGTTTACATATGAAATCGGGTTCCTGGGGACGCTCCAGAACCGCCTGTAGCGCAGTTCACACTTTTTTAAAAGACCAACGAAGAGTCCCATCGCTGTCTGAGTCACACAACTGGATTCGTGAGCTCATCAGCTCTCCAATGATGCCTTGTGCGCCTCAAACGGAGCTCTCCTGAACGAGAACAGCGTATCTCCCTGGAAAAATGTAGGAAAAAGTACATGGCCGTATCAGTGCAATTTCGCGTCCACAGAGCCCTTCGAGTGATTTCCGAGCGGAGCGTCTTGCTCCTGCCCGCGTTCGTCGCACGGATCCGGATGTAGAGTCACTCCGATGCACCCCGGAGCCCCGGAGTGGCTGTCTGGGCCGATTTCTCGGCCAAGGTCGACGAATAGGTGAGGTCAGCACATCAGAGAGGCTCTGGAGCCCGAGTTTCGTGGTCGCATTGTACTGTGCAGGTTCTTCAGGGCTATCCATCGCCCCCCCATCCCCCGCCCTTCGTACCACCACAGCACAGACCGGTACCAGCTCCCTGCGTACCAGCACAGGATTTCTCATAATTTTATCGTCCATCTGATAGCCCCTGAGCCCCCCTCACCCAGCCCCCCCCTTCTCATCCGCCCCCCTTCCTCCCCCACCCGTTCGCCCCCCTCCTCATGTCTGTCCTTCGGCTTCAGCCTTCCCCGCCCGCCTTCTCCCCTCTGTCCCCCCTGCTCTATCCTCGATCCCCGCCCAATGTATCTTTTTTTTAGCAACTCTTTGTGTCTCATGACCCTAGAGGTTCCTCAACAACTCATGTGCCCCTCCTCTGCAAAGCATTCAGAGCTACACACACTCCCTTCGCTGTCCACATAGCACCTTCGCGTGGTGGAAGGCGACGTCAGGATGGGAGCTCAGAGCTCCCAGATGATCAAATACTCCGTTCGTAATAAAGTTTTCTGACTGTAATGTGCGATTCCGAGCCGTTCTCATACGAAAAATCATTGTGTCAAGAACTGGTGCAGACATTTTCTTGGGTGCACTTTCCAGAAGGAGAACGGGAGCACTCCAGCGGAAACGGTAAAGACCCCCGACCCCGCGAGACTCTCCTGCGGTGAGCCATATTTTTCTTTTCCGGTGGGGATGAGATGCAGACTTCATCAGAGGCCAGTTGCTAGGAATTGGGGTCAGTCGGAAACAGGGCGCACGCGTCCGCGCACCCAAGGGCCCAAATCCAAATCAAAAGCCCGCCGCTCTAACGACGGTTAGGGCCCTCTGGCGCCGATACGTAGGCTCCGGGTCAAACATCAAGACGATACCGGGTCCTACCAGTGATGGTTGGCCCGTAAGAACACGTCACAATCGCACCGTGGCGCCGCCCGGAGGACTGACTCAACTCGTTGCGCGTCTCCGAGTGCGCTGTTTATCGCTGTAAGCAAGATGCGGATGGCGGAAACGGAGGCCAAGTCCGCCAACTCGACGCCGGCAGGCCTCTACGTCGACAGTGAGGCTCCCTCTCATATGGGCTGGAAACGTGGCCTTTTTCGGGTGTCTGGGGCACCCCCTCCGAGATTTCTTCGTACACAGCCGCAGGGTTGGCCAATAGGTGATTGGACTTCGCAGAGTCCAGATCTATTCTCAGAAAGAGCAGCCGAGGCCGGGAACATGGTCACAGAGAGGCATCAAAAACATCCTCAAATGAGAGGAATCGGCTCAAATGAAGCAGCCAGTAGAACAGACACTCCTCAGCGGTCCGCCATGGTCTCGTGCGCCGTTAAGGACCACACCAAGTACTCTGAAACAGAGGCGACGGACATTTAGCTCGAGACCATTCTGGCAACCCGTCGCGCCAGCAAGCGCTCACGCGAAGGGGCTATGGAGCACGACGCTCGCAAGCCCGATGATCTCGTCAAGCCCAATTCGAGAAGATCGGCCGGCACGTTGACCTCGTCGGCCAGGCGCAACAAATCCATGTCCCACACGCTTGCTGACCTCAAGCGCAACATGACGCAGGCGTGGTTCGTCAAGGTGACCGGCCGCCACAAACCGACCATGACGTCCGTCGCTGCGGCAGGCTGGCTGCAGCAGCGCTCCTACTCCATGACACCGGGGGGACGGGGTGGCACCATCGAGGCCATCATGAAGGGCTAAAAGTATCTCGACGTGTACGACTGCGGCCGGCGGCGGGTACCGGCTCCAACCCGGTCCCCACTATTGGCTTCGGTCACTACGGACTGGGGGCGTTGTGTGTCCGGGAGGCCTTGGAGTGCATCCGGGACAGCGTGTCCGACTCGGGCGGGCCGGATCTGTACCGGTACCAGAGATATGTCGCCGAGGTGATAGCGCATGACGCGTATCTCCCGAAGACCTCTGAGGAGAGGGACGGGATCCTCCTCTGTGACGGGGCCGACCCCCAGCGCGCGGTATCTGAGGCACAGTTCATGCCGAAGTTCGGAGGTGCCGGTGAGTCGAGAACGGCGGGGGGGCCCGTCGTGGGAATTGCTGAGACGGAGTGGGTTGCCACGGGGGCTCACCACGCGGGAAGGGTCGGGTCGGGGGAGGGCGGCCTCGCAGGTGATGGGCTGCGCCTGATCGACGGTAGTACCGGGCAGACCACCGTTGCCCTCCCGGCGGACGTCGTGACCGATGCGGTGGAGGTGGCGGTGCTAACCGCCGAGAAGGCGGCGGACGTCCCGATGCTGCCGCCGCGTGCGATGGCCGCGGCGGCGCCGTCGCCGCCCGTGGCCGCGGCCGTGCCGTCGCTGACCGAGGCGGCGGCGGCTCAGCCGCAGAGTTCCACCAGAGCCAGGGCTGCGGCTATTTTGGCCGCCGCCCAGGCCGAGGCGGCGGCGTTGCTTGCCCTGGCAGATGAAGATGACCTTCTGTGACGAGCAGTCCAGGGTTACCCTGTTCTGTGGCGTGGCCAACCGCACTTTTTGAGGCTACCGTACGCGTGCGTCATGATTTTTAGTGTGGGGCGACGGGGGTACGGGGGGACGTCGGCATGAGGAGCAGGTGGGAGGGCCTGCGAGCGAGCAGGGGACAGAGTGGCGCCTGGGTGTGGGTCTTTTTCAGTCCCGAGTTTCTTGGCCGCTTCTCGGCATCAGTGCTTCTTCTCTTTCTTGCTTTCGTACGACAAAGAATGGGAAGAAGCTCTATGGTGTAAGGTCGCCATGTGGTGCCGCGTACGTAGCACGCTTGTCCCTGAAAGAAACGGAGAACAGGCAGCACCCCCTGGTGCCGGGCAGCGCAGCACGAGGATCGCCCGTCTCCCGATTGCGATGAGATGTGATATCGAAACCAGGTTTAACTCTCTTGGATAGATTTCGCACCTCCAATTCGGCAGGTTTTGTCCCCGGTTCGACACCGTATCCGATGGGCAAATGTGGCGCTTTATTCTAGAATTCTCATCTTATGAGGCTTGACGAGTTTGCAATATGAGACAAGTACCTTATGCTCTTTGACGTGCTCTTTCTGATGGTGCTCCCTGCGATCGTCATGCTTCTCTCCTTGTCACGTAGCGCTTGTATCTGTCCAAGAACAAATGTCAGGTACGTTCGACCTGGACGGAGAGCCTTGCACGAAATCGCTCTCTCAGGGGCAGTCCGCATGGATTGGT
>Ga0115031_1003334_pt1 | contig 11921 bp, 11 predicted proteins | sample Maine_Asex4_meta_FD_87301 | JGI IMG/M metagenome (GOLD analysis project Ga0115031, IMG submission 87301) | Marine algal microbial communities from Maine, USA - Maine_Asex4_metaG | ecosystem: Host-associated > Algae > Red algae > Unclassified | place: Maine, USA | collected 2015-01-05 | reverse complement strand
TCGATCCGCGCTACCGCCCGGGGGCGGAGCACGAACGTTCCATCCGCAAAGCACTCACCAGCGGCCGCAATGGCAAAGGCTGCGTGGTGGTCTTCGCCGCCGGCAACGAGGGGCGGGAATACATCAACTACTACGCCAACATCCCCGGCGTCATTGCCGTGGGGGCAAGCACCAGCTCCGATACCCACGCCCGCTACAGCAACCGGGGGCGGGGCCTCAGTGTCGTAGCTCCATCCGACGGTGGCTGGCCCATCCTGGCCGGCCGCGCCAGCTGGGATCAGGGCAACGCAGGCATGCCCGCCAACAAACGTTACTACGTTGACGGCATCGATCGTGGGCCGTATTACAAGCATTTTGGCGGCACGAGCTCGGCCACTCCGCTGGTGGCGGGCATCTGCGCACTCATCCTCTCCGCTAACCCGAACCTGACCAGCGGGCAGGTCAGGCAAATACTGGAAAGTACCGCCGATAAAATCGGTAACCGCTGGGACTACGACTCCTCCGGCTACTCCACCAAATACGGCTACGGCCGGGTAAACGCCGAACGGGCGGTAACCGAAGCCCTGCGACTGAAAACCGGCGGCAGCGCGCCAACCCAGCCTACTACACCAACACCCACCCCTCCGGTAGTTCCCCGGCCTGCACCGCCCCCTGCTCCTACACCGCCCCCTGCTCCTGCGCCAGCGCCGCCGCCACCTTCACCCCCGGCCGGGGGCCAGCGGGTGACCGGCACAAACCTCTTCCGCTTCAGCGTTCAGGGGCAGGCCCGCAAAGGGTTCGGGCTACAGGTGTCCGTCAACAACGAATTTGCCAACGTGCTCAAAGAGGTAGAAAGTCTGGAGTCGAAATACCGCATGCCGGTGCTGATCAACATCAGCTCGGTCAACGGGCGGACGGCCTTCAAGATTCTCGTTGGCCCCTACGCTACCCGCGCGGATGCCGACGCCGCCAAACGGAAAATGGTGAGTATGGGCGCCCGGGAGCCCTGGTTGCGGCCGCTGAATACCTTGTAGTTTTCGTAACGATTGCATTTTATTCGGAATAGAGGGGCAAACAACCCAATATTCCCGAATGAAAAACGTATTCCTCTTTTTAGCCACCGCCACCCTTTTTACCCTGAGTTCAGGATGTGTAAAAAACGTCGTCAACCCGGATGCCTGTAATTTTGCGCTTTTCAACGACGAAGTCAATCCACGACTGATGGCCTACCAGGAAGCGCTTACTGCCTACAGCGACGATCCTTCCGAAGAAAATTGTAACGAATTCAAAAGTAGTGGCCAGGCCTGGCTGGATGCCATCGCTTCCTACTCCGATTGCTCCCTTATCTACACCCAAAGCTGGCGCGAAGCAGTGGACGAGGCAAAGGCAGAATTGGCAGCAGAGCCTTGTGATTAGTACAGACGGCGCAAACGCAGGTGCAATGATGGTAAATAAGAGCAGGGTTTTGACACACCTCCCCATTGCTTAACTTCGCGCACCGTCCAATCAATTACGACCCATGCGCTTAGTTCTGGCTTTTCTGCTTACCCTCTCTTTCGCTTTTCTCCACGCCCAGCTCGAATGGGTAGCAAATCACCCCGGTACCATCACCTACACCCTCGACCTGAGCAATGTGCAACAGCATGAGCTTCGGATAACGGTTGAGTTTCCAGCCGTAAAGCCGGGAGTGTTTACGGTGAAAATGCCGCAGTCAAGCCCCGGACGCTATGCCGTACACAACTTTGCCAAAAACGTTTACAACCTGGCCGCTTTTGATTCCGAAGGTTCCGTGCTTGATCTCAGTCAGGAAGACCTGACGGAATGGGCGATCACGGGCCACAACGGTTTCGTGCGGCTGGAGTATACCCTTTTCGCTAACGGAGGAGACGGGACCTACTCAGGTATTGACGACCGTAAGCTGCACCTCAATATGCCCGCCAGCTTCCTCTACGGAGAGCAACTCAATGACCGGCCGGTTATGCTGGAAATTGAAGCGGGGCAACGAACGGAATGGACGGTGGCCACCCAACTGGTGGACCTCGGTCAGCGACGCTTCGCAGCCCCCAACTACTACTATTTCTTTGACTCGCCAACCATCGTTGGCGACATCATGCGCGATAACTTCAGGGTAGAAAACCCCGACGGTAAGCAGCAGATCATCGAGGTAGCCATGATGCACGAAGGAACGCAGCAAGAATTCGATGACTACCTCGCCTGGACGGAAGACATCGTGCTCGCCCAACAAAAGGTATACGGCGAGCTGCCGACCTTTGACTACGGCAAGTACACCTTCCTCTGTAGCTATAACCCCTGGATCGGAGGCGACGGCATGGAGCACCGCAACTCCACCATCTGCTCAGCACCCGCAGGTCTGGAGAAATTTGCGGACCGCCTGATCGGTACCGTCAGCCACGAGTTTTTTCATTGCTGGAACGTGGAGCGCATCCGGCCCGCCAGCCTGGAGCCCTTCAGCTTTGACCACGCTAACATGAGCGGTGAACTCTGGTTCGCCGAAGGTTTTACCAGTTACTACGATGACCTGTCGCTGGTGCGTGCCGGAGTAATGAGCCTGGAAGATTATGCAGACGGACTGACCGGTCAGCTCAACTATGTTCTCCTCCGCCCGGGAAGAGGCTACCGCAGCCCGGTGGAAATGAGCCAGCAGGCACCATTCGTGGATGCCGCCACGGCAAACGACCCGGATAATTTCGCGAATACTTTTGTGAGTTACTACCCCTACGGCGCAACGGTGGCCCTGGCCCTCGACCTCACCCTGCGGGAACGCGGGCACAACCTCGACGAGGTGATGAAACTCATCTGGGAACGCTACGGTAAAACGGAAATCCCCTACCACATCCGTGATCTGCAGCTGGCCCTCGGCGACGTTGTGGATGATCAGCGGTGGGCCGAAGAGTGGTTTGCCGATCATGTGTACCGCAGCGAATTACCGGACATTGGCGCATTGCTTGATAATTACGGCCTGCGGCTAACGCAGGAGGAACCAGACTCGGTTGGTTTCCGCAGCCTGCGCCTCCAGGAAAATGACGGCGTAGTATCCGTACGCGGCGGTATCGCAGAAAATAACCCACTCTATGCCGCCGGACTCGATGGTGACAGCGAAATCCTGAGCCTCAACGGACAGCCGGTAACCTCCACCAAAGACTGGAATAAGGTAACCTCCGAACTGAAAATCGGGCAATTCTATGAAGTGACCTTCCGGCAGCTGGGGCAGGAAAAAACGGGCCGTTTTCAGGCGGCTTCCAGTCCGACAATGGTACTCTCCGTAGACGAGAAGCCAAAGGGGAAAGCCCGGAAGGCGCGGAAGGCCTGGTTTTGGACTAAATAGGGTTGGTCTTTTGGTTCGTTGGTCTTTTGAGGCTACCGCATTTGGGAGGTGTTTCAGGTGGAAGTATCCTGAAGGCTGCTGTAATTTGAGCCCCCTTACCCCAGCTGCGCAGCAGCGTGCCTCCAACGTGCGGTAGCCCCAAAAGACCAAAGAACCAAAACACCAAAGAACCAACCTACTAAATAAGGTCGCTACGATAAGATTTTTCCCGACGGAAAGTCAGGAGTACGCCACTGGTTTTTCCGTGGTCCCACATGTTGGTGGCCAGCGAAGTGGCGGAGATGAACTCCCAGCCATTTTCGGCTGAATTGTTGATGATCTCGTCGAATGCTTCCGTATCGGTAGCGCTGCGAAATTTGGTGGAGTAGATGAGGGATTTGTGCTCGTAGTTGGGCATGGGGGTGATTTTGTCGAGGCTAAAGCTCGCTTTTATGTAATGATAACACATAGTTTTTTCTCCAGCAAGCGGGCTTCTACCGACCCATACCCCAGCCACTCCCCATCCGCCTCCAGTTCCAACCTATCCTTTAGCGCTGTTATGTGAACGGAGGTAGTTGTCGTCAGCGTCACCCCCTTCACCTTCCCGATCGAACCTGCGTAAAACCGCCAGGATTCAGCGATGATTCTCCAGAGCGGAAGCCGCTCGGCGAAGGTGAGCGCCAGTGTTTTTGCCCTTGGCTCCGCCTGGGGCACCAGCTGCATGCCGCCACCGCTGTAGCGCCCGATACCGAGGTTAATGGTGTGGACGGGGCCTTCCCATTCCTGGCCGTCATAACTTATTCTCACCGTGGGTGCTGTGAAGTCTCGGAGGAATAAGAGCGTAAAAAGAGGGTAGAGGAAGCGATGTTTGACGGGGCTTTGCTCGGCACGACGGAGGACGACGGCGTCGTAGGCCATGCCCGCCACGTTGAGAAAATAGCGCGTACAATAATGGCTATCACGTCTGCCATGTCTCCCCTCTCCTTCGGACCTCGGAGTAGGCTCGAAGAGCCTGACGGAGAAGCCGCGTAGCGAAAGGGGCCGGGGGAGAGGTTTTTTTTCCGTCAACATCTCTCTTTCACCATACTCCAGGACCCCGACTCCATGCGCCATCGTTTTTTCTCGTGCCAACATCGTCAGCCAGTCTTCCAGCCGTCGAGGCGTTTTTAGTGTCCGTACCCAGTCATTACCGGAGCCCAGGGGCAGGGGAGCGTAGATCACCCTGCCGAGCCCCTTGGCGGCTATGATGCCGTTGACGATGTGATGATGGGTACCATCTCCGCCAACACCCACGAGGCGAAACAGGCCGTTACGAACGGCGGCTTCGGCCAGGGCGGCCAGCCCGGTCCTGGTGGTGCTCTCCGCCCAGGTCATGCCCGGCAGCGCAGCTTGCAGCTGCGGCAACAGTTGTAGCCAGCGGTGGCGGGCTTTGCCCCGCCCGGCAGCGGGGTTGATGAGGAAATGCCAGCGGGAAGGGGCTGTGTCCATATTGATAAAGGTCGAGTTTTAGCAGCAATTCGTCGGGAGAAAGCCGCGCTTCCCTTTTATTTTCGGACATTCGAGCCAGCATTGACAAAGCGACGGCAGTTATTTTGATAGTCATAGTCTTCTGAAGAAAAGTAACCATGAGTACACCTCCCATCATTGAAGTAAAAGACGTCCGTAAAGCCTACGGTGAAAAAGTCGCCGTTGACGACGTTAGTTTCGCCATGCCACCCGATGCCATCCTGGGCATGCTGGGCCCCAATGGTGCGGGCAAGACCTCCCTCATCCGGATGATCACTACCATCACCGCTCCCGATGCCGGAGAAATATTCTTCCGGGGCGAGCCGCTCAGCGGCTACCACCCGACCCAGATCGGGTACCTGCCCGAAGAGCGGGGCTTATACAAGAAGATGTACGTCGGGGAGCAACTTCTCTACCTTGCCCGCCTGAAAGGGCTGGATAAAAAGACCGCCGAAGCGCAGGCCCGGGAATGGCTGGGGAAATTCAATTTGGAAGATCAATGGTCGAAAAAAGTGGAAGAACTCAGTAAGGGCATGCAGCAGCAGGTGCAGTTCATCGCTACGGTGATTCATGATCCGAAGTTGTTGATCCTCGATGAGCCCTTCAGTGGGCTCGACCCCGTGAATGCTACCCGGATGCGTACGGAAATTCTGCGCCTGAAGGAACAGGGTACTGGCGTCATCTTCAGTACCCACCGCATGGAACAGGTGGAAGAACTCTGTGAATACATCGTGCTCATCAATCAGGGGAAGAATATTCTGGAAGGTAAAGTGTCTGATATTCGCCGGAAGTTTCAGGACGATAAGTTTCACCTGGAGTTTGAGGGGGATTTGCCGCCCGGCCTGGCCGGGCAGTACGAGCTGATCAACCCCACGCCCTCCGGCGTGGACATCCACCTGCGGCCCGATCAGAAAGCCAATGACCTCCTGCGCTACCTGCTTGACCACAACGTCCACATCGTCGGCTTCCAGGAGCTGCTCCCCAGCCTGAATGAAGTATTCATCAAGCAGGTAACCCAGCTCGACCCCACCAACACGAACCCTTTTGATTCAGCGGAGGCTTAACGTCCATTGCTCTTTCAACTTCCCATTGCATCCTGCGTATAGCGCCTTAAAAAAATAGTAATGAATAATCTTTGGCTGGTCATCAAGCGGGAATACATCACCCGCGTACGCCGCAAATCTTTCATCCTCGCCACTCTGCTGACGCCCCTCGGTATGGCCGTCTTCTTCGTGGCCGTTCAATTCATCTTCAGCTACGAAAACGATGAAGTAAACCGCATCGCCGTGGTGGATGACGGAGACGTTTTTGCCGGCCCCATCCCTGACGAAAAGGGACTTTTTTTCAAGTTTGTCGATAAGGACGTAGAAACGTTGAAGGCCGAAGTATTAGGGGCGGAAGAAGGGGCCTACGACGCCGTTCTGCACATTCCCGTAGTGAAAAACCCGCGGGCCCGCGACTTCAGGATCGAATATTTCAGCGACGAACCGATGTCGCTCGATATGGAAATCGCCATTAAGCGAAGGGTGGAAAAAGCGATGCGCAATTACAAGATCGGCCAGTTGGAACTCGATAAAACGGCCCTGAAGGCATTGGATACGGACGTGGAAATCCGCTCCAAAAAGATCACCGTTGCGGAGGGTGAAAACGAAGACACAAGTATGGCTGGCGTTGTCGGCGCCGGCCTGGGCACCATCATGGGTTTCATGATGTACCTCTCCATTTTCATCTACGGAATGATGGTAATGCGCTCCGTTATGGAGGAAAAAATGAACCGGATTGTGGAGGTCGTTATCTCTTCGGTAAAGCCCACCACGCTGCTGCTCGGCAAGATCGTGGGCGTTGGGGCCGTTGGCCTCACGCAAGTGCTGGCCTGGATGATCCTGATTCCCGGCGTGATCTTCCTGGTCACAATCTTCTTTGGTTTTGACGCCGATGCAGCACAGCAAATGCCGCAAAACCCAGACATCGACCCTGAGGAGATGCAGACCATGGTAGAGCAGGTAATGGCCGGTGTAATGGAGATGAACTGGTGGGTGATTATCCCCTGTTTTATCATCTATTTTCTGGGCGGCTATTTCATGTATGCGGCACTGTTTGCCGCCGTTGGCTCCGCTATGGGAGACGATCTTGGCGAGGGCCAGAGCCTCACCATCCCAATCACTATTCCCGTCATCCTGGCACTGTACATCATGATGGCGGCCATACAGGCACCAAACTCCAGCCTGGCCGTCTGGTCGAGCTTCATCCCGCTCTTTGCGCCCATCGTGATGCCGGCTCGCCTGCCGTTTGAACCGCCGGTCTGGCAAATCATCGGCAGCCTGGTTGTGGTCATTACTTTCTCTGGTGCAATGGTCTGGCTGGCGGGTAGGATTTACCGCGTCGGTATCCTCAATTACGGAAAGAAAAGCTCGCTGCGGGATATGGGGCGGTGGCTGTTTTCTAAGTATTGATCGGGGCTGCTGCGCAGCCGAAAATTTTTCGCGCGGAGATCGCAGAGTGCAGGAGAATGCGGAGGAGGGAGCTGCTGCGCAGCCTGAAGAATAGCGACGGATTTAAGGTTTAGAATTCTACCATTCTCCCATCCTATCATTCTAATCCCCGCTTTGTTTTGGCCGCGCAGATGAAGCAGATGGGCGCTGACCGCAGGTGCAATGTTTGTTGAAAGAGCAGTACGGTCTCCCGGGGCTATTCTCTCATTCTTCCATTCTCTCATTCTTCCATTCATTCATTCTCTCACTCTACCATTCTCTCCTTAAACGAACAGTAAAATCAACGTCAGCAAAATCCCGCCAATGGTGAAGTACATCCCCTTGCGGAAGACATCCGTATCGGGGCGGAACATCCAGAAAGAGGAAATCACGAAAAACAGCAGGGAAAGACCGAAGAAGATGTTGAGGTAATACAGCGGGTCGTTCGTTGTGGCCTTGTGCAGATGCGTCATCTGATTGAGCACGAAGGGGAGTTCCTTCTTAGTCTGGGTCGCGATGCCGGAGGTAGCATTGTAGCTACCGCCCTTAAAGTAAAAGGTATCTCCTTCCGTACGGTCTACCGCGAAATTTTTAAGCTTCAGGGCCTTGCCTACTTCCGCAGCGGGCAGCTGGGCGGCGAGCTGCTGTTCTACCTGAACGTCTTTTTTCAGGAAGTCCGTCTTGCGGAAGATCAGGACTACGCCACTCACGGAATATACGAACATGATGCCAGCGAGGAAGAAGCCAAGGTAACGGTGGATGACCCTCGCTTTGGTATTGATATTGCTATTCTTTGCCATGTATTAGGTTCATTTGAGTGGCAAATATAGGTAGACTGAGTCTAAATAGTGAAATCAGAGCTCCACCACGGATGGCATCTCCTTGCTTTCCTCCCAGTCAAGAATGAGGCCTTCAATCTCATCAGCGGAGAGATAGTATTTCTTCAGCCGGCTTTTGTAATGTGGGGGTAGGGTCGTGTGTTGTATCAGGTATTCCTTGGTGGCCAGAATCTCCTGCCCGAAACCACGATTGACGGCGATGGTGTCCGCCCGCCGCTCGGCCTCCCGCATGTAGCGAGACCATAAAGCGTAGCCGAGGCCGAAGCTGATCATGCCCATCACCGGCCGTTTCAGGTAATCAATGATGTGGCCCAATTCGTGGGCGAACCAACCTACTACTACTTCCTTTGGCAACTCCTGCACACATACGTGGCGCGTAACTTCCAGGTGGTCACTAAAGTCTACCCGATAATGGCGGGCGGCCCGCCGGAAGAAAGAAGAATTAATGACCGGTTGGGCACGCATGGTGCTGCGCTTGAGGGATAATTTTCTCAGGTAAATGGGCCTGCCTCTAAGCTCCGGGTAAGCCGCCAGGGTTTCCGTAAACCACTTCCGCAAAAGCGGGCTTTGAACGTTTTGAAAAACGGGGGTTATATTATTGCTATCCATATTATAGCAACGGAAGTAAGGTGGCTGGTGTTGGGGATTTTTTTTTTGCAGCGACCGAACACCAGAAATTCAGCTCGCGTTGTAATGATCGTAAGACACTGATAAAGAGCTTACTACTAATTAACCAAACAAATCTATTAATTATGTTACGTTACGCCATTATTTTCTTCGTTGTTGCCCTCATCGCCGGTGTTCTCGGTTTTGGCGGTATTGCCGGTGCTTCAGCGGGTATTGCTCAAATTATCTTCTACATCTTTTTAATTCTGCTCGTAGTGAGTGTAATCTCCAGCTTGTTGAAGAAGGCATAAACGTCTCGATAAGCAGATCAATAACTGATCCTGAAAAAAATGAAAAGCTGCGGGAGAAAAACTTTTCTCCCGCAGCTTTTTACATTAAACAAGAACCATCAATAACCATGTCCTCTACACTCAATAAAATAACTTGTCTTCTTTTTTTACTCCTGCTCGGAGCTATAACCCTGTTTGGCCAGGCTGACGAATCATCGTCACCGTACGACGTGAATGGCGCTACTACTAAAGTGCCAACGGAATGGTACGAAACCCCTTTTTTGTGGCTGGGACTAATTGTCTTCGTCCTCATCAGTGTTTTGTTATACCTCCGGAAGGGTAAGTCCGCTACCACAGGACGGCTGCATAAGTATTAAAAAACAATTACCTGGAATAACGAAGCCCTTCTCCGCAATTGCGAAGAAGGGCTTTTTCTATGAGCCGTCCATCGGACTTGAACCGACGACCTATTCATTACGAATGAATTGCTCTACCAACTGAGCTAGGACGGCTTATCTGTGGTGTGCAAAGATAGGTTAAGGAGTTAAATAGTCAAAGAAGTTTGAAGGCAAATTATCCTTCAACTATAAAGCCACATTATAAGCCCGGGGCAACCGCAAGCTCAAAGAAACGATTATTCTACGCTAAGCTACGGAAACGGACTTTTCGAGGTCCTGACGTCCGGTTTAAGGACTTCGAAGGGCTCTCTAGTCACGTAGCCGAAGGCGGAATAGTTGATGCCCTTTGAGCGTCCGGTGAGCTGACGATTGTTTTAGCTATTGGCCAATCACACTATCAATCTATTCCACTATCAATCTGTCCTACTATCTTCGCCCCCGCTTATGACCAACCAAACCAAAGAAATCGCCCGTCGCCGCACCTTCGGCATCGTCGCCCACCCGGATGCAGGTAAAACTACGCTGACCGAGAAGCTGCTATTATTCGGTGGTGCCATTCAGGTGGCCGGTGCGGTAAAGAGTAATAAGATCAAGAAGAGTACGACCTCCGACTTTATGGAGATCGAGCGCCAACGGGGCATCTCCGTCGCCACTTCGGTGATGGCCTTCGACTATGCCGGGAAGAAGATCAACATCCTCGATACACCGGGGCACAAAGACTTCGCGGAAGACACCTACCGGACCCTGACGGCGGTAGACTCGGTGATTGTAGTCATCGACGTCGCCAAGGGCGTCGAGGAACAAACCGAAAAGCTCGTCGAAGTCTGCCGCATGCGCAAAACCCCCGTCATCGTTTTCATCAACAAGATGGACCGGCCGGGTAAGGAAGCTTTTGACCTGCTCGATGAAGTGGAGCAAAAGCTCCTCCTCCCCTGCACACCGCTGAGTTGGCCCATCGGCATGGGAGAACGCTTCAAGGGCGTCTATAACATCTTCGAGCAACGGCTCGTCCTCTTCCGGCCCGACAATAAACAGGGCCGCCCCGAAGAAACGATTGAATTCGATGACCTGGCAGATCCGGAGTTGGACCTGCTCGTTGGCGAAGACGCCGCCATCGAACTGAGGGAAGAGGTAGAAATGATTAATGAGGTCTACCCGAAATTTAAGCGGGAGGAATACCTGGACCAGACCATCAGCCCCGTCTTCTTCGGCTCCGCCGTCAATAACTTCGGTGTGAAGGAGCTATTGGACTGCTTCGTGCAGATCGCCCCCGAACCCCGCCCACGGAATGCCGAAGAGCGTGCCGTATTACCCAATGAAGACAAGTTTTCCGGCTTCGTCTTCAAGATTCACGCCAATATGGACCCCCGCCACCGCGACCGGATCGCCTTCCTGCGCATCTGTTCCGGCACTTTCGAGCGAAACACCAACTACCTGCACGTGCGCCAGGGCCGAAAGATGAAATTTGCTAACCCCACCAGCTTCATGGCGGCGCGTAAAGAGGTGGTGGATGAAGCCTTTGCCGGCGACGTCGTCGGCCTCTACGACTCCGGCAATTTCAAGATCGGTGATACCCTCACGGAAGGGGAGGAGCTGCACTTCAAGGGTATTCCCAGCTTTAGCCCGGAACAGTTTCGCCGGGTATACAACGGTGATCCGCTCAAGTCAAAGCAATTGGCCAAGGGCATTGATCAACTCATGGACGAAGGCGTCGCACAGCTTTTTACCCGGGTGGTAGACAACGCCCAGATCATCGGTTGTGTCGGCGCTCTACAGTTTGACGTGATCCAGTATCGCCTCGAACACGAGTACGGTGCGACGGTGAAATACGAGCCCATTAACCTCCACAAGGCCCTCTGGGTTACCGCCGATGACGAGGCAGAGTTGCAGGCCTTTAAGGAACGTCGCCGGCAGCACGTCGGCCACGATAAAGAAGGCCGCTTAGTCTACCTTGCCGACAGCGCCTGGACGCTGCAAATGGCAAGGGATAATCATCCCGATATCCGCTTTCATGAGACGAGTGAGTTGTAGGCAGGTTGCAAGGTGAAGTTTCACAGGGCCTACAACCCGCAACCCGTACCCCGCAACCTATATCTGTCCGTGCCTGAAATAGCTTGACACAAAAAATCAAGCTTACATGTCACCAAAAAATGAAAACCCAAGCGTCGTGAATAAATATAATCGCCGTTTCAGTGAGGCGTTCAAACGAGAGCGAGTAGCTGCCATTGAGCGTAAAGATATTACTGTTAGCCAAACGAATCGACTTTATAATGTTAGCGTTACTACGATATACAAGTGGATTTACCGATATTCGGACCGCACCAAAGGTACTCGTGTCGTAGTGGAGATGGAAAGTGAAGGTAAGATCATCGAACGCTTAAATGAGCGCATAGCGGAACTGGAGCGAGTGATCGGTCAAAAGCAAATGGCCCTTGACATCTCGGAAGCCTATGTTCGTATTATAGGTGAAGAACTAGGTATCGATGTAAAAAAAAAGTACGCACCTC
>Ga0115031_1003324_pt1 | contig 11942 bp, 10 predicted proteins | sample Maine_Asex4_meta_FD_87301 | JGI IMG/M metagenome (GOLD analysis project Ga0115031, IMG submission 87301) | Marine algal microbial communities from Maine, USA - Maine_Asex4_metaG | ecosystem: Host-associated > Algae > Red algae > Unclassified | place: Maine, USA | collected 2015-01-05 | reverse complement strand
TCGTTCAGGCTCCACTTGCGCGAGTGGCGGAATGGCAGACGCGCCAGCTTCAGGTGCTGGTGTCCGAAAGGGCGTGGGGGTTCAAGTCCCCCCTCGCGCACACACGAGATATGCGACGGAACCCGGGCTTCGGCTCGGGTTCTTTCGCGTCCGGGCCGAGGGTCAGTACCGGACGTGGCGTTGGCGGGTCGAGCCGACAGTGGCGAGAACTGCGGCGACGACGAGCATCAGGATCGTCAGCGCCATGCCGACGGTCGTGACTGCGTGGGGTTCGGTGTTGCTCGCACCGAAGTTGCCCGCAGCGATGCCGAGCGGGAACGAACCCATGTCGAGCAGTGACGACAACCACATCCAGAACGCCACGCTCACGCTGCCGGCGGCGAGACCGAGCCCGTAGGCCCGCACGATCAACAGCCCCAAAACGATGGCGCCGCCGATCAGCGCCAACTGCACTGCTCGGCCAGCGAAGTAGGCAGTCGGGAGGTCGAGGCGTGTGCTGGCCGACTTGAAGTTGTTGGCGAAGGTCGCATTGCCCTCTGGAAGCAGCGGCCCGGCAGCCAGCACCACACCGGCAACGGCACCGAGGGCTCCGATCCACGGGTTGAGCGCCGGGCGGCCACCGGTGCCGATCGACCGCAACGACGCGACGAACACCAAGACGCCGATCACCCCGGCGGCAACCGTCAACCAGAACCCGAGATCACGGGTGACCTTGAGCGTGAAGGCGACGTCGGCGGTCTGTCGGGTGATCGACTCGGCGTTCGCGATGCGCAGCTCCGCGAGACCGACGACCATCGCGGCCCACCCACACAGCGCGAGGCCTGCGCCACCAGCGAGGCCTGCGCCCCAGCGGAAGCCGAAGCAGGCGAGCAGCCCGCCGAGCGCCATGACCGTTGCGCCGAGGAATCCGGCAACAGCGAGGTTCGTGCCGAGTGTGTCCAGCGTCCGAATGCCCGTGGCGATGCCGTCGACCGGCGCAGATGTGCGGATGTCGATGATGTCGGCAATCGCTGACATCAGCACGGCGATCGCTCCGAAGAACGCCATCACGAAGACCAGCTTCAGCTTGAACGGATCGCGAGCTTGGGGGTATTCGTGGATGTCGTCGGATCCGTCGAAGACGGCCGGGAATTCGTCGGTGTGCCCCGTCGGAACGGCGTTCATCGTGGTGGTCGATGCAACACGTCGCTGAACGGGAACCTGCGCCGTCGCGGTGATGTCGATCGGCGGAGCGGACTCCTCGATGTCGAAAGGAGTCATCGACGGATTCGCGCTGACAACATCGTGCTCGCCTGTCGAGCTGTGTGCAGCGCCGGCGCTCACGACTGGATTGTCAGCGGTCCGGGTGGCCCAGTCGGGGTCAGGAATTGCCGGCGTGGGATTCATCTCGCGCGTCGGCCGGTCGCCACGGTCGGGCAGATTCGGTGCTTCGGGGACGTCGGCGAGTGAGCTGCGAAATTCGTCGGCCGCAGGCATCGCCGTGGTGTTGGTGGTGGCGTCTGCTGCAAAGTCGGTGGCTGTCTGATCAACGTCGAAATCCTCGGGCGGTTCCCTTGTCGAGGTGATCTTCAACGCCTCGGTCGCTTCGGTGACGCCAGCGAGCGACTGGCCACAGTGCGGGCAGAACTTCTGGCCGGATTCGACGCCGTGGCCACACGATGGGCATTCCATACTCGCGACTGTAGAAGATCGTGCTCGAATCCGTTCGTCGACCGCCTGGCGGCGTGGGCCGAGAACCGTCGCGAACGGCTCGTTCCGGACAAGAATGCCCACATGACCGGCAGGTTCGCTCCGTCTCCGACCGGAGAACTCCACCTCGGAAACCTGCGTACAGCGGTCGTTGCTTGGCTGTCGGCTCGCGCAGACGGGCGTCGGTTCCTCATCCGAATGGAGGATCTCGATCGGGTGCAGGCCAACCAGGAACACGAAGCCAGTCAACTCAGCGATCTCGCCTCGATCGGAATCGACTGGGACGGTGACGTGGTCCGCCAGAGCGAGCGATTCGACCTCTATGACGCCGCGCTCGATCGGTTGGCATCCGACGGCCGGGTGTACGAGTGCTATTGCAGCCGTCGCGACATCCGGCTCCAGATCGAAGGATCAGCGCGGGCCCCGCACGGCCCGCCCGGGTCGTATCCCGGCACCTGCCGCGACCTCAACGAAGCCGAGCGGGCGGAACGTCGCGCTGCCGGTCGCCCACCGGCGCTGCGCCTCCGCACCCAAGGCCAGACCTTCGAGTTCGTCGACCGATTGGTGGGCCGCTGGTCGGGCACGGTCGACGACGTCGTACTGCGACGCAATGACGGCGTACCCGCCTACAACTTGGCCGTCGTTGTCGACGATGGCCTGCAAGAGGTGACCGACGTCGTGCGCGGCGATGATCTGCTGGCGTCGACACCTCGGCACATCTTGCTGCAGGAACTGCTCGGCATCGACACGCCGTCGTACCTGCACATCCCACTCGTGTTCGGCGACGACGGCTCACGACTCGCCAAGAGCCACGGTGCCACGACGCTGCGTGAACTCCAATCGGCCGGCGTGAGCACAGGCCAGGTCGTCGGGTGGATTGCGCGGTCGCTCGACCTCGCCGCCCCTGACGAGGTTCCGGCCATCGCCGACCTGGTCGAGCGGTTCGACCCGGGAGCGCTTCCGCGCGACGCCGTGACTGCACCAGACTTCGTGCGCGGCGACCGGACGACCGACGCGGACGCTCGGGGTCACGACGATGGGCATTGACGCCGGGCGCGCCGGAAAGTTCTGAAAACTGTCTGAAGTGCCCGGGAATGCACGCTGCGAGCACGTTCTGACCAGTATCATCGCTCTCCGTGGCCCCAGCTGAACGTCGAACTGCGCGCATCGGATGCGGCGTCGTGTTCGGCCTTGTCGCGCTCGTCGGCTGTTCAACGGCTCTGACCAGCGGAAACGGTAGCGAGGCGGCCCCCGCCACCACCGCTGCGTCGACCACCACCACCACTCCACCGACGACGCTTGCGCCGACCACGACCGCCGCGCCCACCACCACGGTGGCGCCCACGACGACCGAATCGACCACCACCACCTCGACGCTTCCGGCCAGCATCGTCGAAGTTCCGGTGCTCGAATCCCCGCTCGCAGCCATTGGAAGCAGTAGCGGCGACGAAGCCGCCCGTGTGCAGAACCGGCTCATCGAACTGGGCTTCTGGGTCCAATCGGCCGACGGCGACTACGGATTGACCACTCGCCAAGCTGTCATGGCTTTCCAGAAGTACATGGGCTTCAACGAGCCCGACGGCAAGGTCGACGAACAGACTGCTACGGCGCTCAGCAACATGGATCTCCGACCAGTCGCCCGAGCCAATTCCGGCACGCTCGTCGAGATCGACAAGGACAAGCAAGTGCTGTTCTTCGTCATCGACGGCAAGACCGAATGGGTCCTCAACGTGTCGACCGGCAACGGCGAGTCCTACGAAGAGAACGACCAGAACACCCCCGGTGAGATCATCCGCGGCGTGTCGCTCACCCCGAGCGGCCTCCACGCCGTCAACCGCGAACGGCCTGAAGGCTGGTGGGAAGGCGATCTCGGTGAGATCTACCGCCCGAAGTACTTCGTCGGCGGCGTCGCCGTGCACGGCTCGAACAGCATTCCGAACTACCCCGCCTCACACGGCTGTGTGCGGGTGAGTGTTCCGGCCATGGACTGGGTGTGGGACTCGGGCATCATGCCGCTCGACACCCCCGTCTGGGTCCACGACGGCGCCTGAGCGGCCAGCTTCGCCGATCTCTCTGCGTCAACCGGTGAAGTGTGAGCTGACGGTGCCGGTTTCGGCTGCGAGGGCTCACAGATCGAGGCGGAAAGACGGCGGCGGGGGCTCGAGCTGGCAGAATCTTGAGATGCTTCCGGCGGTGGGTTCTGTTCGACCTTGGGCTGACCCGGAGGTGGTGGCATTCAACCGCCTGCCGATGCGACCGCCGACGACGGCCTTCGACTCGGTCGCCGACGCCCGCACCCACGGCGGTGTCGACAATGGCGAAGCATCACCGTGGCGCCGATCGCTCAACGGCAAGTGGAACTTCCGCCTCTTCGATCAGCCCGACGCCATCCCCGCCAACGCCGTGACGAAGGCCCCGACCGGGTCGCAATGGACGCGGATCAACGTGCCCGGCAACTGGACCATGCAGCCAGCCGGCCAAGACGCCGGCGACTTCCCGCAGTACACGAACGTCCAGATGCCGTTCCCCGGCCCGCCGCCGGCGCTGCCCGAACGCAACCCGACCGGGCTCTACCGGCGACCGTTCAAGGTGCCGGCCAGCTGGAAGGGTCGCCAGATCGTTCTACACATCGGCGGCGCCGAGAGCACGCACACGCTGTACGTCAACGGCGAGTACGTCGGCTACGGAACCGACAGCCGGCTGGCGAGTGAGTACGACATCACCGACCATGTCGAGCGCGGCGACAACGACCTCGCGATCGTCGTCACGAAGTGGGGTGCACACAGCTACGTCGAAGACCAGGATCAGTGGTGGATGGGCGGCCTCCATCGCGAAGTGTTCCTCGAAGCACGCGGCGCGACCCACATCGACCGGATCAATTGCGACACCACGTACAACCATGTGTCAGGCGTCGGCACCCTCGCGGTCACGGCAACCATCGCCGGACTCCAGCCCCCCGAGGCCGACTGGCAGATCCGAGTCCGGGTCGAAACACTCGGCGGCAAGAAGCTGCACAAGCCCCACATGGCGAGCGTGCCCCACGCCTTCGCCAAGCCGTACGCCTTCACCGGCCACCACGTCGAAGCAACGTTCGATCTGCCCGAGATCGATCCGTGGTCCGCCGAATCACCGTCGCGCTACCGCGTCGTGTGCGAACTGCTGACCCCGACCGGCGAACTCGCCGAAGCACACGCGCAACTCGTCGGCTTCCGATCGGTGTGGACCGACGGCAACCAGTTCCTGATCAACGGCCAGCCTGCCTGGATCTTCGGCATGAACCGCCACGACCACCACCCGACTCGTGGCAAGGCGGTCACCGCCGACGACATGCGCGCCGACCTCCTCGCCATGCGCCGCCACAACATCACGGCCGTGCGGTGCTCGCACTATCCGAACGACCCCCGCCTGCTCGACCTGTGCGACGAGATCGGGCTGTACGTCGTCGACGAGGCCAACCTCGAATCGCACGCGTACAACACCTCGCTGTGCAACGATCCTCGCTATCTGTCGACGTGGGTGTCACGGGGCGCCCGCATGGTCGAACGCGACCGCAACCATCCGAGCATCATCATGTGGTCGCTCGGCAACGAAGCCGGCTACGGCGACAACCACGACGCCCAGGCCGGCTGGATCCGCAGGGCCGACCCATCGCGCCCGCTGCACTACGAAGGAGCCATCTTCCACGACGGATGGGGCGATGGCGGCCGGGCGGCGTCCGACGTCGTCTGCCCCATGTATCCGACGCACGAGAGCACAGCGGCCTACGACGGCGACCGGCCCTTCATCATGTGCGAGTACAGCCACGCAATGGGCAACTCGAACGGATCGATCGCCGACTACTGGGACACGATCCTGTCGACGCCCGGCCTGCAGGGCGGCTTCATCTGGGAGTGGAAGGATCAGGGGCTCCAAGCGTCGCTGCCGAACGGCAAGAAAGGTTTTGCGTACGGCGGCCAGTTCGGCGAGGAGATCCACGACGGCAACTTCGTCGCCGACGGCGTCATGTCGGCCGACCTCGTCCCGCATCCCGCAATCCAGGAAGTCGAGTGGGTGTATCGGCCGGTCACGGTTGACAAGCAGGGCTCGAAGCTCGTGATCACGAACCGCCGCAGCTTCACTGATCTCTCCGATCTCGCACCCCGATGGGAACTCAACATCGGCGGCGCGGTCACCGGCTCGGGGGCCCTCGACGTTGCGGCGGTGGCGCCGCACACCTCGGTGAAGATCGCCTTGCCGTGCGCGCTGCCGGCCGAGGCCGACGCCCATCTCACCGTGACATGGACACAGCGCTCCGCAACTGCTTGGGCGCAGTCAGGCAAGGTCGTCGCACGCGATCAAGTCCAGCTGCGCGGACCGAAGACAAGACCGATTCCCAAGCCCGTCGACGGCAGCGCGAAGAGTGCGGTCGCCAAGCTCGTCGCCGAACCGATCGACCTCTCCATCTTCCGTGCGCCGACCGACAACGACGGCTACAAGCTCATGCCCGACTACGGCGGACAGCACAGCATCGGTGGGAATGCTCTGCGGTCGTGGCAGCAGCGCGGCATCGACGAACGGCCCGCCACCGAGTTCGTTGCTCACGAGCACCGGATGCACGTGCTCGCCGACGGCAATGAAGTGCACCAGCACGTCGTCGACGTGCCCGATGAGCTCGACGATCTCGGACGGCTCGGCGTCACATTCCAACTGAAGCACGGGTTCGACCAGATGCGCTGGTTCGGGCGCGGCGAGGCCGAGAATTACCCGGATCGCAACCGTGGCGCGATGCTCGGCACGTGGGAGTCAGGCATCGACGCTGCGCCGTACCTCGTACCCCAGGAGTTCGGTTTGCGAACCGACTGCCGCTGGTTCGAGTTCGTGAACTCCTCGACCGGGGTCGTGGTGCGCCTCGACGTGCTCCGCCCGACGTCGATGCATATCTCTGCCACCCGCTTCACCGCAGCCGACCTGTATGCAGCGGCCCACGAAACTGACCTGTCGCCGCGCAAGACCCTCGTTGTTCATGCTGACGTGGCGCACCGTGGCCTGGGCACCGCGAGCTGCGGCCCCGACGTGATCGATCGGTACGAGATCCCCACCGGTCGCCACACATTCGCCTACCGCATTTCCACCAGGTAACACCCGCCATGGCCGGTCGCAAGATGTCAGTGAGCGGTCAGTCGAGTGTGATGCCGGTGGTGCTGTTCAGGCCCTCGACAGCACCCTGATCGCCGGTGCTCGGCGTGCCTTGGGGTTCGAACATCAGGATCTGAGTTCCCGGTGCCGCTTCCGGACAGTGCTCGACGCCCTTGGGGACCACGTAGGTGTCGCCGGTCGCGAGGACAATGGGGTCAGCGTCACGGAGATGGATCGTGAACTGACCGGCGGTCACGAGGAAGAACTCGTCGGTGTCGGCATGGGAGTGCCAGGTGTGCATCCCGTCGCACTTCGCGATGCGGACGTCGTAGTCGTTGACCTGCTGCACGATGCGCGGTTCGTAGACGTCGTCGAAGGAAGCAAAGATCTGATCGAGATTGCGCACAACGGTCATGTGTCGAAATGCTATGGGCTGTGATCGCCGAGGGTGCGCTCGTTACTGCGCCGAGGAGTCGTACTGCATCACGAGAACAGGGTTGCCGCCGGGATCCTGGATGCAATGAGGTGCCCCACGCTAGGGAGGCGCCTGGCATGATCACGATCATGACGCGTCAGAACATCTCATCGGGTGGCCCCTTCGAAGCTCCGTACGGTTACAGCCGGGCGGTGCGGGTCGGCAACCAGGTTCACGTCGCTGGCACGTGCGCGCAGCCGCCCAACGTCACCGATGTCGATGCCCACGGCCAGGCCGTCGATGCGCTCGCAACGATTGCTGCTGCCCTGTCAGAGGCTGGGGCCAGCATGGACGACGTCGTGCGGACTCGGATCTACGTCGTTGACATCGACGACACCGATGCCGTGATGCGCGCCCATGGCGAAGCGTTCGCCGACGTCGGACCCGCAGCCACGCTGGTACAAGTCGTCGCGCTCATCGACCCGCAACTGCTGGTCGAAATCGAGGCGTACGCCATCCTCGACGAGTGACCGTTACAGATGGTGCCAGGCACCATCTGTAACACCGAGTGACTCTTCGGTGAGGTTGTCGATGCGGTCACCAACCCAATCGAAGAGGCTCTGCGACGCGATCGCCTGGAACACGAGCCATGCAATGAAGAGGAACGTGACAACGCCCAACGCCAGCTTGACGTAGCGCAAGACCTTGCTCGTGTACTCACTGACCAATGGCGTGAAACTGCGCACCGCTGTGGTTGCACGGGCGGAGAAGTCGTTTGCTGCACGGTCGAGTTCCTGTCGGGCGACTGTGCGGACCTCGTCGATGATTGCCTGCGCGTCCTGGCGGTTGTAGCCCTGATACTGCTGCTGTCGCTGCGGTGCCTCGGCCGGAGCTTCGAGCACCACGCTCGCTTCGGCGCGCGTCAGCTCTGCTGAACTCGGAGGTGCTCGTCGGATGTCGGTCCAGTCGAGACCGTCCCACCAGCGCAACCGTTCACGCCCGTCGGGGTCGGGATACCACCCTTCCCGTGGAGCATCGATGATGCGCATGATCAGGTTCCGCCGCTGCGGTGCTCGGCTCGATCAGGCTCGGGTAGTTCGACCCGATCGTTGTCTTCCGGAATCGGCAGCCCGTCCTTCGGGCGGACATCGTCGCCTGAATCCTCGGGACGGATCGTCTCGGCGAACGCAGCGACCGTGCCGAGCAGGCCAGAGAACTCGGCGGGAATGACGAGTTTGGTGGCTCGACCGTCGCCGATCTTTTCGAGTGCAGACAGATACTCGACCGTGAGCACGTTGTGGTCGGTGTTGGCTTCTTTGATGCCGGTGAGACGAGCCTTGGCGGCCAACCCCTCGCCCTCACCGAGCATCTCGAGGCGGATCTTGTTGGCTCTGGCGCGGAGCTGGATGGCCTCGGCTTCACCCTGGGCATCGAGGACGGCTGCTTCCTTGCGGCCGGTCGCCGACAGCACCGCTGCCTGCTGCTCGCCGTCGGCACGGGCAATCGCTGCCTCCTGGTAACCCTTGGCTTCGGTCACCGTCGCACGACGATCGCGCTCGGCACGCATCTGGGCGTGCATGGCCGACACGATGTCCGGCGGCGGATCGATGCGCTGGATCTCGACACGGACGACCCGCACACCCCACTTGTCGGTGGCATCGTCGAGCACTTCGCGCAACTGGGTGTTGATCGTGTCGCGCGATGTGAGCGCACGGTCGAGTTCCATGTCGCCGATCAAGTTTCGAAGGTTGGTCTGGGCGAGCTTCGTGATGGCGGTGAAGAAGTCGGCGATGTTGTAGACGAGGCGCTGTGGATCGGTCGCTTCGTAGTAGACGACGGCGTCGACAGACACGACCACGTTGTCAGCAGTGATGACTTCCTGTGGCGGAACATCGACGACCTGCTCGCGCATGTCGATCAACTGCATTGTCTCGATGAACGGCAGGATCAGGTTCAGACCAGGCTCACGTGTGGCCTTGTACTTACCGAGGCGCTCCACGAGACCGCGTTGATACGGCCGCACGATCTTGACGGCTCCGACGAGGACGGCGATGCCGATCAGCGCGATGACGCCGACGACGATGGCAATGGGATTCATGGTTGCTCCCTGCTGGGCGGTGGATTGGACGGGCGAGCCGAATTCGGGTCTGGCTGCTGGAGTGGTGGCCCGCTCGGTGGACTCTGCGGTGGCGACGCCGTGACTGCTTCGACCATCACGCGGGTGCCGTGCATTTCGATGATGCGCACCCTGGTGCCCTTGACGATCGTGACCGCACCGGCAGTGAGGGCGCTCCACACCTCGCCTTCGACCTTGACGCGCCCCTTGCGGTCGGTGTCGTCTGGGTCGATGGTCGCGGTGACGATGGCCGCCATGCCGACGAGCCGGTCAGCGCCGACACCGGGTGACAGATCGTTGTCGCCAGCGAACTTCATCACTCGCTTGTAGAGCAGAATCCAGAGCAGTGCACCGCCACCGATGAAGACCGCCCACTGGATCTCGATGGCGACGTCGTAGAAGCCGAGCAGAGCGGCGGCGAACGCCGAGACCGAGAACGGCAACAGCACGAATGCGCCGGCGAGCAACGTGAGCTCGATGATGGCGAATGCGACACCGATGGCGAGCCATACCCAGGGCCACAGATCGATGTCGATCCCCAAGTCGAGTACCGCAGAAACCATGGCTTCAACCTAGTGGCGTCCGAGCGGTCACGTTGTGCCAGGCACAGCGTGACCGTCACGCGCGGCGGATACGGAGCGGCGTCTCGGTCGGCGAGGTCAGGCAGGCGCCGGTGTCGCAGTCGAAGCGCCAGCCGTGCAACGTGCAGACGAACTCGTCGACGCCATCGTCATTCGTGACGATCTCGCCGAACGCCTCGAGGTCGGCGTCGCGATGTGGGCAGCGCCGCTGCACGACGAAATCGCCGACCTCGATGTCGGGCTCGTCGCTGTGGACTCCGCCACCGGCGGCCAGTTCGAGTTTGCGGACGACCTCAGCCTCGGCGCGCTTCATCCGCTCGCGCGACAGGGACTTCAAGAAGTTGTAGACGTACTCGTTGAACTCGCCGTCACGCCACGCGGTGAAGCGGCACGACAGCAGCAGCGAATTGCTCCAGTCGACAGCGCGTTTCGCAGCGACAGCCTCGACGAGATCGCGCGGGATGTCGAAGCGGAACGAGAACGGCTCGCCGTCGTGCGCACGCACCTCGCCGTTCGGAAAGTCGACGAGGATCGCGATCCCGTCGGGACCGTCGCCGGCGTTGATCAGCACGTTCGCGCCGACCATCGAGCGCAATGTCGGTGCCAGGTCGAGCAGTGGCTCCCACCAGCTCTGCAACTCGGCGAGGAGGTCGATGTCGAGGGCTTTCCAACCGGCCTTCATCTCGTCGAGCCAGGGCAGCCAGTCGGCCTGATACTGCTCGAGGTAGGCACGCTTGTCGGTGAAGATCGCATCGACCTGCTCGGGGCGCACAGGGTGCGCGCTGTCGATGCACGTCGGTGTGATGTCGATGGCGGTGCCTGGAATGTTGAGCACGCCGGAGCGGCCTGATGCTTCGAGCATCTGGAGAAAGACGGTCTGGTCGGGGAAGATCGATGCTTCGTCGCCGTCGATCATGTTCAACCCAAACAAATCGGGGTCGAGGAACGCCGGCGGCCCGGCACTCGGCACGACAGCGCGCGCATCGATCTTCTCGACGAATCGCATCGCCCGTGCGAACTGCGCCTTCACCTTGGCCTGGCACTGCCGCAGCTTTTCGGCGTCGTCCATCTCGTAGACCATCGGATACCAGATCGCCCCGGAGAACTGCAGCCAATGCAAGTCGACCGGCCCGTGTGACGCCAGTTGGCCGAGGTCGTGTGTTCGGCAGTCGTTCTGGTTGACGACAATCGCATCGTCGGCCATGACGACAAGCGCTGAGTCGCCGCCGGGCCCGTCGGTGATCGAGGACTCGATGTGGATGGCAATCTTCAGGCCGGGCGCAATCTCTGTCTCTTCGGTGTCGACGGTCGGGACGAAGTTGGTGAAGCCGTGCTTGGCGAGGGTCCGACGCTGTTCGCGCGTCGGGAAACCCGGCAGCAGGATCGGGATGTCTCGACGGAGGTGGGCATCGAGCCATGCCTCGTCGTGATGGTCGCCGTGCAGGTGCGACACGTAAAGAAAGTCGGCGTTCTCGATCCGATCGAGAAGATCGTCGTCGAGCTGGTCGTTGCGAGGGAACGGGAACCAGCCACCGAAGAACGCTGGCTCGAACCACGGATCACACAAAATCGAGCCCGCATCGGTCTCGATCAGCATTCCCGCATGGCCAATGGACGTCGCACGCATCACGGTCAGGCTAGGCGCACCATTGGAAACGCCGAGGCCCAAGGTGGCGAAAAACGAAAGAAGCACCGGCAACAAGCCGGTGCTCCTGTCGATTCGATGCGGTCAATCCATCAGGCGACGGGTGGGTCGGTGAACTGTTGCCCGGAGCGCGAGACGTGCTCGGTCCAGGCGCTGCCGTCCCAGTAGCGAAGCTCGTAACGGCCCGACGGATCGGCGTACCAACCAGCGGGCACACCCGATGCGGCCGTTGCAGCTCCAGCCCCGGTTGCTTGGTCGGTTGCGCTGCTGGCTGCGTCGGTTGCTTGGTCGGTTGCGCTGCTGGCTGCGTCGGTTGCTTGGTCGGTTGCGCTGCTGGCTGCGTCGGTTGCTTGGTCGGTTGCGCTGCTGGCTGCGTCGGTT
>Ga0115031_1003319_pt1 | contig 11950 bp, 7 predicted proteins | sample Maine_Asex4_meta_FD_87301 | JGI IMG/M metagenome (GOLD analysis project Ga0115031, IMG submission 87301) | Marine algal microbial communities from Maine, USA - Maine_Asex4_metaG | ecosystem: Host-associated > Algae > Red algae > Unclassified | place: Maine, USA | collected 2015-01-05 | reverse complement strand
TCGCCGGCCCTACTTCTACTTCAAGACTTGGTACGTTTTCACGAAGAGAGGTACGACCTGACCGACGGATGCGTGTGGGTAATTTATCTCCACAGCTGTCAAAGCCACCCAAAAGGAAACCTACCCGCCTGCCAGATGCGAAGTCACAATTGGTTTCCACATCAAATTTTAGGGTTACTACACTATTGTCTGGGTCTTTAGAGCCAACAAGCCCTTCTGTGCCAAGTACCATATCAATCGCACTATTGAGTCGGAAGCGGTAACGAGTCGGAAAGTATTCTTGCGGATCAGGAACAGAAACAAAATTTCCACCAAGTGCTGGACTGGGGTTGGAAAACATCATTGAGCCCGGGAGATACGTCTGCCCTGTAGGAAGGTACATTAAGAGTACTAAGTCACGAACATATCCTAAGTCAGAACTTAGAATATCAACCTCGTAGGTAATGGGATCACAAAGGTCTATAATCCGGTTTTCTGAGAAAGGGACATCTCTAACAAAGAGGTCCATATTAGATCTGGCATTCGAGAGCAGAACCGTAGAGGGGTCAGTACAAGTCGCATCATTAATTGTCTCAGGGTAACCATCACAGTCCCAGCCCGCTACAAAGTCAATGGTTTCATCATCACAAGTGTTCTTCGTAAAGAAGACATTCAGCACTCTTTCACTAATCCCCGGAATATTCCCCAGCTCATAAATTCCGAACTGGTTAGGCAGTATTTCTACTCCCGTATTAGCATCTTCGATGCGGGTGACTAATACTCCTCCTGTCGCCTGGGGATAAAGGAAGGCATTCTCCGCTGAAGGTGTTTGCAGGTTACGGATTCTGATGGGGGCAACGTCGTTTCCGCTGCAAAGACGAATAACGTCTAAGTCTGATATAACCGTTAACTCAGCTGCACCAAGATATTCAAAATCATATTCCCGAAGTTCATTCGCTATTTCATCAGTACAGAAGATGTTCTCCTCTACTGCTTCAAAGAATTGATAAGAGTAGTCATATTCGGCGGCAATAGATTCACAATTACCCTGAATCCGGGGAAATATGAAAATTCGATACCCCTCGTCTGGTGGCACTTCAGCAAGGCCAAGACTACGAATATAATCACCAATCAGAAAAGTTACCTCGTCTCCATTAACTACGAAAAATTGAGCCGGTATAGAAGGACTAGGCAGGCCTAACGTATTTACAATGTTGTTTGAAGGAGCAATAAGCTGCTGCACCGCAATATCCCACTCATCAAGCCGGAAAATGAACTCACTTGGCTTTGTGAAAACCAATCGATCAGGTAGTCCGAGCGGTCTGATTTCATTAGGGAATTCGTCAACGCCTGCACCACCAATGTTCCGATCGTACCTGATGGTCCAACGCGGCCGATCACATGCTCCAAAGTCGTTTTCAATATTACGAAATTGAGTAGTAAACCCAATTTGAGTCATCTGCCCGAGCAGCGGGTTGCACTGGAATATGGCTCCATCTCCAAATTCATCTTCAGAAACATAGAATTGAGGCTCATAATTAATGAGCCGGAACTGATCGGTAATAGCGTCTTTTTCTGTGTAGACCAGGCAAACAGCAACGCTGTCTCCTTCTTCAAAAAGGAAATTAACCGGAAGGCCACAACCAAAGTTATTCAATGCATCACGTGAATAATCAACGATGATCCGCATGTTCGGATAATCCGGCGTGACGGGTACGGCAGTACATTCATACAACGTATTGCCGTCACTTGCGTCGTAAATGGCAACCCGGGCAGAAAGTGGTGTGAAATTTTGGTGAATGAAGGGGTAGGTTACGAAACCGTGGGTGAAGTCCTGACTATCGTCCGCATCACGCACGATGCCCTCCAGCGTAGCTTTGATGGTGTCACCGGGCAGAAAACGATCGGATTCGATCATTTCCGGATCAACTACTCCGTCGGGAATCTGATCATTATTGGTGTCTCCGATACCGTAATTGATACGCTCAATGGTGAGATCAGTAAAGGTGATTCCGTCACATTCACAATCTGGGTCCATTGAAGGGCAAACTACTCGTAAATTAAGATCCAGAGGGTCCCATATTTTTTGGGTAGAGCAAGTTGCCGCACAATCGGGGTCAACAGTGAAATCAAATTGCGCGCTAATCACTTCATCAAAAAAGGCATTACCACAGGCAGGTTCCGGTTTTTCACTACAATCTGCTGTGATACAGAAGTCGAATTGGGCACCACCAGCATAGTTAAAACCACTAGGCCTTCCGAGAGGAGCAAAGGTGACGCGTAGTTCATCATCAGCACCAAAACCATTATCTACGTATTCTTCGCTTTCAACGGTGAACGTCATCCCGTCCCGGTCAGTCCATACAAACGAATTAGGAACATAATCTACGCCGCAGGGCAACGTAAAGATCGCTTCCAACTCAGCGTCAGGGTAAGCGCCCGTCAACCAATCCAACTGCATGTTTGTAGCGTAATAAGTCACACAGCCCTCTTCTGCCGAAAACAATGAGGTGGGGCCTTCTGGAAACCCTGAAATGAAAGCATCAAAACGACCAGAGGGATTTATATCTCTTCGGTTGCCCAATTCCATAAGACAGCGGTCAAATGTCCGGTCAATTCGGAACTGGTGCCAGTACTTATTGCGGATATCACAGGAGTTGCAATCACAGCTGGCCGTTAACTGATAAGTTACCAACAAACTTTCACCCGGTAAAAGGTCAGCAGCATCAATTGTTAGCCCTGCATCCCGAACTCCCGGTGCCCGACAATCCGTAGCTACAAACGAGAAGCGGCTGGACGTAGCTACCGTAGAGTTATCACTTTCACGGACGACCATCAGGGAACCAAGATCAATTAACATTCCTCTGCCTACGTTACCTTCCGTAAAAATTCGGAAATCGATATTCAGAGCGGGTGCCGTTCCTTCATTAGTCAACCTCATGGTAACTTCCGTAGGGACTTCAGTATAGCAAGCAGGCTCAGTATTAGAAACAACCTCAGCCTCAATCCTCGGTGCAAGCAGAGCAAAACTAACCCCGGTGTCTGTAAAGTCTCCCTGAGGTTTATTCTGGCAGTCATTTATTCCCTGGCAGCCATACTGCGCCCGGCGCATAATATCATCAGGGTCTAAAGTACAGGCAATCGTTTCCCAGGTTTCTTCAGGAAAAATAGACTCGCCCTGGCTGAAAGTCAACCCCAGCCCAGCCGCCATTATGGCAGCGTTCGTGATCGTGTAACAATCTTGAGTGGCCGTTGAAAATGCGGGGCCAGCAGCGGTGATATCTATTCCACCAACTTCAATTGTCCGAATTTCAATATACCCAAGGTTATTGCTGACACAGTAGGTCAATGAGTCAAGTTCTCCGAAGCCATTGTTTACTATCCGGGGAGTTACCATTGACTGAAGCCCAAGGTAGACGCCCAGGATACTGGGATTGGTAAAAGGAATCGAGAGGTCAGCCCGAACAAGATTAAGAGTATTCCCGCTAGAAGATCCCGTTCCCCCTTGTGTAATATCGATGTTGACATCTACTTCTTCCCCAGCAGCATCACAGCCTATCTGATACTCTACCGTGAAACTGATCGAAGTATTATCGGGGATGTCTCCGACGCTTAACATGTTACCCGATAGAGTCGCTGGTGCAGTCGCACTTATCAATGTGAGACCCGTAAGTGCTTCAATTTCCGCAATAACGTCGATTGCATCATTGCCCGTATTATCATTCTCAATCAATACGTCTATTAAGCCGGTCGGTCCACAGACACTTGATTCGTTTGGCAACGTAAGGGTTATATCAAGACTTTGTCCGATCAACCCTCCTGAAAACAGGAGCATTAGAACAAGTACAAAAGATTCCCCCCAGGAGGCAGCGTTTTTTAAATAAACCTTCATGAAATTATGATTTTACAATACGGAGTCTTACTTGCAGAAAGATGAAAGCAGACCGGGATGAGAAACAGTTAAATAGGCTTATTTGAATCCAGGAGAGTAGAATATAGTAGGTCGAGAAAAAACAAAAGCCAATCATCATCGGGTAATCCGACAACGATAATACTGCAAAGTTACACAGTAAATGGTTAAACACCTCAGTAAAAAGGTTGAAAAAGTTACTGAGTACCCATTTTATGCGCTCAAAAAGCCCCTAAATGGTGACGCACCACGAAGAAAGATAAAAAATCAGCGTTCAGTATTGAAGAAGACAAACTTAAACTTCAATCTGGTGGTTTTTTTTTAAGACGCTACCAATCGCAAAACCTACCTTCGCTCTATGCAAAAAGGCACCGTTATCAAATCTACCGGATCATGGTACAATGTTCGGCTTGATGAACCAAGCCCCGATGGAGAGGTAAACCTCCGTTGCCGGGTAGCTGGCCGGTTCAGATTGGATGACAAGCAACTCACTAACCCCATTGCCGTCGGAGACCGGGTCTCGGTAGTTATTGAAGGTACCGGAGACGAAGAAACGGGCGCGATTCGCAAAATCGAAGACCGGAGCAATTACGTCGTTCGCCAAAGCCCACGCAAAAAGCACGAGCTTCATCTGCTGGCCTCTAATATTGATCAGGCAGTCCTCATTGTCACTTTGATCTACCCAGACGTAAAACTGGGCTTCATTGATCGGTTCCTGCTAATGACGGAGCCCTTCGGCATCCCAACCACCATCGTTTTCAACAAGGCCGACCTTCTGGATGAAGACGACATGGAGACCTACGAAGTCATCGCCTCCATCTACCAGAACATTGGTTATGACGTATTGCTCGTTTCTGCGGAGAAAGGAACAAATATCGACCAGTTCCAGGATTTACTGAAAGGCAAGCGAAGCCTCCTCAGCGGGCAATCAGGTGTAGGCAAATCAACTTTGGTGAATGCTATTGCTCCCGAGCTGAATCTACGCACGGGAGAAATTTCCGATTACACGGGCAAAGGAACCCACACCACAACCTTCGCCGAGCTATTCGACCTGCCCTTCGGAGGAGAAATCATTGACCCTCCCGGCATAAAAAACCTGTCGTTCAACTACCTGAAGCCGATCGAGATCGCCTACTATTACCGGGAGATTTTCGCCCTTAGTCCGGAGTGCCGTTTTGGTGGCACCTGCCTCCATAAAAACGAGCCCGGCTGCGCCGTCATCGCCTCCGTAGAAGCCGAAGACGACCGGGTAACGGACCTTCGCTACCACAGTTACCTAACCCTGCTGGCCGAAACCGAAGAACAGAACTACTGGGAACGTAAAAAAGTCTGAGGAGACGAGCAAAAGCTACCGTCTCCCCAGAACCCTACCCGGCACCTGCGTAGGCGCCTGAACAACTGGACAAAGCTAGTCTTGGTAAGAAATTTCCAACGTACCGTTAATAACAAGCTTACGGCCCGCTTTACGTGCTTCCGCAAAGAAATGACGCGCCTTCTGCTTTTCTTTCAGCAGCTCAGAGATGCGGCCGCTAAGCTCTCCGGTTTCACAATCACAGTCTCCGATGAGCTTCTGCAACCGCTGTACTTTGTGAAAATTGATCTTCTCCCGAATCAGCGCATCAACGATGTCGTTGGCTTCAGAGGGTGTAAACTCACCTTCGATCAGGTTTACTTTTTGGATTACTTCAGTGGATACCATAATTGGATTTATTTAAAAGTGATGAATATTAGTGATCTTTTCAGCTTACTTAACCCGCCCGTTACTACAGGCTCCCTGCACGCAGAAACAACAGAGAAAGCAGAATGAGAGAACAAACCATTATTTCGTAGAAAAACAGCATACCGTTCGCAGCCGATAAGGCCAGTAGAGCGCCTAGCGCCACCGGAACTAAGAAGAGTGCATAGCTGCGGGAGAACGCTTTAACGGACTTGCGCTGAAGCCCACCCACGTTTTGATTACCGGACTTCCGGTTAGCTTGTCGGCGGGAACGATTAATGATTAAAGACATGGTTTTTTGTTTTGCTACCACAAAGCTAGGCGGAGTTTTAATAACTTTACATTTATATTTTTAATAAAACCCATAATTTAAATTTATGGACTTCACATTACGCCAGCTCACCATTTTCCTCAAAGTCGTTGAACATCAGAGTGTTACGAAGGCCGCAGAGGAGCTGTTTTTATCCCAGCCTGCAGTATCTATTCAGCTCAAAAAGCTGCAGGACCAACTAGACATTCCCATCACGGAGGTGGTAGGGAGGCAGCTTTACGTTACCGACTTCGGGATGGAGATTGCCCAATCTGCTGAGAAAATTCTGACCGAAGTAGAAGCAATCAGCTACCACAGCAAAGCATTCAAAGGAGAGCTTTCGGGAAAGTTGAAATTATCCATTGCCTCCACCGGCAAATACGTAATGCCCTATTTTCTGGCGGATTTCATGGCGCAACACCCCGCAGTGGACCTGGCAATGGACGTAACCAATAAGACGCAGGTGGTGCAGAGTCTGGAAGACAATATTGTCGATTTTTCGTTGGTCTCCGTGCTGCCCCGACAACTTGATTTGAACCGGGTGGAACTAATGAGTAACAAGCTATTCCTGGTGGGTGCCACCGGTCGCAGGAAACCCGGCACTTCAGCTCGAAAAATACTCGAACAGCATCCCCTGCTGTTCAGGGAGCAAGGCTCCGCTACCCGGGATGCCATGGAGCGCTTCCTTGCCAGCAGAAATTTTTCCGGCGTGAAAAAAATAGAGCTAACGTCGAATGAGGCACTCAAGCAGGCCGCCATTGCTGGCCTGGGCTACTCCATCATGCCGTTGATAGGAATTAAAAACGCGCTGGGAAACGGAGACCTGGAGATCATCCCCTTCCGGGGTCTTCCCATCATTACTCACTGGAATCTGGTGTGGCGGAAGAGCAAAAAGCTCTCTCCCGTAGCGGAAGCCTTCCTGAACTACGTCAGGGAACAGAAAGAGCAAATCATTAATAATAAATTTGATTGGTTTGAGAAATATTAGGGCGGCAGGAACTCCCTCATGTTTCGGGATTACTCCAGTTCCGCGCTGCCGACCCTGCCCCTTATTTCATAAGCCGAGCGGTCACCAATCATAAATACCCGTGCCGGTGCCTTCACCTCGATCCTTTCCAGCTGGCTGGCGGTAAGGCGAATCTCGGCAACAACTACCCCTTCGGTCTGCCAGCCGATTTTCAGCTTTTTCCGAATCTTGAGTGTACCATTTTTGCTAACGTCGAGATCGACAGAGACCCCCTTCATCCCAATAGTGACTACATCTGCCTCGTTGGCATCTCCCGGAATGATGACCAGGCGAATATCATCCTCCACCACTAATTTACTGAAGGGAGCAAGTGCATGATGGCTGGCACGCCAGCCCTTTCTTTTTTTACCAAAATCCTCACTGATGGTCAGCAGTTGAGCTTCTTCCAATTCTTCTTTCGCCGTCTCTGGCTTAGTGTGCAGTTGGATGTAGTCCGCAACGGGGAGATCAGTGTACCCATCGCGTTGCAGTCGGCGAATTCCCGTAGCAAACAGATTCGCCTCCCGCAGGGCCCGTAATTCCGGCGGCGTCAACCTGCGGTCAATGACCTGGTTCATTTCGCTTAGGTAGGCCGGGCTGACGTCAGAGGCCATCAGGCTACGAAGCTGGTTGGCACCCAGGGATTGATAGCCTTCCTTCACCAGAGTGTTGAGCAGCTTACGGTGCTGGTAAAGCTCCGTGAGTTCCGTGAGGCTAAAGGCTTCGCCAACTTTGCCATAGAGCAACTGCAAGGTTCTGTCAAGTGATGTCAGTTCGCCTGCGGTAAGACCGTTATTCGCAAGCAGCCACAGCCCGCCGTCCTCTCCATGGCCGTGTTCGTGGTGAAAACGACGGGAAAAATCCTCCTCATCGTATCCCATTCCGCGCAGCACGTCCAGGTATTCGCGATTGATGTCGAGCGAAAAGTAGCGTAGCCAGAGAATCTCCGCCGGCCGTTCACTGTATACTTCCTTAGCCAGAGAAACCCCCTGCTGCATTCCGTGTAGTTTGACTCGTTCTGCGGGCACCTCACCCGTCCCCAGGCCTGCTTTTTCGTATGATTTGCGCGTTTCAATGTGGGGCTGAAAGGAGAAGTTTCCCCGCTTCTGGCTACCTCCGTCGGACATGAGAATCAAGCGGCCCGTTTCCCGTTCCAGATAGCCCGTGGTGGCACTACGGGGGAAAAGCAGAAGCTGTTCCTCTCCGCTCATCTGGGTAGGTAACATCCAGGTGATTTTCCGGCCATTGACGCGCTCGACGGTTTCCAGCCGCAGGCGATCGTTCAGGATTTCGTAGCGGCCCGTAATGGTTGTTTCGCCAAAGGGTGGCATGTAGGCCGGAGCGGGTTGGGAGACTGGCGGCGCAACGATCACGTTTTGCGGAGCAGGCGGTGTCTTGGTGGGCGCAGCCGCAGGTGCAATGTCCCCCGCCTGGCGCTCCGCGCCAGCCCCCGGAGGGGGAAGGGTTTTGGGAGCAGGGGAAGCAGGAGTTACCGCAGTGGGTTCTTCTCCCGTCACAGAATCGAGGCCTTCCGTTTTCTCCGCCACAACTTCCGACTCCGTAGTATAGGTTGGAGCAATCGCGGCCAGTTTTGGTGGATTATTGTCGGCCCCATCCATCAGTAACAGCGCCAATGCCGCAGTTGCCAACAGGGCTGCGATGGTGAGTAATTTAGGGTAGGTGATGGAGGAGGAGGCGTTGCCGCCGGCGGGGAAGTCACGCACAAGGGCGTCGATACGAACGTAGTCCATTTCTGTAGGGATTTGTTGGCAGGTGTTGAGCAGTTGCTGAAGGTTTTTGTCGTTATTCACAGGGCGATGGTTTGGGCGGTGAGAAGTAGGGTACTAAGGCGGGCGCTGCCGGGTTCCCGGAGTAGGCTATCCAGGCCCTGGCGGCCGCGCTGAAGCCGCATCTTGACCGAGGCGACGGAGCAGCGCTGCATGTCGGCAATTTCCGCCTGAGAGAAGCCGCTGATCTCGAAGAGCAGGATGGCATCCCGCTGTTTTGCCGGCAGGCGGTGAATGGCCCTGTAGAGGAGGTGAACGTCGGCCAGCTGGTCCGGCGTAGCGCCTTTGGCCAGCAGGCGGTCGCCCTGTACATCGGAGAGTTCCCGCCGGCGGCCGGCGGTGCGGCGCAGGCTGACGGCGCGGTTGCGCGCCGCGCGGATGAGGTAATGCTGCAGTTTGGCGGGCTCCTGTAGCTCATCAAATTTTTTGAAGGCGGAGAGGAGAACGTCTTGCACGAGATCTTCTACGTCCATTCGCTCAAAGGCAAGCGCCGAGCAATAGCGGAGAAAACCGTTGTGGCAGCTTTGGTAGGCCGCCATAAAGCGGTCTTGTCTGTGTTTTAGTGGTGTCATTTCTGGTCCGTTTATACTCTATACTCGGAGAAAGAAGCAAAAGGTAACGCTCGCGAGCATTTTTTTTTGTTCGCCCGCATTGCTCTTTTAAAACCCTCCTCTGAACCTGCGGACCCCGCTGAGCCTGCCGAAGTGTCCGCGCCCAGCCCTCGTTCATCGAAGAATATTGCTAAAAAGCAACCCAAAGCCCTTCCCGCTTGTACTCCTCGTGCGGTAGCCCAATCAAATATCGCACATCAAAAATCGCATATCGCATATCTTTCCCCCCCGTGGTCCAGACCAAACTCGCCAAAGCTCTCCTGTCTCCCTTTTCCCTCCTCTACGGGCTGGGCGTAAGCTTTCGTAACTGGACCTACCGGCGGGGGCTGCAGAAGAGCATTTCCTTTTCCGTACCGGTCATCAGTGTGGGAAACCTGAGCGTAGGCGGAGCTGGTAAGACACCGCACATCGAGTACCTCGTACGGGGCCTGGACCCTTATCTGGAAATTGCCACCCTCAGCCGTGGTTACCAACGAAAAACCAAGGGCTACCTCCACGTACGGCCCAATATGAACGCTGAGCAAGTGGGCGACGAGCCGCTGCAATTCGCCCGAAAATTCCCCGAGGTGCTGGTCACCGTCGCCGAAGAACGTGCCTTCGCCATCCCGAAGATCATGGCGCAAAAACCATCTACCCAGCTGGTTTTGCTCGATGATGCCTACCAGCACCGCTCCGTAAAACCCGGCCTGAACATTCTACTGACGGAGTTCGACCACCCCTTCACCCAGGATTACCTGCTGCCCAGCGGCCGCCTGCGGGAATGGCGTTCGGGCTACACCCGGGCCGACATTATTATCGTCAGCAAGTGCCCCCGGGAACTCGACCGCGCTGCCGCCGACAAACTGATCGAAGAAATTGACCCCCTACCCCACCAGCGGGTCTTTTTCACCTACTACGATTACGCGGCACCGTATTACATGCTCGACCACCGTTACCGCCTGAAGACGGAAGAAGACGTGAGTCTGCTCCTCATCTCTGGCATTGCCCGAACGGACTACCTGCTCGACCACCTCCGCCGCGAAAGCCCCCACGTACAAACGCTCGACTACGAAGACCATCACTACTTCGACCGGCGCGACCTGGCCAACCTCCAACTCCGTTTCCGCGAAATGCCCGGCAAACACAAAGCCATCATCACCACCGAAAAGGACGCGATGCGGCTGGAGCTACACCGAAATTACATCGCGAAGGAGAAGCTACCCATTTTTGTGCTCCCGCTGGCCGTCCGCTTTCATTTCGACGAAGGGCCAGAATTTGATACTTTGGTGCGGGATTATATGTTGACGTTTAAGGCCTGAGGTAGACGCTTCGCTTGTAGACGAAAAAATCGCTGCGCTCTTTTTCTTTTGGACGGCCTTCGGCCTTTTAGACGCTGCGCTTGTAGCCCTAAAAGCGCAGCGTCTAAAAGTGAGCAAAGCGAACGTCTACAAGCAAAGCAAGCGAAGCGCGCTTTGCATCTAAAAGCGCAGCGTCTAAAAGTGAGCAAAGCGAACGTCTAATAAGCAAAGCGCGCTTTCCGTATCTTTCCCCCATGTCAAAAATTGTCTTCTGGATTTTCCACTTCATGAGTCGCTGGATGATTCGCCTCTACTACCCCGCCATGGAGGTAGAAGGGCGCGAACGGGCCAACCATCCCGGACCAACCTTACTGTGTGGAAACCACCCGAATACGTTGATCGATCCCCTGATTGCGGGGATTCACCTGGACTACCAGACGTATTTCCTGGCCAATGCCAGTATGTGGCTGAATCCGGTGATGGCCTTTGCCATTGACCCCTTCTGTATTCCTGTAGCACGGCCACAGGATAAAGTGAAAGGAGCGACCAAAGGCGGAGACACCGACGAAATTTTCAACCGCACCTTCCGCGGACTGGAAAACGGCAGTATCGTCTACATCGCGCCAGAGGGGGCGAGTGAGCTGGAGCGCAAGCTCCGCCGTCTCAAAGGCGGCGCCGCCAGCATGGCCCTCGAAGCCGAAAAGCGCAACGACTGGAAACTGGGCCTCTCCGTCCAGCCGCTCGGTGCCAACTACGAGAGCCCGACCACCTGCTTCAGCCGTGCCTTCATCCGCTACGGAGAGCCCATTGACATCCTCCCCTTCCGGGAGCAGTACGAGGCCAGCCCCATGCGCGCCATCCGCGCGCTGACCAACGAGCTGACGACCAGTATGCAGGCGCTGCTCATCCAGACTAAGAATAAGGCCGAAGAGCATCTGCTTCGCCCGATTGAGCGGGCCATCCAGAATGAACGCCCCCTCACGGTGAGCAAGCATCATTACCGTACGCAAGACATTCTCGCCTCCCTGCGGGAAATGCCCGAAGACGAGCGGGAAGCTCTGCGGGAGACCGCCACTACTTATGACCAGTTGCTGCGCAAGAATGGTCAGCTCGACATCGAATTCAGCAACCACCCCGATCGGAAGCTGCACGCGGGTACTCTGCTGGCCCTGCCTTTTTTCCTCTACGGCCTTTTAAATCACGGCCTCTGGCTCATTCTGATCAATGCGATCTGGAAAGCCCTCGGCATTGATCGTGGCTATAAGGCTACCTTTCAGACGCTGGGCAGTTGGTTCGTGATGCCCATTACCTACCTGATTCAAGTACTGCTTTTCAACTGGATCTGGCCCGGCG
>Ga0115031_1003310_pt1 | contig 11967 bp, 16 predicted proteins | sample Maine_Asex4_meta_FD_87301 | JGI IMG/M metagenome (GOLD analysis project Ga0115031, IMG submission 87301) | Marine algal microbial communities from Maine, USA - Maine_Asex4_metaG | ecosystem: Host-associated > Algae > Red algae > Unclassified | place: Maine, USA | collected 2015-01-05 | reverse complement strand
GGGGGGGGGGGGGGGGGGGGCCCGGGCGGGTGGGCGGGGGGGGGGGGGGGGGGGGGGGGGGGTGGGGGGGGGGGGGGGGGGGGGGGGGGGGGGGGGGGGGGGGGGTTGCGGTGACGGCGCTGCGACAGCGGTCGGCAGTCATTGCTGGCCCTCTGGGAGCCCGGTCTCCCCTGCACGACCAGCTCCTCAGCCGAGTTTTTCCCCACGCCACATGGGCGGGTGGGATACGACGCGCCTCTTCGTCACCTGACAACTGTCAGCGCGCTTCAGGCGGCCACTTCAGGTGCCGCGCTGCCCGCCTTTCCTCGACAACGCCGTCGGTGACCAGCCTGCGGGCCACCGCCGGGACGAGCGCGCTCCGAGAGGGCTGGCGGATAGATACCTGGTCCCCCAAGGGGCGCGACGAGATGTACAGCTGCGGTGGTGGCCCGAACGCCGCTGCTCGAGCGCCCACGCGTCTGCCGCGGGCGTCGTGGGGAAGTCGCTTGTGGCGAAGGGGGGGTGCCCCCCGACGACGGCACAGGTAGGTAGCCGCTGCGCCGCGACCCAGGCAGCGTCGCGAACGGGGACGGTGGCGGCCGTGCGGCGGGGGGGGATCCTGGTACATATGATGGGACGGATACTCTGCGTTGGATCGAAATTTCTGCGCGTGCAACAGGTCTGTCGTGTGGTCGCTATATTCTTTTCTTTTCGCGCTTTCCTCGTACGACATTTGCTAGTAGCACGCTTCGAGGGAGTGTGTTGCCCTTCGCGTCTTCTTTAATCTGTAGCAGAATGCGCCATCCACAGAGTCCCATAAGCAGCGTTCCCAACCTTCCCTGACCCTGCTCCGTCGACTCGAGCACCTGGCAGGTGGTCTTGACCGCCTCCTTCGATATTCTCATAATCTTGTCCGCCACCTTCATGGCGTCCTTGGCCGCTGCGACGGCCACCAGAAGACGCTCAAGCTCCTCCGCCTTCTCCACGCGGATGCCCTTGGCTTTCTTAGATATGCGCTTGGCGAAGAGAACGGTATCCTCCTCGTCAGAGCGCAGGGGGCGGTTCTCATGCCCCTACTATGTCGCCGGCGTCAGCGTCTGCTGCGTCAGCTTAGCACGGGAGCTGCGCTCAGAGGGGCGCAATTTCGACGCGTCAACACGGTGACGCAGTCGACCCCGAAGGCGCCAGCGCGAGAGGCCCTGCGGAGGCGGTCGAAACCCCCGAGCTGCTGCCAGAGCCGCCCAACGACTGCGATGGGGTGGCCGTGTGCGAGATCTCCCCATCTTCCAGCGCCTCGAGGAAAGTCCCGCGGCGAGGCGACAGCGGTCAGCCGCTGAGTGGCGGCGGACCCGCATGCCGTCTTCCGCCGACAACTCCGACGAAGCCTCCGCCTTGTGCGACACGGTGGCCTTTTTCATCGTGATGAAGGGGCGGCAGCCCGACACAGAAGCACCGAGGAGGTGACGCGCCAGAGCGGGGCACGATGGGAGGTGAGAGGGGGCGGGGGGAAGGACGTGAGGCCGGTGGGAGCGCTCGAGTGATGGGGGCCGACGACTGCGGAAATCTGATCGCATGTGGGTAACACGTCCACCCACAAATCTTTGCAGAAGCTTGTACTGCCCCGCATGCCTCTGTCGGCCGGGTACCAGGCCCCCAATTCAAAAACAGGGCCGCCGGTGGCCGCACATGGACTGCTCGGCGGCAGGCGCCGCCAATGCGAGCGGCACACAGCTGCCAAAGCGACCGTTGGGCCAGACACCGTGCCTCTACCGACTACCTTGGCGTCTACAACACCACTCGCGCACTGACGGGCGTGCTCACTGACGCTACTCACGCGTCGGTCACAGCCGCAGTGGGCAATCCATGCAACGCCCTGACACTACCCTCTGCATCGCGCTCGGTATAGAAGATTCTTTCGTGCCACTCGGCCGCTGATGCACACGCGGCCGTGTTCGCTGACACGCTTTCGTAATTGCCAAGAAGGCGGCGGAGCCGACGTGGTTCAGGAGATGACAGCGCGAATGGGACTGGCAGGGTAAACCCCTCCGCTGCTGCCGTTGAGGCTGGAGAACCCGACCGCCGCCCCACAGCTCAGACGGCCTACCTCGTGTCGCCTCCCCAATACCAGGCAGCCGAAAGCACGAGCGCCGAAAAAAGCCCCGCGGGCACGGCCGTGCGTTCCCGTTGTGGTGGCCGTCGGCCATATCAACAGTGACTCCAGCACGGCCCTCCGTGTCCGATGGGGCACCAGCACGATTTACGAAGGCTACTCGGTCTCTGGCACGGTCGCGGTAGAATCGCCCAACTTTTGAGCGCGTCAATCGTGTCAAGCACGAAGGCGTACCCGTCGCGCTCTATCCGACGAACGCCACGTCAGAGGGCGGCAGCGTGGGGATCTTTTGAGCTCCTACAAAGCCTCCGGCGCGACCACAAAACCTGACAGCCACCACACAGCTGATGAAGCCCAGCCCTCCTTGTCTGGTTGACATCTATCATCCGCACGCAGGCGCGGCGACTGACAATCTACCTGTGTACGTCACCGCCGCGGCCTTCTACTAGCTCGCCACTTCCAGAGAGCCATTCGCGACCATTCTCGAGCGAGCGACACTGACACCAGCTGGTCAGTCGCCGGGGCAGACGCCACAGCATCACCCAGCGCCCTCTGCACGGCCTTCCAGGACCCCCTTCACACCTGTGAAAACTTTTGGGGCTTCCCGCCTCGTCTCCCGCCGTGCCAAGACGGGCACGAACTGACAACACGGAGAGCCGCGTAAACCACGACCTGGGGCCTTCTGGCGCGGGCGCCAGCGCGGGCCACAGACCCGACAGGACGGCGCCAAAAGCTGTATATAAACGGCTATGGTGAGCACGGGGCATCGCAACTGGACGAATCAACTGGCATCTATGGCCGTCTCCGCCAGCCGGCGTGGATCGCCGGCCCCTCCAGGTGGCTTTAATTCCCGCGCAGCCCCTAGCAACACATCCGACCACCCGCACACGCCCTACGCCCCCAATCCGCTCGGCTGCTCCCGAACGTTCCGGACGCGGACGGTATTGCCTCTTCGGCCTGCCCCGCAGCCCCCATGTGCCGTCTGCCCGCTCACAAGCTGAACAACTCAAGAAGAAGGTGAAGCACCGATGCTACCAGGTGCTGAACGACGGCGACATCTCGCACACCGAGTCGTTGAACATGAGCTCGTAGTTAGAACCGCTCTCCAAAACGCGGAAGGGGAAGGCACCGCGCGGGAACCTTCGGCGGAAGCGGTGCGACGTCTGGGTGCGGCTTGCCGTCTTATCCTTAGTCATCGTCCACTACTGCGACGTGAAGAAGGAGAGGGCCCCGGAGGTATCTGTTGTGCGCGCGAAGGTGCGCAAGCTTCTGCCCGAGTACAGGAGCCTGCAGCAGCGCTCGTCATCTGGCCTCTACAACACGTGTCTGATCAAGAAAAAGCTGAGTGGGAAGCCGCCCGGCTTCCAGCGGAAGACGTACCCCATTCTCCGAGAGGGGGCGCGAACGTACAGGGCCACGACACCGGCCCAAGAGCACCAGTGGGTGCTACGCGTCGTCATGGAGATGAAAGACGACAAGGAGTTCAGGAGCAAGGAGCTTCTCTCGCGGGATGCAAGTGAGAAGAACGAGGAGCGCGTGACCGTGAAGAAGTGGGTGGCGGAGGTGGTGCTCTACGTCGTCGAGCACACTGCTCTTCAGGAGCGCATCACTGCTTAAGAGTCGAGTTTCGTCAACTACGGCGAACTTGATGTTCCTCACAGTTGTTTCCGCACTTGTTGCAATTCTCCTGACCCCGTATCATACACATGTCTTGGCTTTTTTGTCACATCGGCAACACAGTGGCTCACGTTAGCACTTAGACCGCACACGCCGCTCCCGCACAAGCCAAAACGTGCCTGCGGAAAAGCACTACCCTGAAAAACAGAAGACGCCATGCACACGACGGCCTTGCGCGTTCTGAGCGACACACGGTGCCATGATGAAGACGTCGGACACGCAATACACTCAAGAGGATCTGCTGGCGATATTTCGTCAGTGCATATCTTGTTCAAGTACTGCGTGTGCAGTTGCGCGCGTAAGGAGCACACAATGCAGGACCCTACGACATGCATTATGCGCGTTGTTGCTCTATGGTAGAAAAAATAAAGGGGTATCGGACCAAGCCAAAAACGTCGGATATGAAACGAATGGTACAGTCGTCTACTAGAGAGATACGGTGCAACAGCGCTCCAATATTGCTATCAATAAAACAACACCTACTCAGGGCCTGCCAGCCCCATGATAAAACGGAAAACGTGCGGCTGGTCGCTTCGCTGCGCCGCCGTGAGGCCCTCCAGCTGCTCCTGCATGCTCATGAGCAGTAGCAGCCGGCGCGAGACGAGCCGATGGCCTTTCCTTGCCGCCGCCATCAATGCAGTGTGGCCATTGGGCCCAATGGATGCTGCCGGCACCCCTGCATCCAGCAGCACGCCTACAAGGGGAAGGAAGCCACAAGAGCTTGCGACGAACAGCGGTGTGTGACCATTCCTGTCTGATCGAACTGAATCTGCCCGCCGCCTGCCAAGGTACATGTCCAGGAGCGCCTCAGCGCACGGAACTGCCCGAGCAAAGGACATCTCTAGCAACCGCGTCCATCCGCCAATCCCACACATGTCGGCGCTTACCCCGGCACGAAGAAGCAGACGAAGGAAGTCGACTTGGCCAACAGAGCATGCCATCCGCACTGAGCTGACGCCACCAAAAGAACTTTTGGTAGCATCAGCACCGTGACGGAGAAGCAAATCAACGTTCGGCATGCTGCAGTGGCGGATGTCCACCAGAAATGGTGTCAACGGCTTGCCGACCACGCGCGAGTCCGGGGAGCCACCGCCGCGCATTAAGACGTCAATTTCGTCTGTCCGTCCCCGCCAGACTGCACAGTGCAGCAGCTTGGCGCTCACTTTGGGGGACTGGCCTGTCGCGTCGGCCGACTTCCACGTTGCTGGTACGTGTGCTGCTCCGCAGTCGTGTTTTGGGCGAGTGGCAGGATGTGGTGGTAATGAACGAGCCGCCTGCCCGTTGTCTGTTCTTACTGGTGATGGCTGTGAGTTGAGGCCACCACGTACGTTCGGTGCCTGCGACGCCTTCGAAAAGAATGAGCCAGCATTGGGAATCTCCTGCTGGGCAGGGGCCGTCAGGAATGGCTTGGAGAGTGTCGTAGACTTGGGCATGGCGCATGAAGACGGCGTATTCTTGACGGGCGTTTCGGCCATGGGTGTAACGGAAGGCAGCGCCAGGGCATCTGCTGACGGTGCCACCTGGGACAGAGCAGGCGCTGTCTGCGCCATGTTGGTGGGCGTTCTTTCGTTGCTCATGACCCGCGCAGACGAAGGCGGCTGTGCACACGTTTTCACGTTCAGCTTGTCAGACCCACACGCCGGCGGCATCGTCGTCGCCGTCGCGTTGGAGCAAGCGGGGGACATCTCCTTCCGCTGAGTGGCCATCGCAGGCGGATGTGTCGCGCACGACAGCTCCTTGATAGCTGCGGCCGTCAAAGTTCCAGGACCCGTCGATTTGGTTAATGGCGCACTCAGCGCCGGCATTGAGTCCGTTCGCATACCGGGCACAATGCTGGCGTCTCCCTCGGTCATCGGGCCGACCTTCACGGTCTTGGGCGGCCGCATCGCCTCCCGGTCGCCAATGTCGGAATCGTCACGTGCCGTGAACAGATGACTCGCGTCCATGATGGTGCCCTTCGGGGAGCGCTCTTTCCGCACAGTACCGGACGGAACTACGTCAGGGACGGTCGCCGATGCTACGGTACGTCCGCAGGTCACATGAAGACCGTTCAGTGAGCTGCAAACGTCGAGAATGGCTTCTCGCCAGGGCATGACGCCTGCGAGAGACCACTAATGCTCCTTGCTGTAGCCGGGCATTGTCGTGAAGAGTCGCCCCGTCGTGCTGCTTGAGAAGAACGCGGTCAGGTTTCCGAGTGCAAAGAGCGCAGAGTCGTTGACCCCGACCTCGCGCTCGACAGGAGCGAAGGACATTTGCAAGCCGCTGCATAGTTTAGACATAACGGCACGCCACCCCGACTTGGGCACCTTCTTGAACGCCATCCAAACATGTGCAATGTATCCCTTGACAGTGCGCTCAATCTCGGACGCATTGCTTCGGTGCGAGGAGCAAAACACCAAGCTGCCTCCGCAAACAGCATTCCTGCGAGGATTGGACTCACTGCCGAGGAACTTGGCCACGAATGGAAAGTCACGCAGCACCACGAGGTACCAGCAGCTGCATATAGTGAACATGAAGATCATGGCGTCAATCTGCACGGCATCTGCGGCCGGCAGCATCTTATGAGGCCGGTTTGTGACGCGCAGCGAGTCGCGCACGGTGAAGGCATGATGGCAATGCGCTGCATGGAGGTTGATGAGATTTTCTCCAAAAGCCACAAGCTGTAGAAGTTGACCACCGCGTCCGGAAAAGGAGTGTCCCTCAGCAGGTTTGAAATTTTCACGTCCTGCACTACTACTGGCGGCATCGAACCCGCGGCGTACCGGAAGGCGACAGCTTCAGGCGTGGGCCTCGGCATCTCGCCCTCCGGTTAACAACATTTATGTACCGGTGTCGGTCGTACCTGTCGTGCATGAGGGTGTCCAGAGGAAGAAAAAAGAGAGGTAGACGACGCATCGTCACAGAGATACTACAGCGTGAGCACGTCGCCAACAGTATATCCGATTAACGGTGCGAGTGCTGTGACACATCTTGGACCCAAGACAAAGTGACGTAATACCCTTCACATGATGCATCTCTGGCATTTTGACATGGAGTCTCATCCGAGAGCACGACGTATGTCAACTGCTCATCAACTGCTTACGGTCCAAGAAACATACCGGCGTGCGTGCCAGTCTCAACTGCATTCTTGTTCAAGACCTCCGCGTTCAAGACGTTCTTGCGCCGGTACGGCTGTCCCCGTGCTTCGCAGTCGGGCGAAAAAGACGGTGACCTCACCGAGGCCGCCAGCTTTGCTTGCGCAAACTAGTAGCCCATGAGCTTCAAATCGTTCTATACCGTGACCATCTTGACAGGCAGCTTTCCACCACCGACTGCGTGTTCCACGCGTCTGCTGTCGAGAAAGACGCGGATGTACAGCGGCGTCGCCGTCGTCAGGTTCTTGAATTTCTTGAACACGCCATCCTCAATGGCCTCGTCCGTTGCGTCGTCGCCAATCGCTGGCATGATCAGCACGGCTGCAATGAAGCCCGCAATCCAGCACACAACGCGCTGCGTGCGCAACCACATGCCCTTATTGCCGCCTTCTTAAACGCGGTTGAACATCTTGTCCGGATCGTCGCGCCCAAACGGCATATCAGCGGCTACTGCACGCATGCGCGCGCTGTGCCAGGACAGCTTCATGGTAGCCCGCTGCTCCGGTGATGCAATGACAGCGCTCATGGCGGCCTCCAACTCATTCTGCACTTCATGCCGTACCGCAATATCCTCTTCCGTTACCACGCCATCCTCTTCGCAGTGTCTGTCAGCGCCCGAGTCAGAGTCCAACTCGTGGGCAACACCATCGGGCAGGGGCGCAGATGAGCTGGAGCCGGGTTGTTCTTGTGATGCTGGGTTGTCCGGGGCAATGGCACCGGCATGCGGAAACAAGTAGCGAGCATTGGTATTGACAGAGCGATCTTCTTGATCCGCCGCAGCTCCGGGAACGAGCACGCTGCGAGCAACCAGCGCCTCCATCGTGCGTGGCCACTGCCGAGCTAGTTGAGAAGTGGAAGAGGAAGGCTCGAAAAAAACTGGACATTGGGTACGGGGACGGACTGCATTATCCTTGACGGCACCAGGAAGGCTTTGGCGGGTCGGGTGGCCTTGATCGTGCTGTACACATAGTGCATACGTTCTACACGTAGTACAGTGCAAAACAGGGCAGTAGCTCAAATGGGCCGTCAGCTATACCGAGGCATTTTGAGGCGTTCGAAACCACAACAAAAGTGCGTGCAGTACTGATTTAATATCAAGCAAGTACGTCAGTAGAACAGGCTCGTTGAAAAAGTTGTGCCGTACTGCTATGAGCATATAATTCCGTTTACTCTTCGCCTTGTGGGGCGCGCTCGAAGCGACTCGTGCTCATGGCACGAAACCACCTGTACCTGGGCAAGGTCGTCCAGTACTTCTATTTTCAGGAGATGGCGTGGGCGAATGAGGGTGCGACAAGCTCCGAGAAGCAGGACTGATACCCGGGAAAAAGCGTGTAGAAAGAGGGAGGAGCGGGTTGCTAAAGAACGCATGTGCATATCGGCTTTGTTCGCGGCGGCGACGCTCGAGACGGTTCAGAGGGCGTGCTTTTCGACCCTTCGTGTGTTGTATATGTTTCCATAAGTTGCATAATACTTCCACATCTTCTGCAGGACGCAGCGGATCTTAGGCCCGGTTGCTGCCCCGGCCCATGGAGCTTGTTTCATACTTTAAGCCCAAACAAGACCTGTCGGGCCTGAGCTGTGCAGGATACCGCTCAGACTGCCCTGCAAGAGGATTCTTGGACGTTGAGTGCGACTTCGAGTGGCGTTGGGCCGGGGTTGCGACCCTTCGGGTCAAAATTGGGAAATATTGTGAGATTGTGGGCCCGAGCTGGGATTGCGGCGGCAGAATACAGGGGATCTGAGGGCGTGTCAGCGTCGAAAGAGTCGCGATGACCCTATAAAGCGAATGGAGTTACGAGGCTGAGAAGGACTGTCCTGCCACAAGGATCACTGGGCACGGACGGCGCCTGCCCCTGTGCCCCACCCCACCGCCCCGAGTTGCGAGCGGCGACCGCGCGAAGCGACTTCCGGGGTTCAACGCGACCACGATGACCCGCGCGTGATCGTGTCTGCGCGCCGTCTTCTGTTGCAGCGGCGCGTCGGCGGTTGTTGACGCCCTCTCGCGGCGCGGTTAGAGGCGCCCCGCGCGATCAGTCCCACCCGCCCGCCCGTGCGCCGTGTCCGCCGCCCGGCCCGCCGTGCGCAGGTACGCAGCCCGGATGAGTGACGGCCCCTCCTGTGGGCGTCGCGCGACGCCGGCGGGCCGCCGCCGCTGCGGTGACGGCATCGGCACCCCATTCCCCGACCCACGGTCTCCCCGCGACGGCAACGTGGCTGTGCGTGCCCCCATGCGCGCTCGCGGCTATGGAGCCGGCCGGCGTGCCCGGTGTCGATGCGTCGCCCAGCGCGCCACCACCCTAAAGGTCGGGGTATTGCACCCACGTGCCTGGAATTGGGGGGGTGGCTGGCGGTGCCGTGGTGTGCGATCGACTTCGTGCAGAGACGTCCATTTGAGAACGACTGGTCAATCCACAGAATCACATGGAATAGGCCAGTTGCCACCTGTATGACTCGACAGGGTTGGGTCTTACTATGGCCACGTGCATGGCTCAGCACCAATCGATCGTCATTTAGAGTGACGACATTAGAGACCTTCGGCATGTCAAATGTGGGTCGACGGCAGGGGTCGCGGACACGTTTCACGCCACGTTAAGCCTTGGACACACATTTCCATCCCATATATCGCTAAGGAGGCCCTTCGACCCAAGTCAAAAACCGGTACCGACCGAGGTGACCGCAGCCACGTAGCAGTCCATGAGTACCTTACATGGCTGTTTCCGCCAATCGCTGGCATCCGTTGGCCTTCGATGCCCGGTCTTACGGGTTGCGAAGGACAGTCGCCCAATCGCTCTTCTCGCACACGTCCGGCGCCCTTTCCCCGCCGCGTCTTCTCGGTGCCATTGATACCCGTTCTCCCACCACCCACCCACCCACCCACCCACCGACGATCCTTTCTGTTCCATTTTTACCACGCTGCTTCCATCATGACCGCCAACTCCTCATCATGCATTTGCACCGATCCTCTCGCTGACCCCAACGCCCACTCCAAATCGACAACACCCCCGACCGTCACCGTGTCCGCACCACCCGCCGACAAGCTCAACTCGACTGCCAGCACATCTGCTGCGCGCCCGGCGTCTCCCAATGCACCGGCCCACCCGCAGGTGTACGCACAGGGCGCCGTCACCGGCGCCGTCGGCAGTGCACCCGCGATCGCAGGCCTGGGCACACGGCGCCGTTACCGGCGCCGTCAGGATTTTCTACCCCCTCACACTGTAAGCGAATCCGCAAGGAGTGTGGCAGACCGCCGACCCACATTTGATACATGCCGAAGCTCCAAAGGGTGGATGTGGCTTCCTTAAAAAACCAGTCGGGCGACCCACAAACTACCCACATCCGATACCCACGTCGCAGTTGCCGGAGGTCTTTATGCGCGCAGATTGTGCTACTAAAAGAGCAGCTCGGTCGATGTGAGCCATTTATTCCAGCCACCAACGACACCAAGGCATGGGCAATGAGATGATCGATGAGGTGGGGCCAGTACGGAGCCGTCACTTTTGGATACAACCTGGTGTTCATGGCCTAGAGTGTCCCCACAACACATAATTGTATTGAGTAAACAAAGGTGCGAATGTCGATGACGGGCATTCGCCGCCAGCCAATGGAAACCGCCTAGCCGTCGTGCCGTTGACCATGTGACCAAGTGACGAGAAATGGGTGCTACTGGTCCACAAATGATTTGGTCGGTGGAGTACATGGGTGTGGCACTTCCGAATACAGTACCTGACACAGCTTTTATAAACGGCTTCTTTTTCAGTTGATGACACACGGTTTGGATCATGACGCTGTCGTCGACGCCCGTGCCCCTCCTTGCCCTCCCCCCTCTCACTGTTCCCAGATCTGGGTTGCTCTCTTACTGCCTTGGCTGTTCTATGCTTATCAAGTCGACGAATAGTCTGTACAATGATCCTATTCTGATCGTCACTGCGGAGCATACGAGACGAATAGCCAGCAAAAGAGGAGAAGGGTGGACACGAGGCAAGGGCGAGGGTTCCACCCAAAACGACTGAAGCACGACCGGATGGGAGTACCGGGAGGAGGCGAAGGGTAGGAGGAGAAGTAGAGAGACAAACAGAGTGCTGGAGCGGTGTGCGGAAGAAAAAATAGGGTGAGCATGCGACCCAGCCGGAAAACTAGTAGCTGGTACCATCAACGTGGAAGGACAAGGGGTAATGAGGCCGAAAAGGAGGACACGAAGTTCCTGTGGAGAAGCATCGGATGGTGGCACTTGCGACGAGAGAGGTTCCCTGTAATTCGACCAGCAGTGGCAAGTGGCCCGCTGTCAGCATCGCGGGCCATGGCATCCAATCTGTTAGAGTACTGGCTGGATCACGGGTGTCGGCACAGATTCTGATCACTCATTGGATGAATAATAGCGCGCAAATTTAACCGCGTTTCACCAACATTGCAGAGTGCGCGCCCTTGGGGGCTCGACTCAAGATGGGGTCGACCTGCGCAGTGCACCTCGTTGCTGGATCCACCACGAGCCTCGTTTTCCCCCGAATGGCTCGTGCAAAAACTTGCACGACCCCTCGGAAGCACCTGTACGAGGCGATGTTTTTGAAAAAACATGTTGAAACATGCAGACGTTTGCATGACCGCATTTTTCAATGACTTCTTGGATGTATAAGAAGCCTCTTTGAGAGCCGCTTCCTATGGTCTTGAGCGACATGGTGAAAATGCGCACGTGCAAACGTACGGCAATGGCTGGGGAAATGAAATTTCCCACTCCATTATGTTCTTCGACGAGTGCCAACGAACGGTGCATCCCGAACGGAAAAGAGGCTTCCCGGCGGCCAAAAAGCCGCAGGGGTTACGGCGCGATCCGCATCGATCCACGGGGCCGCTGACTTGGCGTGGTTGCCCAGTCCTTGTCGCTGCCGGCGTTTGCCTGCCTGGCGCCGCCACGGCCTCTCCGCTACACATTGGGCACACGCGCCCTCGATAACTGTGGCGCCTCCCCCATCCCTTTTCAGAGGTAGCCAAGCAGCTCTGTACTCCTCGTTCACCAACTGCAGTCCCGTCCGCTGCGGCTGCCACCGGCGGCTATCCCCCGGTTCGGCTGCC
>Ga0115031_1003308_pt1 | contig 11968 bp, 10 predicted proteins | sample Maine_Asex4_meta_FD_87301 | JGI IMG/M metagenome (GOLD analysis project Ga0115031, IMG submission 87301) | Marine algal microbial communities from Maine, USA - Maine_Asex4_metaG | ecosystem: Host-associated > Algae > Red algae > Unclassified | place: Maine, USA | collected 2015-01-05 | reverse complement strand
GCACGGTGTGCACGACCTCACCGTCCATGCGCTGGCGGCGGTGCCGCACCGCAGTTTCATGGAAGCGCATGGCTTCGGTCTCGAGCGGTACATCGTCGATCCAATGCGCATCGTCGATGGATCAGTCACCGCTCCGGACCGTCCCGGCCACGGTATTGACTTCGATTTCGAAGCGCTCAGCGCACTCGCAGTGACATCGACATGACCATCGTCAACGCCGCTGCCGGAGTCGCCAACATGTGTCGTCCCGTGGATACATCGTGCGTCGCGGCGTGCTCGCAGCTGATGCGGTCGCGTCGATCTCGGGACGCATCGACCGAGGGTTGAGTCAGGCCCGTTCCCAGCCGGGTGGAAGGCCACCATCGAAAGCTGAACATGGTGGCGGCGGCAGGATTTGAGCCTGCGACCTTCGGGTTATGAGCTGGCTCAGGTACATGTCAGGGAGTTGACCGGTTACGTGTCGCGCATCCTCAACGTCCTGACCGAGGAGCTGATGGTCGAGCGCGAACCGCGTCGGCCGGTCATGGCGGTCGACTGGGCCAAGGTGATTCGACAGATCACGCACGACTACTCGCTGTTCAACTCGACCGAGATCGCTACGTGGACCGCCCCATTGGGGCCCGAACAGTTCCTTCGCGACATGGCTTCAGAGAAGCCGAAGCGCTGCGTTCTGACCGGATCGTTCGCATCGAACACGCTTCGCTCGCCCAGGTGCTGATCGACTGCTTCACAGGCAACGCTCGGATGCCATCTGAGGCCGAGGCGCTGATCAAGTGGATGAAGCTCAACGAGCCGTCCTGGCGAAACGCCAAGCTGTAGGGGCGGGCGAAGTTGATAAGTTCAATTCGATCTCGAATTGGGTAATCAACTTCGCTAGTTGATAAGTTCAATTCGCCAACGAAACACCTACTCAACTTATTCAGCAACGAACGGACCGCTCAATGGCACGAGGACGACCAAGTCGGTCAACCATCTACAGCCGCCTTGCGAGCGCGCTCGACGAGCTCAACGAGCGCTTCGGTGGGCTGCCGTCACCCAAGGAGTCTGAGACCGTTTGGTCTGACATCTGGCATCTCGAAGCTCACCATTCGACGGCGCTGGAAGGCAATACTCTCGTCCTGCGCGAAGTGGCTCAGCTTCTCGATCAGCGCCGCGCCGTCGGAGCGAAGCCGCTCAAGGAGTACATGGAAGTCGAGGGGTACAGCGACGCAGCGCGTTGGGTCTACGGCCAAGCTCTCGATCCCGACGATTGGAGCGACGGCGGCTTGATCAACATGAACGAGCTTCGTCGGATTCATCACATGGCGATGACGCCTGTCTGGGGTGTCGCCCCTCACCCGGATGCGACCGATGCCGAATCGCCAGGCAACTTCCGAGAGCACGAGATCGCGGAGTTCGACGGCGGAATGACGCCGCCACCGTGGCCCGAAGTGCCTGTGCAACTGACCGATTGGGTTGCCGAAGTGGTCGCCCTAGGCCAGAACGCATCGCCGCAATTCGATGTCGAGTTGCCGCTGCCCGAGGAACTGGCGCGGTTGCACCACCGCTTCGAGTGCATCCACCCATTCATCGACGGCAACGGGCGAGTCGGGCGCCTCGCCCTGAACCTCGTTCTGGTGCGGCTCGGCTACCCGCCAGTTGTGATTTTCAAGACACAGCGCTCCGCTTACCTGCGGGCGCTTCAACGCGCCGACGAGGGCGACCAAGGGGCGCTCGGCGAGATCATCGCGAGGGCGATGCTCGACAACCTCAATCGCTTCGTCGTCCCCAACGTTGCTGGACCTGCTCGACTCGTCCCACTCGCAGCGCTTGCCGACGAAGACTTCACGGTGCCTGCGCTTCGTCAGGCCGCTCAGCGGGGACGACTCGATGCGGTGCAAGGTTCCGACGGCGTCTGGCGCAGTTCGCGTAACGCCGTCAAGGAGTACGCCCTCACGAAACACAGCCGGCGCCCGAAGTCAGATTGACGAGGCGAGCGACTTTGCCACTGGGCACCGCCGAGGCAGAGACGGAACGGAAGCTCAGTTACGGACGAAGTGGATGCGGCTCGTTCCATCGACGAGACCAACACCGTTCGATCGAAGCAGTTCCTGAGCCAGCTCGATCCGCGCTGGATCGACGCTCTTTCGCCCCGCTGCAGCGCGCGAGAACACACCCCATCCACCCCATTCGCCGTACACCGGACTGTGGAAGTGCTGTCGAATCTCTGGGACGTTCTCCCACGCCCAAATGAGCACGTCGAGGTCTTCACGAACCGGGTAGCGGCTGCGATAAAACTCAGGGTGTTGCGCTGGCGTCGCCATTCTCTTGCCTCCCGTTCACCGGGTGCTCTCAGCCCCAGCGTTCGTCTCGGTAGTCAATCATGTCGTCGCCGTGGAGTTGCTTGGTCGCGTTGCCGATTCGAACCCAGAACTCGGTCGGCCCTTGACCACCTTCGTGAGGCTTGGAGAACGTCGGCTTACCGGAGGCCGCCACCGACACAACGCAGACGTCACCGGCGGGGTGGTCCTCGAACCGGATACGTACGACACCTGCGTCGCAACTACATCTACAACGACGGCAAGAAGGATGTCGCTGTCATCGAGTCCCTGCTGAAGAGCTACCCGCTTGGCCTGATCTACTTCAACGACAACGACCAGCAGCTCGAAGTGCTTGACGGCCAGCAGCGCATCACCAGCATCGGGCGATTTGTCACGGGCAAGTTCGCAATCAAGCAGGACGGCAAGGAGCAGACATTCTCATCTCTCCCGAAGGACCAGCGTGATGAGATCACCAGCAGCGAGTTGCTCGTCTATGTCTGCAAGGGGACCGAGACCGAGATCAAAGACTGGTTCCAGACGATCAACATCGCCGGTGTGCCCCTCAATGCACAAGAACTGCGGAATGCGATCTACTCCGGACCGTTTGTCACCGCTGGCAAAGCTGAATTCTCGAACTCGAACAATGCTCTCCTCCAGAAGTGGTCGGCGTTCGTGAAGGGCGACGCGAAGCGCCAAGAAGTTCTGGCTGCGGCGCTGGGTTGGGTAGCTGCAGCGCGCCAACAAGACGAAGATCTACAAGGCCACGGAGATGGAAGCCGATCACGTAGCCGCATGGTCGAAAGGCGGCGAGACGACTCTCGACAACTGTGAGATGCTGTGCGTGCCTCACAACCGGGCCAAGGGCAATCGCTGACCGTTCGGTCCCAGAATCGCACGTCCACCGGGTCACGTGACCAAACGGTGACCATCAGCTCCTTGAAAACTGAAAAGGCCCTGGCGGATCTTGCGATCTACCAGGGCCTTCAGATGGTGGCGGGGGTAGGATTTGAACCTACGACCTTCGGGTTATGAGCCCGACGAGCTACCGAACTGCTCCACCCCGCGACGAGGTAGACACCAGAATACGGCCACTTCCCTTCGATGACAACCAGGCCCGGCGCGACGGGCGCTCCTGCACCTAACGTGACGACCATGATCCGCGTCCCATCGCTGCTCATCGTTGTCGGCATCGCCACGTTCGGCTGCACGGCATCTCCGGCCGACCCTGACACCGCCAGCAAGTCACTCGACGACACCGACCTCACCGCACCGGCCGAGCCCGACCCCGACCCCGAGCCGAGCGGCCCGGCCGTACCGATCGAGTCGACCGGCGCAGACGAACTGCGCGACCTGATTCGTTCCGACGACCCGTCCACCCTGACCTGCGTCGCCGATCTCGGCATTCAGCCGGGCGAGTTCTACGACAAGACCACCGACCAACTGCTCTTTCCCGACGACGCCCACTTCTTCGAAGCCCGCTACGCCGACGGAGCGGTGGTCGAGATCCGGATCCACCCAGACATCGCCGGTGACGATGCGCTCCGACAAGCTCGACGGGTCGCCGAACCAATCGGGCTCCTCCCGACCGAGCTCCGTTCGGGCATCGAGCGCGTCGGGTTCCTCGATGGCGATACGACAGCTCAAGGAGACGGCGGCGGCGAGGGCATCCACGTGTACGCCGGCAACGTGGCCCGTCGGGAACAGGCAGGCCGTTTCGAAGAGACGCTGTTCCACGAGTCGGTGCACACCTCACTCGACGACATCCACGCCGACAGCCCCGAGTGGAAGCAAGCCCAGGTCGACGACGGCGAATTCCTCACCGCATACGGTGCCTCGGAGCCACGTCAGGAGGACCTTGCGGAGACGGCGCTCTACGCATGGGCCCTGACACATCACCCCGATCGCATCTCGTCCGCCGACGCTGCTGCGTGGACCGCTGCGGTACCGAACCGCATCGCTCTCATCGAGACGATGCTCTCGGGCCCGGCGACTGCCGATGCCGCAGCAACCTGCTGAGGCATCAGCCAAGACACGACGGCACGCGTCACACACGATCGGAGCCAGTGGAAATGGTCTGAACCAGTACGTTGCAGCGGTGACCACCACCGACGCCGCCACGCCGACCGAGACCGACGACCTCGGTCGCGGTCTGTTCGGCGCTGGCATCGCAGTCTGCGCGTGGTCGGTCGGCACGATCCTCGCCAAGGGCATCGAGATGGGTGGCATCGCGATCGGCGCGTACCGCTTCTGGATCTTCGGCATCTGCCTCGTCATCTGGATGCGGGTCCGCAGCATGCCGATCTCCGCTCGCGTCATGCGGAAGTCGGCGTGGGGTGGCCTGGCCCTCGGTGCCGACATCGCGCTGTTCTTCACCGCAGTCAAGGAGACGAGCATCGTCAACGCCACGATCATCGGCTCGCTGCAGCCGATCCTCGTCGGGATCATCGCAGCCAAGTTCTTCGGCGAGAAGATCCGCAAGCAGGACGCCCTGTGGTCGCTCGTCGCCCTCGCCGGCGTCGTCGTCATCGTCGCCTCGTCGGCCGACAACGAAGTCACCAGCCTGCGTGGCGACCTCCTCGCGGCAGCCGCAATGTTCTCCTGGGGCGGCTACTTCGTCGCTTCCAAACAGTCGAAGAAGGAGATGTCGCCCACCGAATTCACGGCAGGCACATCGCTCTGGACCGCCATCATCTGCACACCGCTCGGCTTCATCTTCGGCCAGGACATGTCGGTGCCGTCGGTCAAGAACCTCGGCCTGCTGCTCGTGATGATCGCCGTGTCCGGCATCGTCGGCCACTCCCTCATGAACTGGTCACTCGTCCGAATCCCGCTGTGGGTCGGCTCGACCTTCACCCTGCTGATCCCGGTGTTCTCCGCCCTTCTCGCCTGGCTGTTCTTCGATGAGAAACTGCTGGTGATCCAGGCCGCAGCGATGGCAGTCGTCCTCGGCTCGCTCGCCGTGATCGTGCGCGGCCAATCGTCCGCCAAGACCAACCCACTCCCGGCCAAGCAGTCGACCTCGTCCTGACCGCTTCCGTAGCATGCATCTGTGATCGCCCTCGCCTCCACCGAGATCCTGGGCTACGTCGCGTCGGCAATCGTGGTGACGTCGCTGACGATGAGTTCGGTCGTGCGACTCCGGGTGCTGTCGCTGTGCGGATCGCTGACCTTCTTCGCCTACGGCGTCCTCATCGAGTCGACACCGATCATGCTGACCAACGTCGCTATCGCCGCCATCAACGTCTGGTTCCTCAGCAAGGAGTTCCGGTCCGGCGGTATCGACCTCAGCGTGTCGAAGATCCGCGCCGACTCGCCCTTCCTCCTCGACTTCATCAGCTTCCACGCCGCCGACATCGGCAGGTTCCAACCCGACTTCGCGATGCCGGTCGGCGACCACGTCGTCGCCCTCCTCCTGACGCGCGACGGCCTCCCGGCCGGCACGCTGATCGGGCGGCAGGACGACCACGTCTTGCATGTCGACCTCGACTACGTCCTTGCCGCCTACCGCGACTCGCGCCTCGGTGACTGGCTGTATCGCGACGAATCGAAGGTCTTCCGCTCGCTCGGCATCACCCAGCTCTGCGCCGAGGCCACGACCGACACCCACGACCGCTACCTCCAACGGATGGGCTTCGACTTTGGCGGCGGCGATCGCCTCGTCCTGCGAATCTGATCGAGCCGCCTCAGCTCAGGACCGGCACCGTCTTCATCGCCTCGGCGATCTCGGAATCAGGCAGGTCGTAGTCGACCATGTCTCCCGACAGGTACTTGTCGTAGCTCGTCAGGTCGAGGTGGCCGTGGCCGCACAGCGCCGTCAGGATCACCTTCTCCTCACCGGTCTCCTTGCACTCGAGCGCCTCACGAATCGCCGCGGCGATGGCATGGGTGGGCTCGGGTGCCGGCACGATGCCTTCGGTCCGTGCGAACTCGATGGCAGCCTTGAAGCACTCGGTCTGCGGAATCGAGATCGCCTCGACCAGACCCTCGTTGTAGACGTGGGAGACGAGTGGCGCCATGCCGTGGTAGCGCAGGCCGCCTGCATGAATCGGCTCCGGAACGAAGCTGTGGCCGAGCGTGTGCATCTTCATCAGCGGAGTCATCCCGGCCGAGTCGCCGAAGTCGTAGCGATACTCACCCTTGGTCAGCGTCGGGCACGCTGCCGGCTCGACGCAACGGATGGTCGGGTTCATGTTGCCGGCCAGCTTCTCGCGCAGGAACGGGAACGACAGGCCACCGAAGTTCGAGCCACCACCGGTGCAGCCGACGAGCACGTCGGGCACTTCTTCGATCTTCGCCATCTGCAGGAGTGCCTCTTCGCCGATGATCGTCTGGTGCATCAACACGTGGTTCAGCACCGAGCCGAGCGCATAGCGAGCATTCGGGTCCTCGACACACATCGCCACCGCTTCGGAGATCGCGATGCCCAACGAACCGTGATGGTCAGGATTCTCGGCGAGCAACTGGCGACCGAACTCGGTCAGCTCCGACGGCGACGAGTGCAGCGTGGCACCCCAGATCTCCATCATCGTCTTGCGGCCGGGCTTGGCCTTGTACGACGCGGCGACCTGCCAGACCTCACACTCCATCCCGTACTGCGCCGTGGCGAATGCGAGCGCACTCCCCCACTGACCGGCACCGGTCTCGGTGGTCAGCTTCGTGATGCCTTCCATGTGGTTGTAGTACGCCTGAGGCACCGACGTGTTGGGCTTGTGCGAACCCGCCGGGCTGCCACCTTCGTACTTGTAGTAGATGCGCGCCGGAGTGTCGAGCATCTCCTCGAGCCGCTTGGCACGGAACAGCGGGCTCGGCCGCCAGATCTTGTACACGTCGAGCACTTCGCCGGGAATGTCGATGTAACGCTCGGTCGAGACTTCCTGCTCGATGAGCGCCATCGGGAACAGCGGAGCGAAGTCTTCAGGACCCGCTGGTTCGTGCGTGCCGGGGTGCAATGCCGGGGGCGGTGGTGTCGGGAGATCAGCGACGATGTTGTACCACTGCGTCGGCATCTCGGATTCGTCGAGAAGGATCTTCTTTGGGGTGTCTTTGCCAGCCATGTCAGGACAGTAGTGGGCTAAGTTCAACGGAGTTTCATGGGACTCTTCAGGAAAAAGACCGACGACGCCGAGCAACTCGCTGTGCTGCGCTCGGAGATCGTTTCACTTCGCGAACGGCTCGACGTCACCGACCAGGACAAGGCCGAGCTGCGCGACAAGGTCGACAGTGCCGACCAGACCAGTGCGGCGTTGCGCCAACGCGTCGACACCGTCGACCAGACCAACGCTGTGCTGTATCAACGCGTCGATTCCCTCGACTCGGCCAGTGCATCGCTCGGTCAGCAGGTCGGCGAACTCGGTACGAGCACCACTGACCTCACGGCGCGAGTCGGCGCAGTCGATGCTGCAGTCGGAAAGGTCCGCGATGGCGTCGCGGACGTCAACGTGCAGGCTGACACCGTCGGAACGCTCGGCGCTCAGGTGCAGTCCCTTGCCGAACGCCTCGATGCCGTCCCACCGCGCGCTCCGCTGCCGGCCCCGGACAACCGGATCGACGTCTTGATGCAGAAGTTTGCTGCACTGTCGGAGTCGGTTGCAGAACAGAACGATGCAGCCGGCGACGCAGCGCCGGGCGTCGATGCCGACGACATCGCCACGATACGCAGCGAGATGTCGCAGATGGTCGAACGGATGGCCACCCTCGACCATCGGATGACCAGCGTGTCCACCGAGCTCGCCAACCAACTCACCGAGTTGAGCAACGACCTCGAGGTGCTCCTCGAAGCCAAAGACGACGACACCGGCAACACCCAGAGCGATGCGGCAGCCAACGACTCAGCAGCGGTCACCCTCGCCATCGAGGCGGTGCAGACCAGCACCGAACGTCTGGCAAACGAGCAGGCCCGCTACCAGATCCAGTTCCGCGAAGACCTCGCCGAACTCGCCGAACGCCTGCGTCGCCCGAACCGCTGAACAGCACGTGTTACAGATGGTGCCTGGCACCATCTGTAACCGTCGGGGCTACAGCTCGGCTTCGAGGATCTCGATGGCCTCCGCCAGTCGCTGGCGACCCTCTTCGACCTTGGCCTGGTAGTCACCGAGGTTGCCGTCGGCGAGTGCTTCGTCGGCATCGCGGAACAATTCGTCAGCAAGCTGCAACAGCTCGGCTGCGTCGGTCGGCAAGACCGGACCATCGTTGTCGGGGTCGTCGGGGTCGACCGCGTCACCTGGATCGTCAGGAGTCGGCTCGGTCGGCGTGCCGATGCTGTCGCCAACGTCGCCTTCGAAGCCCGGGAACAGGCGCGACAGGCCCTCACTGATCGTCCGGGTCAACACCGAGTTGTCGTTGTACGACACGATCACGAACCGGAACTCCGTGACCTGATTGACCGTGCCGGTCTCCTGGGGCACCGCGACGTAGTACGGCCGGATGTAGATCAGGCCGTCGCCGACCGGCACCAGTTGCAGGTCGCCGAACTTGACCTTGGAGCCACCAGCGTCCTGGTTGTCCAGTGAAATGCGTTCAGAGATCGCTGATTGCGACTCGGCGTTGCCGGCCACACGCAACGGGCCATCGGGCAGCTGCCCATTGCGTTCCTGCACCTCGTAGCTCGTGAGCTTGCCGTAGTTCTCCGGGTCACTCGATGCCGTCATGTAGGCCTGCAACTGCGTACGCGTGTCGCCGGTGGAGAACGGGACGAAGGGCCGCAGGATCACGAACTCCTCCTTGCGCGGCTCGCCAGGCATGCTCGTGTCGAAGAGCGTGTAGTACGGAATGAACCGGTCGGCGTCGGACTCGGTCGCAAAGGTCGATGCAGACGCCGACGGGGCCGCTGCAGGATCAGTCGTCGAGCCCGAGTTCGAGCCGGAATTCGAGGTCGGCGACGTTCCCGGGGCCTGGGCCACGGACCAGGCGTTGCCATCACGTTGAAAGAACAGCGCCGGGTCGATCCGGTACTTGGAGTACACGTCGGTCTGGATGCGGAAGAGGTCTTCCGGGTAGCGCAGGTGCTCTGCCAACTCCTCCGGCATCTCGTCGAACGACGTGAACAGGTCCGGGAAGGTACTCCGCCACGCCCGCAGGATCGGATCCTCGTCATCGACGACGTAGAAGGTGACCTCGCCGGTGTAGGCGTCGACCACGGCCTTCACACTGTTGCGCACGTAGTTGTCGCTGTCCGACAGACCCGACTGCGGATCCCTGGCGATGCCACCGATCGATTGGCCGTAGGGGTAACGACTCGAAGTCGTGTACGCATCGACGACCCAGACGGCACGACCGTCGACGGCGACCGGGTACGGGTCGGCGTCGTAGGACAGGAACGGCGCAAGCTTGTTCAGGCGATCGTTGACACCACGAACCCAGAGCATCTGGGAGGCGCTGTCGATCGCGCCGGAACCAATGATGTTGTAGTCGAGGAACGCCAAGGCGAACGCCGCCTGGCGGGCGAAGGAATTCATCCGCACGCCGTTCTGGCCTTCGTAGGTGTGCGGCTCGTCGCACTCCCGCTCGGTCGAGCGCGTGTTGGCGATGCCGTAACCGGTCAGTTCCTCGCTGAAATACAGCTCGGGTCGGTCGAGTTCGATGGTCCGATAGTCGGGCCGCTGGTTCGACTGCACCCTGCTGGCGGGCGCAGCAACGAGTCCGCAACCCCGAGTGTTGATCAGGTGGCGACCCTGCCAACTCCTGTTGGTGATACCACCGAGATCGAGCTCGCGTGCTGCGACCAAGACCTGCTCGACTTCTCCGTCGAGGGCATACCGGTCGACGTCGATGTCGTCGATGCTCAAGCCTGCGACCTCGCCACGGTCGACGAGGAAGCGCGTTTCGAGCTCGGTGGGGTTGAGGAGACGGACGTTGCTCAGTGGCTCCAGGTCGGCTTCGACCTCGCTCGCCGTGAGCGTGCCGAACTGCACCTCGCGTACGCCGACGTCGGTCAGGCCCAGTGCCTCTCGTGTCGCTTCGACATTGCGTTCGATGTAGACCTGCTCACGCGACTCCTGGTTCGGGTTGACGACGAGCGACTGGACGACAGCCGGGTAGATCACACCGCCGACGATCGACACGACCAGCCACAGCCCAGATGCGAGCAGCGGCAAACGCCACGAGTTGGTCTTGATGGTCGACAGGTACAGACCAGCGGTGAGGAGCGCGATCAGGATCAGCAGCATGATCGCCGGGATCTGGGCATTGACGACCGAGTAGGTCGCGCCATCGACGATGCCCCGGGTGCTGTTGGTCAGTTCGTACCGGTCGAGCCAGTAGTCACCGGCTTTGAGGACCGCGAGCACGGCGAGCAGCACTGCCATGTGTGCCTTGGTGGCATCGCGCACAGCCGGAACCGGCGACACGAAGACGACACCGCCGTTCAAGATGTGAGCGGCAGCGGTGAACATCAGCACCAAGATGACCGCGACGAACATCCAGTCGAGCAGGAAGGTCAGGAACGGCAGCTGGAAGACGTAGAACCCGACATCGGCGCCGAATTGGGAGTCGGTCGAGCCAAACGATTTCGAGTTGCGGAACAGCAACCACGACTGCCACTGGGCCACTGCGGGCAGGGCGACGACCACGGCCATGACCAACGCCGACGCATATCGGACGAGGCGCAGCCGTTTGCCGAAGACTTCATGGAATCGCTCGACGTATGGGTGCACGTTCGCCGGGAACGACGTCGGTGCAGCACGGTCAGCAATGAACAGGTTGGCGAACGCAAGCAGGACGAAGACCAGGAAGAACACGCCGAACAAGAAGAACTTGGCCCCGATGACGCCCCAGAAGACGTCGCCACGGTCGAGCGCATCGTGCCAGAGGTAATCGACGTAGAAGCGCGCGATCGCGCGACCGAAGATCAGGACGAACATGAAGAGTCCGCCGAGAGCGATGAGGATGCCACGACCGCTGACGCGGCTCCGTGGACGATCGACCGGAAGGTCCTGTGAGGGCCGCATTGGCCCTGAGATTACCGGTCGGCAGCGACCAACAGGCAGCGACAGCCCTGATGAGCCGGAGCGAATACGTCACCCGTCGGGAACTCGGCACCTGCAGCGACGGCACCGGCGAGTGCGTTGTCGTCGCAGTCAGGACACGCCGGGAAGCGTTCGTCGACTTCCCAGACGATCGGCGTGTCGAGGTCGAAACCTGCAAGAACGCCGCGACCGTGAGCCCGCCGCATCACATCGTCGAGGGTCTCGTCGATGTGTTGGGTCTTCCACTCGCGGTAGACCGCCCGCACCTTCTTCGTGACGACGGCGTTGTCACCCTCGCCCTCAGCGATACAACGCTCCAGGCGGTCACGCAGCGGCATCACGAGCCACTGCACCAGCGCCTCGTTGGCGACGTCCACCGACTCGGCGGCGAGTGCTTTGCGGATCTTGCGGTTGATCAGGCGCGATGTCGAGCTGCCCTGGTGCACCGCTTCGAGCAGGTCCTCGGCGATCGCCTCGGTGTAGCGCGCCGAGTGCTCGCTCGCCCATGGCAGCAACGCGTCGAGGTTGCTGACAGCATCGCTGCGGCGCAACGCATCGAGAACATCGTTCTGTTCGTCTGCGAGCGCCCGCCTCAGCTTCTTGGCGCTGGAGACGATCAACGGCGTGATCACCTCGTCGCGAAGTGCGAACCCGGTCGTCTCGGCAACGGCACCCGGATCGGCTTCGGCATCGGCTTCGGCTTCG
>Ga0115031_1003307_pt1 | contig 11968 bp, 1 predicted proteins | sample Maine_Asex4_meta_FD_87301 | JGI IMG/M metagenome (GOLD analysis project Ga0115031, IMG submission 87301) | Marine algal microbial communities from Maine, USA - Maine_Asex4_metaG | ecosystem: Host-associated > Algae > Red algae > Unclassified | place: Maine, USA | collected 2015-01-05 | reverse complement strand
CTCGTCCACGTCGGCACTCGGCGACGTGGCGGCGGCGGCGGCGGGCGCCGCCACGGGCGGCCGCGCGCGCCCCCGCGCCGCCGTGTGGCGGCACCAAGTCGACGTGACGACGCTCGCGTCGCACCCCCTGCGCCGCCGCTACGCCTCTGGCGGCACCGACGGGGTGGTGCGCTTGTGGGATTTTGGCGACGCGGTCGCGGCCGGCGCGCTTGCCGCCCGCAACTTTGGGCGTGTCGAGCAGGTCGCCTACTCGGCCTATGGCACGACGCTCGCCGCCGTCTACGCGACGGGGCGCCTCATCCTGTGGCGCTCTGCCGACGCGGGCGTGCCGTCTGCAACGGTCGTGCACGCGTACGGGTCGCGGCGCGGCTCTGCCGCCGTCCTCTTGGACGAACAACACACGGTGGCGGCGGTGGGGGACCCCGGCGGCGTTGCGTCGGGCGGCGGCGCCGGCGCCGTCGGCCACTCGCTCCGCGTGTACGACGTGCGCGCGCACACGCGGCGGGCCGTGTGGTCGGCGCGCGTGCACGGGGAGGCGGGGGAGGCGCGGGCGGTCGCGCTGCTCGCCGACGGCCTCCGCCTCGTCACGGGCGGCGTCGACGGGCGCCTCGGCGTCGTCGACGTGCGCACGCGGACGGCCGTCGCGACGCTGCCGGCGCACGGGGATGAGGTCGTTGCGCTCGCCGCCGAAGCGCCGCGCGGCCGCGCCCTCGTCTCGGCGTGCCGCGACGGGAGTGTGGCGCTGTGGGACGCGCGCACGCTGCTGCGCCTCGACGCGCTGCGCGGCGCGCACCCGCCGACGCGGCACTATTGGGCGGGGTCGGGCCTGGGGGGGCTGGTTGGGAGCCACGGCGTTACGGGCGTGGCGCTGACGGACCGCTCGTTGGTGACGTGCGGGGGGGATGGGGCCGTCAAAGTGTGGGGGCCGGGCTGGGGGGGGTGGGAGGATTACGACCACACGGTCGTGTGAGGGGGAGGGGGGGGGGTCCGGGCGGGAGGGAGAGCGGGGAGTGTGGCAATGACGCTTCGACGGGAGGGCGGGTCGAGCGAACGACCGCGTGAGACAGGGAACAAATTCGGGGCGACCCGAGGGCGCCCGTATCCATCTATCATATGTGCAAACCACCAACCACAACCAACAGCAAGGGAAGGACGGGAAAGAAAATAGGCAAGCACCTCCAGGCGCACAACCACACACCAAAGCAACCCGCGTCACCCACCTCACGAAAACAAATCCTCCTGGTCCGCTTCAATCGCCAGCTCCTCCGCTCCTTCCCCCTCCGCCGCCGCGAAGTTGAGGAAGTGCGTCGGCCGGTGGGCCTCGTCGTAAAACGGGCGCGGCACGCCGAGCCGCACCGCATAGTCGACGCCCGCGTTGAAGCGCACGCCCATAAAGTTGTAGTTCCACACCCCCGCCCCGCCGCCGGCGCCCCCATCGTCGGGCACGAGGAAGACGCCGACAAACTTGTCGCTGAGCAGCAGCTGCACGCGGTCGTACAGCCCGGCAATGCCACCCGCGTCGTCGCCGCCGCCACTCAGGCCGCCGTCCGCGTCGTTGCGGTGCGCACGCCCCCACTCGTAGCCGGCGGCGGTCAGGGTGTGGGCAGAGAGGGAGACGGAGCCGGGGGTGAACGCCACGGTGACCGCGGCAGTGCGGTCAGGCGCCCAGCCGCCGCCGTCGGCCAGCCCGCGGGCGGTCGTGACCACATCCGCGCCGGTCATGCCGCCAACGTCGGTTGGGGAGGTGTGGATCCAGCCGAGGGGCCACAGGGAGCCGCCGCCGCCGAGGCTCCCATCCAAGTCGCCGTCAAGCTCAGCAGCGTCGTCCATCGCCTCGTCCGTCGCCGACTGGCGGAGGAGCTCGTGCGCCGGCAGCCGCGCCGGCAGGTTCACCCGCGTGTGCGTCGCGGTCTGCGGCGGCAGCACGAGCGCCCGCACTTCAAACACGGCTGCATTGTCCGGAGGCGACCGCCCGTACAGCAGCGCCGCCACCTGCGTGCGCAGGTCTGCAATGGTGATGAGTTTGCGGAGGAGGTTTTTCGGCAGCACGTACGTGGCCGCCCCCGGCTGCACGCCAGCCGCCGGCACGTACACGTGTTGGGTGCGGAGGTGGAGCTGGGAGGCGGCCAACGCGCGGGCGCGCCAGTCGGTTCGTGACGCAAACGACGCCTGCTCATAGTTGGTCGTCGTCGTCACGACCAGCAGCTGCCCGTGCTTGTCGACGGACGAGGTTGTGCGCGCAGTCATCTGCGCCTGCGTCGCCGCCTGGTCCGCCGCCGCCTTCTCCACCGCCGCCATCTGCTGCCGCTGCACGGACGGCGCCGCAATCTCCGCGCCGAGGATAATGTCGCGGATCTCCGACTGGGTCAGCGACGCGACATTGACATTGTTCTTCTTGCCATAGTCGGCCAGGATGAGGTCCTTGAGGGCAACTTCCACGGACACCCACTGGTCATCGGTGAGCGTAGGCCACACGTGGTGGGGAGCAGTCGTCACCGACGGGTCGGGGCGGAGGATGGCGTGCGCGCGGTCGGCGGCCACGTGCAGCGCGCGGAGAATGAGTACCGTCCGTGAAAAGGCTGTGTACGACGAGACGGTCGACAGCCAATCATCATAGACGTTGAAGAGCAGCATCTGCGGCTCGGTAGCGCGGAGGATGAGGTCGCCAAACTTTTCGAGCTTGAGCAACGCCTGGAAGGGTAGCTGCAGGTCAGATGCGCGGATGACAATGTTGGGGAAGTCGAGAAACTGGGTCTCGAGCGGGTCGAGCATCCCCCGCCGGGTAACAATCAGCTGCTTGGGCTGCTCCTCAATCGGCAGGGAGCGCGTCAACGCCGCCACCTCCTCCGCCGTCTTCCACTTGGCCAGCTGCGACAGCCGCTTCTGGCCCGACCAGGCACTCGTGTGGACAATCTTGAGGAAGAGCTGACCCGTCCGCGGGTTGAGCACAAAAATCGCGCCGTTGATCGGCTTGGTCACCAGATTGCCTTCAAAGGTCTTGTGGATGGTCACCCGGTACACGTTGGTGTCGTCGACAAACCAAATGGTCTGCGCGCCAAACAGCTCCCCATAGTTTTGAGAGTTGAGGTACGGCTCCGTCGGCTCAGAGGAGAAGAGTTGAAGGCCCTTGCGGACGCGCTCCCGCAGCACGTACATGGCCGGGTTGGCCTTCATAATCTTGGCCATCGCCTGCTGCATCAGTGGCTTCATGCCTGGAATCCACGCGCCATACGCCGCGTACCGATTGTACGCGAGGTCAATGGCGCAGAGGACACCGGTTGGCGACGGGTAGACGCTCATGGCGTCGGTAGTGTAATCGAGGAACTTGGCACGCGCGTACCGCTCCGCGTCGTGCGCGTCGAAATCCCCCCACCGCAGCTGCACGTCGACCCAGTACTTGGTCGTCGTTGTTGCCGCGGGTCCGCTGTCGCCGCCCATCGAGTCAGCCGACGACGGAGCCGAGAGGAGGCTCGGCCGGCTCACCGGCCACTTGTACGACGCAAAGAGCAGGATGTCCGCACAGGACGAGTTCATCTTGTAGCTCTTGCGCGGGTGGATGGCCTCCTTTTGGCAGGTCTCAATCTCAAGCGCGTCGAGGTGCTGGTCAAACACCTGGCACAGGTCGATGACCCACGACTCGTGGATCTTCTGCCACAGATGCGCGCGGAAGACTTGCACCAGAGAGACCTTGAGGGAGGGGATTTTGCCGTGCATGAAGATGCCCGTCAAGTCGAGCTGCACCTGGAAGCCAACGTACACATTGCCCCGGTTGATGGTTGGGCTCCACCAGAGAGTGAACCGCCGGTTGGGGATTTGGTTGAGGCCCGACCGCTGCGCGTTGGTCAATTTCTTGTTCTTCATCGACTCCTCAAAGCCGCTATTGTGGACGACCAGGCGATCGTGGCGGAGGAAGCGCTTGTTGCCGTCGACGAGGAACCCGACGTACGGCTGGGGCGCTTCCCGCCTGCGCGCCGACGAAATGGGGAACGATGGCTGACTGCTCCCGTCCGATGCGCGGTACAACAGCAGCGAGGCCGCCATAGTGGGCGGCAGCACCAAGTACTGCTGCACGCTGAGCTCGATGACGTCGCCCGCGGCGGCCGTCGGTAGGTCGCCGTATGCCATGAGCGCGGCCGCGGCGGCTCGGGCCGCCTTGGCGCCAGCGAAGTGGGCGTCCCCAAAACTCAACAGCGTGGGCGGGTGCTCGAGCGGATCTGGCAAGACGCGGACAGGCGAGTTGGTCACGTCCAGGGTAAGGACGCCATCCGCGTCGCCTAGCCCAGCCGGCGCAGACACCTCCCGCGCCATGCTCTCATCCCGATAAGGGAACCGCCGAGTGCGCAGCTCGTTCCCCTCAAACCAGCACACCACCCACGCGCGGCCGCCCTCATCCTCCACCAGGTGCGCCGGGGCCGTCACTTGCAAGCACAGGATGTGGTTGCCGGTAACGACCAGCGGCTCCTCCCCGTCGTCCCCAAACCGAACCTCGTACAGCCGGTCGAGGCCCGTCACCACGGCCTGGACGGTCCGCGGCTTGCCATCGTCACCAAGCAGCGCGTCGCCCTCCCGCACGTCAGCCGCGCGCACGCGCACGCCCGTCGCGTCGAGCAGCTCCGTGTCGGCCGCAAAGCAGGCCTTCTCCCAAAAAATCCCCTCCCACGTTGGGTAGTACGTGCCCGCAAACAGCGTGTGCTCGAGGATGCCCTCCACCCCCCCCAGCGCTTGGATCATATCCGTGCGGTAGTTGTTCAAGTTCCACAGCTTCCCGTCGTGCCGCTGGTGCGTCCACCAAAACGGGTCGTTGCGAGCGTGCGCGTACTTTTTAAACTCGAGGCGCGCGCGCCAGCCCTTGTCAAACGCGAGCGTGTGGCGGTCCTTTTGAAAGAGCGTGTGGATGCGCGGCAGGCCGCGGTCCCACGAGTCCTCCAAGTCTTCCAGCGTCAACCGCCGGTTGGCCGCCACCGCCTCGGAGCGCTTGAGCGCGTACTCGGCCCAGACGCGTTGGGAGTCGGCAAACTCCGCCTCCCACGGTTGGATGTAGCGGTACAGGTTGGGAATCAGTTGGCCTTCGTCGTGCGACAGGCCCGCACGGAAGTGCGTCGCGCCGCCCGCGTCCGTCTGCTTTGAGTAGCGCAAGTCCGACTGCGGGATGAGCACGTGGCCCATCGACACCATGCCAAGGCCACCGAGCTCCTTGGGCGTGTAGAACGTCTGCGCGGGCCACCGAGAAGGCATCTTGGAGTTGAGCCCAATCTTGATGCGCGTCTGGATGCGGTTCTCCGAGCGAACCAGAAGGTCGAGCAGCTCCTGCGTCGCAATGGCCGCCTCCCGGTAGTAGGTCAGGAGGCCAATGAGCGCCGAGTTGTGACGGTTGGCGACTTTGGAGAAGGTCGTCGAGCCCGACGACATGAGGATTTGCCGCACCCGGTTCTCATACGCCTGCAACGCGTCGTCCGACACGCGGAGGAAGGCCGATGCAGTGCGCTCCGTCGTCCGCGAGTCCTGCAGCGCCCACACCCCATCCCCGTCCTCACCGCGGCCGCCCGAGCGCACCCGCGGGAGCAGGCGCACCTCAAAGCCGGCCATATCAAAGAGCAAATTGGGGTTGTCTCGCGAGTAGACGCTGACCATCGAATCCTCCCACGGCATGGTCGCCAGCGCCCGTGGCAGCCGGTTGGCAATGTCCCAGTGCACCGCCCGCCCGAGGTTCACGTCCGCCTTGAAGAGGCGCATGCGCGCATCGCGCGGCCAGCAGCGCTTGTTGGGGTAGCCGACCACGTTCTCATTGTTGGGGTCTGGGTGCTCCGACAGGTAGCGCTGGACGAGCTCCCGACACTGACTGGCGTCGAGCCGCAGCACCATGTACACCTTGTCGACGTAGCGGCAGTATAGGCGCACGGGGTGGGACGCCTCCACCGCCGCGTCCGCAAACGTACCAAACGAGTTGGGTGCGGACGGGGGGCCCGCCAGCTCTGATGATCGTCGCAAGCCGAGCAGCAGAATGTCGAGCAGCAGCCCATAAAACTGGTGGACAAATGACGCAAACTGCAAGCCCCGCACCAGCCCGTACGCGTTGGTGTGTTGCATATCCTTGTACGAGATGACCACATTGTTCTTGGCGGTCATGTAGTCGGCCAGGTTGTGGTCCATAATCAGCCGCAACAGCCGGTTAAGGAGCACCAGGTCGACCTTTTCCGACATGCGTGAGAGCGGCGCCTGCAGGTGCACCGTCGCCCCGCCGTCCTCTGACTGCCACACGTCCGACACGTTGTTAATGGCAGTCGCCCACTTGTAGACGAGCAGCGGAGGCGGTTCTGCGTCAGACGGCTTGACCCAGTTGGGGAAGAGCCGCCGCTTGTCCGCCTCGTACCATAGGTACTGGTCGAGGTACGCATCTGCAATCTTTTCCAGCGGCTCGATGTTGGTCACGGGGATGAGGTGGGAGTAGTTGTCGAGGAACTCGAGGCCAACCTCTTTGAACGCACGGGCCGTCAGAAGGGAGCGCTTGATGCGCGCGAGCGCCTCGTGGGGGTTGTCGTACGCCGCTTCGACGAGGCCGAGCTCCTCCCGCTGCAGCTGGTTGAGCCGCGACGCCGCCCCGTACTGCTCCTTGAGGCGCTCCAGCGCGAGTACGAGCAGCTTTGTGTCATGCTTGTACGAGAGCGGCGGGAACGGGATGGGGGCCATCTTGCGGGCCTCGAGCCAATGCACGAGCGTCGTGTACATGGCGACCGCCTCCTCAGACGTCACGTACGGCCCGTCCTTGAGGTACGCCGCCTGCCGCTCCTGCTCGGCCTTGAGGTACAGCCGCGTCAGCCGGCCGAGATTCTTCTTGACGACGGTCTTGTCGACGGTCGCGCCCCGTCGGATGCGCTCCCGGTTGAGGTGCGCCACGCCCGTCCACCAGTCGGCCTTGGCCTTGACGTACCGGAGGATCATGGCCTCGATGGGGGCGGGCATACCCGGCACCGACCACGGCACGTTGGCCTTCCACGAGCGCCACGCTTCCGTCAGGTGTTGGAGGACCACCTTGGCCTTGGACGCCTGCATCCCCGACGGCATCATCTCGAGGATGTCGTGCATGACTGCCGCGCGCAATTCTAAGTCATAGTGCGACTCAACGCGCTGCTTGGTGAGGGTCTTGGCCACACGCGTCGCGCGGCCCTCAAAGTGGCGAGCGAGCAGGTTGCCGAGCCACCTCTCCAGCAGCGGCACAATGCCGCGCAAGAAGAAGATCCACACCCGCCACGAGGGCGTCCACACCCCCACGCCCGGGCCCTTGCCGACGGCGCCCGCGTTGAAGCGGTGGTACAGGATGTGCTTGAGGTCCTTGCACTGACGAATCTGCCGCATGACTCGGTACTTGTAGCGGTACAGGCCGGTCAGCTGGCCGACGTGCGCAAACGCGTACTGCAACCCGTCGGCCAGCTGAAAGGCGTCGACGTTGCCCAGCCGGTACTGCACGTGGCAGTCGACAATCAGCTTGGTCAGGCGGAGGAGCTCCCGCATCAGGTGAAACGCGTTGCCAAACCGGCTCTTCTTCCGTTCCTTGGTCGTCAACGTCTTGATCGGCTTGAGATTAAAGTTGTAGTCGAGGTGCAGGTAGTCGAGGCCCTTGCGGTGGATGAGCAAGTTGAGCATGTTGTGGCCTTGGCGGCACACCTGCAGGCCGGCTTCGACCCAGTCGAGCTCCGTCGATTGGAAAAACTTGGTCGCACTCAACGCCGACAGCAGGCGGGTGCGCGGGCGGGACCGCGGCTTACGGCGGTGGAGCTCGTTGGTGACAAACTGCTTCAGCATCTTTTGGTAGCTGACCCGCACCTTGACGGCCAACTCGCGCCCGCCGACGAGGCGCTGGCGGTACCACGGCTTGAGCAGCGGCACGTCGACGGTCCGCCGGCAGCGGCCAGAGCGGACGTCAAACGGCGCGGGCGCCCACAGCAGGGTCAGACCCGCGGCCGTGTCGGGGCCCCCATTCACGGGCTCGTCGGCGAGGACGCTGCGAAAGGTCGGCGGGAGGGGCAAGCTCCACCCGTCCCCAAACTCATCATCCGCCGCGCCGCCGCCGCCGCCGCCGCCGTCACCGTCCGAGGCGCTGTCACTGGCGGGGTCCACCTCCACGCCATCGGGGCCCATGCGGAGGCGCGGGGTAGAGGGGCGGCCCTTGGGCCGCCGCCGCCGCCGCGAGCCGCGGCCGCCACGGCTGCCGCCGCCGTCCGCGGCCGCCGACGGCGCCGCCTCCGCCGCCGGAGCCGTCGCCACCGACGGGATGGGGTGCAGCAGCGGGTCAAAGTAAAAGGACGGAAGGTCCGGGTCGTCTGCCGGCACGTACTGCATCTGCGGGTGGTGGTACACCCCGCTCGCGACGCCCCGCGGATGCGAGTTGTACAGGTGCGGGAAGGCCACCCGGTACTCGGTGCGAATCGGCCGCCGCACAATGAGCTTGTGGATGTCGTTAAACTCGTTCCAATCGTCCTCCACGGCCGCCCCGTCCGCGCCAACCGCGTCCCGGTGGAGGGGCTCGAACTTGGGCCCCCCCGGCAGCGCCACGTTGAGCGCCTTGGCGGTGAAAAAGGCTTCCTTGTCAAACAGGTGCGTCGCGTTGCGCTCCTCCACGTCACCGAGGAGGCCCCCCGCCAGACGGTGGAGGGTGGCCAGCGTCGGAACGTCGAGGCGATACCGCCGGTACGACGGCCCATTGACCGTGTTGCCCGCGTCCGCCCCCGACGAGGCGCCGACGAGCGGCACTGGGTCGTAGAGCCACTCGAGCACCGACGCGTCTTCGATCGGGTCGAGCTCCATCTGAATGGCGTCGAGCGGCTCCACGTCCAGAATGTTGTCGGCATAGTCGAGCATCGGCTCCTCGTCGTCAAACGGCGGGAAGCGCATCCGCTTAAAGTGCCGGCGGTCCCGCTTCTCCCGCCGCATCAACACAAACGTTGCGCCCCACTGGGCCAAGTAGACGGGCGGGATGACGCGCGGGGTCGCGGCCACAAACGTGATGGCCCCCGTGATGTGGTACAGCACCGGCACGTAGCGGACGGCTTCCCAGGGCATGGGCATGTTTTCCAGCAGCTTGAGCAGCGCGTGGGGGAGGAACTTGAGGGCGCCGAGGTAGACCCGCTTCTCCCGCGCGTAGCGCTTGCCGGCCATGTCCCCATGGTCCCGCATGACCTTGCGGAGGTGCTCGGGGGGCATGGCCTCTTTGCGGGCTTCGGTGAAGCCAAAACGCCGTCGAGTCGCGTAGCGCTGCTTGCACAGCGCCGCCCACTTGGCCGCCTTTTTGGCCACCGCCGCGTCGTTGGTGGCCGCGTCCATGGAGACCGTCGGGGCGGGCGCCCCGTCGACGTGCATCACCTGGATACCGTCCATGGTGGAGGCGGGGAGCAAACGGCAAGAGGTACAAGAGAGGATGGACGAAAGGGGCGCGCGTTGCGGGCCGACGCGAGCGCTACCGACACGCCAGGGCGTCCGCGACGCGGCGGACAACCAAAGCGCGACGTCTTGGTCGCAGCCACCGACTCTGACTTTGGCGGCTCAAGGTGGCGCACACTCTACTCGTCACCAAGTACACGCGAACCCGACAACTTGTGGGCAAGTATGAACCCACCGCGAGTCCGGATCACGGACGCCCCGATGCTGGAAATTGAGCTGACATGCAAATTTTTCGGATCACGATCTTTGAACCGCTCGACGTCGACCCGTGCACCAGTGCCGTTCGCGACGGCCTCCCCTGTCGTGGCGCTGTCGTTTGCCGCGTGCCGAGTGCGACTGCTGCTTCCATGGCCTTGACGTGGCTCCGTGCTGTTCGCTGCGGTAGCCCGACACCCACCGGTTTGGATAACCACCGTAGCTGTACGTGGCGTTCGCAGAGGTGTGTTGTACCGTATTGGTTGCGCCTTTCCGCGCGTAGCCGCACTGTTTTCCGTCCATTCTTGCCCACCCCCCCCGTTTGTCCTTCCCTCCCCCGCCCGCGCGTCGGCCCACCACCGTGAGGATACTTTCAAGATCTGTTCGGAAGGAGCTAGTCGTATGCTCCGTCATGATCGATAATGCATTTACTGTCTGAGTGTTGTGCCGCGCCCCGGCACCCCCCCGCTGCTGTCGACCTTTTTCATCATGGACGGTCTCACTAACCGCACGTCTGCGCGTTTCGTCTGTTCCGCTCCTGTGCCCGTTGACTATTTGGTGCTTGCCCGTGGAGGTGGCCCTGTAGGTAGCTTCCGCACCGCCGCCGGAGGTGCCCTGCCATGGGTGTTGAGAGATGCACTTCCCTGTTTCTTATAGATGCGCGTCTTGCTTCCGTTGTCCTCGTCTCCCATCCTTGGTGTCGCGCCCAGCGTGTGAGCAGCCGCGGTCTGATCAAAGTTGACCTCTCATGCAGCGCCCCACATGCGGACGAATGGTGGCGCCGCGCGTTTGGCCGCTCACCCGCTTGTTGCGTTTCCCTCGGCCGATGACCCCGCCCGTTGGGCGCATCTGCGGCGATCTGGTCGTTGCCGCCACTTGCGTGGCTGATGCCGCCGCCGCCGCCAGCCAGCGGCGCGCCGACGCCCCGGCGCGTGCACGACTTTCAGGGATGCCTGCGGGTTTCGGATTAGCCGCGGGCCCTTGCTGCCAGCCGCGCAGGGCCGCTGCGACACATCTTGTGCGTCGCCCCCCACCATTATATTGATTGAGTTACTCGAGCGCTGCCTGTCCTTTTTCCACGCGCCCCCCCTCTGCAACCCGAGGCGCCCACTAAACGTCGCCCTCAAACAGCGCGCACGCAATGACGCGCCCCCCTTGCATGCACACTGCCCCGGGCGACGTTGCCGGGCACACGGCGGCGCTGCACGCCCCCGGCTCGCCCGACAGGCGCACGCACCGAAAGTCGGCCACGGCCGTCTGGAGGCACACGCGGCCGTCGGTGCACGCGGGGTCACACGTCACCGTCGTGTCGACATCCCCGTCCGCATCGCCGTCGGTCATCACCTTGGTGCCGTCCTCCGACACCTCATCCATTACCTCGACGGGCTCTTCCGCGTCTGTCATGTCCGTAGCCTCGGGCGTCGGCGTCATGACCGCGTCGATGGCGCGGACCGCGCCGCAGGTGGCCGCCCGCGAGCCCGGCAGCGCACACACAATGCCGTCCACGGCGGTGGACGACATGCAGATAGTGTCGCAGCGGACGCGGGGGGTGGGCAGCGCAAAGCACGTGCCCGAGCCCGTCCCGTCGATCAAGGTGAGGCTGGTGACGACGCACAGGCTGCCGGCGACGCAGGGGGCGGTCGGGGCGGCGCTGTCGACGGCGCAAGGGGAGAGGTCGGGGATGGCGGCAACGGCATCGGCGGCGTCGGCCGTGTCGTCATCGTCATCGTCGGAGTCCTCCATGTCGTCGGCGTCGGCGCCGTCGGTGTCAGCGGGCTCTTCGTCGCCCGCGTCCGGCTCGTCGGCATCGTCCGCGTCGGGCGCGTCGACGCCAGCGCCGTCAGCCACGTCCACCTCTTCAATAACGACGGCCGCGCTGCTCACCGTGGGCTCCTCGGCGTCCTCCGGGTCCGTCGCCACGTCCGGCTCTTCCGCGTCTTCATCCACAACAGTGGTCGCATCCGGCTCGTCCGCACCGACAACTGTCGTCACGCCGGCGCTGTCGGCGTCACCGTCGGCGTCATCGGCAGGGTCGGGGTCACTAGGGACGAGGGGCCCGACATCCCCGTCTTCGTCGACCACCACCGTACTCCCATCCGTGGCCTCGTCCGCGTCCGAGTCTTCGTCATCGTCGTCCCCGAGGGCGACGGTCATGAGAAAGGCGGCGCAGGTGGTGCCGTCAGCGTCGCAGACGGCGTCGACGCCGGCCTCCTCGCACAGCCGGACCGTGCAGGCAGTCTGGGCGGCCGCAGGGGCGACAATGGCCGCGGCGGTGGCGAGCGTCGCCGCCAGGGCGGTCACGACGGTGGAGGCGCGCATAGCGGCGACGGGGGGGAGT